>RCUJ01000810.1_pt1 | contig 17717 bp, 15 predicted proteins | sample 2166321 | NCBI WGS metagenome assembly RCUJ01 (sample SAMN09932808, study PRJNA488358) | compost metagenome | feature: garden; material: soil; isolation source: compost soil in an enriched community after 118 h of incubation | place: Germany: Experimental Botanical Garden Goettingen | collected... | reverse complement strand
CAGACAAATTCTATATTATGAACATACACGAATATCAAGGAAAAGAAATTTTAGCTAGTTACGGAGTACGCATTCAACGCGGAATTGTGGCTAATAATGCGGTTGAAGCTGTGGCTGCTGCAAAACAATTAACTGCCGAAACTGGTACAGGATGGCACGTAATAAAAGCACAAATTCACGCAGGTGGACGTGGAAAAGGTGGCGGAGTTAAATTGGCTAAAAATCTTCAACAAGTTGAAGAAATTGCAGGACAAATTATCGGAATGCAATTGATTACACCTCAAACTTCTGCTGAAGGTAAAAAAGTAAACAAAATTTTAGTTGCTGAAGATGTATACTATCCTGGTGAAAGCGAAACTTCTGAGTTTTATGTTTCTGTTTTATTGAATAGAGGTACAGGACGTAACATGATCATGTATTCTACTGAAGGTGGAATGGATATCGAAGAAGTTGCTGAGCATACACCACACTTAATCTTTACTGAAGAAGTTGATCCTACTGTTGGATTACAAGGTTTTCAGGCAAGAAGAATTGCCTTTAATTTAGGTCTTTCTGGAAATGCTTTCAAAGAAATGGTTAAATTCATCGATTCATTATACAATGCTTACATTGGTTCTGATGCATCTATGTTTGAAATCAACCCGGTTTTGAAAACATCTGATAACAAAATTATGGCTGTTGATGCTAAAGTAAATATCGATGATAATGCTTTATACAGACAACCTAAATATGCTGAAATGAGAGATATCCGTGAGGAGAATCCAATCGAAGTTGAAGCTAAAGAAGTAGGTTTGAACTATGTAGATCTTGACGGTACTGTAGGATGTATGGTAAACGGAGCTGGTCTTGCAATGGCAACTATGGATTTAATTAAATACGCTGGTTTTGAGCCTGCTAACTTCTTAGACGTTGGTGGAACTGCTGATGCAAAACGTGTTGAAACTGCTTTCCGTATTATCTTAAAAGATCCAAACGTAAAAGCAATTTTGATCAATATTTTTGGTGGAATCGTTCGTTGTGACCGTGTGGCGCAAGGAGTTGTTGATGCTTACAAAAATATGGGTGATGCTATTAAAGTGCCAATTATCGTTCGTTTGCAAGGAACAAATGCTGAAATTGCAAAAGAATTAATTGACAATTCAGGTATGCCAATTTTATCAGCTGTTCAATTTCAGGAAGCTGCTGACCAGGTTAAAGCTGCATTATCTTAATCAATTAAGAAATCAATTATATAAAAAAGCCTCCGATTTTATCGGAGGCTTTTTTTTTGGAGTTATTTAACCGCAAAGTGCGCAAGGTTTTTATTTATAGGACTTTATATAAGCGCAAAGTTCGCAAAGCTATCTGCAAAGATTTGCGAATTTTTGTGAATATAGCCCACGGTTTCAACCGCGGGGACGTCCAGATTATTGTACGATATACATTGGATTCCCGCGGTTGAAACCGCGGGCTATATTTGAAAATTGGAATCTTTTTTAAAACACAAAGTTCACAAAGCTTTATCCATATAGCTTTGTGAACTTTGTGTTTTTGAACATAATACTAAGATAAAATCTTTGTGTTCTTTGTGGTAAATTATTTTTTATTCTTACCGTTTTTGTATATAACCTTTTCTACAACCTGTACTTTAGGAGCGGTTTTAGTATTATTTTTCTTGAAAGGTTTTTTAGCTGCTGGACCCGTTTTAGAAGGTGCTTTATCGCCTCTTCCTTTTTCAGCATCTTTAGCACTTGCTTTAAATTCAGGTCTTTCTTTTGTGCTGTCTTTCTTCGGAATTTCTGCTTTATGTTTTGCTAAAACATCATTAGGGTTTTTAGGATTTTCTTTAGTTCCTCTTAAATGGATCACCAATCCGTTTAGGAAATTACGTAAAACCTGATCACCGCATTCCATATAATTTGGATGATCTTCAGCTCTAAAAAAAGCGCCTAATTCTGACTTTGAAATTCTAAAATCTACTAATTCTAAAATTTCAATTATTTGGTCATCACGGAGCATCAAAGCCACGCGAAGTTTTTTAAGTATATCGTTATTTGTCATCGTTTATTTTTTACAAAGGTACGGTTTAAAAGCAATTCAGCCGATTTATTTTTTTTTTTCGCCACGAATTCACGAATTTCTCTAATTCATTGAAAAATTTTAATTCCTGAAAATTCGTGAATTCGTGGCTATTTTTTATTTAAAACGCTTATAAGTTTATCTAAATCCTCTTTAATATGATTTGCTGTAATTACAATTCGATTTAATGGTTCAGCTTCTTTTTTGTATCTAAAACTCGCGATAATAATGTTTTCTTGTTTTACTTTTTCTACTAAATCATCCGATAAAAGATAAATTAAAGGATAGTTTTTATCAAATAGGATACTGTTGTTTTTGATTAAAATCGAATCAATATAATTTAAATTATCAAGTAATTTTTGATGCTGTATTTTATAAATTTCTGAAGCATCAGAAAGTGTTTGCACAAAAGCGGGATTCATTCCTGCGGCGCTGGTAAAAGTTTCTAATTCTTTTATTTGATTAATAAAATCAAAATCTGATGCAATTACACCTCCAGTTAATCCGAACGCTTTTCCTAGAGATGAAACCAAAATTTTTCTTTTAATGGGAAATGAAATTGTAGCATAAATTCCCGAACCATTTTCGTTTACAATTCCCAGCGAATGCGATTCGTCAATAACCAACGTGATTTCTTTTTGATTTGAAATTTTGTTTATAAAAGACAAATCAATAGGTTTGGTTTGAAACGACGGAACACCATCCGTCAAAATTGTAATTTTTTCTGATTTTGAATCTAATAGACGATCATTCAATTTTTCATTTACAAATACAGGAAGACTATTTTCAATCTGAATGGCCGAATGAATTTCATTTAAATGATAAAAACAATCTGTTTGTTCTTTTAATTTTTCTAAGACCAGTTTCCCAGCCAGCATTCCCGAAGAAACCGTAACAGTGCTTTCTGAGCCAATATGAGAAGCTAAAAATCTTTCGCCTGCATCATAAGCCGTTAATTGAATATTTGCGGTTCTCGAACTACCGTAAGTGGTTCCCCATTTTAAAATATTCTGAACAACCAAATTTTGAAATTTTTCATTTGTAGGAAGCCCCAAATAAGCAGTTCCTCCAAAATATAAATATTGTTTTTGGTCTACTTCAATAATGCGATCTGGAAATTTTTCGACTATCATTTTAAAGTAGTGTAACTCCTGTTCCGTTTAAATCTGGGTAACTTACAACTCCATTTTTTATAGTTACACCAGTCGCAATATCTTCTGCTAAAAGAAGTGCTCCATCCATATCTACATAATCTAATTGCGGAAGCAAATGTGCAATTGCAGAAATTCCAACAGTAGATTCTGTCATACAGCCTACCATCGTTCTTAATCCTAATTTTTTAGCTTCTTCAATCATGCGTTTTCCAGGAGTTAAACCACCGCATTTTACCAGTTTCACATTCACACCGTGAAAATGATTGTGGCATTTTGCAACATCTTCTTCGATAATACAGCTTTCGTCGGCAATTACAGGAAGAACAGAATGTTTAAAAACTTCTTTATGCCCTTCCCAATTGTCAGCTTTCATGGGCTGTTCTAGAAATTCAACGCCTAGTTTTTTTAATTCGATAGCATTATTAATGGTTTCTTCAACTCCCCATCCGCAATTGGCATCAATTCTAAAAATAGCATTGGTATGTTTTCGAAGCTCTTTTACAATTTCAATATCTTCTTTGGTTCCCAATTTAATTTTATAAATAGGCCATGGAAGTTCCTGCATTTTGGAAACCATTTTTTCAATAGAAGCAATTCCAATTGTATAATCTGTCATTGGATTTCTTTCGGTTGTGTAGTTCCATAATTCGTAAAGCTTTTTACCCTTTTTACGAGCGTACAAATCATTATAAGCTAAATCTAAGGCACACAAAGCAAACATGTCGTCTTTTAAATACGGATGAATTTTTGCCCAAAATACTTGGGGAGTTTCATTTTCTGTGTTTTCAATAATGCTTCTGATTTTTTCTAAATCCTGTATCATCATTGGTACAGTCGTGTTGTAATACGGATTTGAAGTTGCTTCTCCAAAACCCGAAAAACCATCGCTTTGCAGTTCAACAATTAACGAAGGCTGAAAATCTATAGACTCTCTCGAAATGGTAAAAGTGTGTTTTAGTTTGAGATTGTATTCTCTTAAAATTAGTTTCATTGGTATGCGATGTTTTTATTTTTTTCAATTAATAGCCGAGCCAAAGTATTGTTTCTGTAAAATGATCTCGCCAAAGTTTCTCGTTATGTTCGCCTCCTTTTACAACTTTGGTTTTATCTAGATGAAGGCAATAACAGCGTTTGGTATCTAGTAAACGTTTCATTTTGGTTAAATCGTTTACCATGTCATCACTTTCTTTATCTCCGCACAAAAAATAGATTTTAGTTTTAATTTTAGACTGTTTTTCTGTGAAAGTATAAATTTCAGAAGAAAACCAAAATGATGGAGAAAAAACGCCTGCTTTTCCAAAAACTTCAGGGTATTTTAAAGCGCCATAATACGAAACCAATCCGCCTAGAGAACTTCCAAAAAGAATGGTGTTTTTGGCTTTTGTTTTGGTTCTGTAGTTTTTGTCTATATAAGGTTTTAACGTTTTTACGATAAATTCTAAATAATTATCGGCATTTCCACGGCCATATTTTTCATTTTTAAACGGAGCCAGTTCATCAATGCGCTTTTCATTTCCATGTTCGATTCCCACAACAATTATGGGAGCTTTTAAGCTGTCCAATTTTTCATCGATATTCCATTCACCAGAATAAGAAGTTTTCGCATCAAACAGATTTTGAGCGTCGTGCATATAAATGACACTGTATTTTTTCTTTAGATCTTTTGAATAATTTTCTGGAAGGTAAATCCAGATCTTTTTTGAAGTATTAAGCTGAGGTGCCTCAATCGTAAAAGTCGATACATTTTTTGAAGCGGTGCTTTGTGCTTTTCCGATAAGAGTAAACAGAAGTAAAATTGCCAAGAAAATCCTCTTCATTATTCTTGTTTTGTATTTTTATTTAAAAGCAATATTTTAGCTAAAAATAATAAATTGATGAATACAGAAGCAGAAAAAAGAAGTTTACTTTTAGAAATGATTATGTTCGCCACTGTTGACGGACATTTGCATAAGCGGGAGCTTGATTTTTTAAAACTTGTAGCTTTGGAATTGAGTATTAGCGAAGAAGAATTTCAAGATTTATTTCATCAAGAAACGAAAGCAATTCCAATAAAATCAGAATTACAGCGTATAAATCAGTTTTATAGACTTGCTTTATTGATGCACATTGACGGAGTTTTACACGAAAAAGAACATAATGCCATTCAGCAAATTGCCTTGCAAATGGGATTGAATCTTTCAGCTGTAAAGCGTGTTCTGCAAATGATGAAAAAAGCGCCAAATACAGTAATTAGTCCGATCGTATTACTTGAAGTTTTTCAGGAACAGCATAATTAAGCTAGCTGTTCCTGCAGTTTTTTAATTTCGTCACGAAGTTTAGCAGCTTGTAAGAAGTCTAATTCTTTTGCTGCTTTCTCCATTGTTTTGCGCTTTTCACGAATCATTTTCTCTAATTCCGTTTTAGATAAATAAGCCGTTTCTGGTTCAGCGGCAACAGGAATAGGGTGTCCTAGCTCATATTCAACCAAAGGATTTTTGGTAAATGCGCTTTCGATTTTTTTGTTTAATGCCTGAGGAGTTATGTTATTTTCTACGTTAAAATTAATTTGTTTGGTTCTTCTGTAATTGGTTTCATCAATTGTTCTCTGCATGCTCGCCGTGATTTTGTCGGCATACATAATGGCTTTACCATTTAAGTTTCTCGCCGCACGACCAATAGTCTGTGTCAAAGATCTGTGATTACGTAAGAAGCCTTCTTTATCAGCATCCAAAATAGCAACAAGCGAAACCTCTGGTAAATCCAAACCTTCGCGAAGCAAGTTTACTCCAATTAGAACATCAAAAATACCTTTTCTTAAATCCTGCATGATTTCGATACGTTCTAATGTATCGACTTCAGAATGGATATAACGGCATCTAATGCTTACTTTTGTTAAATATTTTGCCAATTCTTCGGCCATTCTTTTGGTCAAAGTTGTTACTAAAACCCTTTCGTCCAATTCACATCTAACTTGAATTTCTTCAATCAAATCGTCAATCTGATTTAAACTTGGTCGAACTTCGATTTCTGGATCTAATAATCCAGTTGGACGAATAATTTGCTCAACATAAATACCGTCAGATTTTTGCAATTCATAATCTGCTGGCGTTGCCGAAACATAAATTACTTGGTTTTGTAAAGCTTCAAATTCTTCAAATTTTAAAGGTCGGTTATCCATTGCGGCAGGCAATCGGAAACCATATTCTACCAAATTTTCTTTTCGGCTTCGGTCGCCTCCGTACATGGCATGAACCTGAGAAACCGTTACATGACTTTCATCAACAACCATCAAATAATCACTTGGAAAATAATCTAACAAACAGAAAGGTCTTGTTCCAGCTTCACGTCCGTCAAGGTAACGCGAGTAATTTTCAATTCCAGAACAATATCCTAATTCGCGGATCATTTCTAAATCGAAATTGGTTCTTTCTTCCAGACGTTTGGCTTCCAGATGTTTTCCTATTTCTTTAAAATAATCGACTTGTTTCACCAAATCTTGTTGAATCTGCCAGATTGCACCTTGTAAAACCTCTGGAGAAGTCACAAACATATTGGCAGGATAAATAGTCAGTCTTTGAAATTTCTCTATAACCTGAGACGTTTTTGCATCAAATGCTTCGATTTCTTCAATTTCATCTCCAAAAAAGTGAATTCGATAAGCGTCATCGGCATAACTTGGATACACTTCAACGGTATCTCCTTTAATTCTGAAAGTTCCTGGATTAAAATCGGCTTCAGTTCTAGCATATAAACTCTGAACTAAACTATGCAATAATTTAGTTCTTGAAATAACTTGATCTCTCTTGATTTCAATTACGTTTTTCTGAAATTCGACAGGATTTCCAATACCATATAAACAAGAAACAGAAGCTACAACCAAAACGTCGCGTCTTCCTGAAAGTAGGGAAGAAGTGGTGCTCAAACGCATTTTCTCTAGTTCTTCATTGATGGATAAATCTTTTTCAATGAAAACTCCAGTTACAGGCATAAAAGCTTCTGGCTGATAATAGTCGTAGTATGAAACGAAATATTCAACAGCATTATTTGGGAAAAACTGTTTGAACTCCGAATATAATTGTGCAGCTAAAGTTTTGTTGTGAGCCAAAACCAAAGTTGGTCTTTGCACTTCCTGAATTACATTGGCAACGGTAAACGTTTTTCCAGAGCCTGTAACTCCTAATAAGGTTTGGTATTTTTCTCCATCGACTACGCCCTGAGCTAGTTTTTGTATGGCTTGAGGCTGATCTCCTTTTGGACTGTATTCTGAGGAAACTTGAAATTTCATTTGCGTACACTGAAAATTTGGTTTTGTAAAGATACGAAGTTTGCTTTTAAATAAAGGGCTTGAAATGTTTGCCACGAATTCCACGGATTTCCACTAATTTTTATTTTTTTTTAAAGAATTCTAAAAGAAAATTCGTGTAAATTCGAGCAATTCGTGGCCAAAAAATCTTATTCTAAAAAATTAATAATCGCATCGTTAACCATTTTTGGCTGATCGATAGTTAAAAAATGACCTGCATCTTTAATGATTTTAGTTTTGCTTTTTGATAAATGTTTCTGTGCCCTTTCTAGACTTTCTTCAGAATTAATAACGTCTTTATCGCCAATTAAAACCAAAACAGGATTTTGAATCGATTCTAATTCTTTATCTGAAAAAGGCATCATTTTAAGCATGCTAGAATTGGACTTTGCATATTTATTGGCCAAATAAAATTGTCTTTTATAAATACGGCTTATGTTTTCTGGATGAGTTGAAAAAGTGTTTAATGTTTTACTGAATTTCTTTTCGCTTGGAAAAAGTTTCAGCATCAATGCCGAAGTTGTTTTCCTAGGTTTGTCTAGAAATTTGAAAGTCTGCGCTGGACTTAATAAAACAATTTTATCAATTGAATTTGGTTTCTGAACGGCCAATAATGTTGCAATCCAGCCGCCTCGTGAAGCGCCAATGACATCAAATTTCTTTATTTTATAATGATTGAAAATTTCATTGTAAAAAGCAACAATATCATCTGATGAAAGTGGTTTTGCTGTCAAATGGGATTTGTTGGGTTCCATTATAAAATCGATGGCGTAAACGCGATGATTTTTGGCCAGAACTTTAATGTTTGGATACCACATTGTCGAACTGGCGTCCATTCCGTGGAGTAAAACCAAATCTTTGCCGTTTTTTGGACCCGCGATCACAATATGCGCCGTTCCAAAACTTGTTTTTACATTTTCTTCAGTGTATGGAATATTCCAAAGCCTTAAAGCCTTATCATAAGCGGTTTGGTATTTTACTTCTTCGCTTTTGGTTTTAAAGACGTAATCTTCAAATTTTTCTTTTTTGGTCGAAGCGCAGCTTGAAATTAAAAAGAGGACTATCGTTAAACGAGAATATAGTTTTAACATGATAATAAAATTCAGTTTTAGCTTAAAGTTACGACTTGTGTAAGTGAAAAAGGTATCAGAATTTTATTTTAAAGTATCATAATTTTAAGATTTATCGCTTTTGGAAGTCAGATAATAAATCTGAACAAAAGCTAAAATTGCATTCGGAATAATTACTGGCCATAGCCATTGATTAAAATCTTTATAGTCGTTTAAAAAGATGCCATAAATTACGAAACAGATACAGCCAAACATATTAATAAATCGGATTGCTCTGAGGTTTTTCAGTAAGAAACCGCCAACAATAAAAACAGATGCGAGATAACCAATATATTCTGCCATAATCTTGATTTTAAAATGTTTACAATAAATGTAGCAAAAGCAAATTATAAAATCAAGGTTTTGATTTAGAAATCAGTAGTTTATAGAAACCACTTTTGTTTTTCAGTTTCATTTAAAAAACTCCAAGCCACAATTCGGCTGTTTTTCTGTCCTTGCGCCATATCGATTGTTTTAACAGAAATGGCGTTTACTTTTTTCAAGATTTTGTAAATCGAAGAAAGATTTTCTTTTTTAGAAACTAGAGTAGTAAACCACAAAACTTGCGAAGGATATTTGACACTTTCATAAATCATTTGAGTTATGAATCCGATTTCGCCGCCGTTGCACCATAATTCGGCATTTTGACCGCCAAAATTTAAAACGGGATTTGTATTTCTTTTTTCTTTCGGATTTAAATTGGAAACTTTTCTTGAAGTGCTTTTATTGGCTTCTTCGGCAGATGCATGAAAAGGCGGATTGCACATCGTAAAAGTAAAACGATCTTCGGGTGTAATAATATTTTTGAAAATGAATCGAGGCTCGGTTTGCTGTTGTAAACTAATTGAATCGATTAATTCTGGATTGGCTTCAATAATTTTAGCGCAATTTTCAATTGATTTTTTTTCAACATCCGTTGCTACAAAACTCCAATTGTAAATTGAATTTCCTAATATCGGATAGATCAAGTTTGAGCCTGTTCCGATATCTAGCCCTAAAATATTTGAAGTTTCTGGAATCTGATTGTTGTTGCTTTCGGCTAGTAAATCGGCGATATAATGAATATAATCGGCACGTCCTGGAATTGGCGGGCAAAGATAATTCTTAGGAATATCCCAGTTCTGAATGTTGTAATACGTTTTAAGTAAAGCTTTGTTCAAAGTTTTTACCGCAAGCGGATTACTGAAATCAATGGTTTCGATTCCGTGTTTATTGATGGAAACAAAAGCTTTTAATTCTGGACAATTTGAAATTAATTTTTCGAAATCGTATCTCGCTCGATGAAGGTTTCTTGGGTGTAAATTATCTTTTTGTGAATTGTTTTCTGCTTTCATTTTCATTGATTTCGGTTGCAAAGATAGGTATTCCTTTTTTGAAGAATGACTTGTTTTGAAAATGAGTGCCCTAGCCCTGATGGAAGCGGCATCCTTTTGTGGTGGGGTTCACCACAAAAGATATAGCGGACAGCAGGAAATAGCTTCTAATCAAAACACTCCATTAAAAGCAAATCGCCTTCACGATGTGTTATGGTTACGATTCCGTCTTTTTCGACCGAATTACTGCTTCCGGTTCTGTAGCCCATTGTGAGTGTATCGTTGTTTAATTCATACTTTAAATTAGCTGAAGAAATTCCGTTTACAACGCCAATTGGAATAAGTGAAATGGGTGTATTTGCCGTATACCATTTTTCGAATTTTGTTGGCAGCAAGAATATTTTAGAATGATCGTCGAGAATTACAATTTTGAGTGAATTTCTATAATGAACAATCTGTGTAAGGTTTGTAATGGTATGATCGGCACGTTTTCCGGTTGCCCAAACGACATTTACGGCAGGAATTTTTCTTTCGATAAGGTAATCAAAAGCTTTTTCTAAATCTGTTTTATCTTGATCTGGCGTATGAACGATTTCAATTGGAAATTGTGAAGTTTTATAAATTTCAGGATCAAATCCACGATCAAAATCACCCAACAAAACATCGACTTTTATGCCCAATTCAATCACTCTTTCAATAGCCGAATCTAAAACGACAACCAGTGGTGACCATTCTAACAATTGTCCTAATAATTCAGGATCACAGGCTGCGCCATTTGCAATTATCAAAGCGGGTTCTTGATCGTCTCGGACTATATGATGTGATGACATGTCTGTTTTTTTGAATATGTTGCAAAGGTACGGTTACCATTTTAGATTTCAGATTTTAGATTTCAGATTTTTTCAAAGCTTGAAAAATCTGCGATCTACAATTTGCAATCTACAATCAGAAATCCAAAAGTCTTCTGTGGTAATTGATCTGTCCTAGATGATAGGCTAAATGTGTTGAAAGATGAATTAAGAAGAATCCTGTTGTCATTTCTTTTTCGAAAACAATTTGCGGGTAAATCGTTTCTAAATCAGCTTCTGTTAAATTGTTGAGAGCATTGTTTACAACTGAAATTGTATCTTCAACTTTCTGGATTAATTCTGATTTAGGAATGTCTTTTAATGAAAATTCCAAAGGACGATTTCGCACATAACCTGTTTTGTCTATTTCTGCTCCAATATAAGTGTTTAGATTTCCAACTAAATGAAGGCAAAGATTTCCAGCTGAATTAGAAATGTTTTTATCGATTGCCCAAATTTGCTTTTCGAATTCGTAAGATTCGATTTCAAATTTCAGCTTGTCTAAATCTCTATTGAAAAGTATTTTTAAAGTTTGTAAAATCATAATTAATTTCTGTTTGTTATCGGAATCCAGATTTCTTCTTCAGAAGTTGGATCGTCTTTTTTATACCTTTCGTTCATTACTGCAAAATGTGGCCTATCATCAACCGTGTAATCAGAATTTGGAAGCCATTCTGCAAAAATATAATGATAGGTTTTATGGGCTTCTGTTGCTGGTCCTAAATGAAGAAAAATAGCATACAAACCAGTTGGAACAATTAGTTTTTCCATTCCTTCTGGGATAGTTGAATAATCTGAAACTTCTACTGCTGCCCATTTTTGAAAAATATCATTTGGATCAAAATTGTCAAAATGATCTTTTTTATAAACTTCTAAAGAATATAAATTAGGACTTATTGCATTTTGTATTTCTTTTCTATTCGGCATAAAGCCACTCCATAATTGAAAAGTTTTATTTTCTATAAAAGACATTTCAATAAAATGTCCGACTAGTTTTTTTTCGGTTAAGGTTTTGATTAGCGGTTGCATAATTATTGAATTTTATATTTTTTTGTACTGGTTTCGCTTAATGAGAAATAACCTAACGGGTAATTATCTTTATTGGTTACATTGACCATATTTCCTTTTACAGTGGCAGGAGGAGACTGAAATGGCCCACCAAAATTGCTTCCGGCAATACTGACTAAAATGCTCATATAATTATAGTATTGTTTTGAGATTCCGTAGTGGGTTATTTCGATTTCACTTCCAATTTGTAAATCTTCATCATCAGAAAGACTGAAAAATTCATTTCCATTAAAAAATTTATCCTCATCTACATAATAAATTGATTTAACTTTATTAGGGTATAAATATTTGTACAAATAAAAATTATCTGCATCGGCAGGATCATTATAAAAGGCTTTTATTTCGATATCTTGCCCTGTAAAACCACCTTCGTTATTTTGATCTATTCGGGTAATGGGTGCTATTGATTTTAAAATTTCCGTTCCAATATATCTATTTCCTCGGCTAATTACGGTTAGCGTATATTGTTCGTCAATAACGGGCGCAAAATTAGTGCATACATATTGTCCTGTCTTTTTAATTTCGATAAAGTTAAATCTTTCTTTCTTACTGTTTTCTATATAAATAATTGCATTAGAAATAGTTGGAATTACGTTTTCAAAATAGCCAGTCGTTGTAGTCAGCTTAATCGTCTGTTCATTTCCCTTTGTTCCTTGTTCCCAATTAATAGCAGCCTCAATTACTAATTTTGGAGCGGCTGTATCTAAATCGACATCAACGACCTCTTCGCAACTTGCGAAGAATGAAGATGTGCAAAACGCTATTAAAAAAACTAATTTTCTCATACTTTTATTTTTAGTTTTTGTACTGATTTTTTAGAATTTGAAATTATAGCTAACTGCTGGCACGATTCCGAAAATAGATGTTTTAATGGCTTCATTTACACCTGTATCAGAATTTTGGCGAAAGTTAATCGAGGCGGCATTCATACGATTATAAACGTTGTAAATACTGAAAACCCATTCGCCTTTCCAATTTCTGTCTTTGTTTTTTGTTGGTGTTAAAGTTGCAGAAATATCCAAATGATGATAAGCAGGAAGTCTATTTTCATTTCGTAAACCGTAACTCGGTACTGTGATTCCTAGATATTCGTATTGGCCATTTGGATACGTAACTGGCTGTCCTGACTGCAAAGCAAAGTTAGCACCAAAAGACCATTTTTCGTTTAAGTTGTAAGCCGATGTAATGGCAAGATTATGTGTTTTGTCGTAAGCAGAAGCGTACCATTGACCGTTATTAATTCCTGTTTCTTCGGGAGTTCTTCCAGGAGTCTGCTGTTCTGATTTGGAAATTGTGTACGAAATCCATCCGTTAAGTTTGCCTTTGTTTTTCTTTATCATCATTTCTAAACCATACGAACGCATATGGCCATTTAAAATGACTTGTTCAATGGCATTATTGGCTATTAAATCGGCTCCGTCTATATAATCTAATCTATTTTGTATTTTCTTGTAATAAGTTTCGACTTCTAGTGAATAAGCTCCGTTGTAAATATTTCTGAAATATCCAATTGCTCCCTGATCTGCAAGTTGAGGTTTGATGTAATTATCGCTTGGCATCCAGACATCTAGCGGAGTAGGAGATGAGGTATTGGAAATCAATTGAAGATATTGCGCCATTCTGTTATAACTGGCTTTTATGGCTTGATCGTCATTTAATTGATAAGAAATCGAAAAACGCGGTTCGAGATTGCCATAACTTTTAATGACTTTATTTTTACCAAAATACTGTGTTGAAGTCGGAGTTCCTTTTTCATAAATTTGCATTTCATTATTAAAAACAACTGCCTGATTGTTATCATAATAATTAATAGTGGAAGCGCCTAATCTATAAAACAAACTGTAACGCAATCCGTATGCGATAGTGATTTTTTTAGAAAGCTGACTTTCTGCATCCAAATAAACAGAAGGTTCAAAAGCATATTTTTTATCCAATTGATCCGGATTGATTCCTGAATCTTCGTCAGTTGGTTTAATTGTTCCGGGATTAAATTGATAATAGATTCCGTTTACGCCATAATTCAATTTTAATTTATCTGAAAGATAATGTTTGAAATCGTATTTAATGTTATAGTTTTTAATGCCAGAATCCCAATTGAATCCAACAAAATCAAGATCTAAACCATAATAATAATCACTGTAAATTAAAGAGAGATTGGAGAACAATTTGTCGGAATACAAATGGTTCCATCTGAAATTTAAAGTAGAATTTCCGTAAGTATTGGTGAAACTTTTATTTAATCTGAAAACATCACGCCCGAAATAGCCTGATAAGTAAAGGCTGTTATTATCGTTGAGTTTATAGCTTAATTTGGTATTTAAATCATAAAAATAAGCTGAGTTATTTTTATTGTCTTCAGATAGTTTTAAAAAAAGATGTGCATATGAAGCTCTTCCTCCAATTAAAAAAGAACCTTTGTCTTTTGCAATCGGACCTTCGGCAAGCAGACGGCTTGATATTAAACCAATTCCTCCATTCATATGGAAACCTTTACTGCTGCCGTCTTTTTGATAGATTTCTAAAACCGAAGAAGCTCTTCCTCCATAACGTGCTGGAATTCCGCCTTTATACAATTTTAGATCTTTAATGGCATCGGGATTAAAAACAGAAAAGAATCCGAAAACGTGAGAAGAATTAAAAATCGTTGCTTCATCCAAAAGAATCAAATTCTGATCGGCACCGCCTCCGCGAACGTTAAATCCAGAAGCGCCTTCACCAGCATTGGTGACACCTGGAAGTAGCAAAATCGATTTTATAACATCGACTTCTCCTAAAACAACGGGCATTTTTTTTATGGCTGAAATAGAGAGTTTGTTAACACTCATTTCTGGCGATTTAATGTTTGTTTTGCCTTTGTTTTCTGTAATAATGACTTCTTGAAGTTCTTCGCCGCCTTCTTTGATTGCGAAGTTACTTTTTGTATTCTGGTTTAAAATAATGGTTTTTTGAATGGCTTGATAACCGGTATAACTTATTTCAATTTCGTATTCTCCTTTAGGGGCAGAAATGGAGTAAAATCCGTATTCGTTTGTTGTGGTTCCAATTTTTAGTGATGGAATATAAATAGCAACTCCAATTAGAGTTTCGTTATTTCGGCTGTCAGTAATAGTTCCGCTTAGAGTGAATTTTTCCTGCGCAAAAGAGGTGAAAATCGTAAGAATAAAAAGAAAAAATGTGCAGGTATTTTTTGTAATCATTATGTTGATTTTGATTTACATAGTTAACAATTCTTACTTAATTATTGTCACGGAAATTCTGTTAAAGATAAGTTAAGATAAAAAAAGGACAACCTTGTGAGTTGTCCTTTTTTTTATTTAAAAATACAAAATGTATTCTGAATTATTTGATTTTAGCAACAATAGCGTTAAAAGTTTCGCTTGGACGCATTGCTTTGCTTACCAATTCTGGTGTTGGTTGGTAGTAACCTCCAATATTCTGAGCTTTACCTTGAGCGCCAATTAATTCTGCGTCGATTTTAGCTTCGTTAGCTTCAAATTCAGCAGCAATAGGAGTAAAGATAGCTTTCAATTCGGCATCTTTAGTTTGAGCAGCCAAAGCTTGAGCCCAGTAGAATGCTAAATAGAAGTGAGAACCACGGTTGTCAATCTGACCCACTTTACGAGCTGGAGATTTATCGTTTGCCAAGAATTTATCGTTTGCCTGATCTAAAGTTTCAGATAAAACGATTGCTTTAGAATTGTCTAAAGTTTGGCCTAAATGCTCTAATGAAGCACCAAGAGCTAAAAATTCTCCTAATGAATCCCAACGTAAATATCCTTCTTCTGTAAATTGCTCAACGTGTTTAGGAGCAGAACCTCCAGCACCAGTTTCGAACAATCCACCACCATTCATTAACGGAACGATAGAAAGCATTTTTGCAGAAGTTCCTAATTCTAAAATTGGGAATAAATCTGTTAAGTAGTCACGCAATACGTTTCCTGTTACAGAAATAGTATCTAAACCTTTGATGATTCTGTCTAAAGTAAATTCTGTAGCAGCAACTGGGTTTAAAATACGGATATCTAAGTTTGTAGTATCGTAGTCTTTAAGGTATTTTTGAACTTTTACGATCAATTCTCTATCGTGTGCTCTGTTTTCGTCTAACCAGAAAACAGCAGGAGTGCTAGATAAACGAGCTCTGTTTACAGCTAATTTAACCCAGTCCTGAATCGGAGCGTCTTTTGCCTGACACATTCTGAAAATGTCATTAGCTTCAACATTTTGCTCCATTAAAACATTTCCGTTTGCATCAACAACACGTACAACACCGTCAGCTTTCATTTGGAAAGTTTTGTCATGAGATCCGTATTCTTCAGCTTTTTGAGCCATTAATCCAACGTTAGGAACACTTCCCATTGTTTTAGGATCAAAAGCACCGTGTTTTTTACAGAAATCGATAGTTGCAGTATAAACTCCAGCATAAGAACGGTCTGGAATAACAGCAAATGTATCTTGTGCTTTACCTTCTTTGTTCCACATTTGTCCAGAAGTACGGATCATTGCAGGCATAGAAGCGTCAACAATTACGTCAGATGGAACGTGTAAGTTTGTAATTCCTTTATCAGAATTAACCATTGCTAAAGCTGGTCCGTTAGCGATTGCTTGATCAATAGCAGCTTCTACTTCTGCTTGCTCAGGTCTTCCAGCGATTTTAGCGTAGATATCACCTAAACCGTTTCTTGTGTCAATGTTTAATTCAGTGAATAAAGAAGCATATTTTTTGAAAACATCTGCAAAATATACTTCAACGATAGCGCCAAAGATAATTGGATCAGAAACTTTCATCATTGTAGCTTTTAAGTGTACAGAAAGTAAAACTCCTGCAGCTTTAGCTTCAGCAATTGCATTAGCAGCAAAAGCTTTTAGTTTGCTTACGCTTAAAACTGAACTGTCAATAATTTCTCCAGCTTTAAGCGGAGTACTTGCTTTAAGAACAGTTGTAGTTCCGTCTTTTGCAACAAATTCGATTTTTACGTCATTAGCTTCATTTACAGTCAATGATTTTTCACTTCCGTAAAAATCACCATTTACCATAGAAACTACTTTAGTTTTTGAGTCAGCAGACCAAGCACCCATTGAGTGCGGATTTGCTTTTGCAAAGTTTTTAACTGCTCTTGGAGCTCTACGGTCAGAGTTTCCTTCACGTAAAACTGGGTTTACAGCAGAACCTAAAACTTTTGCATATTTTGCTTTAATTTCCTTTTCAGCATCGTTTTGTGGGTCTTCTGGGAAATTTGGTACGTTGTATCCGTGCGATTGTAATTCAGCAATAGCCGCTTTTAATTGCGGTACAGATGCTGAAATGTTTGGTAATTTAATAATGTTTGCTTCTGGCTGAGTTGCTAATTGGCCAAGTTCCGCCAACGCATCTCCAGTTTTTTGAGCATCTGTCAAAGAATCTGGGAAGTTTGATAAAATTCTTCCTGCCAGCGAAATATCTCTGGTTTCGATTTCAATTCCAGCTGTTGCTGTAAAAGCTTGAACAATTGGTAACAAAGAGTACGTTGCCAATAACGGCGCCTCATCAGTTAAGGTGTAAAAAATTTTTGATTTATTCATTTTCTTTTTTTTTTATAATCGTATCGTCAGGAGTTAACGATGTAAAAGATATATTCGGCTCAAAATGAGCGGAGCAAATATAATAAAATCACAACGAAAACGGTTGAGTTTTGCAGAGAAAAGATGAAATTAACAGATTGTTATTTCGAGCTCGTTAAATTGCTAAATCGATGATTTTGGTATTAAAAAATTACAGTTTTGTTAGTGTTGAAAATAGAACATAAAAAAAACTCGTTTCAAGCAGTATGAAACGAGTTTTTTATAACATTTTGATAAATGATTATCTTCTTTTATCTTTAATCTTAGCTTTTTTACCAGTAAGTTCT
>RCUJ01000803.1_pt1 | contig 17785 bp, 15 predicted proteins | sample 2166321 | NCBI WGS metagenome assembly RCUJ01 (sample SAMN09932808, study PRJNA488358) | compost metagenome | feature: garden; material: soil; isolation source: compost soil in an enriched community after 118 h of incubation | place: Germany: Experimental Botanical Garden Goettingen | collected... | reverse complement strand
CCACCCTCGCCGGCCTCGCCTACGGCCAGACCGTGCTGGCCAAGGCCTGCCAGGCCGCTGGCATCGAGTTCGACGGCCGCGAAGCCCACTCGGCGCGCTACGACACCGAAAAAACCGCCGAACTGTTCTGCGGCATCGTCAACCGCTGGAAGGAAATGGGCGGCTGGCACGACTTCGACGACTGAAACCTACATTGATGAAGCCCAGCCACAAAACCGGCATCGAGCCGGCTTTTTGAACGTCGCGCAAGCCTTGCAGGCTGGCAGCGTTCCCGGCCTGCCGTTTGCCCTGGCCCGCCTAGACCGTTCATCTGCTGCGCACGAATTCGGGCGCTAGACTAAAATAGGGTTTTGACAAGCATTCTCATTACTATTAGTATCGATCGCAACCAACCACTGTCATGCGACGGGCCTTATTCATGTACGTTTGCCTCTGCGAAGGTGTCACCGACAACCAGATCCGCGACGCAATCTTCGAAGGTTGCTGCAGCTACCGTGACGTGCGCACCACTCTCGGCGTCGCCAGCCAATGCGGCAAATGCGCCTGCCTGGCCAAACAAGTGGTACGCGAAACCCTCAGCGAAGTGCAGAGCAGCCAAGCTGGCCTGGCCTACTCCGCCAACTTTGTTACCGCCTGAATTCCAGCGCAGCACACAACCGGGTCCAGAGCCCGGTTTTTTTATGCCTGTAATTCAAGTAATTAGGCGCAAAGTGCGGAACTCAAGCATTCTCATTCGTACCTTTTTTTATTTGACTTTCAATTACTTAGGTTTGACAGGCCGACTTCTTGGGCCCAGAATTTTGCATTACCTATTCCAGTAAGGCAGCCACGGACATGAAAGGCGATAAGAAAGTCATCCAGCATCTGAACAAGGTTCTCGGTAACGAGTTGGTCGCCATCAACCAGTACTTCCTGCACGCACGGATGTACGAAGACTGGGGCCTGAAGAAACTCGGCGAACACGAGTACCACGAATCCATCGACGAGATGAAGCATGCGGACAGGCTGATCAAGCGCATCCTCTTCCTCGAAGGCCTGCCGAACGTGCAGGATCTGGGCAAGCTGCTGATCGGTGAAAACACCAAGGAAATGCTCGAGTGCGACCTGAAGATCGAGCAAAAGGCACACATCGACCTGAAGGCAGCGATTGCCTATTGCGAAAGCATTGGCGACTACGCCAGTCGCGAACTGCTGGAAGAAATCCTCTGCTCTGAAGAAGACCATATCGACTGGCTGGAAACCCAGCTCAGCCTGCTTGAGAAAGTCGGCCTGCAAAACTACCTGCAGTCGCAGATGGACGAATAGGCAGACAAAGCCAGGACGCAAAAACGGGAGCCAGTGGCTCCCGTTTTTTTGTGCCTGTCGATCATCCGCCTCAGAAGCTGTAGGCGACCCCGACTATGGCGCTACGTGGCATCTGTCCACGGGCACCTGCCGGCTGGCGGGCGATGATGTCGTCCGTGCTGTTGGTCAGGTTGAGCAGATTGAGGTAGACCTCGGTCTGCTTGTCCAGGGCGTAGCGGGTGGCTAGGTCGACCGTGTAGTAACTGTCGATCTTCTCGTAGGTGTTGCAGGTGGCGAAACTGCAGGTGCTGTCGTACCAGCTGGTACGCAGATCCGTGGCGAAGCCCTGCTCGTTGCGGTAGCCGACGCTCAGCACGGCCTGGTGTTCCGGCAGGTTGGGCAGGGCATCGCCCTTCTCCACGGAGCCGAAGAACTCCGGTTGACTGAAGGAGGTCTGGAACTCGCTGCCGGTCCAGGTGTAGGTCAGCGCCACCGGAATGGTGAAACCGTTACCGCGCACCAGCTCATAGCCCAAGCGCGACTCGATGCCATACACCTCGACTTCGCCGCCGTTGAACTGATCGCCCGGATCGCAGTTGGCGCCCGTGGAGGCCGTGCAGGTGCCCAGCAGGTTGTCGTAATCGCTGTAGAAGCCGACCACCTCGGCGGACAGGCGCCCGTCGTTGTAGCGCGCGCCCAGCTCGTAGTTCAGCGCCTCTTCCACATCGGCACCGACGCTGGAGGTCGGGGAGAAGCCTTCGTGCACGCCAGCCAGCAGGCTCCACTGCGGGTTCAGCTTGTACAGGGCGCCGAGGCAGAACAGGGTTTCGCGGTCGTGCTGGTCCTGCTTGCCGTCGTTGCGCCGACCGATTTTGTAGTCCTCCACGCGCATGCCTGGGGTCAGGGTCAGGCCACCCAGCTTGATCGCATCGGTGACGTAGTAGGGCACCGCCTTGGCGCGCTGGGTACGCTTGGCCTCGCGGGTACGGATACCGGTGGCGTTCAGGTTGCCGTCGGCATCCTGCTGGAAACGGTCGCTGTACTGGTCACGGAACTCCTGGTCCTCGTGGTAGCGCGCACCCAGCTCCAGGCCATGGGCGACGCTGCCCAGTTGCAGATCCTTGTTGAGCTTGGTCTGGATACCCTTGGACTGGTATTTGCGGAAGTTGCCCTTGACGTCCACTCGCCCGGCGGCGTTGCCATCGAGAATCGCCTGGGCGTTGGCCTGACTGCCCACGCCGCCGCAGTTTCCGCCGAAGTTGGCGCAGTTGAAGAAGTTGCCCAGGCTCAGGCCGCCGATCTTGTCGACCTTGTACCAGTTGCGCTGGAACTCGTGGTAGTAGGCCTGGGTGCTGACGCGCAAGTCGCCGGTGTCGACCAGATAACCCAGGGTGGTGCCCTTGAAGTTGTTGCGCATGTTGTCCAGCTTGCTCAGGCCATAACGGCGCTCGCTGTCACGCTTGAAGTCGCGGTCGGTAAGGCCGACGTAAGTCTGGCCGGAGTCTTCCTGGGCGTACTGCAGTTTCAGGTCCAGCTGGTGATAGATGGCGGCACCCGGGTCGGAGTTGAGGCGCAGCTTGACTATCAGATCGTCCTTGTCGAAGCCGGTCTTATCGGAGGCGCGGTCGATGTCGGCAAAGCCGTCGGTAACCTGGGTGTGCCCCTCTACCAACCAGCCGAAGTTGGTGCTGGAGCCGCCCACGTGAGCGTGGGTGCGGTACATATTGTCGCTGCCCAGCTCCTGGGTGAAACGACCGGCGAATAAAAAAAACATTCATCCGCAACGGAATTAAATACGCATTCCGCTGTATACCGCACGCAGAAAAAACCCCGCCGCAGCGGGGTTTCTCAACATAAAGCCGACTCAGGCGTCAGCTTTCTGCACGGCGTTCTTGATCAGGGTCTGCAACTCACCGTTCTCGAACATCTCGGTCATGATGTCGCTGCCGCCAACCAGTTCGCCGCCAACCCACAGCTGCGGGAAGGTCGGCCAGTTGGCGTACTTCGGCAAATTGGCGCGGATTTCCGGGTTCTGCAGGATGTCGACATAGGCGAATTTTTCCCCACAGGCCATCACCGCCTGGGCGGCTTTGGAGGAAAAACCGCACTGCGGGGCATTCGGCGAGCCTTTCATGTACAACAGAACGGTGTTGTTGGCGATCTGTTCTTTGATGGTTTCGATGATATCCATGGGGCACCTCAGGTCTTAACTTCCCGACTCAAGGGTCGGCGCTGTGGCAGCATTGTAGCGAAAAGCCGAGCGCAATGCTCGGCCTTGACGCGCCCCGGTCAACCCGTACCGGGCTACGGGCGCTATGGGGAATGAGGGCTGGGGGATTGAGCCCCGCCATCGAGGCCAGCACAACCTCATCCCCCTCAAGCCCTAGCCGGGTCTACGATGCCGCAGACCTTACACATGGACATGGGTTCTAGCGCAATCAGGCGGCCTCCACTTCGACCGGCACACCATTGAGCGCCGCATTGCCAGACAGGGCATCGAGCTGACGCTCGTCAGTCAGGTCGTTGGCACTGGCGCCCGGTTGCGCACTGGCGATGGCCAACTGCACGTCGGGGCGGGCATGGCCCCAGCCGTGGGGCAGGCTGACCACGCCGGGCATCATCTCCTCGCTGGCGGCGACTTCCACCTCGATGGCGCCGACCCGCGAACGTACGCTCACCAACTGACCGTCGCTGAGACCGCGACGGGCAAGATCCTGCGGATTCATCAGCAGTTGATGGCGCGGCTTACCCTTCACCAGGCGGTGGTAGTTGTGCATCCAGGAGTTGTTGCTGCGCACATGACGGCGACCGATCAGCAGCAACTCGCCCGCCTTGGGCGCAACCTGCCCGGCGAAACGCTGCAGGTCCGCCATGATGATGCCCGGCGCCGCCTGCACTGCCTGGCTCGGGGTTTTCAATCGACCAGCCAGGTTCGGCTTGAGCGCGCCCAGGTCCAGGCCATGGGGATGCTCTCGCAGTGCCGCCAGAGACAGCTTGCGCTCGGACTTGTCGCCATAAGGCCCCGCGCGCAGGCCCATGTCGATCATCCGTTCGGGCGGCATGCTCGGATGCAACTCGCCGCCGGTTTTCGCCGCAAAGGCTTTGGCCAGACCGATGAAAATTTCCCAGTCATGCAGCGCGCCCGCCGGCTTGGCCAACACCGCCTCGTTGAAGCGGGTGACGTTGCGCACGGCGAACAGATTGAAGGTGGTGTCGTAGTGATCGTGTTCCAGCGGCCCGGTGGGCGGCAGGATCAGGTCGGCATGGCGGGTAGTTTCATTGATGTAGAAGTCGATGCTGAGCATGAACTCCAAGCCGTCCAGCGCCTGCTCCAACTGCCGGCCGTTGGGCGTGGACAACACCGGGTTGCCCGCCACCGTGACCAGCGCGCGAATCTGCCCCGCGCCGGGCGTGAGCATTTCCTCGGCCAGGGCCGACACCGGCAGCTCGCCGCCGTATTCCGGCAACGCAGATACCCGGCTTTGCCAGCGATTGAAATGCCCACCCGACGTCGCGGCGACCAGGTCCACTGCCGGCTCGGTGCACAACACACCACCGACCCGGTCGAGATTGCCGGTCGCCAGGTTGATCAACTGCACCAGCCACTGGCACAGAGTGCCGAAAGCCTGGGTGGAAACACCCATGCGGCCATAGCACACCGCCTTGTCGGCCGCCGCAAAATCGCGCGCCAGCTGGCGGATGGTTGCGGCAGGCACGCCACAACGCTCGCTCATGGCCTCGGCGCTATAGCCGGCGATGGCCTGGCGCACCTCGTCCAGCCCATCTACCGGCAGGTGGCTGGCGCGGGTCAGGTGCTCCTCGAACAGGGTATTGAGCAGGCCGAACAACAGCGCCGCGTCCTGGCCCGGACGGACGAAGATGTGCTGGTCGGCAATCGCCGCCGTCTCGCTGCGCCGCGGGTCGACCACCACCAGCTTGCCGCCACGCGCCTTGATCGCCTTGAGGCGTTTTTCCACGTCCGGCACCGTCATGATGCTGCCGTTGGAGGCCAGCGGGTTGCCGCCGAGGATCAGCATGAAGTCGGTGTGGTCGATATCGGGGATGGGGATCAGCAGGCCGTGGCCGTACATCAGGTGGCTGGTCAGGTGATGCGGCAACTGATCGACCGAGGTGGCGGAATAGCGGTTGCGGGTTTTCAGCTGGCCGAGGAAGTAGTTGCTGTGGGTCATCAGCCCGTAGTTGTGCACACTCGGGTTGCCCTGATAGACCGCCACGGCGTTCTGCCCATGGCGCGCCTGAATCTCGCTCAGGCGCCCGGCGACCAGCTCGAAGGCCTCGTCCCAGTCGATGGTCTGCCACTGCTTGCCGACCCGCCGCATCGGTTGGCGCAGGCGGTCGGGGTCGTTCTGAATATCCTGCAGGGCCACGGCCTTGGGGCAGATATGGCCGCGACTGAAGCTGTCCTGGGCGTCGCCCCTGATCGAGCGGATCTGCGTCGAGCCGTCATCCTGGGTTTCTGTTTCGATGGTCAGGCCGCAGATGGCCTCGCACAGATGGCACGCACGGTGATGGAGGGTCTTGGTCATGGCCTGGCCTCATATTCTTGTTCAAACGACCGCAACGGTCGCTACGAACATGACTATGGGGACTGCAGAGGGACTGTGCCAGTAGCGTTCGTCTCATGAATCGGCCGGCATCATGCCGGCCGATTCAGGCGTAGAGCTTATGCTCCCGGTAACGGCTGATTCTTAGCGAATTGCCGTCACAGTGCCTTTGTTGCCGGTTACCTTGACGTGCACGGTTTTGTATACGAAGTAATCCTGAACCTTCACTTCATAACGCGGGGCGACGATCACGTCGGCACCCGAGGCCGTGACTGCCTTGTAAGCAGCGGCGGATTTGGCGGATGCCACCGGGTCGAGACCCAGAGCAAAACCACCTTCGCTACCACCGTAGGTGACGCCATCGGCGAACTGGGTATCGCCACCCAGCTTGAACACATTGAACAGGATGTTCACCGAAGACTCACCGGAGATGGTTTCGCCCACTTTCACGTCGGCCTTGAGGTTAGTCTCAACGGTACCGTTCAACGGCACTGCAGGCTGACTAACGTTCTGGCTGGCACAGCCAGTCAACAGGGCGAACGCAGAGATAGTGGCGATAGTTGCGATACGTTTCATGCAAAACTCCTTTGCATAACATTCCATGGATACCCCATTGCGGGGGCAATGCATTGCCCGAAAAGGCGGGCGCATCCTAGAAGCCCGGCCTGGAGCGGGCAAGCATGGATAACGGTTTTATGACATCTCGCACGCGGAATTAGGCGATGGCTTACACGACGCCCCGCAAACTGTGAGCGACTGGACAGTTTGCGCCTGCTCGGCATTTCCTTATAAGATCGCGCCTTCCCCGTTTCGTCGCACTGTGCGGCTCCCAGCCGCAGGTTCTGCCATTTTTCTGTTAAATCCGGCCGTTGAACCTGCGCCCTGTTGTCAAAAGGTAGTTAACCATGAGCGCAAGACACTTTCTCTCGCTGAAGGACTGCACACCGCAAGAGCTGGTGGGCCTGATCCGCCGCGGCATCGAGTTGAAGGACTTGCGCAACCGGGGCGTGCTGTTCGAGCCGCTGAAGAACCGCGTACTGGGGATGATCTTCGAGAAGGCCTCGACCCGTACCCGCCTGTCGTTCGAGGCCGGCATGATCCAACTGGGCGGCCAGGCGATTTTCCTCTCGCCACGCGACACCCAGCTCGGCCGCGGCGAGCCGATTGGCGATGCCGCCATCGTCATGTCGCGCATGCTCGATGCGGTGATGATCCGCACCTTCGCCCACAGCACCCTGACCGAGTTCGCCGCGAATTCTCGGGTACCGGTGATCAACGGCCTGTCCGACGACCTGCACCCCTGCCAGCTGCTGGCCGACATGCAGACCTTCCACGAACAGCGTGGCAGCATCAAGGGCAAGACCGTGGCCTGGATCGGCGATGGCAACAACATGTGCAACTCCTATATAGAAGCCGCCGAGCAATTCGACTTCCAACTGCGCGTGGCCTGCCCCGAGGGCTACGAGCCGAACCCCGGGTTCCTGGCCAATGCCGGTGATCGGGTGCAGATCCTGCGCGACCCGCGCGAAGCGGTAGCGGGTGCGCACCTGGTGAGCACCGATGTCTGGGCCTCGATGGGCCAGGAAGAGGAAATCGCCGAGCGGGCCAAGCTGTTCGCCCCCTATCAGGTCAATCGCGCCCTGCTCGACGCCGCCGCCGCAGACGTGTTGTTCCTGCACTGCCTGCCGGCCCACCGCGGTGAAGAGATCAGCACAGACCTGCTCGACGACCCGCGCTCGGCGGCCTGGGATCAGGCGGAAAACCGCCTGCATGTACAGAAGGCCTTGCTCGAATTTCTGGTCGAGCCGGCGTACCACCACGCATGAGCCAACCGCTGCTGAACCTGCGTGACCTGAGTTGCGGCTACTACCACGGGCATAGGGTCGTGCAGGATCTCGATCTGCACCTGAACGCCGGCGACATCGGCTGCCTGCTCGGCCCCTCCGGCTGCGGCAAGACCACTACCCTGCGCGCCATCGCCGGCTTCGAGCCGGTGACCGAAGGCGAGATCCAGCTGGCCGATGAAGTGATCTCCCGCGCCGGTTTCACCCTGGCGCCGGAGAAGCGTCGAATCGGCATGGTGTTCCAGGATTACGCGCTGTTCCCGCACCTGAGCGTGGCGGAAAACGTCGCCTTCGGCATTCGTCAGCAAGCCAATTGCCAACGCATCACCGACGAACTGCTGGAGCTGGTCAAGCTCGGCCAACTGAGCAAGCGCTACCCCCACGAGCTGTCCGGTGGCCAGCAACAGCGTGTGGCCCTGGCCCGCGCCCTGGCCCCCGAACCGCGCCTGCTGCTGCTCGACGAACCCTTCTCCAACCTCGACGGCGAGTTGCGCCGGCGCCTGAGCCATGAAGTCCGCGACATCCTCAAGGCCCGCGGCACCAGCGCCATCCTGGTCACCCACGACCAGGAGGAAGCCTTCGCCGTCAGCGACCATGTCGGGGTATTCAATCAAGGCAAGCTGGAGCAGTGGGACACGCCCTTCAACCTCTACCACGAACCGCTGACCCCCTTCGTCGCCAGCTTCATTGGCCAGGGCTACTTCATCCGCGGCCAGCTGCTCAGCCCCGACGCGGTGCAGACCGAACTGGGCCTGATTCGCGGCAACCGTGCCTATATCTGGCCGACCGGCAGCGCAGTGGATGTGCTGCTGCGCCCGGACGACATCGTCTACGCCCCGGACAGCGAGCTGAAGGCGCTGATCGTCGGCAAGACCTTCCTCGGCGCGGCGACCCTGTACCGCCTGCAACTGGCCACCGGCAGCCAGCTGGAATCGCTGTTCCCCAGCCATGCCGACCACCGCCCCGGCGAACACGTCGGCATTCGCGTGGCGGCCGATCACCTGGTGGTGTTCCCCGCCCCCGGCAGCATCGCCGCCCAGGTCAACCTCGGCGAATCCGGCGTGCGCCGCTACAGCAGCGCCAGCTAGCGCACCGCCCGAAGGGTGCGCCGTTTCCCCCTGGCTCCGGCGTTTGCTAGCCCTGCCAAGCATCCTCGCTCAGGCACAACCGGCCGCTGGCCACCAAGACCGCCTGGCCGGCGATCTTGACTCGCTCCCCCTCCAAGCGGCAGTGCAACTCGCCGCCTCGCGCCGAGCACTGGTAGGCGCTCAGTTCGGTCTTGTCCAAACGCTCGGCCCAGTAGGGCGTGAGCATGCAATGGGTCGAACCGGTGACCGGGTCTTCATCGATGCCGATTGCCGGGGCGAAGTAACGCGAGACGAAATCATGCCGTTCACCGGGCGCCGTGATCAGCACACCCAAACCCGGCAACCCGGCCAGGGCTGGCAGGTTCGGCTGGAACCCGCGCACCGCGGCCTCCGACGGCAGGACCACCAGCAGTTCCTGGATGCCCCGCCGGCCTTGCAGAGCCAATAGCGCCTGCACCGGCATGCCCATGGCCTGCTCGACCTGGGCGGTCAACTCACAGGGTTCGGCCCGGCGCACGGGGAAATCCAGCACCAGACGAGCGGCCTCGCGACTCACCCGCAGAGGGCCGGACTGGCAGATGAAGTCGATGGTCTCGCCCGGCTCGGCATAACACTCGAACAGCACATGGGCGCTGGCCAGGGTGGCATGCCCGCACAATGGCACCTCGGCCAGCGGGGTAAACCAGCGGATATGCCAGGCGGCGCCCTCCCTCACCAGAAAAGCGGTTTCCGCCAGATTGTGCTCGGCGGCGATCTGCTGCATCAGCGCATCGCTGAGCCAACTGTCCAGGCGATAGACCATGGCCGGATTGCCGGCGAAAGGGCGATCGGTGAAGGCGTCGATCTGGTGAAAGTCGAGTTGCATGGCGGGCAATCCTCTCGGCAATAAGGCTTCAGCTTGCCGCGTCCGCCCGCCTCGCGCCCGCTACAGTCGCCCACGATAAAGGCATTACAGCTGCACTGTCACAAGGCGCCGCGAGCAAGCACGGTGCATGGATCGATCGCGAAAGGTTCTAAAAAATTAACTAACTCTCAATAAATCATATAGTTGCAGATCCTGGCACGCCACCTGCTATGACCAGCCCCGGTCAGCACAACGGCGTGTCTGCCACACATCCGACAACGACGTCACGGCACCCCGCTCAACTTCGAGCCGCGGGCACTGTGGCGTTTTTTTTGCGATTTTGGCCCATATAGGAAGCATGCCATGCGCCCGATAACCCTCTCCCTCCTGTCCCTGGCCATCGCCAGCAGCACCTTCAGTCACGCCGCTTTCGCCAGCCAACCGCTGAGCACGCTGATCAGCGACGGCAAGCCGATCCTCGACCTGCGCTACCGCTATGAGCACGTCGACCAGGACAACGCCCTGAACAACGCCAACGCCCAGACCATCCGCACCCGTGTCGGCTTCCAGAGCGGCAAGTGGTACGGCCTCTCCGGCCTCATCGAAGCCGACAACGTCAGCCGCATCGGCGATGCCAGCTACAACAGCACGCGCAACGGCCAGGGCGACTACTCGGTGGTCGCCGACCCGGACGGCAGCGAAGTCAACCAGGCCCTGCTGCGCTACGACCATGCGCTGGGCAACGCCGTGCTCGGCCGCCAGCGCATCAACCTGGACAACCAGCGCTTCATCGGCGGCGTCGCCTGGCGGCAGAACGAACAGACCTATGACGGCGTGCTCGGCCAACTGAAACCGCTGGACGGCCTGACCCTGACCTACGCCTACATCGACAACATCAACAGCATCTTCGGCCCCGGCGACAATCGTTTCGATACCGCCGCCAACCCGGCCAATATCGAAGGCCACAGCCACCTGCTGAATGCCCAGTACCTGGTCATGCCGGAATTGACCGCCACCGCCTACCAGTACCGCCTGGGCCTGGATAACCTGGCGCTGGGCAGCCAATCGAGCCAGACCAGCGGGGTCCGCCTCAATGGTGCCATCGCCGGTGTCAGCTATGCCCTGGAATACGCCCAGCAGAAGGATTACGCCGACAACCCGCTGCAGCTGGACAGCGACTACCGGCTCGCTGAACTCGGTTACACGCTCAAGGGCATCGCGCTGAAGGCCGGTTACGAAGTGCTCGGCGGCGATGAAGGGCCGGGCAACCGCGCCTTCCAGACCCCATTGGCGACCAAACACGCCTTCCAGGGCTGGGCCGACATCTTCCTGCTGACCCCGGCCGATGGCGTCGAGGACGCCTACCTCGGCTTTACCGCCCCCCTGCTCGGCGGCAGTCTGGCGGCCTGGTACCACGACTTCAGCGCCGAACAGGGCAGCAGCGACTACGGCTCGGAGATCGACGTGTCCTACGCCCACCCGATTCCCGGCGTCAAGGGTCTGGTCGGCCTGGTCAAATACGCCAGCTACGATGCCGACGAGTTCTCCGTGGATACCGACAAGTTCTGGGCGCAACTGCAATACAGCTACTGACGGCCCGGCCCCGCTGTGCAGACGGCGTGAAAACTACTGCGCTCGGTTATTCGGCGTTAAAAACAGGCTCGGAAAGCCGCTTGCGGCTAACGCGCTTTAGCGCGACCCGAAGGGCGAGCGAAGCGAGTAATGCTCAGTAAACTCGCGTGCGAGCCCAGTCCGCTTCCTCGCCTGTTTTTGCCTTGCCTAACCTTCGCTCGCTACGTTTTCACACAGCCTGCATACGGGCCTTTCCCGTTATGCCCGCGGCGGTTGCCGTCGCGGGCCTCAAGGAGACTTCCCCATGCTCAAACCCATTATTGCCGGCCTGCTGTTCGGTCTCGCCCTGCTCAGCCCGCCGAGTTGGGCGACCATCAACCCCGCCGAGGCGATGAACCTGTCCGGCATGCAGCGCATGCTCAGTCAGCGCATCGCCAAGAGCTACCTGATGATCGGCGCCGAGGTCCGCCCGGATCTGGCCGAACAGCAGCTCGACCAGAGCATCGCCAAGTTCGAGAGCAACTACCTGGCCCTCGACGAATACGCCCCCACCGCACAGATTCGCACCGCCCTGTCCGACGTGGGCCAGACCTGGCAACGCTACCGCGAACTGGCCCTGTCACGCCCGGACAAACAGCAGGCGCTGCCCCTGCTGGAACTCAGCGACCAGTTGCTGGCGCAGAGCGAGCAGCTGGTACAACTGCTCGAACGCCACAGCGGCGGGCAAAGCGCGCGCCTGGTCAACCGCAGCGGCCGCCAGCGCATGCTCAGTCAGCGCATCGCCAAACTCTACCTGGCCATGAGCTGGCGCCTGCCGGTCGCCGGCCTGGAGCAATCGTTCAATCAGGCGGTGGAGGAATTCGACCAGGCCCTGCAGGAACTGCAACAGGCCCGACAGAACACCCCGGCCATCGCCAAGGGCCTGCAGCAGGCCGAAGCGCAATGGCGCTTCACCCGCGCCGGCTTCAACCTCTCCGCCGACTCGCGCTTCGTACCGACGGTGATCGCCACCACCAGCGAAACCCTGCTGTGGCAGATGAATGAGCTGACCAGTCAGTATGAAGGGGTGATGCTGGCGGGATCCTGAGGCGTACCCGCTCAACCCGGGTGCGCCATACCCTACCCATTGGTGCGCGCGGCGCACCCTACGCTGGCGCCAGGGTATAACTGTATCGCTGACTCCCCACTCAACCCTCGCTGCGCACCCGCTGCACGGCATCCAGCCAGCCGTGGTAGAGCTTGCTGCGGTGCTCTGCGCTCATCCGCGGATCGAAGCGCTGCTGGCGCTGCCAAAGTCCGGCGATCTGGTCGAGGTCGCGGTAGACGCCCGCCTTGAGCCCGGCCAGGTAGGCCACGCCGAGGGCGGTGGTTTCGGTGACCGCGGGGCGCTCGACCGGCACGCCGAGAATGTCGGCGAGAAACTGCATGACCCAGTTGTTCTCCACCATGCCGCCATCCACCCGCAACGCGCTGGGCTCGGCGGCGCCGTCCTGGCGCATGGCCTCGAGCAGGTCGCGGGTCTGGTAGCAGACCGACTGCAGGCCGGCGGTGACGATCTCCTTGATCCCGGTGTCGCGGGTCAGGCCGAAGATCGCGCCGCGCGCCTTCGGGTCCCAGTAAGGCGCGCCCAGGCCGGTAAAGGCCGGCACCAGGTAGACCCCGCAGGCATCGCCGGTCTGTTCGGCCAGGGCCTCGCTGTCGCGCGCATGGCTGATCAGCTTGATGCCGTCGCGCAACCACTGCAGCGCCGCGCCGGCGACGAAGATGCTGCCCTCCACCGCATAGGTGACCTTGCCGTCCAGGCGGTAAGCGACAGTGGTGAGCAGACGGTTTTTCGAGGTCACCGGAGTATCGCCGGTGTTCTGGATCATGAAGCAGCCGGTGCCGTAGGTGCTCTTGACCATGCCCGGCTGGAAGCAGGCCTGGCCGATCAGCGCGGCCTGCTGATCGCCGGCCATGGCCAAGACCGGAATAGGCGCGCCGAGCAGTTCGGCGTCGATGACGCCGAAATCGGCGGCGCAATCCAGCACCTCGGGCAGCAGGCTGGGCGGAATCTCCAGCAGTTCGAGCAGCTCCGTGTCCCACTGCTGGCTGTGGATATTGAACAGCAGGGTGCGCGAGGCATTGGTCGCGTCGGTCTTGTGCGACTTGCCACCGGTCAGACGCCACAGCAGGAAGCTGTCCACGGTGCCGAAGCGCAGCTCGCCGCGCTCGGCCCGCGCCCGCGCGCCGGCGACGTTGTCGAGGATCCAGCGCAACTTGGTGCCGGAAAAATAGGGGTCGATCAGCAGGCCGGTCTTGGCCGCCACCGTCGCCTCGTGGCCGGCAGCCTTGAGCGCGGCGCAGTAATCGGCAGTACGCCGGTCCTGCCAGACGATGGCCGGATGAATCGGTACGCCGGTCGCGGCGTCCCACACCAGGGTGGTCTCGCGCTGGTTGGTGATGCCGATGGCGGTGATCTGGCTGGCCGCCAGAGCGCCCTGCTCGAGCGCCGCACGGCAGACCTCGAGGGTGCTCTGCCAGATTTCCTCGCCGTCGTGCTCGACCCAGCCGTCCTGCGGGAAATACTGGCGGAACTCCTGCTGCGCCCGCGCTACCGGCAAGCCCTGGGCATTGAAGACGATGGCGCGGCTGCTGGTGGTGCCTTGGTCGATGGCGAGCAGGTAGTCGGACATGCGGATTTCCTTGTTGTTATGCGTAGGAATCAGACAGTCGAGCGGCTCACTGCCGGCCGATGGCGGCGAACCCGGCCTGGGTCAGTTGCGCCAGCACCTCGGCCGTCAACTCCACCTCCAGCCCGCGCCGCCCGGCGCTGACGAAGATGCTCGGATACCGTGGCGCCGAGTCGTCGATAAAGGTGCGCAGACGCTTCTTCTGCCCCAGCGGGCTGATGCCGCCGAGCAGATAGCCGGTGGCGCGTTGCGCCGCAGCAGGATCGGCCATGTCGACCTTCTTCACCCCGGCGGCCTGGGCCAGGGCCTTCAGGTCGAGGCTGCCGGCCACCGGCACCACCGCCACCAGCAACTCGCCTTTCTCGCTAGCGACCAGCAGCGTCTTGAACACCCGGGCCGGCTCGAGATCGAGTTTTTCCGCCGCTTCCAGACCATAGGAAGCGGCTTTGGGATCGTGGCTGTAGCTGTGCACCCGATGGGCAGCCTTATGTTTTTTCAGCAGGTCGATGGCGGGAGTCATGTTCGTTTGTGAAAATTATCTGGCTGAGTTCGCGTACCTTAGCCGAAAAAACTGCCAGGAGCAGTTTTTAACGTCGCGCAGCGACGGCCCGCAGGGTGGCCGCCATGGATGGCAGGTCATAAAATTTGCCGGCCGGCAGCCTATACTGCCGTGCACAACAAGGATCGCTCCCATGACCCTGGCACCGCGCCAACACGACATTCTCAACCTCGCCCGCGAGCGTGGCTACGTCAGCATAGACGAACTGGCCCAGGCCTTTGCCGTCACCCCGCAGACCATCCGCCGCGACATCAACCAGCTGGCCGAGCAGGGCCTGCTGCGGCGCACCCATGGCGGTGCGGCGAGCGAAGCCTCGAGCACCCAGAACACCGCCTACGCCATGCGCGCCGGGCAGATGCGCGAGGAGAAGCAGCGCATCGCCGAAGCCATAGCCGCGCACATTCCCGACCACGCCTCGCTGTTCATCAGCATCGGCACCACCACTGAGGCGATCGCCCGCGAACTGCTCAAGCGCAAGGGCCTGAAGATCATCACCAACAACCTGCACGTCGCCGCCCAGCTCAGCGCCAAGGCGGATTTCGAGGTACTGGTGGCGGGCGGTACGGTGCGCAGCGACGGCGGCATCGTCGGCCAATCGACAGTGGATTTCATCCAGCAGTTCAGGGTCGACTTCGCCCTGGTCGGCATCAGCGGCATCGACGAGGACGGCAGTCTGCTCGACTTCGATTACCAGGAAGTACGGGTGTCCCAGGCCATCATCGGCAATGCCCGCCAGGTCTTCCTCGCCGCCGACTCGAGCAAGTTCGGCCGCAACGCGGTGGTGCGCCTGGGCTCGATCACCCTGGTCGACCGCGTGTTCACCGACGCCCAGCCCTCGCTGGCGATCAGCCGCCTGCTGGCCGAGGCCAAGGTGCAGTTGGACCTGGTCTGATCCCTCCTCCACGGTCCTTCACGACCGCTCGGCGCGAAATCGCGCAGCGAGGTGGCAAGCGTGCGCACATTCGACTAGCATATTTTCGAAACTGAACATCAGTAAGTTCACTTTCGACTTTAGGGTGCCGCCATGCCTTCTCGCCCCAACCATATTGCTCCTGTCGCCGAAGTCTACGATCTGGCGGTTGTCGGTGGCGGCATCAATGGCGTCGGCATCGCCGCCGATGCGGCCGGCCGCGGCCTGTCGGTATTCCTTTGCGAAAAGGACGACCTGGCCGAGCACACCTCCTCGGCCAGCAGCAAGCTGATCCACGGCGGCCTGCGCTACCTGGAGCACTATGAATTCCGCCTGGTGCGCGAAGCCCTGGCCGAACGCGAGGTGCTGCTGGCCAAGGCGCCGCATATCGTCAAGCCGCTGCGCTTCATCCTGCCGCACCGTCCGCACCTGCGCCCGGCGTGGATGATCCGCGCCGGCCTGTTCCTCTACGACCACCTGGGCAAGCGCGAGAAGCTGCCGGGTTCGCGCAGCCTGCGCTTCGGCGCCGGCAGCCCGCTCAAGGCGGAGATCAGCCGCGGCTTCGAATACTCCGATTGCTGGGTCGACGACGCCCGCCTGGTGGTGCTCAACGCCATGGCCGCCCGCGAACAGGGGGCGCATGTGCACACTCGCACCCGTTGCGTCAGCGCGCGGCGCAGCAAGGGCCTGTGGCACATGCACATGGAGCGCGTCGATGGCAGCCTGTTCTCGATCCGCGCCCGCGCCCTGGTCAATGCCGCCGGCCCCTGGGTGGCGCGCTTTATCCGCGACGAGCTCAAGCAGCAGACACCCTACGGCATCCGCCTGATCCAGGGCAGCCACATCATCGTACCGAAGCTGTTCGACGGTGAGCAGGCCTATATCCTGCAGAACGAAGACCGTCGCATCGTCTTCGCCATCCCCTACCTGGAACGCTTCACCCTGATCGGCACCACCGACCGCGAATACACCGGCGACCCGGCCAAGGTGGCGATCAGCGAGGAAGAAATCGACTACCTGCTGAGCGTGGTCAACGCCCACTTCAAGCAGCAGCTGCAGCGCACGGACATCCTGCATACCTATGCCGGCGTGCGCCCGCTGTGCGACGACGAGTCCGCCCAGCCCTCCGCCGTCACCCGCGACTACACCCTGGCCCTGTCCGGCCTACCGGGCGAGGCGCCGCTGCTCTCGGTATTCGGCGGCAAGCTGACCACCTACCGCAAGCTGGCGGAAGCGGCGCTGGCGCACTTGGCGCCGCACTTCCCGCAGATGAAACCGCGCTGGACCGCCAGCACCCCACTGCCCGGCGCGGAAAACCTGGACAGCCAGAGCGCCATGGTCGCAGCCCTGTGCGCCCGCTGCGGCTGGCTGCCGACCGCCCTCGCCCGGCGCTGGGCCAGCTGCTACGGCAGCCGCAGCTGGAATCTGCTCGAGGGCGTGCAGGAACAGGGCGACCTCGGCGAACACCTGGGCGGCGGCCTGTACACGCGCGAAGTGGACTACCTGTGCCGGGAAGAATGGGCCATGGACGCCGCCGATATCCTCTGGCGGCGGACCAAGCTGGGGCTGTTCATGACGCCGATGCAGCAGGCGCGGCTGGAGGCCTATTTGGCCACCGAGCATCCGCGCAAGCTGGCGGAACATATGGCCTGAGGGTTTAACACTTGCGTGATGCCCATTAGCCATTAAGATGCGCGTCAGGCAGGGAAGCCAGGCACCCATTTCTCGGGATCCCCCACTAGCTCCTTGTGCCCTAAGGCCAACCACAAGGAATAGACCGTGGCCCGTCCGTATTTCCGCAAGACCTTGCTCGCTTTAGCGATTGCCACTTCCCCTTCCCTTCTGGCACAGACCGTTACTCTGACCGGGCAACCAGTCAAGCTCATGCCCAACGATTACTCACTGGAGTGGAATGAAACACTGCTTTTTACCGGTCAATCCATGGGTAGCGACTATGCAATTGACATCGAAGCTGAGTTCGGCAATTCGTTAAATGACATCATTAATAGAGCCACTCTGAGTACGTCTGGTGATGGCTCACGAGCACTGGGACTTAGCGCCTTCGACACTCCCGTGGCTTATATATTTGGCAACCTGACCAACGCAGGGCAGATCAGTGCTAACGGCAATAACTCCAGCGGGATCCTGGTTACAGGTGTGGTCAGCATAAATGCTGCCTTGGTCAATGCGGCGGCTATCAGTAGCAGTGGGGATGATTCCGCGGGCATTCGCCTCAGCAATGGAAATGCACGGGGTCTGAATAACTCTGGAAGTCTAAGTGCCAGTGGCATGCGAGCAACGGGAATCGAAATTTCAGAGGGCTTCTGGCTCGCTACCGGCCTACATAACCGCGGAACTATCCAGGCAATTGGCCTGCAGGCCAAGGGGATCTCTCTGAGCGATTCGAGCCTACATGCGGTGAACAGCGGCGGCATCGTTGTCACCGG
>RCUJ01000802.1_pt1 | contig 17787 bp, 21 predicted proteins | sample 2166321 | NCBI WGS metagenome assembly RCUJ01 (sample SAMN09932808, study PRJNA488358) | compost metagenome | feature: garden; material: soil; isolation source: compost soil in an enriched community after 118 h of incubation | place: Germany: Experimental Botanical Garden Goettingen | collected... | reverse complement strand
ATGCAGCGGATTGCAAATCCGTGTACGTCGGTTCGATTCCGGCTTGCGCCTCCAGTATCTTTAAGGCTCGCAGCGATGCGGGCCTTTTTGTTTTCTGGCGCAATGCCGGGAAATCCTGGCGCCCACTCTTCCCCGCCCACTCATCAGGCTCCTGGGCCTTTGGCGCCTTTACAGGCCGAAACGCCGGTGGACACGGCTGCGTCCACGGCGAACGACCCAATTCGCTTGAGTGCTACTCGGGTTGAATATTGGCGTCCTTCATCACCTTGATCCAACGAGCGCTTTCCGACAGATTGAAGGCTTCGGCTTGCTGGTAGCTCATTGTGCTGGGCAAGGTGCCCTGTGACTTCAGCGCCTCTACCACCTTGGCCGATTTCGACGCCTCGACCATCGCCTTGTTCAGTTTCGCGACGATGGGCTCGGGCGTATCCTTGGGCACCCACATGCCGTACCAGGTCACGATATCGAAATTGGGCAGTACGGTTTCGGCGATAGTCGGCACATCCGGCAGTTCGGCCAATCGCGTTTTGGTCGTGACAGCCAGCGGGATGAGCTTACCGCTCTGAATCAACGGCAGGGCCGGCGCCAAGGGCGCGTACATCAAGTCGACGTGGCCACCGGCAACGTCCGTAAGCGCAGGGCTGCTGCCGCGATACCCCACGTGTGCAACCGACACCTTGGTCGAAGTATTGATCAGCTCTCCGACCAAGTGCGGCAGGGTGGCTACGCCGGGCGAGGCGAAGGTCAGCTTTCCTGGCTCGGCACGCGCGTGCTGGATGAGGTCGGCGAAGGTTTTGAACGGGGATGTCGGGGCAACGACGGCCACCATCGGCACCGTGCCCAACACACCAACCATCCGAAAATCCTTGATCGGATCAAAGCTCAGACTCTTGAACTGTGCAGGGTAAATACCCTGCACGGACGGATTCATCAGTACCGTGTAACCGTCAGCGGGCGCCTTGGCCACCTGCGCCGCGCCGATCGTACCGCTGGCGCCGGCACGGGTCTCGATAACCAAGGGCTGCCCCAGGATCTCCCCCATCTGCACCGCGACAACACGGCCCACGACATCGGTCGGGCCGCCCGCCGCCCAGGGCATGATCACGCGGATCGGCTTGTCTGGATAGCTGCCCTGCGCCTGAGCGCCGGCGATCGGCAATACAGCGGCAAGCATCGAGCATGTCGCGATAAGGAAGTTGCGTTTGTTCATCTACTGTCTTCTCCTTCGAAGGTAAGGCTGGCCGAGGGCAGCGCCGCGTGCAGCAGCGCCTTGACCTCTTCCAGTTGTTTTCCAGTGGCGGCTTCGTTTTTCAGCATGCGTCCCAGGGGGCCGGCCACCACAATGGCAAAAGGTTGTTCATATGCCCGGAACCCGAGGGATACGGACATCACGTCTTCAACGTTCTCACCCACCGAACGCTGCCAGCCACGGGCCACCCCTGCTTGCAGGTCGCGATCAAATTCGTCACGGGAAGTGATAGTGCTGTCGGTGTAAGAGACGAAGCCGCCATAGGCCTTGAACCACTTCTGGCGGTCCTCGGCGGACAGCATGGATAACAGCGCCTTGCCCGAGCTCGTCGCGTGGGCCGCCTTGAATCCGCCGGGCTGATGCGAGAAACGGATCGTCTGCTTGGATTCCGCCACGATCAGGTACACCACCTTGTCATCGGCCAACTTGGCCAGCAGGGCCGTCTCTCCGGTCAGGTCGCGCACCCGCTCAAGCACGGGCTCGAACACGGCGTTCAAGGGATCGCTGCGGCTAATGAGCGTGGCGACGTGGATCAGCTTCTGGCTGGGGTAATACCCATGTTTCTTGCCGATTTCATAGAGATACCCGCGAGCAACCATCGTCTTGAGCAGACCGTGGCAACTGGACAGCGGGATCTCCATTTGCGCGGCAATTTCGCTGTACAGCAATGGCTTCTGCTCCTCCGCAAAGAGACTCAGCACGTCCAAAACTCTGCCTGCTGTTTTCACATCCATGATTTTATTATCCTCTACGTGATAAATTAATGTCAATCCGCTTTCAACGCCAAGGAGTTGCGACACATGAGATGGAAAAACCGTCCCGAAGGATCGAACTGGGGGGACTTCGGCCCTGACGATCAGCGTGGCTGCCTGAATTACATCACCCCCGCGAATGTGCTGAAGGGCATCGAAGAAGTTCGCCTGGGCCTGAGCTTCTGCCTGTCGCTGCCTTTGGACTATCCGGGCGGCAACGGCGTGAATGTCCGGCGTCACCCGCCCAAGCTGCGACCCACCGAGCGCGACGGCGACCAGTACATGAACTTCCCGCTGGGTCGTTTGCGACCGGGTTGCGTGGATGTGCTGAGCGACGACATCGTCGAGATGAGCCTGCAATATTCGACTCAATGGGATTCGTTGGCGCATGTGGGAGCGCTGTTCGACGCGAATGGTGATGGCCTGCCCGAACGTGTCTACTACAACGGCTATCGGCCCAATGACCATGTGGTCGGCCCCGTGGATTACGACGTGGCCAACGGCTTCGCGAAGACGGATCTTGGCCTCGGCACGGTGTCCAACGCCAAGAAGCTGGATATCACCCAACTGGCCGAATCATGCGTGCAGAGCCGAGGCGTGATGGTGGATCTGGCCAGGCACTACGGACGCGCTCAGCATTCGGTGGGCTACGACGATTTGATGCGCATTCTTGATGCGGACCGGATCGAAATCGAGCCAGGCGATATCGTCTTGTTTCACACCGAGTTCGGGGACGCCTTGCTCGAAGGACGTCGCGAACCCGATGCGCATACCCTGCACGAAATCTGCGCCGGCCTGGATGGCAGCGATGAGAAGCTGCTGCAGTGGATAAGCGATTCGAAGGTGTCCGCCATGGCGTCCGACAACCACGCGCTTGAGATCTATCCGACGCAAAAGCCCAACGCCTGCTGCGCGGCCCTGCCGCTGCACCACCATTGCATCTTCAAGTTGGGGATGCCAATCGGCGAGATGTGGTATTTGGGCAAGCTGGCACGCTGGCTGGAGGCCAACGGCCGCAACCGCTTCCTGCTGACGGCGCCGCCCTTGAATCTGCCGGGCGCTGTGGGGTCGCCGGTCACGCCCGTGGCGACTGTGTAAGCCAAGCTCGACTGGCGCGACACAGTCGAGCTCCCTACCCCGCCTCCGGAATCTCGCAACTCGTTACGCATCCCTACGCGCGGACAATCGAATGATTGCTAAGGTGACGCCGTTTTCCACTCACGTCGACGCTATGCACCGCATTCTGATTTCCCGCGCCTGTACGCCCATGCTTGCCCTGTCGACCGCCGTCTTGCTATCGCTTGCACCGATAGCTGCCCAGGCCGACGACGACGACGACCGCCACCACCATCGTCACGGACGCGAGTACAAGGAAAAATACTGGGACGGCGCGTGCAAGGTCGAGCGCAAATGGAAGCGCAACGGCGAATACCAGGAAAAGCGCAAGTGCCGCGATGATTACCGTCACGGTTACTATGCGCAGCCCCAGGTCGTCGTGCCGATGGCCGCGCCCGCGATTGTCATCACGCCGCCTTCCATCATCATCAGGCCCTGAACATGGATCAATCGGTAAAGGACGCACTCGCCCGCTGGCCCAACGTGCCGGCGGTGTTTGGCTGGCTGTCGCTGGACGGACGCGGCCGGTGGCGCCTGCATCCGCAGGGCCAGGCCGGGCAAGGCGGCGCGGGCGAATCCATTACCAACACCCAGATCCTGGACTTCATCAACCGCAACTATGAACACGACGACGCGGGCCGCTGGTATTTCCAGAACGGGCCGCAGCGGGTCTTCGTACGCCTGGACGGCGCGCCGTTTGTGCTTCGCCTGAGCGACGACAACCGCCGCCTGCTGACGCACACGGATGTGCCGGTCGACGCGATCAGTAGCTGGTGGCTGGACGATGCGGGCCAGTTGTACGCGGCCACGCCGGCAGGCGCCGGCTTGCTCTTGGACCGCGACCTGCCCGCGGTGCTGGAAAAACTGTGTACCGAGGATGGCGCCCCGCTGCTGGAGGCCTTGGCCGATCTTTCGCCGGACACAACGATCTTGGTATCCTGGCCCGGCGTCTACCCCGCCGCGCCACTTTGCGCGATTACGCGGCAGGATGTGGCGCGACGCCTGGGGTTCGATCCCAATCCGGCTGGCTGATACTCGCCAGCGTGGGTGCTATCAGCCTCGCCCGCTCTTGACCAGGGCAAACTTGCCATCACCCAGCAGCACCAGCACGGCGGCCGCAACGGTCAGGAAGATCGGATATTCCCAACCGCCGCCGGCATTGCCGAAGCCCCAGCCATTGCCAAAGTGCACGGTGGATGCCACGAACAACTGCACCACCGCGATCGCCGCCACCCAGCGCGGCACAATGCCCAAAATCAACAGCACGCCGGCACCCACTTCAAAGAACGTAACGGGGTAGGCCAGCCAGCCGGCGAACCCGATCTTGGCGAAGAACTGCGCGGTGCCGGGCAGCGTGAACACCAGCAGCTTGGTCAGGCCGTGGGCCAGGAACATGACGCCAAGCGCCACGCGCAGCAGCAGCGCGGCGTAAGGCGCGGTACGGGTATCGATCATTGCAATTCCTTGTGCGGTTGGGAATCTCCCGACACGGGAGATCCTTCCAAGGGCGCTATTCTTGCGATTCCAAAAACAAAGATAAACCTGCAGAATTGCAAATTATTGTTCCCCGTTAGGAAACAATCTTGGACACCCATACCGCCATGCAGACCTACGCCAAGGTCGTTGAATTGGGCTCTTTCGCGGCGGCGGCCGACAAGATGGGCCAGGCGCGCTCCGTGGTGACGCGCCAAATCGCCTATCTGGAGCAAAAGTACGGGGTGCGCCTGCTGAACCGCACCACGCGCAAACTCAGCATGACGGACGCCGGGCGCGCGTTCTACGAGCGGGTGCGCCCCATCCTGGCTGAAGTGGTTGATCTGGAGCTGTCGCTACAGGCCGAGGGCCAGCGCCCCAGCGGCCGCCTTCGGGTCAGCGCGCCGGTGTCGTTCGGCATTCTGCATCTGGGGCCCGCCATTGCGGAATATCTGCAACGCTATCCCGACGTCGTGATCGACCTGGATCTGAACGACCGCGTGGTGGACCTGGTGGAAGACGGGTACGACGTGGCGGTGCGTATCGGGCCGCTGCAAGACTCGTCGCTGGTGGCGCGCCCCCTGGCCCCGCAGCAATTGCTGGTTTGCGCCGCCCCCGCCTACCTGAAACGCCATGGCACGCCAAAGACGCCCGAAGACCTGAAGCAGCACCGTTGCTTGCATTACGCCTATGCCAGCACCGGCAATGAATGGCACTTCGAGAAAGACGGGGTCACGCATCTGGTGCGCATCACCGCCGCGTTACGGGCCAACAACGGCGACGTGCTGCGTACCGCCTCGCTGGCTGGCCATGGCATCATTCTGCAACCCGAATTCCTGGTCGGCGACGATATCCGCGCGGGCCGGCTGGTGGCCTTGCTGGCCGACTACGCGCACACCCCGATCTCCATGTACGCCATTTACCCGCATCGCCGGTTTCTGTCGCCCAAGGTGAGGTCGTTCGTCGAGCACCTGGAAGAACGGTTCGGCGGCGCCACCCCGGCTGCCCCCGGGGGACGCACCGGTCCGCGCCGCAGCCGTTAGAATCGAGCCCATGACCGCCAAATCGTCCATCGAATACTTCCCCGCCCCCCGCCGTTCGCTTTTTTGCAGCCAGTGCGGCACGCCCGTCAACCGCCGGGTGCCGGAAGGCGACAACCGCGAACGCGACATCTGTGATCACTGCGGCGCCATCCACTACCAGAACCCACGTCTGGTGGTCGGCACGGTGCCCGTCTGGGAAAACCGCGTGCTGCTGTGCCGGCGCGCCATTGAACCGCGTTACAACACCTGGACGCTGCCGGCCGGCTTCATGGAACTGGGCGAAAGCACGGCCCAAGGCGCGGCCCGCGAAACGCTTGAGGAATCCGGCGCGCGTATCCACCTGGGCGAGCTCTACACCATGATCGACCTGCCGCAGATCGATCAAGTACACGTGTTCTACCTGGCCCAGGCGCTGGGGCCCGAACTGGATCCCGGCCCGGAAAGCCTGGAGGCCCGCTGGTACGACGAAGCCGACATTCCCTGGGACGATCTGGCGTTTCGTACCGTGGCGACCACGCTGCGCCATTACTTCGACGACCGCAAGCAAGGCGCGTTCGTCCCCCATCACTACACCCTAGAATCGCACCGTTGAAGCTTCCCTGGCTTGCCGTCGACACTCCGTTTCCGCCCGCGGAATATGCGCTGACGGAACCTGACGGCCTGCTCGCGGCCGGTGCCGACCTGTCCACCGACCGCCTGATCCAGGCTTATTCCAACGGCATCTTTCCCTGGTATTCAGAAGGCGAACCCGTGCTGTGGTGGAGCCCCGACCCGCGCATGGTGCTGGCGATCAAGGACTTTTCACCCTCCCATTCACTGCGCAAGCTGCTGCGGCAAATTGCCAGCCAGGAACATGACGCGCAGCCGCGCGTGCAGGTGCGGGTGGACACCGTCTTTTCCGAGGTCATGGCGCAATGCGCGGCCCCGCGCGCGGGGCAGCCGGGCACCTGGATCACCAGCGCCATGCAGCAGGCGTATGCGGACTGGCATCGGGCGGGCTATGTGCACAGCATCGAAACATGGATCGACGGCGAACTGGCCGGCGGCCTGTACGGCATCAGCCTGGGCCGCATGTTCTTCGGCGAATCCATGTTCACCCGCGCGCCCAACGCGTCAAAGATCGCCCTGGCCTACCTGGTGCGCTATCTGGCGGCGCAAGGCGTGGAACGCATTGATTGCCAGCAGCAGACCCAGCATCTGGCCAGCCTGGGCGCCCGCCCGATTCCGCGCACGCAGTTCCTCGAGTACATCCGCCATGCCACGGCGCAGCCCCCGATTTCCTGGGCGCGGGGCACCCTGGACAGCGCCGCGCGCCTGCTGCCGGACGCCCCATCCGGCGGCGACTTAAGCGTTAATATGTAGCCATCTCATCGCGGACGTACCGCGCGATGCGCACTACTCCATGAGCCAGCTCAAAGAACTCCCCTTCTCCACGCTGCAGTTCTACGCAACCGCTCCCTACCCTTGCAGCTACCTGCCGGGTCGCCAGGCGCGGTCGCAGGTTGCCGCGCCGGGCCATCTGATCAACGCGGGCACCTATTCGCAATTGGTCGAACAAGGGTTTCGCCGCAGCGGGCTGTTCACCTACCGTCCCCATTGCGACAATTGCCGTGCTTGCGTGCCCGTGCGCGTGGACACGGCGGGTTTCGCGCCCAACCGCAGCCAGCGGCGCGCCTGGCGCGACCATCAATCCCTGCAGTCGTTCGTGGCCGAGCTGGCCTGGTCGCCCGAACACTACCGGCTCTACACGCGCTATCAGCAGGGCCGGCACCCGGGCGGCGGCATGGACGAAGACAGCCGCACGCAGTACGCGCAGTTCCTGCTGACCAGCCGGGTCAACACGCGCCTGGTGGAGTTTCGCGACCCCGAGGGCGTGCTGATGATGGTGTCGATCATCGACGTGCTCGATGACGGGCTGTCTTCGGTCTACACCTTCTATGACCCCGACATCGAAGGCAGCCTGGGTACCTACAGCATCCTGTGGCAGATCGAGCAGTGCCGCACGCTGAACCTGCCCTGGCTTTATCTGGGCTACTGGATCGCCGAGAGCCGCAAGATGTCCTATAAGTCCAGCTTCCATCCCGCGCAGTTCCTGGTCGACGGCGAATGGCGGGATCGGGCCAATCCGTCCCTTTGATTTGATTCCGGGGCAGCTTGGGTTTACCGCAAGCGGCGCGAAATTCGCTCTACAATTCCGCCCCATGTCTATCCTCTTCCACGCCTATCCCCTGGCCCGCCCGGCGTTGTTCGCCATGGACGCGGAAACCGCCCACGAAGTTACGCTGTCGGGCCTGCAACGCGCGTATGAATGCGGCGCCACGCGCAAGCTGATGCATGCGCAGCCCAAGGCGCCATGCACGCTGATGGGCATGCAACTGGAAAACCCGATCGGGTTGGCGGCGGGGCTGGACAAGAACGGCGCCTATATCGACGCGCTGGGCAACCTGGGCTTTGGTTTTATCGAGGTGGGCACGGTGACCCCGCGCGCGCAGCCCGGCAACCCCAAGCCGCGCATGTTCCGGCTGCCGCGCGCCAATGCGCTGATCAACCGCCTGGGCTTCAATAACCAGGGCTTGCCCGCCTTTCTGGCCAACGTGCAACGCAGCCAGTGGCGCAAGCAAGGCGGCATCCTGGGCCTGAATATCGGCAAGAACGCGGACACGCCCATCGAACGCGCCGCCGACGATTACCTGATCGGCCTGGAAGGGGTGTACCCGCATGCCGACTACGTGACGGTGAATATTTCGTCGCCGAACACCAAGAACCTGCGAGCGCTGCAAAGCGGCGACGAACTGTCGGCGCTGCTGGCGCAGTTGGCCGACAAGCGCCGGGCCTTGGAAGACCAGCACCAGCGCCGCGTGCCCATGGCGGTGAAGATCGCCCCGGACCTGACGCAAGAGCAGATCGACGCTATTGCCGACACCCTGCCGCGCCACGGCATCGACGGCGTTATCGCCACCAACACCACGCTGTCGCGCGACGCGGTCGCGGGCCAGGCGCACGCCGAAGAGGCCGGTGGCCTGTCGGGCGCGCCGGTACATGAACTGTCGTTGAAAGTGATACGCCGCCTGAAGGAACAACTGGGCGACAGCCTGGCGATCATCGGCGTGGGCGGCGTGCTGTCGGGCCAGCAAGCGCGCGAAAAAATGGCAGCCGGCGCGGACGCCGTGCAGTTGTACACGGGCCTGATCTACCGCGGCCCGGCCCTGGTCGGCGAGTGCGTGCGCGCGACGGCAAAGCGCTAGATATCAAATGCGTGCACCGCGGGGTGCCCCCGGGGTGCTTTCCGGGCGGGCTTCCCGGAACACCCGGCCAATAGCGCCAGGCAAAAAAAGGGGCCACCCTGTGGGTGGCCCTAATTCCAGCTCTGCTCTGTCACTCAACAGTACTACATTACTGCGATTTGCGCAGCATCGAGCGCCAAGACTTAGGCGGTGCGACGGCTACGGCTGGCAACCTTGGTGGCGGCATCGGCGGCATCCGTTGCTGCCTTGAAGGTCGCGTTGGCGGCGGCATTCAGGTTCGACTCGGCAACTTCAGCAGCCTGCTTGGCAGCCTTGGTCACGGAATCGTAAGCGCTGGTCGCGGTGGCCAGCGAAGACTTGATCAGGGCGACGGCGCTTTCGGAACCAGCCGGAGCGTTCTTCGACAGTTGGTCGACGGCTTCGCTCAGTTGCTGCTGGCTTTCAGCGATTTGCTCTTCGGTCAGCTTGACCAGGCTGCCTTGCACGCCGGCAACGATGTCATACACGTGCTTGGTGTAGGCCATGGCCTTTTCAGCGCCCGGCTGCAGCAGGCCCGAGGCAAACGCGGCGGCTTCCTGCGGATCCTTGACTTCAGAGGCTAGCTGCGACTTCTGGGCGACTTCGTCCAGCGTGGCGCGCACGACCTTCATATTCAGTTCGACCAGCTTTTCAAAGCCGGCGAAAACGGCGGACTGGGCAGCCACGAAAGTGTTGATGCTGGCCTTTTGACGGTCCAGGACTTGTTGCGGAATTGCGCTCATAGAATGCTCCTTTAGGGGTAGCCGGAAGTTTCCGGCAAGTAAGGATGGTTGTCTGCGACGAACTATAGAAACGTGCGCGGAAACTGGTACTACAAGCTACCGCCGGCCCGTTTGATGCACTGCACAATTCACATTCTAGACTGGCAGAAAATGTTGTCAAGCAGTTTTTGTGCAACGCAACAAGTATTTGCACTTTAACGGTGCACGCGATTGCACGTCTTTGATCCAGGACAAGTTTTTCCCATGCTTCGGGAAATACCGGACATGACGGCGTATCAATTCTTTTCTAAACTGCTTGCACGCTGATGACAGAAAAAACAGACCATAAATCAGCGGTTAATAACTAAATCGCAGCAAGCAAAACCCTGCAATTGGAGACTTCATGACCCTATTTCCCCGCACGCTTTCGGCCCTGCTCGCGGCCAGCGCCATGTTCGCGGCCGGCGCCGCCCAAGCGGAATATCCGGAACGCCCCATCAATATGGTCGTGCCGTTCGCCGCAGGTGGCCCCACCGACAACGTCGCCCGCTCCCTGGCGGAAGCCATGCGGCCAAGCCTGGGACAAACGGTCGTGGTCGAAAACAAGGGCGGCGCGGGCGGCACCATCGGTACGACGCAGGTTGCACGCGCCCAGCCGGACGGCTATTCCGTCCTGCTGATGCACGCCGGCTTCACGACCGCGCCCTCGCTCTACAAGAACCCTGGCTACGATCCGTTCAAGGGTTTCGAGCCCGTCGGGCTGGTGGTCGATGTGCCGATGACCATCATCGCGCGGTCGGACTTCCCGCCCAACAACATCAAGGAACTGGCGGAATACGTCAAACAGAACAAGGACAAGGTGTCGCTCGCCAACGCCGGCATTGGCGCGGCCAGCCACCTGTGCGGCACCATGCTGGTTGAAGCGCTGGGCGTCCAGTTGCTGACGATTCCGTACAAGGGCACCGCGCCGGCCATGAACGACCTGCTGGGCAAGCAGGTAGACCTGATGTGCGACCAGACCACCAACACCACGCAGCAGATCGAAAGCGGCAAGGTCAAGGCCTACGCTGTGACCAGCCTGAAGCGTGTGCCCACGCTGCCCAACCTGCCGACCATGGACGAATCCGGCTACAAGGGCTTCGAAGTGGGTATCTGGCACGGGATGTGGGTGCCGAAGGGCACGCCCAAGCCGGTGGTGGACAAGCTGGTCAAGAGCCTGCAGGCCGGTCTGGCCGACCCCAAGTTCCAGGAACGCATGAAGCTGCTTGGCGCCTCGGTGCTGACCTCGGAAGCGAACCCGCAGGCGCTTGAGGCCAAGGTCAAGCAGCAAGTCCCGCAATGGGCTGAGCTGTTCAAGAAAGCGGGCCTCGAACCCCAATAACGCTGTAGACAAGAAAAGCCCCGCAAGGGGCTTTTCTTTTTCCTCATGGGCAAGCGCCCGCTCTACGGGCGCAGGGCTTCCGCGGCCATTCCCAAACCATTGAAGCCAGTGGAAACCGAGGGTTCGTAACCCAGCGCTTCCGAGATACTGGCGGCGGTGTCGACCAGCGCCTTGATCCAATCGTCCTGCAAGCGTTCGGCGGGCGCCGAGATGGACAGCCCGGCCACCAACTTGCCGGTGTCATCAAAAATACCCGCGGCGATGCAACGCACGCCCAGCTCAAGCTCTTCGTTGTCACGCGCATAGCCGTGGCGTCGCACCAGCGCCAATTCCCGTTCAAGGCGATCCAGGTCGGTCAGGCTGTTGCGTGTGTGGCCGGCAAGACCGGTGCGCAGCGCGTAGGCGCGCACCTGCCGCGTGTCGCCGGTGGACAGGAACAGCTTGCCGGTCGACGTCAGGTGCAAGGGGGCGCGCCCGCCGATGGCTCGTACCACCTGCATGCCGGAACGCTCGCTCCAGGCACGGTCGATATAGACAATTTCATCCCCCTGCTGCACCGACAGGTTGATCGTCTGCCCGGTCAGTTTATGCAGGGAACGCATGGCCGATATGGCGGCTTCGCGGACATTCAGGCGGCCCTTTACCAATGACCCCAATTCCAGCAGCCGCATGCCCAACTGGTACAGGCCGTTGTCGACGCGCTCAACGTAGCGGCCCACGACCAGGTCGTTAAGAATGCGGTGCGCGGTTGAGGCATGCAGCCCGGTGGTGGCCGACAATTCCTTCAGCGTGACGGGATCCTGCTGCGCGGCCAGGGCATCCAGCAGGCGCATGGCGCGCTCGATCACCTGGATGGCGATGGGATGGCTGGGCGCGCCTTCGGTTTCGGCGTCCAAGGGGGTGCGGGGTGTCGAAAGACGGGGCATAGGGTTAGATAGGGCTAGCGCCGCAACACCGAAAAAGCCCGGTCTTGCGGCAACGCAGCAAACAGTCCTTTCCCGTATTGTGAAATTTACGACGCCATTTTGCAATGGGTTTTTGCAAGGTTTCCTATGCGGCAGCCGGTGGCGCCAGCTTTCCGCCCAGCCGCAGGACCTCGGCGCGCAGGAACTCAAGCGCCTCGGCGGCGCCGACCGGATCCCCCTTTACACCCAGCTCAATATGGGGCGTCCCGCCGGCCTCACCCACGCTGGGCAAGCTGAACGCGCGCACCTCCGGCCACCGGCTTTCGACACTGACCATGGCCGGTGTAATGCGCGATTCCGGCATGCTGAACACCAGGAAAGAATGCTCGACATGGGCCCGCACATGCTGCAGCGCACGATAGCGGGTGTCCAGCGTCCATTCCAGCATCGGCCAGGCCATCACGGGGAAGCCGGGCACAAAAGTGTGATCCTGAATGAAAAAGCCGGGAATGCGGTTGTACGGGTTCGGCACGATTTCGCAGCCTTCCGGGAACATGCCCATCTGCAGGCGCTGCTGGTTCTCGGGCGCGCTCATGTCGGCCGTGCCCTGCCCCTTCTCGGCCATTTCAGCGGTGCGCAACGCAATGGCCTGCTCCGCTTCGGGATGCAACGTCAGCGGCAAGCCCAGGGCGGCCGCGACGGCCTGACGGGTATGGTCGTCGGGCGTGCCGCCGATGCCGCCACACGAAAACACCACGTCGCCCGTGGCGAAGCTGCGCCGATACGCGGCCACCAAGGTGTCGCGGTCGTCGGGCAGAAACTCGGCCCAGCCCAGTTGCATGCCGCGCGCGCTGAGCAGCTCGACGACTTTGGAAAAATGTTTGTCCTGACGACGGCCCGAGAGGATTTCATCCCCGACGATGATGAGGCCAATGCGACGGGCGGCGGATTCTGCGGCCATGTCCAATTCCAGAAGGTAAGAAAAGTTGCGATCAGACGTCGATGACGTTGTCCTGGCGCAGGCGCTTGAGCGCGTCCAGCCCATAGTGGGCGTAAACCAGCGCCGAAAACACCGGCAGGATAATCCAGGCGGGCGGCAAGAGGTTCAGCAGCGAACAGATCAGGCCGATGGTCCAGAAACCACGATTATTGCGATCCAGGATCAACTTGCGTTCTTCGGGGCTGGCATGCTCGACGATGGCGTCGACGCGCATCATGCGCGAGAACGCGAAGGCCCACCAGAAGATCGACAGGATGATCGCCATGGGCGGCACCAGCCACAAGGGCAGCGTCAGCACCCAGCCGACGGCGAATGCGGCCGACACCCAGACGGCATTCCACACGCTGACCGCCGTTGAAAACTTGCCCCGCCGCGTGACGCTGGCGTATTCGCGCTGCCCCACGTGGCGCAGCACGAGCGGCATCACGAACACCGCCGCAATCGCCAGGCCCAGGATGCCGGACACGGGCAGCAAGATGGCGGCCGCAATGACAGGAATGAGATAGATCTTGAGCGAAAACAAGCCCATGGCGATCATCCATTCGTCGGCCCGATTGACCATGTCCCAGTGCGATACCTCGGCACGCAACCAGTCCGTCAACGGCGTCCAGAAGAGGTACAGCAACAGGAACGCACCGACCAGCGCGATCAGGAAGGGAAGCAGCACCGCGAACAGCATCGTCGGGTGGCATTGGGATACCAGGGCGCGCTTGAACGCCTGGCCGACGCTGACGGCGCCGCCGCCCGCGCCAGAGAAACGGCCATTGCCGGGCGTGGCGGTATCAGTGCGCAAAACGGTCATGGGAGCAGAAAAAGGGGGTGGACATCCCGGGTATGATAGTCAAACACGCTCCGATCTGCTCACATGTCTCTACTCGTACCCGGCAACGACTTGGCCGCGCTACGCGCGCGTCTTGGCACCACCCCCGACACCTGGCTCGTCGCCTGCTTCTGCGCGGCATGGTGCGACACCTGTGAACAGTACCAGCCCAAGCTGCAAGCGCTAGCCGATGCGCTGCCGCAACATGTCTTTGCCTGGATCGATATCGAAGACCACGCCGAATTGCTTGGCGATGTCGACGTCGAGAACTTCCCCACGCTGCTCGTGCAGATTGGGTCGCGCGTGGTGTTCTACGGCCCCATGCTGCCCCATATCGGGCATCTGGAACGCCTGCTTGAAAGCGTGAACGCAGACAGCCCGGCCGTGGCCACCGAATTACCCGACTTACCCAAGCTGCTGGCGGCCTGATTGCCGCGCTGCCAATAAAAAACCCGCAAGGCCTTTGGGCGTTGCGGGTTTTTTCATGCGGATTGGCAGGCGATCAGTTCTTACGCGAACCGCCCAGCAGTACCGCCACTTGGCGCTTGGGCGCGGACGAACCGCTGTCGTTCTTGGGCGCTTGCTCTTCGGCGGACGTGGCCGAGGGCGAAGGCTCGTAAGGCTTCAGGAAGAAATCGTCCACCGGCTGGCGCGGGCCGCTGGAGGTGTACCCCGAACGACGATCTGACGAACGGCTACCGCGATCACCACGGCTGTCGCGGCCGCCTTCGCGCCCTTCGCGCCCCTCACGCCCTTCGCGCGAGGACGAACCGGAGCGCTCTTCGCTGCGGCGGTGGCTGCGCGCCACGGCGTCTGCCGGCAGGTCGAGCGTGCCGCGCGGCACTTCGCGCTTGATCAGCTTTTCGATGTCGAGCAAAAACCGTTCTTCATCGGGCGTGAACAGCGCGATGGCTTCGCCCGAGGCGCCCGCGCGGCCGGTACGGCCGATGCGGTGAACGTAGTCTTCGGCGTTGTACGGCAGGTCGTAGTTGATGACGCACGGCACGCCGGCCACGTCCAAACCGCGCGCGGCCACGTCGGTGGCGACAAGCACTTCCAGGTCGCCCGCCTTGAAGGCTTCCAGCGCCTTCATGCGGTCTGCTTGCGTCTTGTCGCCATGGATCGATTCGGCCTTGACGCCATCGCGTTCAAGTTCGCGGGCAAGGCGCGCCGTGCCGATCTTGGTGTTCGAGAAAACGATGACTTGCTTCAGGCCGCGCGACTTCACCAGATGCACAACGGCGGCGCGCTTGGCGTCGCTGGGCATCTTGTAGGCGATCTGCGTGATGTTCGTGGCGGTGGCGTTGCGTGCCGCCACTTCGATCTCGACGGGCTGGTTCAAGTACGAACGCCCCAGCTTGCGGATTTCGTTGCTGAAGGTCGCCGAGAACAGCAGGCCCTGACGCTGCGCGGGCAACAGGCGAATGATGCGCTCCAGATCCGGCAAGAACCCCATGTCCAGCATGCGGTCCGCTTCGTCCAGCACCAGGATGCCGACCTGGCTCAGGTTCACGTTCTTTTGTTCAACGTGGTCCAGCAGCCGGCCGGGCGTGGCCACCAGGATTTCGCAACCGCGACGCAGCGCTTCTTTTTGCGGACCAATGTCCACGCCGCCAAACACCACGGCCGAACGCAGCGGCGTCTGCTTGCTGTAGCGCTTGACGCTTTCAAACACCTGGTCCGCCAACTCGCGCGTGGGCGTGAGGATCAGTGCGCGCACCGGGTGCCGCGCAGGCGATGCGCTGGCGTTGGCCAACGGCATCAGGCGATGCAGGATGGGCACGGTGAACGCGGCGGTTTTACCGGTGCCGGTCTGGGCGGCGCCCATGACGTCACGCCCTTCCACCACGACAGGGATGGCTTGCGCCTGAATGGGCGTCGGAATGGTGTAGCCGGTTTCGGCGATGGACTGCAGCAACAAGGGGTGCAGTCCAAAATCGGCAAACGTCGGCGCGGGCGCGTCGGCGGTGGGTGCTACGGATTGAGTGGATTCAGTCATCAGGGTTTGGCAGATACCGGGACCAGTGAAAAAGAACAAAACGAGAGTGCTACATGCACTGCACTACATACGCATCGGGGCAATCTGAATACACGTGGTCGCGTTGCGACGGCACGCAAATTGCCGCGAAGCGGATACCCCTTCGCGGGCAATCGGCACCCTGCCTTGCAGGCCAGCGGGCGCATTCTGGATTCGATACTTATGAGGGCAGTACCAGGCCCGGATTGCTGTGGATAACTTGGATTTTAGCGCAGGCGCCTTACCACAAGGTCAAACCGTGGTTTCAGGCGGGGGCACGAAGCATCGCCGGGCAATGGGCGCGCCCGCTTCCCGGCGATTCGGAGTGTCCACCAGATGGACTAATCATGATTAAAGACCGGACATCAACCGGCTAGCCAGCGTAGTCCCCACAACACCAGCATGCCCGCCACAATCACCATCACGGCGCTGCGGGTACGCAAAAAAACCAGGATGGCGACCAGACCGGCCACCAATTTGTAATCGAACACCGGGCCCAAGCCCGCCTTCCAGGGCAGCAGGTCGGGCACGACGATGGCGGTCAGCGCGGCGGCGGGCGCATAGCGCAACGCGCGACGCACGCCATCGGGCAAAGGGATGTAGTCGCCAAACAGCATGAAGCCGGCGCGCGTCAGCACGCTGCACAACGCCAGCAACAGGATGGCCGAATAGACGTAGATTTCGGAGGGCCAGAGAGTCATGGGCGCGCCTTGAAGAATCGTTCGGCCCACATGCCGGCCACCACGCCAGCTACGACGGCCGCCGCCAGCCCCAGCCGCAAAGGCAGCACCTGGCCCGTCCAGGCGACCACGCCGGCAGCCAGCATGGACACCAGCATCGGCTTGGAACTGGCCAGGGGCACGGTGATTGCCAGCAGCGCCAGCACCGCGGCGAAATCCAGCGACCACCCGGTGGGGACCATGGTCCCCAGATAGATACCCACGATGGAAGACGATTGCCAGACCAGCCAGCCCGGCACGATCGTGCCCAGGAAGAACCACAACTGGTCGCGCGTGCCGCGTTCGGCCGAATCCCCGTAGCGCGGCATGAACAGCACGAAGCCCATGTCGGTGGTGAAGTAGCCCAGCCCCAGACGCTTGGGCCAGGACAGGTGGCGGAAATACGGTTGCAATGCCGCGCCGAAGATGATGAACCGAAGGTTCACGACGAAACCCGCCGCGAAAATCAGCCACAGCGGCGCGCCGGTGGCAATCAGCGGAAGCGATGTCAGTTGGGCCGAGCCCGCGTACAGCAGCAGGGTCATGGCCAGCGCCATGGATTCCGTCAGGCCGGACTTGACCATGGCCACGCCGGTCACCAAGCCCCAGGTCGCGGTGGCGATCAGCGCGGGCACGATGGCGTGGACGCCAGAGCGAAACGCGCTCAGACGTTGCTGGCGAACCGCACCGGGATCTTCGGATTCAGGAAACGCGGATTCAGAGGACAACGGCTGACCCCTGGCGATTCGGACAGGACGACATGGGAACTCTTACGGATTGCGTGGGCCGAATGGCACCACGCCGGTGCGCGAATAGGCCAGTATTGTAACCCCGCCGCTTGATACAATAGGCGCCTGAAATTTCTTGGCTGGTGGCGGCCTGGCGCACTCCAAAATCGGCCGTGGTGAATGGCCGCATCCCGAAGTACCATCACTGGCTACGTAAGATGCGATCTTAATTCGTCATTCGCGCGGGCGGTCCCAGACCGGCCACCCTGCCCAACCTGCCGTTTATCGGTTTTTTATTCAGGAATATCCATGACCGCTGCTGCCCCGGCCGCCGTCCCCAACGCTCACGAAGTCATTGAAGTCGGCGCTGAAGACCTGCCCGTTTTCTGTCCCGGCCCGAAAGCACCGCTGTGGAGCATGCACCCCCGCGTCTTCCTGGACGTGGCCCGCACCGGCTCCGCCAGTTGCGCCTACTGTGGCGCGCAGTACCGCCTGAAGGCCGGCACGGTGCTGCACGGCCACCACTAAGCACGCCGACGCCGACCCGCCGCACAACGCCACCGTCACAGCAGCCATGTTTGCCACCCCCGAAGAAGCCG
>RCUJ01000800.1_pt1 | contig 17796 bp, 13 predicted proteins | sample 2166321 | NCBI WGS metagenome assembly RCUJ01 (sample SAMN09932808, study PRJNA488358) | compost metagenome | feature: garden; material: soil; isolation source: compost soil in an enriched community after 118 h of incubation | place: Germany: Experimental Botanical Garden Goettingen | collected... | reverse complement strand
GTGCTGCTGGGCATTTCCACCTGGATCCGCCTGAGCCTGCACGAGTCGCCGGCGTTCCTGAAAATGAAGGAGGAAGGCAAGTCCTGCAAGGCACCGATCCGCGAATCCTTCGGCAACTGGGAAAACCTCAAGGTCGTCCTGATCGCCCTGTTCAGCATCAACGCCGGGCAAGCGGTGACCTTCTACGCCGCCCAGTTCTACGTGCTGTTCTTCCTCACCCAGTTCCTGAAAATGGACCCTGCCCTGGCCAATACCCTGCTGATCGTCAGCGTGGTGATCGGCGCGCCGTTCTTCGTGTTCTTCGGCTGGCTGTCGGACCGGGTCGGCCGCAAGCCGATCCTGATGCTCGGCCTGCTACTGGCCACCGTGCTGTACTTCCCGATCTTCAAGACCCTGGCCCACTACGCCAACCCGGCGATCGACCGCGCCAGCCAGCAGGCACCGATCACCGTGCTGGCCGACCCGGCAACCTGCACCTTCCAGTTCGACCCGGTGGGCAAGGCACGCTTTGACAGCCCCTGCGACAAGGTCAAGACCTTCCTGGTCAAACAGGGCCTGCCCTACAACAGCGAAGCCGCACCGGCCGGCAGCAACGTGCAGGTGAGCATCGGTGAAGTGAAAATCGACGGTTACGACGAGGCCGCCCTGCGCGGTGCCGTGACCCTGGCCGGCTATCCACAGACGGCCGACACCCAACTGATCAACAAACCGATGATCGTCGCCCTGATCGTGGCCCTGATCATCATCTCGGCCATGTGCTACGGGCCGCTGGCGGCGCTGATGGTCGAACTGTTCCCAACCCGCATCCGCTACACCTCGATGTCCCTGCCCTATCACATCGGCAATGGCTGGTTCGGCGGCTTCCTGCCGACCGTGTCGTTCGCACTGGTGGTGTACACCGGGGATATTTTCTACGGGCTGTGGTACCCGGTGCTGATTACCGGGGTCAGCCTGGTGGTGGGTCTGTTGTGCCTGCGTGAAACCAAGGATGTGGATCTGAACAAGAACTGACCCAATAAAAAAGGTCCGTCCACGTTGGCCATGGACGGACCTTCCTTTCAAATGAGCGACGTCAGTCGCTCTCTTGCATTGAGGCTTACGCCACGATGTCCGTCATCGCGGCCTGGCCCACCGTACCCACGGCAAAGCCCGCCACACCCATGCCGTCAAGGTCGACATACAGACTCGTCTGGTTGGTTTCAGCGAAGTAAGTCAGGACCGCATCACCCGCATGGCCGGTGAAGCCGCTGACGAAGTTCAGCATTGCACCACCTGAAGCGAACGGCGCGAGGCCCGACAGGTCGATCTTGTCCTGGCCGCTGGTGAAGTCCATGATCCAGTCCGGTGCACTGTAGTGAGTATCGCTGGCAGCACCAAACACAAAGGTGTCCGCCCCCGCTCCCCCCCACAGGGTATCGCCACCACCACCGCCGTAGAGAATGTCGTTACCGGCACCGCCTTCCAGCAGGTTGGCCACCGCGTTGCCGATCAACAGATCATTTCCTGAACCACCGATAGCGGCTTCCACTGTCACGCCATGGGCGATCGAAACGTTGCCCACCAGGCCACCAACATCGGAGAACGAGCCCTGGTTGAGGTTGATCTTCTGATTCTGGGTGAACCCGGAGAAGTCCAGTGTGTCGTTGCCACCGCCATCCCACACCGAGAACACCACTTTGGAGGCCGCCGACGTAGCGCTGTAGAAGTCGCGATCGGCGTTGGAATTAAAACCATACACGGTGTTATCGGCACGGGTATCAAGGTTTGCCCCATAGAGCCTCTGCACGGCAACGATGTCATCCATCAACGGCGCCGAGGCATAGGCACCGCTACCGTCCTTGCTGAAGTCCTGGTTGGTGTTGCTCTCGCTCCAGTAACTCATCAGGCTGTAGCCGCGCGTGTCTTGCGCGTAAGTGGCGTCGTTATAGGTCGGGTTACCGTTACCCGCGTTGTAGACGCCTGGATGGGACAGGCCCAGGCTGTGGCCGATTTCATGGGTCAGGGTCTGCCGGCCATAGTTGCCATGGTCCGGGGTTTTGTTGACCTGATACTGATCGTTGATCAGGTACCACGACTGACCGTCGTAACTGCTGCCCGAAGGGAGATACGCGAAGGCAGCGCCACCCGTGCTGACGTTGTAGTTGCCGAAACTCAGGTGACCGTCACCACTCGCTACACCTTGCGCGAACGTCACGTTGGCCACGTCCGACCAGGATTGCAGTGCGAGTACTGCCTGGGCTTTCTGTTGAGCGCTGAACTCGCTGAAATCCCCCAATCTCGAGTCGTAATTGGACGGCGCGGAGGTCATGAAACTGAAGCTCAGTTCGACCTTGCCATTACCGTCCTTGTCGTGCCAGGACATGTTTTTGCGCAGGATCGAATCGGCCGCCTGGTCGGCAGTGAACGACGGTTTCCCGTTGATCAGTTCCGAGCCGCCACGATCATACAAATGGCTGAAGGCATCGACCTGGCTGTAGGCCGAACTGACCTGGCCCGAGGTGCCCATCACTTTTTCTTTTGCTTTTGCCTGTGACATTGTTCACATCCTTGTTTCAAATAATCGATTCCGATAGACCACGGCGAGCCCTTCGCGAGATCGTCCTATCACTCGCCCTGCACTGCAGAAGGCGCAACAAAACTGACACAAATTGAAGCCGCATAGTATTGAATTTTTAGATAGCTCCTCAGATAGCGCCCTGGCGACTTGAGAGACGGATACAACCCGCTAACCTTTCCCGAGCGCCAGAGCCGTAGAACGCGTCCACGACTACCTCCATCGTGCAACCAGGAGCTGCCACGTCATGTCCTTCCAAGCCTATCTGGACAACATCCAGGCCAAGACCGGCAAATCGCCGGCCGACCTCAAACAATTGGCAAACGAAAAGGGCTTCGCCGAAGACGGCAAATTGAAAGCCGGTGTCAAGGCCGGCCAGATCATTGAATGGCTCAAATCCGACTTCGACCTGGGCCATGGACACTCCATGGCCATTTACGCGCTGCTCAAGGGTAAAGAGTCCTGACGACCCAGGCAGGCCTACTGAAGAAGCCAGCCAGGCCCATGATAATCCGCAACACTTTCATGGGCACCGGCTGGAACAACATCGTTATATATCGACTGCTCTTAATACCCCCACTTGCACCCACCCAACTCTCACCTGTCTGATACCTGAATAATATGACTTCCAAGGTTGACTTCATTAAGTCGCCTGCGTAAATTGCGCGGGCCGGTTAATCCGGCCTTTTTTCAACTCACAAAAGAATCCAATGGACACAGTATCTAGATGCTGCCTGGCTGATGCGAATGCACAGAGCCGGGCACTTAACCCAAATATTGACGGGACTCGACACCTCGGTCGGGTAAGCTGCGCTAGAGCTTGATGCTCCGCCGTAACTTGCCTCCCCGGCGCCAGTCCGGTCGCGAGGCATGTTATGAACTTCACATCCACGGTAATGCCCGGCGTCCGCGCCTTCGCCAACGCGACACGCGCCAAGCGGTGCCACGCGCAAGCAGCCATGGCCCGCGCCACCTTGTCCTCCCCTCCTTCGCCCATGCAGCATCATCTGCGTGCCCATTGGCGCGTCTGCCCCTTGAGCGGGCAGCTCCAGCAACGCTGGGGCCTGGACGAAAGCCAGGAACCACCGAACCGGTGCTTCGCGCACCTGTTGCAGCAGATCGGCCTCGTACTCGGCCTGAACTTCGGCGTGCGCACTTTCAGTTGACCTGAAAGTTCTCTCGACTCTTTAACCGGCGTTTTCCTTATTCAGGAATTCGGCAACTTTCTGTTGCCTGCTTAAACATAAAAAACAGTGGATAGCACCATGGACGAAGCCAGTAGACGGTTCGCTGCATACCCGTTGTTGTCCGGTATGCAGCGAACGTTAAAGCACAAGAAACATAACTCCCTGAATCGATCGCTTATGGGCGGCTCGACATACTTTCGCTCGTCTTTCATTAGCTGAGTTGTCGGTGTGTCGTGCCGCAAGCCTGCGGCAGGAGCACACGCTATGACCACCGTAAAAACCCCGAAAAAAACCACCCAGGGCGCCACCGCCGACGACACCCGGCTGTCGATGCGCGCTGCCCGTGAAGCACAGAACGGCCTGGCGGTGACCTTCGCCAACGTCAAGACCACCCCCGCCGGCCTGACCGAACTCGACGCCGAAGGCCGCCTGCAACGCGAAGGCTTCAACGAGGTCGCCCACGACAAGCCGCCCCATGCCCTGGTGCAAGTGCTCAAGGCCTTCAACAACCCCTTCATCTACGTGCTGATGACGCTGACCCTCATCAGCTTCATCACCGACTTCTGGCTGCCCCTGCAGGAAGGCGAGGAAACCGACCTCACCGGGGTCATCATCGTCCTGGTCATGGTCCTGGCCAGCGGCCTGATGCGCTTCTGGCAGGAGTACCGCTCCGGCAAGTCCGCCGAGGCCCTCAAATCCATGGTACGCACCACCGCCACCGTGCTGCGCCGCGAGCAGGTGGGCAGCAAGTCGGTGCTGCGCGAAGTGCCGATGCGTGAATTGGTAGCGGGCGACATCATCCAGTTGTCTGCCGGCGACATGATTCCGGCCGATGTCCGGCTGATCGAATCCCGGGACCTGTTCATCAGCCAGGCGGTCCTGACCGGTGAAGCCTTGCCGGTTGAAAAGTACGACACCCTGGGCAATGTCGCCCAGAAGTCCGCTTCCGCCACCGCGGCCGACCAGGCCAACCTGCTGGACTTGCCCAACATCTGCTTCATGGGCACCAACGTGGTCAGCGGCACCGCCCGGGCGGTAGTCGTCGCCACGGGCCCGCGCACCTACTTCGGTTCGCTGGCCAAGGCCATCGTCGGCTCGCGGGTGCAAACCGCCTTCGACCGGGGAGTGAACAGCGTCAGCTGGCTGCTGATCCGCTTCATGCTGGTGATGGTGCCGGTGGTGCTGTTGATCAATGGCTTCACCAAGGGCGACTGGAGCGAAGCCTTCATGTTCGCCCTGGCGGTCGCCGTCGGACTGACCCCGGAAATGCTGCCAATGATCGTCAGCGCCAACCTGGCCAAGGGTGCGGTGGCGATGGCCAAGCGCAAGGTGGTGGTCAAGCGCCTCAATGCGATCCAGAACTTCGGTTCGATGGACGTGCTGTGCACCGACAAGACCGGCACCCTGACCCAGGACAAGATCATCCTCGAGCATCACATCAACGTCGACGGACAGCGCGATGACTCGATCCTGGAGCTGGCCTGGCTCAACAGCCATCACCAGAGCGGCATGAAAAACCTGATGGACCAGGCGGTGGTGCAGTTCGCCGAACGCAACCCGAAGTTCCAGCCGCCGTTCGCCTACAGCAAGGTCGATGAACTGCCGTTCGACTTCATTCGCCGGCGCCTGTCGATCATCGTCAAGGACAGCCGCGACGATCACCTGTTGATCTGCAAGGGCGCGGTCGAGGAGATGCTGAACATCGCCAGCCACATCCAGGAGGACGGCGTGGTCGTTCACCTGGACCCACAGCGACGCGTCGAGTTGCTGAACAAGGCTTGCGAATACAACGAAGACGGTTTCCGCGTACTGCTGCTGGCCACCCGCAAGATCCCCAAGGCCCAGAGTAAACACCAGTACACCACCAGCGATGAGCGGGAGTTGGTGATCCGTGGCTTCCTGACCTTCCTCGATCCGCCGAAGGAAACCGCCGGGCCGGCGATTGCCGCACTGCGTGACATGGGCGTAACCGTCAAGGTGCTGACCGGCGACAACGCCGTGGTGACCTGCAAGATCTGCCGCGAAGTCGGGCTGGAGCCCGGCACGCCCCTGCTTGGGCAGGACATCGAACGCATGGACGAAGCGACCCTCAAGCGCCGGGTCGAAGAGCGCACGGTATTCGCCAAACTCACGCCGTTGCAGAAATCCCGGGTGCTCAAGGCCTTGCAATCGAACGGTCACACCGTCGGTTTTCTCGGCGACGGGATCAACGACGCCCCGGCCCTGCGGGACGCCGATGTGGGGATCTCGGTCGACAGCGGCACCGACATCGCCAAGGAGTCGGCGGACATCATCCTGCTGGAAAAGAGCCTGATGGTGCTCGAAGAAGGCGTCCTCAAAGGCCGCGAGACCTTCGGCAACATCATGAAGTACCTGAACATGACCGCCAGCTCGAACTTCGGCAACGTGTTTTCGGTGCTGGTGGCCAGTGCCTTCATTCCGTTCCTGCCGATGCTGGCGATCCACCTGCTGCTGCAAAACCTGATGTACGACATCTCTCAGCTGGCACTGCCCTGGGACAAGATGGACAAGGAGTACCTGAGCAAACCGCGCAAGTGGGACGCCAAGAACATCGGGCGCTTCATGCTGTGGATCGGGCCGACCTCGTCGATCTTCGACATCACCACCTTTGCCCTGATGTGGTACGTGTTCGCCGCCAACAGCGTGGAAATGCAGACCCTGTTCCAGTCTGGCTGGTTCATCGAAGGGTTGCTCTCGCAAACCCTGGTGGTGCACATGCTGCGCACGCAAAAGATTCCGTTCTTCCAGAGCACCGCCGCGTTGCCGGTGATCCTGATGACCGGATTGGTGATGGTGCTGGGCATCTACATTCCGTTCTCGCCGCTGGGCACGCTGGTCGGCCTGCAACCGCTGCCATGGTCGTACTTCCCGTGGCTGGTGGGCACCCTGCTCAGCTACTGCGTGGTCGCGCAGTTGATGAAGACCCTGTACATCCGCCGCTTCAAGCAATGGTACTGAGTGCCTGAACCCCGCCAACGATACGGCATGGGCCGCCTCGCGGCCCATGCCCCAGGGCACTTTCATGGAGCAACCACATGAAACAGGATCAAGCGCCATGCGTGTGCTGATGTGCGCCGGGCGTCACTACGCCGATCGCCAAACCTGCCGCCAGGTCCTCAACGCCTTCCAGCGCCTGCACAAGATCAGCGTGCTGATTCACGGTGGCCATCCGCTGCTGGGCGGCGAGGTCGAAGACTGGGCCCGGGAACAGGGCGTCGACATCGTGCGCTATCCCCCCAACTGGCAGTTGCACGGCAAGCAGGCCGAACGCCTGCGCAACACCTTCATGCTCAACGACAGCCGACCGGACACCGTCATCGCCCTACCCGGCGGTGAAGACACCCAGGCATTGCTGGCCCAGGCCAACGCAGCCGGCATTAAGACCCTGTCGATCAACGAACGGAGCTGACCCCGTTCACTCCCTGAATCAAGGAGGCACCCGCGCGCCCGCGCACTGCCTCCCTCCTCGAATGCATCACGCAGAGGTCAACATGCCAAAGCACCCTTCCCATCGCCGTACTCACTCATTCACCCACGATCTGCCGCCTGCCAAGCGCCGCATGCTGCGGCGCAATCTGATGTTCGTCGGTATGACCCTGACAGCCATTGCCGGCCTGTCACTGATTTCCAAAGCCAACGCCGCCGGCGGTGCCTACGTGGTCGACGACGGTGCCATCAATGCTCCCGGCGAATGCAACGTCGACCTGTGGAACCAAAGCGGCCGACACAACCATTCCACCCACAATCTGGTGCTGTCTCAGGCCTGCACCTTCAAGGGACTTCCCGGGATTCAACTGGGCGCCGCCATCGAGCACGGCCGTGACGATGGGGATGGCGAAACCCAAGTCAGCCCGCAACTCAAGGCGCAACTGCTCGACCGCGAAGACCTCGGCCTGCAATTGGCCCTGGCCGCCAACGCCCACGTCGCCATCAACCGGGGGCACGCCTTCGACGGCGCCGACCTGAGCCTGCCCCTGACCTACACACCGATCCAGACCCTGCGCCTGAACCTCAACGCCGGCTGGGCCCATGCCTATGACGAAGGTGAGCAGAACCACCGCTGGACCTGGGGCACAGGTGTGGAATACGACCTGGCCGACGCCCTGACCCTGATCGCCGAGCGCTTCGGCCAGAGGGGCGGCCAACAGGCGTGGCAGGCGGGGCCGCGGTTGCACATTGGCGAACGCCTGGATCTGGATTTAGTGGTCGGACGCGACCTGACCCAGGACCGCGATCAGTGGCTGACGACCGGGGTGACACTGAGGTTCTAGGCGCTCCTCCTTGCTTTTATTGCGCGGGAGGCAGCGCAATAAAAGCAAAGGGGGCGGGCAGCAATACCGGCACGTCGGGGCCAACCGTCAATCGCACTATCCGCTCCATCGGCTTGCCGTTGAGCAACGGAATCATTGTCTGCCGCCGGCTGGCCGGGTCATTACCAAAGAAGTTCTCCCAGTGACCAAGCAATACCATCCGAGGTTGGGTCAACTGCAACAGTCGCAACGGGTAACCATCCACTTCACTCCACGACCCCACGCAAAGAATCTCGACATCTATGCCCTTGCCGTCTGCTAACGCGGGTGGAAACCCGTAAGGCGCAGGGGCTGCAGAGTCTTGGTAGTGAAGGCGATGAACCGGTTTGCCGTGTTCGTCCAGCAGGTCGATCAACCAGGCCATCGACTGCCCCAGTCTCCAGTTCAACATAAAGGACGGGGTGCTGGTCAGGTCGTAGTCATAGCTGCCGGGGGCCACCAGATGACCGGCGACTTGTGGGGCGTGCCGATTCTCGATAGGCATGACCCGGATGTTTTTACCCAACGATGTGATCCACTCACCGGGGCGTGAAGACGCTCGCGGACCTTGAGCCGGATCGACCCTGGCCATCGCCCACTCGGAGCTGACCACCCTGGACGCTGGCACCATCGCCCGCAACATATGCGCCACCGACCTCGACCCGTACACCTGAGCGTTGGGTGTGTAGTTTTGCATGACCCACGGCACATCCAGCAAATGGTCATAGTGCCCGTGCCCTACCAACACCATGCTGACGTTCTTGGCGGCTGGCATCAGGTGATCAATCCGCGCTTTGTCCGCCTCGACCCAGAGCGGCGGAATACCAGGTATCCCCAACCACGCAGGATTGCTGAAGGACGGCGCCATCAGCACCCCCTCCCCGCGCCAGTGCAACAACCAGCCACCGACGCCGAGAAACTGGATCTTCGGCTCGCTGATATCCGGCCCGCGCCAAACGGCAAGCCCCTGCTCTTGCGGGGTTTGGGTACAGGAACCGACTGTCACCAGCAACGCGAGCAACAGCAGCCCAGGTTTCATGACACACGCCTGACGACAATCACTGAACCGCACTCACCGGGAGCTTCTTCCCGGACTCGTCAGCACCGGCCGTCCTGAAGACATTCAAAGGCTCATGACCGATATTCACGGGTTGATAACGGCCACCAGGCTCACGCGCTTGATGGGGATCCTCCAGTTTGCCGATGTCCATCCGCTGGTAGACGCTGATATGAACACGATCCATTTCTACTGGCTTGCGACGAAATAACCCGGCATTTTTGTATAACCAGGAAAGTGCCGATGGGGCATCGAAGTACTCGTCATGCAGATGCGCGCCAATACACGCGGGAGGCCAGGGATCGTCAGGAAACAACTGCTCGCTCTTGAGCTTTTCCAGCATCCAGCGCAGAGGAATACTCTCAAGCCCGACGGCCCCTTCAGGGTTCTCGCCGTAGGGACTCTTTCCACAGCCCGCAAGGTTTTGCTTGTTCAGGTAACCGCCCCCGACATCCGCATGCACCCCGGCAAACCACACCTCCTCCAGTGTCTGACCCTGGGTTTGCGGGACGCCGAACCTGAGCAAGCGGAAGGCCTCTCGTTGCTCATCAAGGGACATGGCCTGATAACCGGCATCTGCATAAAGCTCCAGTCGATGGCCATCGGGATCTTCGTCCAGCCCCCATCCCACCGCTGGCACCGTGTCGAATACTCCGATGACCTTCACCACCACTTGCTTTCCGGGAATTTCATTGCCGTCGGCGTCAATACCATAGGCATCAATACCGTGGGATGTACGATACGCGTGGAGCGTGGCTCTCAGATCCTGGTAGAACCTTGGGTTCCCAGTGTTCTTGACGTGATAGAGGTCATACATGTCCTTGACCACGTTGTGCATATGCCCAGCCCAGCCAAACAGTGGCGTAGCGTCCAACCCGTTTGCCTTGAGGGTATCGAACTTCGCCAGGCCGGCGAATTCAATAAAGCCGTTGAGCGAGCGAGCGGTAAACGCCCCTCGGCTGAAACCGAAGAGATAGATCTGATCCCCGGGCTGATAAGCCTCCACCAGGAATCGATAGGCTTGCCGAATGTTGATACTGACTCCATTGCCAAACGCCGCACCGCTGATGGGTGTCACAGGGCTGGTTCCCACCCCTTTGTCATAGTAGGCAATGACCGGTTCGCCGCCCTGCCCGGTATCGGCCAGTGAGCGAATCAGTGCCATGTTGTACATCTGCCAGATGTTGGTGCTGTCATCCTTGTCATTGGCCGTACCGTCGAGCAGCACCACCAGTTTTCTTGGTTTTCCATTGCTGTGGATGCAGTTGAGCAGGCTCCAGCGCGCTTGCACCTTGAAATAGCCATCATTCGCTGCATTGGGGTCGAGTTGGTCGATGCCTGGGCAATTCGCAGCCCTGGCTTTGCCAATCAGTATGTCGTCAAGCGACGTCTTGGTGGCACTCACTCTCACCTTCTCGGTTCCCAGACCGCGATCACTCAAATACTGAGGTGGCGATGAACAAGCGGTGAGCAGTCCCATTATCAACAGCAGTGCGATACGCCGTGAGCTCCTTTCAACCGTGAACCGACTGTGTGTGGATTCCGCTAAAACGCCTTATCAAGGGGGACCTTGGTCGAGGGCGGTAGCCAGACCTCGATGACACCTTTCTGGCCCTTCAGACCATCAGCCAAGGGCGCGATACCCCAGGATTTTGCTGCTTCGATGGAGATGAGTTTTTCGGCACAGCCCTTTGACGCTGCATTGTGGTAGATCACGATAGGGCTCGGGTAAGGTGTCGGGGCGCGCCGGTTTGCCCGTCGTGCGCTGTCCACCACATCCTCCACCGGTGGCACCGACGCACCGAAGCTTCGCCAAGGCCCACGCAGCGTCCTGGCGAAATCTCGAAGCTCAGGGCCATGGATTTGCAGGTAGACCGTCTGGCCCTTGCAAATATCTGTGGTGTCCTCGACCGGAGTGGCTTCAACCGATGCAGTGTTGTGCTCCTGAATCGTGGCTTCATCAGGCGCTGGCGCTGGCGCTGACGATTCCAGTTCCAGTTCCGGCATCGGTGCAGGTGCAGGTGCAGGTGCAGGTGCAGGTGAAGATGACGCCAGTTCAAATTCACCCTGATCAACATAGTCACGCGCAGGCGCCCAACAGTTCGCTGATATCAAGGTTGCAGACGAATAATCACGAATCCAGTACTGCGGCTCGCACTTGCCCCTTGGCTCATCTTGCAAGCACGCCGATAGCGAGAAGTCATCCAGCAGCACTGCGCAGGAGGGATGCGCAGATACTGACTGCCTGCACGCCTCCTTGGTTCGACTAACCATCAGTTTCATCAGTGCAGAGTGCCGAAACGCGTCGAGGTTGTAGGCTGTACACGCCTTGTCACCAACGCGTAACAAGGCCGTCGCCATTTCTCCTAGCGGATCATTGCTCGAAGGGGCCGATTGCCTGCCGAGCGGCGGTAGCTTGCCAAAAATATCGGTAAGTTCCTTGAGTGCACCAGGCTCAATCTTCTGCTGGTCCACTCGGTGAGTGAGCTCGGAGTTGATCGCCTGCCAGCCAGCCAATCCGATAGAGGTAATGGCCCCCAGGCTGATGGATGCCGACACAGCACCTGTAGAAGCTATCCGCGATGAGAGTCGTTTTGAGGAAAAACGCAGCACCATGGCGCCGTCGCTTTCCTTGATCAGGATGGCGCCGTCGTCATTGACGAAATAGTTCTTGGCAAAGGCTCGCATATCCTGCAATTGCTCCAGATCGAGATTGCGTCCCAGGGTTTGCCCGAGCTGGAAATAACTCTCCCATTGCGCCTCACTGAAGGACTGATCCGTGGTCGGTTCTTGGGGGAACAGCGGGTTGTCGGACTTGAAGTTGACCAGATCAACCGGTGCACCGTTACTCATGTTTGGCTTGACGATAATCATGTAGCCGGAGCGCCCGGAGCGGCGATAATCGACTCGTGCCAAAGCCAGGCACGCCTCACTGTCCGGCGATGCCAGCTCATTGAGCGAGCCAAATACCGCAGGCAAATCCCGATCCGGCTGCCGGGGACGCAAAAAAGTTATCTCGGCCTGTAAATCGATACGCGCCTTGCGCACTAGATTTTCCAGATCACCGAAGGCGTAACGTGGATCGGCACCACAGTCAGCCACCACGATGACTTCGCATTCTTCACGTAACAACGCATAAGCCGCCGTGTTCTCGAAGTGCCCACCGTCACTGAGAAACCAGTCCTGACGCCGATCACCATCGAAACGCCCACGCAACTCGCTCAACAGCTGGCCATACTTGCCAATTCGCTTTGCCGAAGGCTGGCCACCCATGCCATGACTGTCCCACCAGTAACCCAAACGGATGCCGGACATCATCAACAAGGCCGCGATGCCGGAACGGGTCGACTTGCCGAGCCCGGGAGCAACGGCAGCACCGGAAATCGCTACCCACGCCCCCAGGCTCAAGGACTGTGCCTGGCTCCCTGGATGCCAGGTATCACTACCGTGTAACAGACAACCACCAGGGCCAACGGTCAGTAGCGAGCCTTTTCTGTCCTGATTGAACAGTCCCCCCATCGGGTCTTCTGTCTGGTTGACGCACACATTGATCAGGTGCACCGGTCCGCCGCCTTTATGGGGCTGATAGGCAACCATGGTCAAGTCATCGCCATCATCCACCTGCGTGACCCGCAACGGCAGTGTCTGGCTATTGGCAGGTGCGACACAGGACATGGGCGAAGGCGTTGCCGCTTGAAATCTGTTGGGGTTGGCGGCACCCAGATAGCTGCGGATCAAACGGGCACGATAAAATGCATAGAGTGAAGAGCGGTTGAGAAAGTCGCGGTTGGCTGCCGAAACCAACACCATCAACAGCGGGGGAATGGTCAGCCAGGCCAGGTATTGCCACGCAAACGAAAAATGCAACGCCCCCAGGGAAGAGTCAAACAGCACACTGGTGGTTGCCCGGTGCAATACGCTGATCCAGAACACCAGCAATGCACCTGCCAGGGCAACCCCCAACACATTGATCACCTCCATGACCACACGCCGGGTGCCCGGGACCAGACTTTTTGGCAGATCGGCAATCATCGGCATGGCGGCCCGCAACGCGATGGCGATCAGGGCGAGCATGCCTCCTAACTGGCCTTGCGATGTGGTGTTCGAGTTGGTCAGCGACCAGGCCAGATAATCGACCATGCCGAGCACAACGAATGCCAGGGCGACCTTCAATGCAACAGCCAGCCCTTGAGTCAGGCCATTGCGGGTGCGGTCCGGGTCTTTCTCGGACTTGATGCTCAGGCACATCGCAATGAGGATGCCCAGCACCCAGGCGACCATCAGTGCCAACGCCAAAACGACCAACCCACCGGGAAGCTCCAGAGTGCCCGTCCAAAGTGGTATGACGTTGTTCAGAAAATCCGTGGAATGACGCAGTAAAATCACGATACCCGCACTGGCCATCAGCGCCGTCAGCAAGCGCTGCGCACCTAAGCGCTGTCCTTTGCGAGTGGGCAGCGCCCAATACGTACAAGAAAGAATCGCACCGATCCAGGCGACGGGAACCAACCCTAGCCAAATTGTCGGCCAGTCGGAAAAAAAACCGATCAAACCCATGTCCAGCCATGGCATGGGAGCGCAACCGCCACCGGGTGCCAGGCAATCAACCCACTGCCAGACCGCCAGATCCAGGCTGACAAGAAAGCCGCCAAGGATGAAGGCAAGAAACGCAAGTTCAACATGCACGCCCAACAGATTTCGACCGAAGTTTGCAGCGGCGAACAGAATATCCTTCAGGCCTCTGGGGATCAGGTAGCGTCCGTTGGCACGCAGCCAAACCGCGAACCAGCGCGTCTGAGCCTGACCCAGCTCTCGCTCCAGCCTCATAGGATCCGGCGCACCGGACTGCCCTTCGTTGTGAAAAAGCTTGCCGATGGTCGAGCCGATGTAACCGCCACCGGACACGGTCGACATCAAGTCGAAACGATGCAGTAACTCCTTCTCCGCCAGCGCCTTGATCAATCCAAAACAGAACGTGGCGCTACGGATTCCGCCACCCGACAACGCCAGGCCCCAGGGTCGTGCCGACAAGGTCTTTTGAACGTCCTCGGGGAGTCTTTCGCGCCGGGTTTGATACAGGGCCTGGAGATCCACTTCACCGATTTTGCTCTGCGCGGACCTATCGTCAGTCGTCATATTCTCGTTCCTTGAAGACGTGGATGAGCGAAAGCCATTCCAGGAACAATGGACGAGCACTCAACATTAGACTCCCGGCGCGCGCCTCAAGATTGAACGCCGCTCAAACATCACGTGCGTAAGCCCAACTAAAATCCAGGAAGTATTTAAGCACCTCGCTTGACCCAGTAAATATCTGCACTCAATGCGCCCTTCAACAAAACACCCTACATGCACACTGCAAACATCTGTCTAAGCGCTCAGCGTAGACTCCCGAATAATCGTTAACAGCTTGAACTGACAATAGCTCAAGCACTCGCAAAGGTATAAACCCATTAAAAATCTTATCGAATAATAAAAATAGCTGAAGGCTATAACCGCATACCTACTTGACCACTATGAAGCAACGGTCAATCGACAGTTATGATTCACCTGTTTAGAAGTCAAACTTCCCAACATTTACATGACAGATACATTCCTGCCGCCTCACTCACGCAACATCAACCAGCGGATTTAACACATCCCGGCCACCGCCTTCATCAGTGCCTCTTGCAACACACATGAAAGCGTACTTTTAGTTTGCGGCGGCCATTGTGAATTCGCGCGTAGACATGAAATTTTCTCCACGACGTCATGTCCGGCCGGCGTGCCCGGCGATCCGATGTCGTCTACGATTGTTGCATCCGTAGAGGCCCTTGCGTCGTCGTAAGCGTTCGTGGCGTGGGGTTCGCTATTCAGTGCGCCCACCCATGAGACGGATCGCAAAGACCTTGCACATCGTCAACGATCCGAAAATGGACGACAGCTCAGGTGCGGCCAGGAAGCCCGACACCTCCCACGGTGGCTTTGACAACGACATCAACGTCATGACTCGGGTTCTGTCGATCATCCTCGACCTGGCACCCGACGTGAAGTTGCCGCGATCAGTGATCAACCTCGATTACTGAATCCACCTGCCAAGGAGAGAGACCATGCCAGACACGATCATTGCCCCCTTGGGCGCACAAGAATGCCTCTATCGCGGCCCCGTGCCCGCAGGCGATCCATGGTTCAAACCTTCTGTGCAACTGCACGCGGGAGAACGCTATTTCTTCCGCGCATCCGGGCAGTGGTTCGACTGGCACACCCCCCACAGCGCCAGCGGCGAAGACTCCCCATCGCTCGCCTTCGCCCACCCCATGCTGCGTTGCAAATCCGAGGGGGCGACCTGGTTCACCCTCATAGGCTCGATTGAAAAAGACACCGACAGCTTTTTTGTCATCGGCGACGGCCTGCGTTGGCCAACGGGTTGGGTCGCCCCGGCATCGGGGCAGTTGTACTGCTTTGCCAACGACGTAAGGATCATGTACTTCAACAACTCACAAGCGATCCAGCTTGAAGTGTGGCAGTGAAGCCCTCAGGTGCTGATGTCACCATTGGGAAACACCAACCGAAACACCGTCACACTCCCCGGCAGGCTCTGCACCTGGGCCAGGCCCTGATGCAGGCTCATGATCGAGCGCACGATCGCCAGCCCCAGGCCAGTGCCGCCTTCAGCGCGCGAACGGCTGTGTTCGACCCGGTAGAAACGCTCGAACAGGTGCGGCAAATGCTGCGCTGCAATGCCGGCGCCGGGGTTGCCCACCAGCACCGAGACCTGCTCGGCATGGGACTCGATGACGATGGACACCTCGTTGCCCGCCGGGCAGTGGCGGATGGCATTGGACAACAGGTTGGACATCGCGCGCTGGATCATCAACCGATCTCCCAGGGTATGCCCGGCGCCCGAAACACGCAGGCTGATGCGTTTTTCTTCGGCCATCAGGGAAAACAGGTCCACGACCTTCAGCGCTTCGTCTTCCAGGGTAATCCGCTCAAACGGCACCAGGGCCGCCGGATGGCTGACCTGGGCCAGGAATAGCATGTCGGACACGATCCGGTTGACCCGCCCCAACTCCTCCGTACACGACTCCAGTACGGTCTTGTACTCGGTGCTCGGCCGCTCGCGCGACAGCGTCACCTGGGCCTTGCCCATCAGGTTGGTGATCGGCGTACGCAGTTCGTGGGCCAGGTCATCGGAGAACTGCGACAACTGCTGCACGCCGCTGTCGAGCCGGTGCAGCATGAAATTGATGCCATGGGCCAGTTCGCTGAGCTCCTGTGGCATGTTGACTTCTGACAGGCGATGGCTCAGGTCCTGGGCAGATACCATCGCCGCCACCTTGCGAAACTCGCGCAGGGGCGCAAGCCCCCGCTGGACAATCGCCCATGCACTGAGGCCGATCAGGATCAGCAGCAAGGGCAAGGCAATCAGGGTCGAACTGAGGTAGGCGCTAAGCAGCGCTTCGTCATTGGAGCGATCGATTGACAGCAGCACCGGTACCGAGTCGCCATTCTTCAACGCCATCAGTTGGGTCGCGGTGAGGAAGTGCCGGCCCTCGCCGTCCGAGCGACTGAAATACGAGACCCGGTCCAGGCTCGCGGTGGCGGCTTTGCGCCGGGCGAGCGCCGGGGTTGGCGGTTCGCTGCCGACACTGAGCAGCGGCGTGGTCGGGTTGTTCTTGTCGAGGATCGTCAGGTTCAGGTTGTCATGGCCCATCACCTGGTCCAGCAGCGAGTGCGGCTTGAGCGCGATATCGCTGGCAGTCATGCCCATCGACAGACTGTGCTCGAGTTGCTGCATCTTTTTCTCGAGGCTGTTTTTCGCCATCGAGTCGAGTTCATGGGTCAGCGCCAGGAACGCCAGCACCGCCAGCAACACCACCAGCACCGCACCCAGGACGCTCACCGTCAGCCCCAACCGCATCGACAGGCTGGCCGGCTTCATTCCCTGGCCTCCAGCACATAGCCGACGCCGCGCAAGGTGTGAATCAGCTTGCTGTCGAACGGGTCGTCGATTTTTGCCCGCAAGCGCCGGATCGAGACTTCGACCACGTTGGTGTCGCAATCAAAGTTCATGTCCCACACCAGGGAAATGATCTGGGTGCGCGACAGCACCTCGCCGGACTGGCGCATCAACAGGTGCAGCAACGCGAACTCCTTGGTGGTCAGGTCGATGCGTTGTTCGCCGCGATAGGCCCGGTGCCGACCTTGATCCAGTTCGAGGTCCGCTACTTTCAGTACCTGTGGCACCGGCATCTGCTCGCTGCGGCGCAACAAGGTACGCACCCGAGCCAGCAACTCGGGGAACTCGAATGGCTTGACCAGATAGTCATCCGCCCCCAGGTCCAGCCCCCTGACCTTGTCGGCCAGGCGCCCCCTGGCGGTCAACATCATTACCCGGGTGTTGCCACTCTTGCGGATCAGTTCCAGCACGCCCCAGCCATCGATCTCGGGCAGATTCACGTCCAGTATCACCAGGTCATAGGCCTGTTGCCGGGCCAGGTGAAGTCCATCCGGACCGGTCGAGGCACAATCCACGACATAACCACTTTCACTCAGACCTTGATGCAAGTACTCGGCGGTTTTTAGTTCATCCTCGACCACAAGGATTCGCATAGAGATTAACCCTTAAACAAGTAACGATTGGATAACTTCAGAAAATGACTGCACGTTAATTATTGAATTTTCTGATCGAATAACAGCGATTTGTAC
>RCUJ01000798.1_pt1 | contig 17841 bp, 17 predicted proteins | sample 2166321 | NCBI WGS metagenome assembly RCUJ01 (sample SAMN09932808, study PRJNA488358) | compost metagenome | feature: garden; material: soil; isolation source: compost soil in an enriched community after 118 h of incubation | place: Germany: Experimental Botanical Garden Goettingen | collected... | reverse complement strand
TCCGCGACCTCGGCGTGCGCAAGATGCGCCTGATGAGCTCGCCGATGAAGTTCAATGCGATATCCGGTTTCGACCTGGAAGTTGTAGAATACCTGCCCTCTGAATAATCCCAAGGGCCGCCAATCGCGGCCCGGCTCTTTAAATAGACGAGACTCGCTATGACCCTGAAGACCATCGAAGGTACTTTCATCGCCCCCAAGGGCCGCTTCGCCCTGGTGGTCGGCCGCTTCAACAGCTTCGTTGTCGAAAGCCTGGTAAGCGGCGCCGTTGACACCCTGGTTCGCCACGGTGTGAGCGAAAGCGACATCACCCTGATCCGTGCGCCGGGCGCCTTCGAGATCCCCCTGGTGGCGCAGAAGATCGCCCAGCGTAGCGAGTTCGACGCGATCATCGCCCTCGGCGCGGTGATCCGTGGCGGTACGCCGCATTTCGAATACGTCGCCGGCGAATGCACCAAGGGCCTGGCCCAGGTGTCCATGGAATTCGGCGTGCCGGTGGCCTTCGGCGTGCTGACCGTCGACTCCATCGAGCAAGCCATCGAGCGTTCCGGCACCAAGGCCGGCAACAAGGGCGCGGAAGCTGCACTGTCCGCCCTGGAAATGGTCAGCCTGCTGGCGCAGTTGGAGGCCAAGTGAGCCAGAACGACAAGCCGCAAGCGCCGAAAGGTCCCAAGGCTCCCAGCGGCAAGACCCTGGCGCGGCGTCAGGCGCGCACCCTGGCCATGCAGGCGCTGTACTGCTGGCACATGGCCGGTCAGCAACTGAACGAGATCGAGGCGCAGTTTCGTGTCGATAACGACTTCAGCACGGTCGACGGCGCCTACTTCCACGAGATCCTGCACGGCGTGCCTCGGCAGAAGAGCGAGATCGACGGCGCCTTCGAGATCCTGCTCGATCGCCCGATCGCCGAGATCGACCCGGTCGAACTGTCGATCCTGCGGCTGTCCACCTACGAGCTGAAGAACCGCCTCGATGTGCCCTATCGGGTGGTGATCAACGAAGGCATCGAGTTGGCCAAGGTGTTCGGCGCCACCGACGGGCACAAGTTCGTCAACGGCGTGCTGGACAAACTGGCGCCGCGTCTGCGGGCAGACGAAGTCCGTGCCAACCGGCGCTGACAGCCGCTTGAACAGTGACTGCGAGTTGCGTGCGCCAGGCCAGATCCGCCTGGTCACGGCGCCGCTGGCCGGCGGTGTCGTCCGTGGGTGAGTTCGAGCTGATTCGTCGTTACTTCGCCGCGGCGTCCTGTGCGCAGGCTGGCGCAGGCGTGGCGCTGGGTATTGGCGACGACTGCGCACTGCTGGAACTGCCGGCTGGCGAACAGCTGGCGGTATCCACCGACACTCTGGTGGCCGGGGTGCATTTTCCCGCTGCAGCCGATCCCTTTCTGCTCGCCCAGCGCGCGCTGGGCGTGTCGGTCAGTGACCTGGCCGCCATGGGCGCGAGCCCCATCGGCTTCACCCTGGCCTTGACCCTGCCCGGCGCCGAACCGGCCTGGCTGCAAGCCTTCGCCGGCGGCCTCGACCGGATGGCGCAGGACTGCGCCGTGCGCCTGATCGGCGGCGATACCTCGCGCGGGCCGCTGAGCCTGACTCTGACCGTGTTCGGCCGGGTGCCCAGTGGCCTGGCGCTGACCCGGGCCGGTGCCCGGGTCGGCGATCTGCTCTGCGTCGGCGGCGAGTTGGGCGATGGCGCCGGTGCCTTGGCCCTGGTGCTCGGTCAGCGCCAGGCGCCGGCCGAGATTGCCGAACCCTTGCTGGCGCGCTACTGGTCGCCGCAGCCGCAGCTGGCCCTGGGTCAGGCGCTGCGCGGCAAGGCCTCGGCGGCGCTGGATATTTCCGACGGCCTGCTGGCCGACTGCGGGCATATCGCCGCCGCCTCGGGCGTGGCGCTACTGATCGAGCAGGCGCGCCTGCCGCTGTCGCCGGCGCTGCTGGCCCTGCTCGGCGCCACAGGCGCGCGGGACTGTGCGCTGAGCGGCGGTGACGATTATCTGCTGGCCTTTACCCTGCCGGCCGAGCATCTCGCCGCCTTGCAGGCGCAGGGTTGGCCGATCCATGTGATCGGCCGCGTCGAGGCCGGGGCCGGCGTGCAACTGCTGGATCAGCAGGGTCAAGGCATCACGCCGCAGGCGCGGGGCTATCAGCATTTCGGGAGTGACGGTGACTGAACCGCTAAGCGTGCCGCCATCGGTATGGCGCAATCCGTGGCACTTCATCGCCTTCGGCTTCGGCTCGGGCACCTTGCCCAAGGCGCCGGGCACCTGGGGTTCGCTGGTGGCGCTGCCATTTATCCCGCTGTGGCAGATGCTGCCGGACTGGGGCTACTGGCTGATGCTCGGCATCACCATGCTGTTCGGCTTCTGGCTGTGCGGCAAGGTGGCCGAAGACCTGCGTGTGCACGATCATGAGGGCATCGTCTGGGACGAAATGGTCGGCATGTGGATCACCCTGTGGCTGGTGCCGGAAGGCTGGGGCTGGCTGCTGGTGGGTTTTTTGATGTTCCGCCTGTTCGACATTGTCAAACCCTGGCCGATCAGCTGGATCGACCGGCACGTGCATGGCGGCGTCGGCATCATGCTCGACGATGTGTTGGCCGGGGTGTTCGCCTGGCTGGCCATGCAGTTGCTGGTGTGGGGCTGGGCCAATGGACTGGCGGCAGGGTTGGGTTTCTAGGCGTGCGATGGTGGTTGGGGTTGCTGCTGGGGGCGCTGGGCTGTTCATGCGCCTATGCCGAGCCGGCTGCGCCGCGGGAAATTCGCCTGGCCAGCGAGGTCTGGCAAGGTTATAGCCATGCCGACGGCAGTGGTCTGGCCTGGGATATCCTGCGTCAGGTATTCGAGCCCGAAGGCATCGAACTGGTGATCCAGAGCGTGCCCTATACCCGCTCCATCGGCCTGGTGCAGCGCGGCGAGGCCGATGCCTGGGTCGGTTCCTATCGCGATGAGGTGGGCGAGGGCGTGTTCTATCCGCGCTGGCACTACGACGCCGATCAGATCAGCGCGCTGGGCTTGATCGGTCTGCCGGCACCGAGTCTGGCGACGCTCGGCGAGTTCCGCCTGGTGTGGATGCGTGGCTATGAATACCGGCGTTATTTGCCAAACCTGAAGCGCTACCGGGAAATTCAGCGCCGCGACGGTATTCTGTCCATGCTCGAGTACGGTCATGCGGATTTCTACATCGATGCGCAGACCGAGGTCGATGAGGTGCTTGCGGGCGCCGCCGACCGGACCCGCTACCGGGTCACCCGCTTGATCCGTCTACCGATGTACCTGGGCTTTGCCGATAACCCGCGTGGGCGGACCCTGGCCCAGGTGTACGATCGACGCATGGCGCAGCTGGTCGAGCAGGGCAGCTTGCGCCCGCTGTTCGAGCGCTGGCGGCAACCCTATCCCTTCGAATGAGGAGTGAGAGCTTTGCGTAACAGGCTGAAAGTACTCTGCGCCGGGGCGCTGCTGTTGGCTTGCGCGCCGAGCTGGGCCGCGCCCCAGGTGCTGGTGGTCGGCCTGTTCCCCGGTGCCGCGGTGCTCAATGTCGACGGTCAGCGCAAGCTGGTGAGAGTCGGCCAGACCGGTCCCGGCGGGGTGGTGGTGGTCAGTGCCGACAGCCGCGGCGCGGTGCTGCGGGTGGATGGCGTGGAGCGCGCCTATTCCCTGAGTCGCGAATACAGTGAAGGCTTTGCCGAGCCGAGCACGCAGCAGCTGAGCATCGCCAAGGGCATTGGCGGGCACTATTGGGTCGCCGGTTCGGTGAACGGCCACCCGCTGCAGTTCCTGGTCGACACCGGCGCCACCTCGGTCGCCCTCAACGATGGCCACGCTCGCCGCCTCGGCATCGACTATCGCGTGGTCGGCCGGCCATTGCAGGTCAGTACCGCCAGCGGCACGGTGCGCGGCTGGCGGGTCAATCTCAACAGCGTCAAGGTCGGCACTCTGGAGGTGCTGGGCGTCGAGGCGGTGGTGCTGGAGGGTGGCTCGCCCAGCGATGCGCTGCTCGGCATGAGCTTCCTCAGTCGGGTCGGCTGGCGGGTGGAGCAGGATCTGCTGGTGCTGGAGTCGAAACACTGACAACAGGCATACGCCTGGGCGCCTATCCCTTATTTGTGGCTTAGCCGATCCTTATCATCGGTAATTCAGGCTGACCCGCCGGCGGGGGCTGCTGTTACAATGCGCCCTCGCCAATTTCCAGCCTTCATCTATTTAGGAGCATCCGGTGTCTGTCGTGTTCGTCGCCGCCTCCCAGCTGCCTACCCCGTTCGGGGTGTTTACCATGCATGGCTTTCTCGAAACGGCCACGGGCAAGGAGCACGTCGCGCTGACCTTTGGCGATGTGGCCGATGGCGAGCCGGTGCTGGGACGCCTGCATTCCGAGTGCCTGACCGGCGATGCGTTGTTCAGCCTGCGCTGCGACTGCGGCTTCCAGCTCGAAGCCGCGATGCGTGCGATTGCCGCCGAAGGACGTGGCGTCCTGCTCTATCTGCGTCAGGAGGGCCGCGGCATTGGCCTGCTGAACAAGATCCGCGCCTATGAGCTGCAGGATGGCGGCGCCGATACGGTTGAGGCCAACGAACGCCTCGGGTTCGGGGCCGATCAGCGTGAATACGCGATCTGCCTGCCGATGCTCGAACACCTGCACATCAAGGCCCTCAAGCTGATGACCAACAACCCGCGCAAGGTCAAGGCGCTGGGCGATATGGGCATCAACGTGGCCACCCGCGTGCCGCTGCAGATCGACCACAACCCGCACAACAAGAAGTACCTGGCAACCAAGGCCGGCAAGCTCGGGCATATGCTCGGCAGCCTGCATCAGGGTGAGGTCGAGGAAAGCCTGTGACCCGCAGCGAGGTACGCCGTCGCCTGGCGCTGGCCTGGTGGTCGCAGCTGGCGCTGACTCTGGCGCCGCTGTTGGTGCTTAATCTGCTGTTCGGCGCGGATCGGCAAGTCGGTGTACTGAGCATGCCGCTGTTCATCGCCGGCCTGGCATCGATGTTCGTCAGCCTGCCGCTGTTCCATGCCTACAAGCACGCCTTGATCGCCACCGAAAAGAACCTCGATACCTCGCAAGAACCGTCCGCCTGGCTGGCCTTGGCCGCTCGGCGCCGGCTGGCTCTGCTCGGCGCCGGCCTGCCGGCCTGGATTGCCGCCATCGCGGTGTTCGCCGGGCTGGAGGCGATTCCGCTGATGCTCCTGGCGCTGTCCAGCGTCGTCCTGTTCTACCTCTACCGTATTCCCCGCCAACTCGGTCAGTAATCGGCCTCAGCGCCCGGCCATTCACCGCGGCGTTGTCCGCTACGGCGCGCCCAGGCGGCTCTGCCCGCGATCTCATGACCCTGAGGTAATCCGGGACTGCCGGTTTTATCGGCGTGCGCCCAGCCTATCCCTTCAGCGACGACTTCAAGCAGCACGGCGATCTTGGTCATGACCAGGTCGAGGCCACCGGCGGTACCCGCCGCCTGACCAGGTTCAGCATCGCGCCGACCTGGCCCCGTCGCCCGCCCGAAAATCCGTCCGCTCTACCCCCCATGCGCGTCAGCGCCAGGCAGCAGCTGGCGGTCCTGCTCCTGTGCAACTGCGACTCGTCGTCTAGAACAGGCATTTCGCCTGGTGGCCGAGCCGCCAGCGGCGCCGTGCCTGGGGCTGTTCCTCGCCGGCGATCAGACGCCATAACAGAGTCGATGGCAGCCGGCACCTGATATTTCTGCTAGGTGACGCCTTTTTAACCACTGGATAGGCTCGACCCAGAGGCAACCGGCTGCCGGTCGCGAGCGGGAGCAGCAGACGGTCTTGTCACATTTCTCGCGGGTCCGCCGCAAACTCAATCAGGGGTTAGCGGCGAACTGTCCGCCCCCTGCAATCAATCAGGACGACGTCATGGATCAAATTCAGGCCCTCACCCAGGTCGCCGGCAAGGAAGCAACCACGCAGTCGGTTGCCGGGAAACGCGCACCCAGCACGCCACTCGAGCCGATGCCACCGAGCAATACCGCGCTCTTTCCAACGAACACCAATCTGCCGCAGAGCCGCGAACACGTGCTCTGGTACGACTCTCGCGCCCTGGCGGCACTCGATGAGGAAAGCCGCGCGGCGGTCGTGCAACGCCTGGGCCAGGGCCGCTACAACGGCATTGTGCTGTATGCCGACAATTACCAGACGCTGAACGAGGCGGTATCCCCGCGCCTGCAGCGCGTGTTGCAGGTCGATAGCCTGCAAGAGTGGGACGAAATCGGCACGCTGATCGAGGCCAACGAGCCTTGCCGCCGTGTCACCGTCGTCTCGAGCGGTAAAGCGCAGGTGCTCGCTGCTGCTCGCGAAGCCGGTTATCGCACCAGCTGGCGTACCCATGTGGACAATGCCAGCAGCCTGCACGCCTCCTTCCATCGCGGCATGCACTACGACTTCCTGATGGTGTCGTTCAAGGACTCGACCAATATCCCGCTGGAGTTGGTGATTGCCGAACTGCACAAGACCAACACGGTGTTGCTCAAGGAAGTGCACCAGGACGTGGACGACGCGGTAATCGCCCTGGGCGTACTGGAACTGGGCAGTGATGGCGTGCTGGCCTCCTTCGTCACCATGGAACAATTCGACCGTTTCGCAAAAAGAATGGATGCGCAGGCATCGCCGAAGATTGCAATCCAGACCGGCGTCATCGATCGCATCACCCACCTGGGCCTGGGCTACCGCGCCTGTATCGACACCACCCATATGTTCAATCCGGACGAAGGCATACTGGTGGGTTCAACCTCCACCGGTGGCATCCTCTGTTGCCCGGAGGTTTTCCATCTGCCGTATATGGAATTGCGCCCCTTCCGCATCAATGCCGCCTCGGTGCACAGCTATGTGTTCCAGGGCAATGACCGCACCAGCTATATCAGCGAGCTGCGCGCCGGTAGTCCGCTCACCACGGTCAATGCGCGTGGCGAGACCCGTCAGGTTTTCGTCGGTCGCGCCAAGACCGAAATCCGTCCGCTGATTCTGATCGAGGCCACATTCCCGGATAACCGCAAGGTCAACATCATCATGCAGGACGACTGGCATGTGCGCGTGTTTTCCGACCAATCCAAGCCCCTCAATGTCACCGAGCTCAAGCCCGGTGATCGCGTTCTCGGCTTTGGCACCGAACCTGGTCGTCACGTCGGCGTGAAGGTCGACGAGCACATCATCGAACTTTGATTCCGTCGCCCTGCAGATGCCGATCCCGTGCTGGCTCGCCCTGCTGCTATGCAAATAACCGGAAAAAAGGAGTATGGAAGTGCATCAGGTTCTTATTACCGGCGCCACCGGATTTGTCGGCAGTGCTCTGGCCGCGAACCTTCTGGCGCGCGGCGCTCATGTGACGGTTCTCTCTCGCAACGACCCCGATGGCGTGCGCACTGTTACTGCCGTAGTCGCGGCGGCCCAGGGTTGCGGGCTGGACATCAACGGTGCGCTGAAAAGGTATCTCAAGGTCATCAATATCGACTTCGCCGAGCTGGAGACCACGCTCACCAGCGCCGAATTGGCAGGTATCACCGAGGTTTGGCATGTCGCGGCCGAGATGAGTTATTCAGCCCATAAACTCGGGGTGTCTTTCGACACCAATGTAGGCAACAGCACCCGACTGTACGAGACCGTCCTGCGTCTGGCGCCGCTCTGCCGGCGCTTTTACTACGTTTCCACCGCCTATGTGGCGGGCATGAGCGGCGGGCCGGTACGCGAGGAGCTGCACGCCAAGAGCCGCATGCTCAACACCTACCAGGTCACCAAATGGAGCACCGAGCAGGCGCTGCATCTTCTCTACTTGCGTTGCGGCCTGCCGGTGACCGTATTCCGTCCCACCGTGGTCGTCGGCCACCGCACCACCGGCTGGGCGCACCGCAACGGCTTCGGTTTCTATATGTTCCAGGACGCGATGGCCGCCCTGGCCAAGGCCGGCCACAAGGAATTGGCGTTGGATCTGTTGGGCAATACGCGCCCGGATCTGGTGTCGATCGACCAGCTCACGGCAGACGCCTGTTCGCTGACCCTGCGCCAGCATGCCGGCCGCGACTTCGAGGTGTTCCACAGTGCCGGCGGTATCCATCTGCCCATGCGCGAGATAGTGCGCATCTGGGGTGAGGTGGCTGGCATAGACACCTGCCTGGGTACGCCGACCACCGCGCTGGAGCAAAAGTTCGACCGCGCCGTAGGAGCCAACAAGCCCTTTGCCCGCACCGAGTGGCAGTTCGACCGTTCGAAGCTCGATGCGGCCATCGGCCACGGCCAAGCGCTTCAGCCGCTGTCGTCGGAGGAGTTGTACAGCCTGTGCAGCTGGTATGCCGGCGAGTCGATCGACGCAACCGATGCGCGCGAAGTTGTCGTCGCTAACGCAGACTGAGGGAACCGCCGTGACCACTCTGAGTACAAGTGTTGCGGCTGGCGCTGCTCCCGGCAATGCGCGCCCGCTGGACGCGCTGGCCGAAGTTTTCGTGCACCTGGGCGACCTGGCCAACGTCAATACCAACCAGATCCTGATCGTCGGCGGGCGCCTTGATCCGGCACTGCTGGAGCAAAGCGTACAGTGCGCGGTGGCGCAAATACCGCTGCTGCGCACCCGACCTGATGGTCCGGCGCTGCACGAACACGCCAGCCGCATGCGCTGGGTGGAGCACCGTGAGTACTCCGCAGACTGCGACTTTGGCGACCCCGGCTTGCGCCACCTGCTGATGGACTTCAGCTCGACTCACCGGCTGAACTGGCGCGACCGTCCGCCGCTGCAACTGCTGCTGGTCACCGGCGGACAGAATTCCTGTGTTTACCTGAGCAGCCACCACGGCGTGGCCGATGCGCGCAGCGACTGCCTGCTGTTGCGTTCGATCATCGATCACTACGCGTGTCTCACCGGGGTGCCGGGCGCGGTCGCGCCCATTGGCATGCTGCCCTTCTCGCCGCTGACTGAAATACGCCCGCAATGGTACCGCCCCCTCGAGCGCAGCCTGCGCTGGGCACGTGCCCTGGGCAGCGTCGCCGCCGACTTGCTGCGGCGCGATAGCGGGTTGCAGGTGGGCCTGCGTGGTCAGCGCTGGGAGGGGCGTGCAAAAGATCCGGCTATCGGCCGGCTGGATTTCTTCCAGAGCCTGTTGCCAGAGGATCTCGAGAGGAGGTTGAGCGCAGCTGCGCGGGACAATGGCGTCACCGTGAACACCCTGCTGTGCGCGGCCCTGGCGCGTCTGATGGAATCCAGCAAGAAGGGCACTGGGTCGCGCCGGACCTTGCGCATTACCTGCGCGGTGAGTCTGCGTCGTTTGATCGATCACAGTTACGACCGCAGCTTCCGCAACTATCTGGTGCCCAGCAACATCCGCCTGAGAACTGGCCAGACCACGCCTGCACTGGTGTGCAGCGTACATGAAGCCATAGGCGCGGCGCGCAGCGAGCGCCAGATCGGCACCGCACTGGCGCGGCTCGAATCGCTGCTGCCGCTGTTGCGACCGCGCAGGCTGCGGGGCCTCTCGCGCAGCCTGCTGAACCGCTGTCAGGGCACCAACGCCTGCTATTCCAACCCGGGACGCATCGAGGAGGATTTCTCCTCGTTCGGTTCGCCGCAGCACATCACCCAGAGCTACGTCGGTTTTGGCTGCCTGGTGCCGCCCTACGACTTCATCCTCTACACCCCCACGGTGAACGGTCGCATGCAGCTGGACCTGGTCTATCGTCGCGCGGCTTTCAACGATATTCGCCAGGAGTTCGCGACACCGTTCCTCAGCGCACTGCGGCATCTGTTGGACGAGCTGGAAATGTCCTGCACGAAGTGGCCGTCGCTATGAGCCATGCGCTCTACATTCCCCTCGCCTTAGTGCTCGCTTACCTGGGGTTCGTCATAGTGCGCCTGGGCTTTTGCGGCCGTCTCGCACTACTCGCGAGTTGGGACGACCGTATCGATCGTGCGCTCGAGTTCGCGGCGCGCCGACACGGCGAGCGTGAGCTGATCGAACTGGCACAGCCGCTGGCCTGGAACGCGGAGCGGCACTGGAGTGCTCCGCAGCTGCTCGCCATGGTCGAACGCCTCTGCGCCTGCTGGCACCACCTCGGCGTGATCGAGGGCGACCGAGTGGCGATCTACAAGGCCAATCACTTCGACTACTTCCTGTTCTCCGTGGCGGCCATGCGCATCGGCGCCATCGCCGTGCCCATCAACGGCAAGGTCGCTGCAGACATAGCCGCGGGCTATATGGGGCGCATGGGCGTCAAATTGCTGATCAGCGACGGCGAGGGCTGGCAGAGGTTGGCCGGCCTGGGCGGTCACGCTCTGTCATCCACCCTGGAGCAGGTGGTGCTGGTGGATGCCCCGCTGCAATCAGGGCAATCAGGCGACCGCGAACTGCATCTACACGGTTTGGCCGCCTTGCTGGCTCAGCACCTGCCCGCGGCTCCCTATTGCCGGCGCGGCCCCTCCGACCCCTTGTATATCGTGCACACCTCCGGCACCACCGGCGTGCCCAAAGGCGTGATCTTGCGCTCCGACGGCATCGCTCAATCGTTGCGTTCCATCATGCTGTTCAACCCGGTCTCCAGCGCCGATCTGGCCTGCATCGCGTTGCCCCTCAATCATCAGGTGGCGCATCTGTACCTGCACGGCGCTTTGCTGATGGGCGTGCGCTGCATTATCGACAGTGCACTGGAAGTCCCCGGCCTGATCCACCAGTTGCAGCATCGTGAGCCGACGGTCTTCTTCGGCTTTCCCATTACCTACACGCGCCTGATGGCGGCTGGCGCACTGGATTGCCCGCTCGACAGCGTGCGCATCTGGGGTACGACTGCCGACGCCAGCCACGAAGTGCAGCAGCGTGCGTTTATTCCGCGGGGCTCCTTCTTTACCCGTCTCGGCATCCCGCGGCGCGGCTCCATTTTCGTCGATGGTTTGGGCTCCAGCGAAGTAGGAATCGCCGCCCTGCTGCGCATCGCCAGCCCCTGGACCAAGCGCTTCGAGCGCCGCGTGGGGCGCAGAACGCCGCTGGGACCGATGATCAAGATCGCCGGTGCCGAGGGTGTGGCGGTGCTCAGGGGAGAAGTCGGCCGCCTGATGATCAAGGGCAAGAGCATGTTCGGCGGCTACTGGAACGCCCATGACACCTATTACGCGGCCACCCGTGACGGCTGGTGGTTCACCGGCGACCTGGTGCGCGAGGGCGAGGATGGCGAAATCGTCCACCTCGATCGTGAAGCGGACGTGATGCACACCGCCAGCGGCCCCGTATACACCCTGCCGCTGGAGGAAGTGCTGCTGAAACATCCCGCTGTGCTCGACACCTGCGTCTTCGCTGTGCGCGAGCGCGCCGCTGGCCCGCAATTGCCCGCTGCGGTGATCGCGCTGCATGCCGATGCAGAACCCATAAGCGCCGAGACTTTGCAGCGGCAACTCAATCGCCGGCTCCCGGAGCAACAGCAACTGGTTCATCTGTGGCTGCTCGACTGGGACGAATTTCCCATCGGCGCCACCGGCAAGACGTTGAAGCGGCAACTGCGTGAGCGCTACAACGCCGTTCTGCAAGCCCAACCGCACCCCCAGAAACCAGAGAATGCCCCATGCGCATCCCGCGTCCGCGACTGCCAGCCGGTCTGATCCCGGCGCTGTTCGTCGCCGGCATCGCAAGCGGCGAGAGCGCGGCGTTCGACAGCGTCATCGGCGACGACCCGAGCCCCTGGAGCGTGGAGTACGAATTGTCCCTGCAGCTGATTCGCGAGCATGAGCACGTCTTTGCCCCCTTGGGTGGCGGCGCGGCCAACCGCAGCGCCGCTGAGCTGCGCCTCAATCTGCAACTGCAGTGCGACAGGGGCGCCTGCCAAGGCACGCGCCTGGTACTCAAACCGCGCCTGTCGCTGGATGACGACGAGCGGCCGCAGGGGATGCCGGACCCGCAGCCGGATACCCTGGCCGAGGGTTATCTGCTGCGGTCTCTGGGCGAGGGTCAGCTGGGCATTGGCAAGCGTCTGCTGGGGTGGGGGCCGTCGCTGCTGTACAGCCCGACTAACCGCCTGTTCCCGGACAACGGCGCGGTCACGCCGCGCCGCGATATTCCGGGTAAACCCATGGCCTTTGCCAGCATGCCCCTCTCCGCCAAGGGGCGGCTCAATCTGCTGGTGGCCGACCCGCGGCTCGACGAAGTTGACGGCATTCGCCGCGGCGGCACGTTCGGCTTGGCCCGCGCCGAATGGAACTGGGTGCAGAGCCAGATCACCACCCTGGGAGCCGTCGTCGGTGGCGGCGGAGGCTTGCGCCCCTACGTCGGCGGCTATCTGCAGCACGGACTGGGCGACGCCTGGACCCTGGGCGCCGAAGTCGCCGCCTCGCGCGGTTATGCCCGGCGCGCCGGCAGCGGCATCGGCGAAGAGCCGCTGGTGCAGAACGAAAACCGCTGGCGCTGGGACGCCACCCTGAACCTGCGCTACGGCGCCAGCTCAGGTGCGGAGATCGGTCTGGAGTTGATTCACAACGGCTATGCGCTGAGCGACAGCGAGGTCGCCAATCCACTGATCGCCGCCATGCCCTCGGCGGGTAGCAGTCCTTCGCGCAACCGGCCGCTGCACCCGTTAGTGCAGCGCCGCTATGCGCTGCTGCAGGCCACTTGGCCGAAGTTGTTCGGTGACCGCCGCTGGGGCCTGACTGCACGGGTGCTGCGGGGGCTGGATCAAAGCAGCACCGACAGCTTCCTCGAACTGTCCTTCAGCCCGACGGATACCAGCACGCTGTATCTGGGACATGCGCACAGCCGGGTGCCGGCGTCACTGGAGATGAGCCGGCCGGTGCCGCGCAGTACCTATGTCGCCCTGGAGCTTTTTTTCTAGGCAGCAAACAACGCAAACACCGCCCTTTTTCAAGCCGGTCAGATCGATTGGCCGAGCGCAGAAAAAGCACAAGGAGAGACACATGATCCTGATCGAATTCGAATCCGTCAGCAAACACTACCAGCTTGGCGAGATCGAGGTGACCGCCCTCGATAGCGTCAACTTCGCGGTTCGGCGCGGCGATTTCGTCGCTATTACCGGCCCCAGCGGCAGCGGCAAAACCACCATGCTGAATCTGATCGGCTGCCTCGATTCACCCACTTCGGGTGAGATTCGCGTGCTCGGCCAGCCAGTGACTTGCCTCGACGAGAAGGCGCTGGACACGCTGCGCAGCCGCACCTACGGCATTATTTTCCAGAGCTTCAACCTGGTGCCGGTGTTGACGGCGCTGGAAAACGTGGCGTTGCCGTTGCACCTGCACCCGCTCAAGTCGAGCGAAATACGTGAGCGCGCCCTTGCGGCGCTCTGCGCCGTCGGCCTGGGGCGCTTCGCTGATTTCCGCCCGGATCAGCTCTCCGGCGGGCAGCGCCAGCGCGTGGCCGTGGCGCGTGCGCTGGTGACCAAGCCAAAATTGATTCTGGCCGATGAGCCCACCGCCAGCCTGGATACCGCCAGCGCGCTATCGCTGGTGGAACTGATGAAACAGCTCAACACCGAGCAGGGCGTGACCTTCGTATTTTCCACTCACGATCAGCGGCTGCTGCAGCATGTCCGCCGGGTGGTCGAACTGCGCGATGGCAGCCTCTCCACCGTCCGCGAAAGTCGGCCGAGCGCCGAGCAAGCGCAAACCGGCCAAAGTGAGGTGGCGTGATGTGGTCCATGGCATTGCGCAACCTGTACCGCGACCGGCGGCGCACGCTGACGACACTGATCGCGGTGGGTGCAGGGCTGTTCGCGGTATTGATGTTCCTGAGCTATATCCGTTTCGTCGAGAACTCGCTCGCGGCCATCGTGATATATCGCGACGCCAATGCCCACGTGCAGGTCTACCGGGTGGATGGGCCCGAGCAACTGGCCGCAACCCCGGCCAAGTATTCGCTCGACCGGCAAGAGCAGGCGCTGATTCACCAGTCGGCGCGCGCCCTGGCGCATTTTGTGCGGGCATCCGATCAGTTGCTGGGGGTCGGCGTGGTGCAGGGCGATAAGGACAGCGCGGTGTTTCTCGGCCGTGGGATAGAACCTGAATTCGAAGCCGCATTGCAGGCCGCAAGCCCGCTCGACTTCTCGCCTGCCGCAATGGACGAGCACGGCCTGTTGCTGACCAGGCAACTGCAGGATCTGCTGGGTTATCCCGGCCCCGGCGCGGTGTTGCAACTGTTCAGCGCCTCCTATGCCAACCGCATGAACGCCATAGAGGCGCCGCTTCGCGGCGACTTCTCCACCGGTATCGAGGCGATCGAGGACAAGGGGCTCAAAGCGCCGCTGTCGCTGCTGCAGTCGCTCTACGACACCGACGCCGTATCGCGGGTGGTGGTGCAGCTCGATGATCGTGCCCATGCCGGCGCCTTCCGCGATCGGCTCGCCGCCGAGCTGGAACGGCGCGCACCGGGCCGCTTCGAAGTCACCACCTGGAATCAGCCGCAGATCGGCCAGCTGTACAGCAGCTTCATGGGCTTCTTCAATATGGTGTTCGCGTTCACCGGCAGCGTGATTTTCGTCCTCGCCCTCACCACCATCCAGCACACCGTGGTCATGAATGTGGCCGACCGCACCCGCGAGATCGGCATGCTGCGGGCCATGGGCTTTGGCCGCGGGCGCATCGCCGGCCTGTTCGTGCGGGAAAGCCTGCTCACCACTCTCGCCGCGGCGCTTGCCGCCACCGGACTGGCTTACCTGGTCATCTTCCTCCTGCCTTACAGCCATATCGAAACGCAACTGCCACGAATCGCCGAACCCGCCAGGCTGACGCTCGGACTGCCGCTGGGTTGGGCGCTGGGCGCCATTGTTCTGGCCGGTTTGGGTATCGCCCTGGGCGCGTTGCTCACGGCGCGCAAACGTGTCGGTGGTAAAGTCCGCCCCGGACGTCGCGGCGTGCCTCTCACCCACCTGCTGGCCACTGCCTCTTGCCTGGTTTTGGCGATCGCGTTGCTGCCGGTAACCCCAGCGCGCGGCGAAACGGCGGTTAGCGAAGAGGCGGCCGCCGAAGAGGTGCCGGATGAAGCCACGTTGCGCCAGTGGTTGCGCCAGGCCGACCTGGCCCGTGGCGGCTGGGGCAGTTATCAATGGACGCTGCGCATCCACACCGAGGATCCCGCCGGCGCCACCGACACCACCTACGCTATCGCGGTGCACGAAGGTCGCGCGCTGGCCAAAACCACCGCGCCGAGACGCTATCGCGGCGAGAAGATTCTCATCGCCTCCCGCGCCATGTGGTATGCCAAGCCGGGGCTGCGCAAACCGGTCAGCATCAGTCCGCAACAGCGGCTGGTGGGCGAGGCGGCCAATGGTGATATCGCCGCCACCCAGTACGCCCGTGACTACTCGCCGGAGTACCAGGGTCGTGTGCGGCTCGATGGCGTGGACTGCCACAAGCTCAAGCTCACGGCCACCACGTCCGACGCCACCTACGAGTCGATCGTCTACTACCTCGACACCCGCACGCGCCTCGGCATCCGGGCCGAATTTCTCACTGCCAGCGGCATGCCCTTCAAGGTCGCGTACTTCGAATACGGCAACAGCGTGCTGGTGGACGGAGAGCAACGCGCCTTCGTGTCGAGCATGAAGATCGTCAACGCCAACTTCCCCGAGCGCTTCAGCCTGCTGGAATACGCGCGGGTGGTTCCGGCCAGCCCGTCGGACAGCCTGTTCTCGCTCGACACGCTGATGACGCTATAGGAGAGCCACCATGCATACCCAATTGCTATTGAGCATGTCGCTGCGCAGCCTGCTGCGCCAGGGGCGCAAATCCATCGGAACCCTTGTGGTGATGGCCGTGTCCATCCTGGCCCTGTGTCTGCTGTCGGGTTACATGCAGGCCAATGTCGAACTGATCCGCGACGCCTTCATGCGCTGGGGCGCGCGTGGTCATTTGCTGATCGAGCGGCCCGCGTCGCAACTGGCGCGGGAAGTGGAAGGGGCCGGCCAACTGCCGCTCAGCGCCGCTATGCAGCAGCAGATCGACGAGTTGCTCAAGGCGGACCGCGAGGTTGCCGCGAGCGCCCGTATCCTGCGGATTTCCGGCATGCTGTCCAACGCCCGCGTGAGCACGATCTTTGCTGGCATCGGCCAGGACGTGCAGGCCATCCGCCAGATCAAGGGCCCCGCCTACGAGTACGACGTGGTCGCCGGCACACCGCTGTGGATGGAGACGCGCGCCCAGCCGCTGATCCTCGGCCAGGGACTGGCCGCCATCCTCGGTTGCGAGGTGCCCAAGGTCGGCTTCGCACCGTTGCAGCCCGGCGATACGCCAGCTTCCAAACCGCTGCAGTGTCCTCCCGGTCCACTGGAGCTGACCGCCTCCACCCGCGGCAATGAGCGCATCAACGCCGTCCGCGCCTTGCCCACCGGAATCATGGACTGGGGCATCAAGGAAGTTAACGATCGCCTGGTCGTGATGCCGATGGCGGATGCCCAGGCACTGCTCAACACCCGCGACGTCAGCGAGTACCACGTGCTGTTGCACGAGGGCGCAGGCCTGCAGGCCGCGCAGGCGCGAATCAGCGCAGGCCTGCAACAGGCCGGGCTCACCGATGTGGAGGTGTTCCTCTGGTCCGATCGCGCCAGCTTTTACCGGCAGGTCAAGGCGGTGTTGGGGGGCTTTCTCAACTTTATCGCCGTCGTCGCCTGCGCCATCGGTTTCACCAGTCTGTTGAACGCCAGCTACATGAACTTCGCCCAGCGCGCGCGCGAATTCGCCATCCTGCGCAGCCTCGGTTTTACCCGGCGCTTTGTCTTGACCCTGGCCCTATTGGAAAACAGTTGGCTGGCACTGGCCGCGGCCCTGCTGGGTATCGGCGGCGCCGCGGCCATCGTGTGGGCCGTGCGCGAAGCCCGGATCATGTGGACGCCGCCAGGCTCCAGCAACGCCGTTCCGGTGGATCTGGCCTGGGTGATGCCCACCTACGTGATCGCCACGCTGGCGGTGGTGCTGCTTGCTGCCTTCGCCAGCACCATCCCCACCCGCAAGATACTGAAACGGCCTATCCGTGCCGTGCTCGCCGAAGCGTAACGATCGACTCAGGACACACCGAAAGGAGGCATCTCAATGAGTGAAATGGCACGCAAACGGCGCTGGAAGCGCTTCGTCGATCCGCAATCCGGCAAGGCCCTGGTGGTGCCGCTGGATCACGGCCTGACCATGGGGCCCATAGCCGGGATCAACCGGCCCGAAGACATATTGCGCTGGCTGAGTGCGGAGGCTGTCACCGGTGTGGTGCTGCACAAAGGTTTTGCCGAGCGGCTCGCCGGCGGGCTCGGCTGCGGCTTGACGATCCAGCTCAACGGCTCGGTGAGCATGGATGAGCAGCCTGACTTGAAACAGTTGGTCACCAGCGTGGAGGCTGCCGTGCGTCTGGGCGCCGACGCGGTCTCGCTGCAAACCAATTTCTCTGCCGCCAGCGCCTCCCACAACCTGCGCCTGATCGGGCGGGTGGTGGACGAGGCGCATGCCTGGGGCATGCCGGTGCTGAGCATGGTCTACGACAAGACCCCGGCGAATGGTCAGGGTCTTACCTGCATGCGGCACTTCATGCGTGCCGCGGTCGAACTGGGTGTGGATGCGCTCAAGGTCGCCGCGCCGGCGACGCTGGAGCAAATACCGGAACTGCTGGATGGCATCCGGGGCCATACGCCAGTGCTCTTCGCCGGTGGTGCACTGGCCGATGAACGGGCGCTGCTGGCGCTGGCCAGTGCCGTGGTGCGCTACGACGCCGCTGGCATCTGCGTCGGTCGCAACATATTCCAGCGCAGCAACCCCAATGCGACCCTGAAGAGTCTATTGACGATGTTTCGCGCCGGTATGGTGCCGGAGAGCGGATTCTGTCGCTCGATGGCGCTGGACGAGGGGGTAAAGATGGTCATTTGAGCCGGGCTTCGCGCACG
>RCUJ01000797.1_pt1 | contig 17843 bp, 12 predicted proteins | sample 2166321 | NCBI WGS metagenome assembly RCUJ01 (sample SAMN09932808, study PRJNA488358) | compost metagenome | feature: garden; material: soil; isolation source: compost soil in an enriched community after 118 h of incubation | place: Germany: Experimental Botanical Garden Goettingen | collected... | reverse complement strand
CCCCTTGATCGTCGGATAAGAGCACCAGGCCATGTTCGCCCACCGCCACCACGCGTTCCCCAGCCCGGGTTATCGCCAGCAGGACCCGCTCTGCCAGGCGCTGACTGGGCATTGCTGGACGCTCCAGCACATCTTCCGCGACCTGCGCCCAGGCAACCTGGACGTTGACAAAGACAGAGAACAGTCCCAGCACAATCGCAGGGAGGGTCAGCACATTTTTATTATTCATTGCACATCCTGCCTTCGATTCTAAACCCGGCGGCCGCAGCACCGATCAGGCACCGCAGCCCCATTACCACCAACTTCAGCGAACGCCCTCGCCGGCCAAAGCTTCCGGTGTGAAGTAGCTCAGCGACTCAGGTTTGAGAACCTTGAAATGGTACTTATAAGAAGGATCTTGCCAGTCAGTATTGCCAATCGAGACCCAGCTGCCGGACAACAGGTTGTAAACCGAGTTGGTCGCCGCGTTTATGAAAGGCCCTTCCGGAACCACAAACGGCAGTGCCATCTGCACGCGCCAAAGTTTTCCTTGAGCATCCCAGCCATCGGCCAAAACTGCGTACCAAGTGTCTTCATCGAGGTAATAACGGCGCTTGGCCACCGGGTGACGTTTGCCCGGTGCCAGATCAGCTTCCACCACCCAGACCCGATGGAGCTCCCAGCGCACGGCGTCCGGATTGAGGTGGTGGGGCATCAGTTGTTGATCTTTGCTTGTGCTGCGCTGAAAAAATTTACTGTTGTTGTAGGGGACCAACAGCTCTTTTTTTCCGACTAGTTTCCAGTTGAAACGATCGAGTGCACCATAGAAGACGAAAGCTTCGTCGTAATAGTTCAAACCCGAGTTGACATCGTCCGGCGTGTCATAAGCCAGATTTGGAGATTGGCGCACACGACGTTGACCGGCCAAGTACTGCCAAGCTTTACGTTGGCGGTTCGGTGAATCGACGATGAGAAACTGCTCGCCGGACTTAAATGGCGGATCGGTCATAAACACACGGAGCAACTGGCTGTTACCCTTGAAGCTTTCCAGCGTCCCCTTGGGGTCGTAATAGGGAAACTGCATGGTATTGTGAACCTTGGCCGCCAGCACCAGTTTGCCGTCGCTCGTGCCGATATAGTTTCCAACGTTCATGGACGTGGCTTCACCGCCCCAGGCCAACTTATGATTCCACATAGCCTCATAACCATCCCGTGGGATCGGGAACGGAATACCACCGTAAGCCCCCTCGATCCCGGTGCCGCCCTCAGTGGTATGGGCGCGGGTCGCGTTAGCCAAGGTATTGTCGTATACCCACTGCGGTGCGGCCGCTGTGCGATGCGTGGGGTACACATCTAACCGATAGCTCTGTGGGTATTTCTGCAACAGTGCCTTGACCCCATCGGACAACTCATCGGCATGCTCGCCCAGGTTTTGCGCATTGATCGAGAATAGTGGTTTCTCATTAGCGTAAGGATCCGGCCGCGCGTCGCCGCTTGTGTAACCTGCGGACACTTTACTGTCGCCACCGTCCCAGCTTGGAATGGTGCCTTTCGCGTTGCCTTGGCGCTCGGCGCCAAAGGGGGTCAGCGAGGACTTTAGTTTGCCCGCCTCGTCAGGCGAAACCGCTGCTTGGGCCAGTGGAGCAAGGCTTAGGGCAGCAATGATCACGGCCATCAAATACGTGTTTGATTGTTTCATTTTCTTCATCTCCGTCGGCGATGCTAAAAAGAATGCTGCGCAGTGAGCGAAATGAAATCCCGATCTCGCATCGATTGCTTGTAGGAATAGGACTGCACCGGAGAATTAGCCGGAGTTAACAGCCCATCATCACCACCGAAGAAATGCGTGTAATTGAGGCCAAGTTTCCAGACTCTCAGATAGGTCGTATTGACCCCAAAGCTGAGATCCCCGCCGTGCTCCACAGAGAATCCGGGGTTAATCACGGAAGAGCGTCCAGAGATGCCGTAGCCCAGTCCCACCGGTAGTGACACATCGAGTCCAGCGAACACTTGGTAATACGAGGGCTCGAATACCATGCGCAGAGCCGTCGCATCTCGCGAGGCGTTGGGTTCGAGTGCCTCGCGGTTCTTGCTCACGGAGAGAAGCCGGTTCCAAGCAATCTCACCAATGAAACTACCTCCTTCCCAGAAGCTGCCGGGAGACAGCAAGGCGATCCACGACACTTGCGCGTGTGCAGTCTTGCCGACGGGGTACAATGCTTTGTCATCGTTGTTCGCCGCCACCCCGAAGGGAACCACGACCGACCCACCACGTGGAACCAGCGGCATGTCATCACGCAGCGAGACCTCGGCCCCGACATTGGTGTCGCCAACTGCCGTAGATAGACTGAGACCGTAGGCCTTGATGTCCTCGGGGTAGACCAACTGGTAAGTACCGAGCTGCCCACTTACCGGATTAAAACCATCACCCTGGCGGACATAAACAATTGGATCTTTGGCGTGGTACCTAACCGCATAGGCACCGAGTTCCACATCGAGGTTCTCGGGGCGGTAGCGGATCTGCACACCACCTTGTCCAGAATTCCTGGCCTTAAGATCGGAGGTTTTGGCGAAAAACAGTGGCTCGCCGCCAGGGATGATGGTATTCGGGCCTGCGAGAATTTCCTCCGCACCCGCATCAAGAATATCGGCGGTGGAAAAGTAGCTGCCCACTCCGGGCAGACGATTACGCTCCCAGCGCACCTGATAGTAGGCACCGATAGCGAGGTTCGGGCGCAACTGGATCTGGCCGGAAAATTGCTGAACTGGTCGAATCAGCTCTTTGAACTGGGTATTGGGCACCGAAAGCAACTTGATGATGTCCACCGGCGACTGCGCCGCGGCGATACCGTTGTTACCGAAAAACAGGCTCTCGCCATACAACACCGTGTGCTTGCCGGCACGCATGGTGATCGGCATGTCCGCGATTTCGCTACGGCCAAATACGAAGGCATCCAGCAGTTCAGCCTTGCGCCCGTGCAACTCCTTCGTATCACTGGCAAAGTGGTCGTTCTGACGCGAGCGACTGTTGACCGTGTTCGGCGAGTCGTTATCGTTTGAATCGTTGTAGACGCTGTCGTACCACCCTGCCCCGCTCAGACGAAAACCATAATCGCGATATTTAAGATCGAACTCGGAAAAGACATCGAGACGGTCGGAAATCAGGCTTCCTTTGTCAAAGTTGCGATCGCCATCGTCGAGGTTGGCGTCCTCCGTGAGCTTTGACGACGGCGCATTCAGACGCTGAGCAACGCTATACTTCAGCGTAGTGTCCCAACGCGTAGTCAACTCCTCAATGCCAGTATTGAACTCGAAAGCCTGTACCGACTCCGCTCCGGCGAATGTCAGGGCTGCGGTCAGCAGACACGGCAATCGGAACGTCCGCATGACAAGCAAGGATTCTTTGCGATTATCTTCTTTTATTATTGTCATATCGCCTCCAAATTTTGGGGTCGTTGGTGCTGCACCCTCTCAGGGACACCTTCACCAGGCACAACGGATCAATCACATCTCCTGTTCAGAACTACTCCATCAAGCATGCCCCTGAGCCACATCGAGCCGGCAGGACTCGATGTGGCCTTGTGCACTCTTAGCCTCGTGCAGGTTTACCAATCATCCGTCGGTACTCATCAGCCGAGGCTGGCCGACGCCCCAAGAGTCCGGCGATATCACGCGCCATGCTGAACATCTCCAGGTTGGAGACGAGCAGTTCGTCGCTATTGGGGTACTTCCAAGGGGTGTCTTCAGTACCCACTCGGATGTTCAATCCGAGCATGGTTGCTACGGTAGTCATGTACAGGGTCGAGCGCCCCGCCGCACAGACCGCGATGACCGCACCGGGATCGATCTTGCGGATCTGGTCGACCATCATGAACAGGTGCTGGGTCATATCCTGTGCATCAGTGACCCAGGTTCCTGAAATCAAGGTGCGCCCGACATTGAACGGCAGGCCGTAGAGAATCAGCCAGTTGAAAGGCCCTTTCAGAATCCCGGTGTCGATCAGCTTGCGCTTGGCCAGCTCGATCTCGCCGGAACTGTGAATAACGATTTCCGGCTTGACACCACACTCTTCCAACGTTTGCACGGCAGGTACCATGAAGGCATCCGGATGCCCAGCTGCACAGGGCGCGACCTCAGCCATTCCAGCCTGAACCGGGCTCATGCACATCTCGAAGCTACTGCCGTTGAGCACATTCAGGTTGGCCACAAAATCCCAACCGAAACGTTTACGCAGAGGTTCAAGTACCGTGCCATAGGCTTCCACCGGCGGGATATCTCGATCAAGCCGGCGTCCTTTATGGTCAGTCACCATGGAGAAATCCAGATGAACGCCACAAGCGCCCGCTTCAATCACGCTGGATGCAGCCTCGATGTACTCCTCTATGGAGGTAGGGTGACTGCTACCATCGGGGTTGAAACGTCCAGATACCGCTACGTTTATTGCAATCTCCTGCGGCACATCCCACTTCGGCTGCAGTTCGGCTCCGGCAACAAACTGATAGTCCTCCACCTCGCGCTTAGCTGCTTCCCACAAAGATAATTTCTCGTTCATTCCTTACCCCTTGCTCTCTAGTTTTTTTCAAACCGGCGCATCCAGAAAACCGCATGTCCGGCAACCTCACCAACTGACTCGCGCACTCATCAACAAGTCTTTTGCTGCGCTCGAAATATTCGAACTGAATCGAATAGTACTGCATCGAATGATTCTGTCAACACCCATCAATTACCATTAGCGCAGGACAAAATCTGCCATTTCCACCGGACTTAGGCGAAGAGCCGCATAGCTGCTTGCCCCGTCCAAATATGCAAGCAGCCTTAAAATATAATTTATTGACAGAATGATTCGAGACAGTACTATTCGACTCGAGTCTAATTCTCAACGGTGAGTTCACCCGCTCAGTGCAGGCTGAGAGCTCACCAACGAAATTCGACGGGCATACAAGAAAAACAAAACCGAGCCGCCTGCTGATGCTGACCCTCCCGGTGGGAGAGCCGTAATCAGAAGGTTTCCCGCAGATACTCGCCCCACCAGGAGGCGATAAGTCGGTGCGCAGCGACACCGTAGGAGTGCAAAGATGAGCAGTGAAAAAACGCGGGTGTTAATTGTTGGTGGTGGCCCAGCGGGTCTGGTACTGGCATTGGAACTGGGGCGGTGGGGAGTACCTTGCATTCTTTTCGAAGAAGACCCGACCCCCCCCACCTTCCCCAAAGCCAACGCCTCCACCTCGCGCACCATGGAGCACTATCGCCGTCTCGGCGTTGCCGAAGAGATCCGCACCCTGGGACTGCCCGATGATTACCCGCCGGACGTTTCCTACCACACGCGCTACGCCTCGCATGAGATCGCTCGGCTGCATTGGCCGAGCCGGCGCGACGCCCTGGCCAGCCGCCATGCTGGCGACCAACGCTGGCCAACCCCCGAGCCTCTGCACAGAGGTCAGGAGATGTTTATCGAGCCAGTGCTCAAACGGCACGCCGAAAGCCTGCCGGGAGTAGACATTCGCTTCGGCTGGAAAGTAGAAAGCATCTCGCAAGACAGCACCGCCGCACGCCTGTTTGCCCGCGACCCTGCCAGCGGCGAGTTATGTGAGTTCGAGGCCGACTACGCGGTCGGCTGTGACGGTCCGCGTAGCCTGGTACGCGAAGCTCTCGGTATTCGCTACGAAGGTACCGGTTCGGAAGACCGTGACTTTCTTGGCGGGCGCATGCAAGCCACCTATGTGCGTGCACCGGCGTTCTACGACGTAGTGCCTGGCGGCGTAGCCTGGCAGTACTGGGCGATGAATCCACAGCGTTTCGGCATCATGATTGCGGTCGATGGCAAGGGCGAGTTCGTCCTCCATACCCAACTGCCCAAGGGCGCACAAAGCTCACTCAAGTACGGCCACGAGTCGATTGCCCTGACAACTGGCGGCGACCTCCCCTACGAGATCATCGGTGTAGCCGAATGGACAGCCGGATTCACCCTGGTAGCCAAGAACTACGGCGCAGGACGTGTCTTCATTGCGGGTGATGCAGCACACCTTTTCACTCCAACTTCAGGCCAGGGTTACAACACCTCGGTGGACGACGCCGCCAACCTCGGCTGGAAACTCGCCGCCGTTTGCCTGGGCTGGGGCGGACCCAACCTGCTCGCCACCTATGAAGCCGAGCGCAAGCCAATTGGCCATCGCAACACCAACTTTGCCCGTTCGATCGCCGATTTCTTCGGCCGCATCAGTATGCCCCAAGCGCTGGAAGACAGCGGCCCGGCGGGCGATGCCTGCCGGGCCGAATTTGGCCAACGCCTGCAGGAGCTGGCCTGGAAGGAATTCGACGCTCCGGGCATCCACTTCGGGATGTATTACAAGGACTCCTCCATCGTCTGCACTGAGCCGGGCGAAGGGCCAGTCGACGATCCCCACCACTATGTACCGCATGCACGTCCTGGTGCTCGGGCACCGCATCTGTGGATCAGCGAGGGGGTAGCGCTCTTCGATCTGCTCTCGCCTTGCGGATTCACCCTCCTCAAACTCGACCACACCCAGGACACGTGTGCCCTTGAAGAGGCCGCCCGCACCCGCGGCATCCCTCTAAAGGTGCTCAAGCTGGATAACGCCGAGGCCCGCGACCTGTACCAAAACGGCCTGGTATTGATCCGTCCCGACCAACATATCGCCTGGCGTGGCGACAGCGTCCCGGAGAACCCCGAGTCCCTCATTGCCCGCGTTGCCGGCTTCACCTGCAACTAGCTGCCAATGCCCTAGCTGGTCCGCACTAGCATTGCGGACCAGCGCAGTGAAAACGAGGAGTACAACATGACTTTGAATTTGACCAGCCCAGCCACGCTGCGCGAGATGGATTCGCTGCAAGCGCTTTGTGCTGCTATGGAGAAACATCACATGACTCCCGGCTGGATTGAGCGGGAGCAGCCGATGATGTGGACCGAACCTAAATCAGCCTTCATCCCCAGCCACTGGAGCTATGCCACAGCCAAAGCCGCTATGCAGGCGGCCGGGCGCCTGATTGGCACGGACAAAGCAGAACGGCGCAACTTTGTAATGCGCAACCCCATCCCTGACAACGACACAGCCACACTGAGAACCCTAATCTGCGCCTACCAGTCCATTCTCCCTGGAGAAAAAGCGCGCTCGCATCGCCACGCGCCTCATGCACTGCGCGTGATACTGGAATCACACGGCTCCTACTCGGTAGTCGACGGTGAGAAACACCCCATGGAAACCGGTGACATCGTGCTGACTCCAGGCTGGTGCTGGCATGGCCACGGCCATGAGGGTAATGAGCAAGCCTACTGGTTCGACGGTTTAGACATTCCGCTGACAAGCCTGCTGGAACCCATGTTTTACCAGGAGCACCCACAAGCCTGGGAACCGGTACAGCATGAGACCTTACGCTCCCCTATGCGATTCTCCTGGGCCGATACTCGGTCCGCCCTCGCACAGGCCTCGTCGGACAGCGATGGGCACTTTGGCAAGACCATAGTGCTACCCGCCCCCGACATGCCGACCATGACCCTCAAAGTGCATCAGTGGGCAGTCGGCTGGCGCAACCGGCCTTATCGGCATACCGCCAACACTGTTTATCTGGTGATGCAAGGCCACGGTCGCTCGATCATCGGCGAAAACACCTTCGACTGGAGTTTCGGCGACACCCTGGCCGTACCGGCCTGGTCTCGGGTAGAGCATCAGGTGGGAGCCGACAGCATTTTGTTCGCCATGAGCGATGAACAACTGATGCGCTGGACCCGCTATTACCGACATGAAGCACTGGCCTGAGCCCAACAGAGGAGAAAGTTCCCATGCATATCTGTCGTTTCAATAATGATCGTCTGGGCCTGGTCGAAGGAACACGCGTGTTCGATGTCACCCAGGCGCTGGAGTTTCTGCCCACGCCCACTTGGCCCTATCAACCCGGCGATCCATTGATCGCCAGACTGGACGAGCTCCGCGCCGCAGCCACCGAGCTGCGCCCCTTTGCTCCCAGGTACCGGCTGGACGAGGTCAGTCTGCATAGCCTGATCACCGCGCCGAGCAAGATCATGGCAGCGCCGGCAAACTACCGGCTGCACGTAGAGCAGGACGTGCAAGACCCAAATCTTCACCACGGGTTCCACAATATCCAACTCAACGGTCTGGATAAACCCGTGGAAAGTCTCGGTCTGTTCCTCAAGGCCAACTCGTCCCTGGTCGGTCCCTCCGATGGTATTCCCCTGTGCTGGCGTGATCGTCGTAACGACCATGAAGTGGAGTTGGCGGTGGTAATCGGACGTGCAGGCAAAAACATCCCGGCTGCCGAAGCATTCAAACATATTGCTGGCTACACCATTGGTCTGGACATGTCCGTTCGTGGCACTGAGGACCGCAGCTTCCGCAAGTCTGCCGACGGTTATACCGTCATCGGGCCTTGGCTCACCACCGCAGATGAGATAGCGAACCCTGAGCAACTGAACATATGGCTAGAGGTGAATGGCGTGCGCCGTCAGCAATCCTCGACCGCAGCTCTCACGGTGGGCATTGCGCGGATGATCGAACTGGCCTCGAGTGTCTACACCCTCTACCCCGGCGATGTACTGCTGACTGGAACGCCGGAGGGGGTTAGCCAGGTCAACCCTGGTGACTCGCTAAGAGCTGGCGGCGAAGGACTTGGCGAATTCACTATTCAGGTGCGTTGACGAGATTCATCCGCGAGATGATTGAGGCAACGCGCAGTCAGGCGAAATAGATATGCTTAGCAATAAGCGTTTTTCGCCTGACTTCAACAGTAATTTTCACAAGGTTTGTGAGGTGCAAACGTTGACACCCCGGCATGGTCTTTCAAAATGCCAACTGGCTGCTCCCTGACAGAACGGCTGATCAGGGCGCGCCAGGTGTCGCTTAACGTTGACGAACCTTGCCGACATAGTCAGGAGTCGGGTGAGTATCCAGCGAGTGCCCAGCCTTGACCACCTGCCCGGGCGTTTCATGCCCAACTAGAACTGACAACAGCCGCGAAGCAGCCAACAGCCGCTTTAACTCGACACCAGTGTCATAGCCCATCAATTCCAGCATGTGCACCATGTCCTCGGTACACACGTTGCCCGAAGCACCTGGTGCATAAGGACACCCCCCTAACCCGCCGAGCGAACCGTCGAAATGCGCAATGCCGGAATCGATGGCCGCCAGCACGTTACTCAGCGCCATGCCACGGGTGTTGTGAAAGTGCGCGGTGAGCAGCGCCTCGGGAAAGACCTCGACCAAACGCGTGCAATACGTCTGCACCTGAGTCGGCCAGGCCATTCCCGTGGTGTCGCAGAGTGTGACTCCAGTGATCCCGATATCAAGTGCGCGATGTGCCCAGTGTAGTGCCTCGTCAACCGGCAGCACCCCCTCCATCGGGCAGCCAAATGTGCAGGATAATGACAGGGTCAGAGCCACCTGGCTGCCGCTGGCCAGCTCGACGACTTGACGGATCTGTTCAAAGGATTGCTCGCGGGTCATCCGCAGATTGGCCAGATTGTGCGTCTCGCTGACCGACATCACCAGGTTCAATTCGTCGACATCGGCCTCCAGCGCGCGCTGGGCCCCACGTACATTCGGCACCAGAGCGGCGATCGGTACACCGGGGCGGCGAACGATGCGGCCAACTACATCGTCGGCATCCGCCAGGTTCGGAATAGCTTTGGGAGAAACGAACGATGTTGCTTCGATCTTCGCAAGCCCGGTCAAGGACAACTGGTTGATTAGCGCAACTTTGTCCTCGGTCGGAATCATCCGCGGCTCAATCTGGAAACCGTCGCGTGGTACTACTTCGTTGATATAAATCCGCTTGCCCTGCCCACTTGCTGTCATTTGGCGTCTCCTGAGTGCACTTTTGTCAACGAACTGCCACAGCAGTCTCAGTGCAGGCAGGGGGTTACACAATTGACCAATAGGAACATAAGCCATCGCTGACGGTGATGGCTTGTAACAATCAAAGATTCGTCGACTTCTCCAGGTGATCGACCAGCAAGCGAGACGGCACGGACAAGGCTTCGTAGCTGCGCAAAACTATCTGTAAGGGGCGTATCGCCCATGGCTCATCGAGTTCAAGCATTTTCAGTGAAGAAATCTGCAGATAGGGCGACACACTTGCCTCCGGCAACACGCCGATACCCAGGCCTACCGAGACCATGTTGCGCAGCGCTTCAAAACTGGTGACCTGAATCCTCAGTTTGAGACGCTTACCCACCTGAATGGCCGCCTCACTGCATAACTGGTGAAGAGAGGTGCCGAGTTGGAGACCAACAAAGTCATACTCAAGGGTCTCTTCGAAACCCACCTTCTCACGGCTCGCCAGCGGGTGCTGGCGAGGCACGATCAGCACCAGCCGGTCGACGCGATAGGCGCGCACATCCAGCCCTGTGGTACGGGAAGTTGCGGCGCAGATACCGATATCGGTCATGCCGGTTTCCACGGCATGGACAATCTGGTCGCTGGTGCTTTCAACCAGATCGATGCGAATTTCCGGGTTTGCTTGAACGAAAGCACTCAAATCCGCCGGCAAGTACTGCGCCATCGCCGAGAAGTTAACGTGCAGCCGCGCATGGCCACGTACGCCTTCGGCGTACTCGCTGAGCTCTCCAGCAATCTGTCGCAAGTGCTCAAGTAAGCGCCTGGAATGGTGATACAGCGCATCTCCGGCTGGGGTAGCCCTTACGCCGCGGCTATGCCGGTAGAGCAGCGATGTCCCAGCGTCGCACTCTAGGTCGGATATCCGCTTGCTGACGGCCGAGGGGACCAGATGCAAACGTTCGGAAGCGGCCGCGATACTGCCCTCCTCCACGACTGCGACAAAGGCTTTTAGCGACTCAAGGTCGAAACGCATGAGCATCTCCTCGGTGGGGGTATATGGCAACAACACCTCATCAGCCATCTGATTTGGCGATGGCTACATTCTACATTCAGAAGTTTTCAATCGTGCAATGAGTGCTCATTCTGAGTGCACGTCGGGCCTGCTGTTGCCGCATATAAATTATAATTTGAGGAGACCTCGCGTGATTCAGTCAGATCAAGCCACCCCACTAGCGGGGGTCAAAGTTATCGAGCTCGGATCGCTGATTGCAGGCCCCTATGCCGGAGGACTACTTGCACAGTTCGGCGCGGAGGTCATAAAGATCGAATCACCTGTCGGTGGAGACCCACTGCGCAAGTGGCGCAAACTGCACGACGGCACGTCCTTGTGGTGGTATTCGCAGAGTCGCAACAAGAAGTCGTTAACCCTCAACCTGAAATCCTCTCAGGCCCAAGATATCGTAAAGAAACTGGTCGCTGATGCGGATATTGTCATCGAGAATTTCCGCCCCGGTCAGATGGAATCCTGGGGACTGGGCTGGGACACACTTTCGGCGGTGAACCCGAACCTGGTGATGGTCCGCGTATCCGGCTATGGGCAAACTGGTCCTTACCATCAACGGCCGGGGTTTGCTGCAATCGCCGAGTCGATGGGTGGCTTACGCTATGTCAGCGGCTACCAGGATCGCCCGCCTGTACGCGTCGGTGTCAGCCTGGGCGACACTCTAGCGTCGCTCTATGGGGTGATCGGGGCGCTGCTAGCCATGCATCATCTTAAAACCAATCAGGGTAGTGGCCAGTTCATCGACGTGGCGCTGTATGAGGCCGTGTTCGGTGTAATGGAAAGTCTGGTTCCCGAATACGCGATGTTCGATCACATTCGTGAACGAAGCGGCTCCAGCCTACCGGGTATATCACCGTCAAACACTTACCGCTGTGGTGATGGGCTCTACGTCATCATCGCCGGCAACGGCGACAGCATTTTCAAACGGTTAATGCAGGCAATCGGCCGTGCTGACTTAGCCGAAGACCCGCGCTTCGCCGACAACGCCAAGCGCGTGCAACACAACGAATTTCTCGACCAGGTCATCGCCGAGTGGACCGGACGCCACACTCTTTGCACAGTACTCGACTGCCTTGAAGCAGCCGACGTGCCAAGCGGCAAGGTCTATTCCGCTGCGGATATTGCACAAGATCCACAATACGCTGCGCGCGGAATGCTGGAGCAGCACCACCTTCCTGACGGCCAACCAATCACCCTACCGGGCATCGTTCCAAAGCTTTCCGCAACCCCTGGTAGTACACGCTGGCTCGGCCCGGAACTTGGCCAGCACACCAATGAAATTCTCGGCTCCATCGGCCTGAGTGCCGATGAGATCGCCAAGCTGAGAGACGCGGGGGTGGTTTGATCCATCCCGCATCGAACACCCTATAGATAACAAGAGATTCGCTCATGCCCCCGCGCACCCTGTTCGAAAAACTCTGGCAACGGCATGCCGTGCGAGACACCGATGACGGCCATACCCTGCTCTACGTCGATCTGCACTTAATCAATGAAGTGACCAGCCCGCAGGCCTTCGACGGCCTACGCCTGAATCGCTTGCAGCCCTGGCGTGCGGCCTCAGTGCTGGCTACTGCCGACCACAATGTGCCAACCGCCCATCGTGACAAGGGCATCATTGACGAAGTGGCACGCAAGCAGGTAGAGGCTCTCGACCGCAACTGCGCCGAATTCGGCCTCACCGAATTCGCCATGGCGGACACGCGCCAGGGCATCCTCCACGTCATCGGTCCGGAACAGGGAGCCACACTGCCGGGCATGAGCATTGTGTGCGGCGACTCGCACACCACAACCCACGGCGCTTTTGCGGCTCTTGCCTTCGGGATTGGAACCTCCGAGATCGAGCATGTGCTAGCTACCCAGTGTCTGCTGATCAAGAAACTCAAGACCTTGCGGGTGAACATCAACGGAGCGCTTTCCCGTCATGTTTCTTCAAAGGATCTTGCCCTCGCGCTGATCGGTAAAATCGGAACCGCGGGAGCCACTGGATACGCCATAGAGTTCATCGGCGATACGGTCGCCAGGATGAGCATGGAAGCGCGCATGACCCTGTGCAACTTGGCCATCGAGGCAGGCGCGCGCTGCGCCATGGTCGCGGTAGATCAGACCACCCTCGACTACTTGCGCGACCGTCCCCTAGCCCCGAAAGGTGCAAACTGGAATGCAGCTGAAGTCTACTGGCGCACTCTACACAGCGATGCGGCTGCACTCTTTGATCTTGAACTAGAACTGGATGCTGCAAGCGTACGTCCGCACGTGACCTGGGGAACCTCGCCGGAAATGGTCTGCAGCATCGACGGCCAGGTGCCGGATCCGGAAGCGGCATCTGACCCAGTGATCCGCCGAGATTTGACTCGGGCCCTGAAATACATGGGCCTGGAACCCGGTACTGCGATCCGCGATATCCGTCTGGACAAAGTGTTCATCGGCTCCTGCACAAACGCCCGAATAGAGGACCTTCGCATCGCCGCCGCGCTCGTCTTCGGCAAGCGGGTCGCCAGCAACATCACCCAGGCACTGGTCGTACCTGGCTCCGGGCTGGTCAAGCGGCAGGCCGAGGCCGAAGGAATTGATCGCACCTTCATCGATGCCGGCTTCGAATGGCGCGACGCCGGCTGCTCCATGTGTCTCGGCATGAACGACGACCGCCTTAATCCTGGCGAGCGCTGTGCATCCACTTCCAACCGTAACTTTGAAGGACGTCAGGGCCCAGGTGGGCGTACCCATCTGGTAAGCCCAGCAATGGCCGCGGCTGCAGCCATCGCTGGGTGCTTCGTCGACGTCAGCGAGCTTTAGGAGCCACTATGGAAACGTTTACCAATCTCGACGCGCTGGTTGTTCCCATCGACCGCGCCAATGTCGACACCGATGCGATCCTGCCAAAACAATTTTTGAAAATGATCGAACGCTATGGCTTCGGTCCGTTCCTGTTCGATGAGTGGCGCTATCTGGATCGCGGAGTACCGTATCAGGACTGCTCACAGCGCCCGCTGAATCTGGGGTTTTCACTAAATCAACCACGCTTCGCAGGTGCCCAGATCATGCTGGCACGATCCAACTTTGGCTGCGGCTCCAGCCGCGAACATGCGCCCTGGGCCCTACATGACTGGGGTATCCGTGCGCTAATCGCACCGGGCTTCGCCGAGATTTTCCATGGGAACTGCTTCAAGAACGGCCTTCTACCCATCGTACTCAACGAAGAGGTTATCGATTCGCTGTTCGCCGCTGTCGAAAGCAACCCCGGCTATAGCCTGCGCATCGACCTCGAGCAACAGTTGCTGATCGAGCAGGATGGTCGCGAGCATCATTTCGATATTGATCCCTTTCGCAAGGACTGCCTGCTACGCGGCCTCGACGAAGTAGGTCTAACGCTGCAAAGCGCTGAACTCATCCGCCAGTTTGAACAGGCTCGCCGACGCCAGGAGCCCTGGTTGTTCGAGCGTGAAGGCTAGCCACCCGCAGACTCGAAACTAAAGCGATAAACGTCATACGTTTGGGTCCCAATATTCGTAGTCCATGAGCTACCCGTCCAAGTGGCAAAGGCCGGCCGCAACTGTGATCTGCATCCGGCGCCGGAATACCTGTCGAGTTTGTAGCGTCAGAACTTTACAACTGATTACCAGCCAACAAAAACAATCGGACACCCACGGGAAGTCCGCCTGGAGAAACACGATGAGCCTTAATGTCCTGGAGGCCGGCGCGAGCCCGGCCGCGATTGTTGACGCCGAAAAAGCCCTGGTCAGCAAAGTCGCCTGGCGACTGATGCCGCTGATCATGGTCTGTTACCTGTTCGCGTTTTTCGACCGCATCAACATCAGCTTCGCCAAGTTCCAGTTGCAGACTGACCTGAGCCTGAGCGACACCGCCTACGGCCTCGGCGCCGGGTTGTTCGTGGTCGGTTACGTGATTTTCGAAGTGCCGAGCAACATGATGCTGTACAAGGTCGGCGCCCGGCGCTGGATCGCCCGGATCATGATGTCCTGGGGACTGGCCACTGCGGCCATGGTCTTCGTCAACAGCGAATGGCAGTTCTATGCCTTGCGCTTCGTGATCGGTGCGATGGAAGCGGGCTTCGCTCCTGGTGTGCTGTATTACCTGACACTGTGGTTCCCACAGCACTATCGCGGGCGCATCACCTCGATGCTGTTTCTCGCCTCGGCTTGCGCCGGCTTGGTCGGTGCGCCGTTCTCCGGGTTGGTGCTGGAGCACCTCGATGGCGTCCTGCAAATGCGCGGTTGGCATTGGCTGTTTCTGCTCGGCGGCTTGCCCTGCATCGGTCTTGGCTTTTTGGTGCTGACCTTGCTCAAGGACCGCATCGAAGACGCCCAATGGCTGACGCCGGCGGAGAAGACTTTGTTGTCGAGCCGCATTGCCCAGCATGAGCCACACAAGGGTGGCAGTTCATTGCTGGCAGCGTTACGCATTCCGGGCTTCCTGACTCTCGCGCTGATCTACTTCCTGATCCAGGTCGCCTCCTATGGCCTGAATTTCTGGGCGCCACAACTGATCCGCAGCGCCGGCACGCAAAGCCCGGTGATGATTGGCCTGCTGACTGCCATCCCTTATGTGTGTGGCGCCATCAGCATGGTAGTAATCGGGCGCTTGTCCGATGCCACCGGCGAGCGGCGCAAGTTCGTTAGCGGGTTGGTTGCGCTTGGCGCAGTGGGGTTTTTCTGTGCGGGGATCTTTGCCGATCACACCACCTTCCTGATTGTCGCTCTGAGCCTGCTGGGCACAGGCATCATTGCCTCAATCCCGACCTTCTGGACCTTGCCGCCGAAGCTGCTGGCCGGTGCGGGCGCCGGGGCGGCAGGCGGGATTGCGCTGATCAGCACCCTTGGTCAGTTTGGCGGCATCGTCAGTCCGATCATCGTCGGGCGCATCAAGGACCTTACGGGCAGCACTACGCCAGCGTTGTATGTTATCGGTGTGGTCAGCTTGATCGCTGCGGCGCTACTGCTCTGGGGCCTGCCGCAGAAGCTGCGTACACTGGACAAGCATCAGGCTTAGTGAGTGATAGTGAGTGCCGGGTTGGTTTGTACAACCAGCGCTATCTTGAGGAGCGCGGCGCTGAGTTGAATCAGGTCGAACGAGGACAACCTTAAACCGCGCTCCAGATCGCATTGTTTTCTCTTTCTGGCACGGTTCGTTTCCCTGTCACGGGGTGGTGTATGGTCTGACCAAACCAAACACCCGCCAACGCCAACCCTCCTCCAATAAAATGGTGCAGACCAAGCGTTCACGTTCAGAAACAATATCGAGGCCAATGCGACGAACACTGGTGTTAGGGCGTCGCCACCACTTCGCCGATGTCCAGGTAACAGCGGGCCATCTCCTAGCCGTCGTACAGGGGCCGGCCTTCAACCACTTCGCGCCTCAGCAAGCTGAGAAATTTCTCGGTGTGCTGCTCCACGTAGTCCAAATATTTGGACTGCACTGAGACACCGTTCGATTGCTGGAACGTTGAGCTTTACAAGCAGCCTTGGAGTCTTTTGTCGAAGGCGCAGCCACGGCGCCTAGTGATGGACGAGTTCGCGATGCTCTTACCATACTTTGAGACCTACGCAAACGCACCGTCGTGGACAATCAAGGTAGAGGATGGGTATTCCTGTCTCCGGTTTACCCGGGCAGACCGATCAATGCCACTTCTTCACTCCAAAGCACTTCGGCGAATGTGGTACAGGTACGAATCACGGCACATGGTTTCAGAGCAACCTATAGAACAATTGCCCACAAACGACTTGGAGTTGACCCCTTCGTGCTGGAGTTGTCTCCCCCATAAGATGCTAGGCGCACTTGGCGCTGCGAGGGAGGCGACTGGCTCGATCACAGCCCCGCGCCGAGTGAAATTCGATTGAGACGACGAATCCGAAATACCAACAAGATTGAGTGATACCGTCACTGTCATTTTTTTCAAAAAAACCCTTATTATTCATTGATTTGTCATTTTTTTGCATGCTCCATAAAAAGTCCAACCCATACTTTGGCCCACCCTGACTTGGGTATGATTTGGCGACCAACAGTTGATGCTCCAGCGACCTCCAACCACTAGGTCACCGGCGAACAGAGGGTGGCCGCCAATTGATTTTTTTCAAGCACATTCCCGCACCACACCCCGCTATTGGCGTGACGAGTAACTACTGCTCGAAAAAAAGGCGCCACCAGGGCGCCTAAAACCGCTTCCCAACCTTGGGAGCAAAAAGGAAGCGGTTACTGCCTGGTCAGCGAACGCGTTGAACAGGGTTCGCCAGCACTAGGCTGGTCGATTCAGAAGTGCCACTCAAGATGCACTGTCGGTGCGTAGGTGTCAGTACCCGGTTTGTGGATCGCTCCATATTTGTGTTTCCAGTACTCGTAGCCCGGCCCGATCAGCAGTTTGTTTTTGCTGCCAAAGGCCATTTGCCCCACATCGACCATTAACGAAGCCCGAACGAGGCTTTCCTCGGCCGTGTCCTGTTTGAAGTAGTCCTTGCCCTTCTCTGTCTTGTAGCTAGCAAAACCTTGGAACTTGAGCGGCACGCTGCCCACCTGGAAAGGGAAACCCCACACCATGTGCAGCACGTAATACGGATCAAACTGAATGTTCTCGGTCTGGCAAGCGTTCAACCCACAATGATTCCATTCCATGGCGTAAAGCAGGCTGATATCCAGGTACCCGGGCACGTCGAACTTGAGTGTCGGTCCCACCACCAGCATGCGCTTACGGGTGGCGAATTCGGTGTTCTTGTAGTTGAGTTCGACCCCACTGCTCAACGCCACTTCCTTGACCGGACCGAAAGCCATTGAACGGTCAAAGACTTTGCTCAGGAACAGTTGATGGCGATAGACCAGGTACGCTTCTGTCGCACCGGAGTCGCTGTCCTTCTTCGGATCGTTACTGTCGGACTTGAGGACGTCCAGGTTGAAAAAATTGGAGCCTGTGTCATTGCCACTGGCATGACCCAGTTGGTAGATCTCCTTCTGGACCTTACCCCGCACGCCGGGCTCGGTGAAGT
>RCUJ01000796.1_pt1 | contig 17849 bp, 15 predicted proteins | sample 2166321 | NCBI WGS metagenome assembly RCUJ01 (sample SAMN09932808, study PRJNA488358) | compost metagenome | feature: garden; material: soil; isolation source: compost soil in an enriched community after 118 h of incubation | place: Germany: Experimental Botanical Garden Goettingen | collected... | reverse complement strand
AACAGTATCAAAATAAGAGGTATATTCAAAACCTAACGTGCAGGCTATTTCCGTAATGCTCCAATCCGTATGCAGTAATAAAATTTTAGCCTCTGTTACAATTCTTTCATTGATAATTTTTAAAATTGTTTTTCCGGTTTCTTTCTTTACCAAACGGTTTAGATAATTGGGATGAATACTTAAGTGGTGCGCAAAATCGGTAGTGGTTTTGAAGGACAGAATACGATTTTTATCCTCTATGGGAAATTGTTCATTCAGCAGATTTAAGAATTTGGAAGAGATTCTTTCAGAGGCTTTTCTACTGTTGAAGTTTCTAAGGTTGTTTTCGTCAATATTCAGCTTTAATGCTTCATGAATTAATATGCTTATAAAATTACGAACCATATCTTTTCTTTTTATATACTGCCCGTTGCTTTCTTCCAGGATTCTTTCGAAAACAAACTGAATATTAGCTTTTTCTTTTTCTCCAATAATTTCATATACAGGAATTTTTTCTATGTTAAAAACAGAAAGCAGTTCTGTGTTATCTAAATATCCGGCGACCTTCAGGAAATTTTCAGTAAAAAGACAGCTGTAGCCATTTTGCTCTGATTCTGCCTCCCATGAATATGGAGTGTTTATATTGCCAAAAAACAGATGCATTCCACTAATGGTGATGCTTCTATCTCTAAAATGTACCGTACTTTTCCCATCGACTAAACATATCCGATAAAGATCTTTTCTGCTAAAAGAGGGAGTGTAAGTATCCAGATTTTCAATCTTAAATGCTTTAAAATCATTTGAATCCATTGGCTTGTTTCTTATTAGAATTACTTTCCAATCTTTTCAAAAATTAGTTGCATCATCTCGGGATCTAAGACAGTCATGTCTACTAATTTTAATGATTTTACCATTTTTAAGGTTGTGGTTTTATAATGCTGAAAATGGGGTGTCTGCAAATGAGATTTATATGCTTTTTGATTAGCGTATATCTCTATTATCCTAATCTGTACAGGGTTTTCTTTTTGCGACATAGGATAAATCGCAATGACTCCTGCTTCAAGTTTTACTGATTCTGACGATTCTTTTTCAAGTATGGTTTTGTATTCTTCTAAATATTCAGGAATAATTTCGATTTCAGAAATTCTCACCATCATATCAAATTCAATAATTGGTGTAACAGGCTGACCAATGGCATTTCTTAAAACATTGGCTTGTGTTTTTCCTGCTGTTTTTTCGATGATAGTGGTAAGTTCAAAAAGCTGCGCATCCGTTATTCCTGTATTTTTACCCATAGACAGATGCGCTTGCAGCTGCGGCTCAACTCCAGTCATTGCGGCTAGTGCCGAGATGGTAACAAACTCTCTTTGGCGGAAATTCAGCACATCACGATTGAAAATATCTGCAAACAAATGTTCTTTTAAAAAAGTATCTATTACAGGAGCAAAAGCGGCGGCACCTGTTTTTGGACCCGTTTCTTCTTTATTTGTTAATTTTTGAAGATTCTCTTTTCCTGATTGGTATTTGTTAGTCACAGGCGTTTCAGAAGCATCTTTACCTACAGTATCTTTTATGCCCTGGGATTTTCTTTCTTCCAGAACCGCCATTAGCGTGTTGATAGCATTTAAGCTTCGGGGAAATCCGCAATAGGCATAAAGCTGTACCAGAGCTTCTTTTATTTCATTTATGGTGAGTCCGGCGTCAAGACCAGTATTTATGGCAGGTTTCAATTGTTTTAAATTTCCTGTGGCTGTAAGTGCAGCAATGGCAGCCATGCTTTGCTGATGTATATTTAAAGTTTGATCTTTTTTATTGTTGTTTTGTGCAGTCATTGTGTTGAAAATTAAGCAGAAAGTAAATATATGTAGAGAGATTCGAAATTTCTTTTTTATCATAGCGATGTTGATTTAAAAATTAAACAGTTTGAGAACTTACTAAAGTTAATCATAGAATTATTAGCGATACTCTACTTTTAAGTATTACAAATTTCGGGATTGTAAAGGACCTGATTTTATACAAAATACAGATGTATTTACCATTTTTACTGATTTTGAATTCGAATCGTCAGTTGCACCACTCTGTTTGCTAAATTTGTATAAATATTTTGTTATGGAACGAATTGATAGAATTGAAACAGTTAAGCAATACAATGATTCAGTAGGAGCAGAGACTTTGCATCCGCTCGTTAGTATTGTCAATTTTGATGAAATACCAACTTACCAGTATTTTAAAAGATATATGGGCGTTTATTGTGTTTTTTTGAAATATATAAAATGTGGCGATATGCGTTATGGATGCCAGTCTTATGATTATGAGGATGGTACATTGGTTTTTATTTCACCGGGTCAGATTTATGGAATTGATGGCAGGAACGAAATTATTAAGCCGTGGGGCAAAGCGTTGGTTTTTCATCCTGATTTGCTTGCAGGAACAAGTCTTGCTAAACAAATCAAGGACTATTCTTTTTTTTCTTATGAAGTAAATGAAGCATTGCATTTATCTAAAAAAGAAAGAAAAGCTATCAATGATTGTTTTGAAAAAATCCTGACTGAAATTGACCAAAATATTGACAAGCATAGTAAAACACTTATTGTTTCTAATATAGAGCTTTTATTAAATTATTGTATGCGCTATTATGACAGGCAGTTTATAACCAGAAATCATGTAAATAAAGATATACTGATTCGTTTTGAAAATCTGCTGAAGGATTATTTTACTTCGGGCAAGGCTAAGACTTTAGGGCTTCCTTCAGTAACCTATTGTGCTGAACAATTATTTCTCTCCGCTAATTATTTTGGAGACCTTATAAAAAAAGAAACCGGAAGCACAGCTTTAGATTATATTCAGTCAAAATTAATTGAAGAGGCGAAAGCAATATTATTTGATCACGAAAAATCTGTGAGCGATATTGCTTATGAATTAGGTTTTAAATATCAGCAGCATTTTACAAGATTATTTAAACAAAAGACAGGACTCACTCCGTTGCAATATCGCGTCAATGCATAGTTAAAAATATAGAATCTATTCAATAGCTATATATTAAAAACAACCTTGCCAATTGCACCCTCCTTTATAAAATTTTCATATGCCTCTTTATATTCTGTCAGGGAATAAGTTCTGCTTATGTGGATGTCCATGCCTTTTAAAACATCTTCTGCCAAAATATTTAAATCCTGACTATTGGATTTCATCATAATAAATTTGTATTTCTTTTTAGAAAACAGATTGTTAAAAAAGGAGTTTATAAATACAGGTACTGTTGGAAGAGCAGTAATATAAGTTGCTTTACGGTTCATTAACTTCTTAGCTTTTGAGAAGGGAAGTTTATTGGAAAGTTCAAGAATAACATCAAATTTTCGATTTATATCACTTACATTCTGTTTGTTATAGTCAATCGTGTGATCACTTCCCCATTTTTTTAAAAGATCTTGAGATTTTCCACTTGCTACAGCGGTCACAATTGCGCCCTTTCTTTTTGCAATTTGTATAGCAAACATTCCTACACCACCGGATGCTCCGTTTATTAAAACCTCCTGTCCCTTTAGAATGTTACTTTTTGTGAGCATTTGCAAAGCCGTTTGTCCGGCTGTTGGTATTGAAGATGCTTGCTCGAATGAAAGCTGTGTTGGTTTTAACGAAACCTGTTTTTCGTCAATCAATATATATTCTCCAAGTACACCTTCTTTAAAAGGATCAAGTAAACCAAATACTTCATCACCCTTTTTAAAATTGGAAGTATTGTGACCCACGCTTTCAATTACTCCTGAAAAGTCGCATCCGACAAATTTAGGAAATTTGGATCCTGACATTAACTTAACTTCTCCTGTAAAAATCTTCCAGTCTAAGGGATTTAGAGAGACAGATTTTACGTTAATTAACAACTGCAGATTGTTTGGAATAGGCTTTTCAATTTCCTGGAGATGTAAAACTTCTACACCGCCGTATTTAGTATAAACTACTTTTTTCATGGATTAATTATTTCTTAAAGATTTGTTTTATAGATCACACGAAGAAAAGTGCAGTAACTTCAAAATAGAAGCTAAAGTGCAGGCTCTAACGGCGATGTTTTATAAAGCAAATGTATAAGAAGATAAAATGCAAGTTGTTGACTTGGATCAACAAAATCAGATTTGCGTAATTCTTTTGCGAATTCGGCTAAGTGTCTCTTTTCGGATACCAAGAAAGCTAGCGATGTATTTCTGCGGGACACGCAATATCAATGAAGGCCGCTGCTTAAGAATTTCAAGATACAAATCCTCAGGTGAAGTCATCTTATTTCGGCTGGTTTCTTCCCGTATCTTAGCATTGTCGGAAAAGTTTTTTAAAATAGTATAATGCTGAAGCCATGGAGTATGCTCCATTGCATTGCACATGTCATCGCCTGTTATACAAAGCAGAATACTATCCTCAAGAGCCTGAAGATTCATATTGGTTGGAGTATGATTAATCATACTTTCTACTTCACCAACCCACATGCTTTCGTCATAGAACTGAACAATTTGTTCACTTCCCTGATCATCAATTAAATACTGTCGAAGGCAACCTTTAAGTATAAATGAGCTATATTTAGGGACTATACCAGCCTGATAATGGTGTTCTCCTTTTTTTAAAAACACTGGTTTAAATAAACTTAAAAAACGCTCAAAATCATCTTTAGAAACAGGGATGTAAGAACATATATGTTCATGAAGAATATCAGAATTTATTGTATGTAATTTCATCTCTATCTTTATTTAAGATTCCTGATTGTATTGGAGTTTGATACTGAAAGTGAGAACTGCATAACAAAAATACGGATTTAACTTTCTTTAAATGTGAAAAAGGATTTTTGTTTATAGTTTTCTTGAAGATCCGGTTACCTCCTCTGAAGTAAAAAGTTCTAATAAAAGTACCACTTTATATATTTTAACCTAACGCTGCAGCCCTTGCAAATACTGAAATTAAAGTTTTTTAAGAACTCTTGTGTCAAGATTTTACCAAAAAACTTAAAGTATTAACTTTTTTATATTTTTTTATTTTTTGGCAGCTTTTAAATACGTTTTTTTCATTTTTAGGCTGATTTGCTTTATTTTTTTGTATCTTAAAAATTATAATCAATAAAGAAAAAAGATGACAAAATTACGAATTTCACTAATCAATATTCACGGACTTTTGAAAGGTTCAGGGCTTGAGATTGGTCGGGATGCAGATAATGGAGGACAGACTAAATATGTTTTTGAACTTGCTGAATTTTTATCTCAGCATGATGCGGTAGAACACGTTGATTTATTTACAAGACTAATTGATGATCCCAATCTTTCTCCAGAATATGCAGTGCCGGTTGAAGCTGTTAATGAAAAATTAGATATAAGAAGAATCCCTTTTTTAGGCAGAAAATACAAACCAAAGGAACAATTATGGGAAGGTCTTGACACCTTTGTGACAGGAGTAGTGCAGCACATTAAGTTTCATGATATATTCCCCAATTGGATTCACTCTCACTACGGTGATGCAGGATATGTGGCCAGTGAATTATCGACCATTTTAAATATTCCGTTTGCCCATACCGGACATTCCCTGGGTTTTCATAAAAGGAAAAAACTGCTGGAAAGCGGTATTACGGAAGAAGAGCTGGAGAAGAAATTTAAGTTTACAGCCAGAATTGCCGCTGAAGAAAAAACACTTGAATTATCAGAATTTATTATTACTTCGACAGAGCAGGAAATAGAAACTTATCAACCGTATAAAAATTTTGGTTTAGGAAAATACCATGCCATTTCACCTGGTATTGATACCCGAAAATTTGTTCCTTACTATCATCTTGAACAGGACCCGGTGAAACAGATGGAAGAGGAACAAAGGAAATATTGGGTAGCCGAAACCATTTCTAAATTTTTAACCAATCCGCATAAGCCTTTTATATTGGCGCTTTCGAGGCCTGATCGTCATAAAAATCTGCATACGCTTATCGATGTTTACGGTAAAGACAAGGAGCTTCAAAGCATGGCTAATCTGGTTATTTTTGCGGGAATCCGAAAAGACATTACAAGAATGCCGGAATCTGAAAAAGAGGTACTGACAGATTTGCTTTTATCTATGGATAAGTATGATTTGTACGGAAAAATGGCTATTCCCAAAAAGCACGACGTAGAAAATGAGGTTTCGATTATTTATCGTTACGCAGCCGAGAAAAGAGGTGTTTTTGTAAATTTGACCTTACATGAAAATTTCGGTTTAACTGTGATAGAATCTGCGAGTTCCGGTTTACCGGTTGTGGTAACCAAAAATGGGGGGCCATCAGAAATTATTCCCACCTGCCAGAACGGAATTTTAGTAGATCCTCTGGATGTAAATGAAATCAAAAAGGCTTTACGAACGATATTAACCGATGAAAATCAATGGAAATATTATTCGAATAATGGCGCTATCAATATTCAAAAACATTACAGCTGGTTAAGTCATGTCAATCAGTATGTCGATCTGATTAATGAGAATTTATCGCTTTCTTCCGGAGCGGGTATCAAAAACCAGCATTATCCCAACATTAATATTTCGCGATTAAAAAGAAAAGTCGAAAATTTATTGGTTTCAGATATTGACGGAACATTGATAGAACCTAAACTAAACAATCCGGGATTAAAAGAGTTAAAAGCGCATTTAGTCAATCGTACTGAAAAAATGGCCTTTGCCATGGCATCAGGAAGAAATCTGAGACTGGTAAAAAAGGTTATTGAAGAAGAACAGTTTCCTGTGCCTGATTTTATTATTTGCTCGGTCGGGACCGAAATTTATTATACAAACGGCATAGATTATATTTTAGACAAAGGATGGTCTGTATTTTTATCAGGACGATGGAAAAGAGAGGACGTGGAAAGCCGTTTAAAAGCTATTCCGTGGATAAGACTGCAGGAAGACGAAGCTCAAAATCCGTTTAAAATCTCTTATTATTATGATCAGGAAAAATATAATTATGACGAATTGGTTGCCGTTTTAGGCAAAGGATGGTATAAGATCAATATTATTCCGAGTCACGGACAATTTCTGGATTTTATTCCCAAAAGGGCTTCAAAAGGAAACGCTATAAAATTTTTATGCCGCAAATGGTCGATTCCATTATCCAATGTAATTGCAGCGGGCGATTCAGGTAATGATATTGATATGTTCAGAGGTGCCATTAAGGGAATTATTGTAGGAAACCGAAGCGTAGAATTAAATCATTATCAAACGGGTAAAAGTATTTTTGTGGCAAAAAGCGCCGCTTCTTTGGGTATTTTAGAAGGATTAAAACATTATAAAATAATTAAATAATATGTATTCAGGATCAGGTTTTAGCAGTTGGGAAATAGGCGATGTTGATGTTTTTATTGATGAAAACGGCGTGCATCATTTATTTCATTTAATTATTCCCAATCACGATTATATTGCACATGCAGTCTCACGGGACGGTCTTTCCTGGAAAAGAGTAAAAAATGCTTTGTTTGTAGGAGACCCCGGCGAATGGGATGATGATATGTTATGGACCATGCATGTTAGTAAGAACTCCGACGGAGAAGGGTACGAGATGTATTATACCGGCCTCAAACGCAGGGATAAAGGAATAATGCAAAAAGTAGGAAGGGCGATTTCGCCAGACCTGATTCATTGGACAAAAGAAAATGAGTACGGGCTTCCCTTAAAAAGTCAGGCGCCTTATTATGAAAGTTCTGCCAATAATCCACGTGAATGGATTAGTTTCAGGGATCCGTACAAATACCATTTTGAAGGAGAAGATTATTTATTGATTTGTGCCCGAAGCGCCATTGGTCCCATTTATAGAAGAGGCTGTATTGGCGTTGCCAAAAGAGGTGAAAATGGTTTTGTACTTCAAAAGCCATTGCACGTGCCTTACGTATATGACGATGTTGAATGTCCTTGCGTGGTCGAAATAAAAGGAATGCATTATTTGCTGGGTTCCATTCGGGAGGATATCAAAGTGAGATATTGGTTTTCTCCTGATTTTAAGGGCGAATACCACGCTTTTCATAATAATGTTTTGATGCCTCAGGGAAATTATGCTGCAAGAATAGTAAAAGAGGGTGATTATTACCTGATTTACAATTTTTATTTTGTGGGAAGAAATGTTAATACACATCGTGTTATTCCGCCTCCAAAACAGCTTGATGTCGATAGCAGCGGCAGGCTTTTGTTAAAGACCTATCATCGTTGGGAAAGTATTTATCAGCGCACTATTCTTCAGAAAGATTTACCAATTCCGTTACCTATTTTATGTAATCCTTCTGCAAATTTTGTTTTGGAGCATGAAAATAAATGGCGCTTTGGATGCAGAAGCGGTTATGAAGTTTTTTGTTTTGAAAAACCTTCTAATGATTTTGTCTGGGAAGGAACGCTGGCGGTTGAAGGAATGGGAAAAACAGGATTTGTAATTGAATGCGATGAGGAAGGAACGGCTTATTATATATCAATTGATTTTGTAAATGGATATGTTCAATTCAGGGCATGGGGATTTAATGAAAAAGATGTGAAGAACAATTTTATTTTTGAAAATATTCAGGCCAATCAATTTGAAATTGTAGACACTAAAGAGATTTATTTTAAAATAATTCGTCATGGCAATTATTATGAACTTTCTATCAACGAAGTGGTAAAATTAACCTTATTGGATTTCAAATACAGTGATGGAAAAATTGGAGTATATGTGTGTTCTGCCATTGTATCTTTACGAGATTCAAAAATTCACGTAATTCCGGAACCCGAAAATGAATATGCAACATCAGATCCGGATAAGGCATTTGAAGAGTACCTCAAAAAAACGCACTAAAGGAATAAGAATTGTATATTTTATGCTGATAGTTTAATAATGATTATTTTTGGATGGAATTTGATGGCAGGCCGAAAGGAAGGACAAGAAGAGAATTAAACTCACAATAATAGTGATTTAGACACATTCGACTGTCAAGAATATTAAAAAATTATTATGCTCAAAAAATACAAATCAAATAAAGTTTATTATCAAAGTACAATTGCGCTCGCAGGACCTGTTGTAATTTCACAGTTGGGTCACACTTTGGTTCAGACTGCCGACACAATTGTGATCGGGCATTATGCAGGAACCATTTCGCTTGCTGCGGTTTCGCTGGTTCATTCTGTTTTTATGGTTGTTTTGGTTATTGGATTGGGAATTGCATACGGGTTGACACCTTTGATAGCGCAAGAAAATGGAAGGTCTAACTTTAAAGAATGTGCCAAACTTCTTTCCAATAGTTTATGGCTTAATATTATAGCCGCAATATTGCTTTTTATGGTTGTCTATTTCGGCTCCATGTTTGCCATGCAGCATGCCGACCAGGATCCTAAGGTTGTAGAAACAGCAAAACCTTATCTTCTTATTTTAAGTTTGTCCATTTTTCCTTTAATGATTTTTCAGACATTTAAGCAATTTGCAGAAGGGCTGGGGTTTACAAAACAAGCCATGAACATTACAATTTGGGGAAATTTGATTAACGTAGTGATTGCCGTGATTCTGGTGAAAGGAATGTTTGGCATTGCCCCAATGGGTGTTAAAGGAGTAGGAATCGCAACTTTAGCAGATAGGGTTTTAATGATGGTAGTAATGGCCTGGTATGTATTCCGATCAGATAAATTCAAAAATTATCTGGAGCATTTTTCAGTAAAGTATATCAATCTTCCAAAAATCCTGGCGGTAGTAAAAATTGGTCTGCCGGTCGCGATGCAATATGTATTTGAAATAGGCGCATTTGCAGCTGCAGCTTTAATTGCAGGTCAATTAGGGGCAACAGAGCAAGCTGCTCATCAGACTGCTATAACCCTCGCGGCAATGACTTACATGATGGCGGGAGGAATTGCCTCTGCAGCAACCATTAAAATTGGAAATAGTTTCGGAAATCAAAATTATATCAGACTTGAAAAATTTGCTCATGCTTCTTATCATTTGGTGATTATTTTCATGCTTTTCTTCGCTGTTATTTTTACACTTTTCAATCAATATTTACCGTACTTAATAACTAGTGATGTTAATGTGGTAGCGATAGCCGCACAATTATTGCTAATTGCCGCAATATTTCAACTATTTGATGGTACGCAGGTTGTAGGGCTCGGAACCCTGAGGGGAATGGGTGATGTCAATATTCCAACTTTCATAACCTTTGTGGCTTACTGGATTATTGGTCTGCCGTCTTGCTATGTTTTAGGTATTTATTTCAATATTGGGATTCAGGGAATTTGGTATGGTTTAACTTTAGGCTTGATAACATCATCTGTTTTACTTTATTTGAGGTTTAAATATGTTATGAAGTTAAAGCTGAAGAACAGTAATTCATAGTTATAAAAGCTTAAGAAAAAAGCAGCAAAAATACTCAGGTATTCTTGCTGCTTTTTTTATTTTAGTTAATGAAAATCCCCTTATTGATTTTAACCCAATTGTAACAATCAGAAAAATTCGCAGTCTTTGATACTAATCATTTACATTTCCTTTTAATAAATAGCAATGAAGATGCAAATTTTTAGATTTTAGATCTAAAAAAGTTTATGATGAAAATGAATGTAATGCTATTGTTTAATTATTGAACGGCCTTTCAGGGAATAATATTTAGACCAGAATCAAAACTAACTAATTCACTATATATATGAATAACATCGTTCACACTTTTTTGACCTTTTTTATTGCTGCAGGTTTACACTGTACTGTTGCTAATGGACAAGAAACCAAACAAAATAAAAGTACTTTGGCGTTCATAAATGCCACTATATATGTTTCCCCAACAGATCCGGCGATTCTTGAAGGAACCGTGCTTACTAAGGATGATAAAATAATTGCAATAGGTAAAAAGAACGAAGTAAAACTACCAGAGAACGCTAAACTGATTGATTGCAAAGGCTTAACAATTACAGCAGGATTCTGGAATAGTCACGTCCATTTCACCGATCCCAAAATTGCCAATGCACAAAATTTAAGTAATAGTGAATTATCCACCTACCTTGAACAATTTTTAATCAAATATGGTTTTACTTATGCCTTCGATATAGGTTCATTTCCAGAGAATACAAATAACATACGACAACGAATTAACAACGGTTCTATCCGAGGTCCTCTCATCCTGACTACAGGCCTTCCACTTACGGCTGAGGATGGCACTCCTTTCTATGTGAAAGCAATGAATATAAAATTGCCAGAGTTGACTTCCGTAGATGTCGCTACAAAAATCGTCAACCAAAATATTGCTGCGGGCTTAGATGGAATAAAAATATTTGCCGGATCTCCTATGGGACCGGGTAGAGCCGAAAAGATGATGCCTATAGAAATAGCGAAAGCTGTTATCAATACTGCCCACAAAAAAGGCAAACTCGTTTTTGCACATCCTTCTATAAATGACGGGATTTTAGTTTCATTAAAATCGGGTATCGATATACTGGCACACACCACCCCTGACGGTGGGCATGCTTGGGATAGTCAAATGATTCAACAAATGGTTAAAAAGAATCTATATCTAATTCCAACATTAAAACTTTGGAAATGGAGTTTACTTAACAATAATCAATCTCCGAAACAGATTGAAGATTTTGTTTCCATTGCTATTGGACAAGTAAAAGATTTTAATGAAGCAGGAGGGAATCTTTTATTTGGAACTGATATTGGCTTCATGGATGATTTTGATCCTACCGATGAGTATGTTTATTTGCAGAAGGCAGGACTTAATTTCCGACAGATTCTGGCAATGCTTACTACAACACCCTCAGGAAAATACGGTTTTTCAAAGCAATATGGCAGACTTGCTGTTGGCATGACTGCAGATATGGTAGCTTTTAAGGGGAATCCGGAACTAGACATCAGAGCTTTGGCGGATGTAAAATACACGATTAGGAATGGTGAAATGATATTTACAAAATAGAATGAATAAATGATTATAACGTAGCTCTTTTAAGTTCTTTGACTGGACTTAAATGCCTATTTTAGTTTATAAAGATCAAAACCCTTTCTTAAAAAACATTAGTTTAAATTCGTAAATAGTATAGGGATTTTTAGTTCATTGAATTGAAATTCTATAATTATAACATAATTTCCTAAAATCAAATCTACTGGGAATTCTGTAACATCCTGCTGAAATTAAATACTTCTTACTCTCTTGTCATTTGTATCTTTAAATAGTATTTTAAAACTATTTTATAATAAAAAAAAAGAAGTTATGGCAGAAATTAAAATTGAGAAAAAGAAACCTGTATGGCCATGGATTGTAGCATTGCTTATAATCGGAGCACTTATATACTACATCTTTGTAATAGATCATGAAGCTAACAGTGAAAACAGCGTAGAAATCGAAAACACTACAAGTACACAATAGGAAAATAACCGGAAAACAGTGGGACAATATTGTTCTTTAGCGTTTTAAGGAAAAATTTAGTTTCCTGAAGTTATAACCCGGGAGAAAAACAGTATATAATATTATTTATAAAAAATTATGGAAAATAAAGACAAAAACTTATACAGACTGGACGAACTATCTGATTATAAAATTGCCTCAAATTATTCTGATGTAAGAGGATGGAAGATAGTAGACGCTGACAACCGTACAATAGGCAAAATTGATAATCTCTGGGTTAATAAAGATATGAAGCGTGTGGTCTATCTGGATGTGAAATTAGATAAAGGACTACTAGATGAACGTAATGAAGTGCATGACGTTATAGCAAACGACAATGGAAAGGAGTTTATCTATAAAGAAGGAGACAGCCACATTATCATACCAATTGGATCTGTAAACATAAATAAAGATACGAAAATTGTTATGGCTAACAGTATAGGATATGATACATTTAGAAATACAAGCAGATACAACAGGCAGCATAATTTTGACAGAGACTATGAAAGAAGAGTAATGAAGTCCTATTATCCTGAAAATGATCCTAACTATGATAGTAATGATGACGCTTTTTACAACCGCAGGGAATTTGACAACCACTAGCGTTGCTGTTACTTATATTATATAATAAGATTAAAAAGATTAAACGTTTAATAATGTTTGATCTTTTTTTTAATGTGAGTTTTATTTTGATCTGCAATGTGTCATGCTTACATAAAGAAAATAGGCGTTTTTGCAGGAAGTTATTACGCTGCGTTAATGCTAAATTTGTTAATGCTTTTAAGATTATTGATTTGTGGAAATTTTATTAGGTATTTATATAGTACTTTTGGTGTTTGTAAAACCATTTCAATATGATAAGTTCTGAAAAATCAGTAGTAAATACTAAAGACTTAAATGAAGAGCCAGTAAAAATTATATTGGCTGAGGATGATAAAGATGATCAGGAATTATTTCTGGAAGCTGTTAATGCAACAAAAATTCCTTCTGAGGTTATTACGGTAGAAAACGGGGAGGAATTGGTTAACACCTTGAAAGATGAGTCGGAACCAAAACCTGATATTATTTTTATAGATATCAATATGCCGATTAAAGGAGGCAAGGAGGCACTAGAAGAAATAAAGAGCGATCAGGAACTAAAGGAGATCCCTGCAGTTATGCTCTCTACTTCTAATCATCCTAAAGATATTGAAGACACTTTTAATAAGGGAGCAAATCTCTATATACAAAAACCAAATTCTTTTACAGGCTTTATTCTCATTCTGAAAAAAGTATTCTTTCTGCACTGGACAAAAGCTTTAATGAATCCGGTTAAAAATGTATTTTTTGTTTCTGAAAAGAATATATCCCGTGAGGATTAATAATCCCCACTCTCTAAAGTGTTCCTTATGAAAAATGCGCAAATGCCCTTTTCATAATTTCAAATGCTTTTTAGCGTGTTGAGCAGTATAGGATTTTTGGTTTTCCAGGAGTTTTTTGACTGTTCCTTCAAAAATAACATTTCCGCCGTATTTTCCCGCACCGGGTCCAATGTCAATAATCCAGTCTGCCTGAGCAATAACATCCAGATTATGTTCAACTATAATTAAGGTATTGTTTTTTTGTAGCAATTTGTTGCAAAATAAAAGCAGCTTTTGTGTATCACTTGGATGCAATCCTGTAGTGGGTTCGTCTAAAATGAGAACTTTATTTGCATTATTTAGTTCTTTAGTTAGTTTTAATCGTTGCCTTTCACCACCGGAAAAGCTGCTCAATCGTTGACCTAAGGTTAAATAGTCTAAGCCAAGTTCGATTAAAACATTGAAGTGTTCAGTGAATATTTTATCATTAAAGAAGGAATACGCTTCTGTAATAGTCATATTCATTACAGCAACAATATTTTTTTTATTATAACGATATTGCAGCACTTCCGGTTTAAATCCGGAGCCACTGCAAACTTCGCAAACTTGTTCGATATCATCCATAAAAGCTAAATCAATTCTCTCAATTCCGGATCCTTTACAATTTTTGCAGCCACCTTCACTATTACTGCTGAATAATTTTTCTGAAACTTTATTAGCTTTTGCAAACAATCGTCGTACCGTATCAGACAGACCCAGATAAGTTAGTAAATTTGATCTGAAACTTGCTGTAAATAAAGATTGGTCTATTACAGTTACATTTTTATATAAATCCGGAAGTACTTTAGTAATTAATGTACTTTTTCCTGAACCTGCGATTCCTGTTACTACTGTCATTACCTGTTTTGGAATTTTAACACTAACATTATTAAGATTATGCATAATAGCATTCTTAATTTCCAAATATTCCTGGGCCTTTTTTGGAGTGTGGTTCATCAAAGGTTTTTCGGCAAAATACAATCCTGTTTTTCCTTTTGATTTTTTGAGATCTTCAAATGTGCCTTCAAAAACGATTTCTCCACCATTTTTTCCGGATCCGGGTCCCATATCAATTACCCAATCTCCAATCTTAATTAAATCAGGATCATGCTCTACTATTAAAACAGTGTTTCCTTTATCCCTGATTTGCTGAATAATCGAAGAAATATTTTGTAAATCTCTTGGATGAAGTCCAATACTGGGCTCATCAAAAACATAAAGTAAATCGACCAGACTATTGCCCAGGTTTCTAACCATTTTTATGCGTTGCGACTCTCCTCCCGAAAGCGTGTCGGTTCGTCTGTCTAAGGTTAAATATTGCAACCCGATGTTTATGATGTTTTCTAATTTTTTTGTAAGCTCATTTAATATGACTTCATACGATTTAGTTTTTATCCGGCGAATAAAATCAAGAAGTTCATCAACCGAAAGCGCTGTGCAGTCCGCAATGTTTTTATCATTTATCTGGCAGGACAGGATTTTATTATTTAATCTTTTTCCATTACACACCGGACATATTTTGGTTGTGATAATCTCCTGAAGGTCTCTTTTTCTGGTTAGATTCTCTTTTGAATCCTTTTTTAAAAATGTTTTTTCAATTCGGGGAACCACGCCCTCATAGCTTACCGTTTTTCCCCATTCCTTACTTGGTTTTTTCGGTTTGTGTTCTGTTGCATAAAGTAAGGTTTCCCATTCCTGGGCAGTATAATCTTTCAGTTTTTTATCATTATCAAAATAGCCTGATAACGTATATCTGGTTAAGCGCCAGCCGCCCGGTTGAAACGTTGGAAATTTAACAGCACCTTCATTTAATGATTTATTTTTATCGATCAGTACATTGATGTTTACACTTTGGATAAAGCCTAAACCTTCGCAATTTGTACACATTCCCTGCGGATTATTGAATGAAAAAACATTCGAATAGCCCACAAAAGGTTCGCCAATGCGCGAAAAAAGAAGCCGTAATGAGGCATATATGTCCGTTGCTGTACCAACTGTAGATCGTGCATTTCCGCCCAATCTTTTTTGGTTAATGATAATGGGGACATTCAGGTTTTCTATCTTATCGACATCGGGAATTCCAAAATGCTGTAATCTGTTGCGTATAAAACTATTTTGTGTTTCATTAATCTGTCGTTGGGCTTCGGCTCCTATTGTTTCAAAAACCAGCGATGATTTTCCTGAACCCGAAACACCTGTAAAGACGGTAATTTTATGTTTAGGGATATTTAATGATACGTTCTTAAGATTATTTTGCCTTGCATTTGTTATTACAATACTTTCCATAGATTATTACTTTAAAAGACTAGATCCTATTTTTTAAGACTAAGCCGTTTCTAAAATAAAAGTCTTACTATTGTAAACGCCGGCAAATCTCAGTTGGGTTTAAAAGAACCAATAATTACTTAGCTTCTCATTAGAAATGTCCCGGGATCTTCTTCATTCTTATCATATTCTCCTTCAAAGTTTTCAGAGGAATCCTCTTCTTCCCAGTCATTTTCGTCGTACTCTGACTCAAAATCATCCTCAAGGTCCTCTTCTAATTCTCCAAATTCTAAGCTGTAGTGGTTTTTTGCTGATAATGGATTTACTGAACGGTCTTCAAGATAATCATCGTAATTTAGTAGCAGATGTTCTTCATAAGATGTCAAATCGCCAGATTCATCAGGTCTGTAAAAGTAGTTTTGGAATGTCATATATTTTTAATTTAAGTTATTAAAAAGGCAAATTCAATAAATTAAAAATACAATTATTAGAGGCTGTGGCTTTTATATGATTACAGGCAAAATTTGTTGAATTTTCATTTTTACAATCTATGCTAATTAAAAGTTTATACCGATAAAAATGCCCGAAACTGAGTACTATTACATAATTTTGCAATGCATGAAGTAACTAGCTTCTACTATTATACTATGAGCAATACATTTTCTGACAGCAGCCAAATTGGAATAGTATCTACTTTCCCTGAGCTTGTACATACCAATTTCAAAGGAGAAACGAATGCGCTATGCTGGTACAGAAATCTGGATGGCGATTTTAACGAGATTGTAGCCCGGTTATCTTTAAAAGAAAATATAACGGAAGTTTATCCTGAAGATCTAATAGCGCTCCAACTATCAGAAAAGGGGAATATAGCAAGGGAAATACTCTTAAATGATTTACAATTATTAACTGATTTTGGAGCTTCTCCTGTTCTTAATTTATTGAAGTGTTATGAACGCGATGATGAATTTGATTTCATATCGACTGATGTGTATTCGTTTCATGTGGATCGTTCGCCCATTGCAACAGATACTTTTTTATGTACTTATCACGGCGCGGCGAGTGATATTGTTTCTAATTTGCAGGCAGAGCAAAAAATTCTGATTCCAGAAATTCGGGCAAAGCTCAAAGACCTACATGACGGACCATCAGAAGAATTCGAAGACTTTTTGAAGGAGAATTACTTTGATTTGCATTATCAGGTACATCAGGATGCAGAACCAATTAATTTAGGGGTAGGGCATCTTTGGCGGCTGGCCGTAGATCATCCAAAACAACAAGTGCAGCCTTGTATTCATAGAGCACCAATAGAAAAGGATGGGGAGTATCGGTTGTTGTTGATTTGTTAAGCTGTTATATTTAGTAATTAAAGAAAATATACATCATGTATGAAAAACATATAATGTATAAACCGATAATTTTTTTTAAATGTAATCGACTTATGTTGAGGATTATTTCTTATTCTTATTGAAATCATGGATTTTATAAATTCCTAATAATAACCCGGCTATAGCAAGTAGCCATGGCTCCTCTAAAGAAATGCAAAGTGGGATTTGAGATGTTTGTAAGCTAGATATTTCTGAAGGTTCAATATTAGGACACATAATTCATTTTTGTTTTTGAGCTTATTTATTTTGACTGAAAGTTTGTAACCTACTATTGTTATTTATAAATTAATACAAAGAAGATTTTTGATATTTCATTTTTTACAAAAATAATTTAGTATCGGTAAAAAATATATAGCACAAAATACGTCATTTATAGGATTATTGTTGCTTAGTTCTTACTTGGTTAAATAGTAAGAAAAAGGTATAAAAAAATTCCATTTCTAATGAAATGGAATTTTTTTGGTGACCGTTACTGAACAATTTACAAG
>RCUJ01000794.1_pt1 | contig 17851 bp, 15 predicted proteins | sample 2166321 | NCBI WGS metagenome assembly RCUJ01 (sample SAMN09932808, study PRJNA488358) | compost metagenome | feature: garden; material: soil; isolation source: compost soil in an enriched community after 118 h of incubation | place: Germany: Experimental Botanical Garden Goettingen | collected... | reverse complement strand
GCTTCGGCAAGACCGAAGTGGCCATGCGCGCCGCCTTCATCGCCGTGCACAGCGGCAAGCAGGTGGCGGTGCTGGTGCCCACCACCCTACTCGCCCAGCAGCACTACAACAGCTTCCGCGACCGCTTCGCCGACTGGCCGGTGAAGGTCGAGGTGATGAGCCGCTTCAAGTCGGCCAAGGAAGTGCGCGAGGCCGAGCTGCTGCTGGCCGAGGGCAAGGTGGACATCGTCATCGGCACCCACAAGCTGCTGCAGGAGGACGTGAAGTTCCGCGACCTCGGCCTGGTGATCATCGACGAAGAGCACCGCTTCGGCGTGCGCCAGAAGGAGCAGCTCAAGGCCCTGCGCAGCGAGGTGGACATCCTTACCCTGACCGCCACGCCAATCCCGCGCACCCTGAACATGGCGGTGTCGGGCATGCGCGACCTGTCGATCATCGCCACCCCGCCGGCGCGCCGGCTGTCGGTGCGCACCTTCGTCATGGAGCAGCAGAACACCGTGATCAAGGAGGCCCTGCTGCGCGAGCTGCTGCGCGGCGGCCAGGTCTACTACCTGCACAACGACGTGAAGACCATCGAGAAGTGTGCGGCCGACCTGGCCGAACTGGTGCCCGAGGCACGCATCGGCATCGGCCACGGGCAGATGCGCGAACGCGAGCTGGAACAGGTGATGGGCGACTTCTACCACAAGCGCTTCAACGTGCTGGTGGCCTCGACCATCATCGAGACCGGCATCGACGTGCCCAGCGCCAACACCATCATCATCGAGCGCGCCGACAAGTTCGGCCTGGCCCAGCTGCACCAGTTGCGCGGCCGGGTCGGCCGCAGCCACCACCAGGCCTACGCCTACCTGCTCACCCCGGCGCGCAAGGCGATGACCGACGACGCGCAGAAGCGCCTGGAGGCCATCGCCAACGCCCAGGACCTGGGCGCCGGCTTCGTGCTGGCCACCCACGACCTGGAGATCCGCGGCGCTGGCGAACTGCTCGGCGAAGGTCAGAGCGGGCAGATCCAGGCGGTCGGCTTCACCCTGTACATGGAAATGCTCGAGCGTGCGGTCAAGGCCATCCGCAAAGGCGAACAGCCCAACCTGGAACAGCCGCTGGGCGGTGGCCCGGAGATCAACCTGCGCCTGCCGGCGCTGATCCCCGAGGACTACCTGCCCGATGTGCATGCCCGACTGATCCTCTACAAGCGCATCGCCTCGGCCGAGGACGAGCGCGCACTCAACGAGCTGCAGGTGGAGATGATCGACCGCTTCGGCCTGCTGCCGGAGCCGGCGAAGAACCTGATGCGCCTGACCCTGCTCAAGCTGCAGGCCGAGCAACTGGGGATCAAGAAGGTCGATGCCGGCCCGCAAGGCGGGCGCCTCGAGTTCACTGCCGACACCCTGGTCGAGCCGCTGACCCTGATCAAGCTGATCCAGAGCCAGCCGAACCGCTACAAGTTCGAAGGCGCCACCTTGTTCAAGTTCCAGGTGCCGATGGAACGCCCGGAACAGCGCTTCAATACCCTGGAGGCGCTGTTCGAGCGCCTGACTCCACCATCCGCCTGAAGGAAAACCCCATGCCCCGACTGCTTCGCCCCCTGCTGGTCGCGCTGCTGCTGATCGCCCCCACGGCCTTTGCCGAAGCGCTGTACCAGGTCGAACTGATCGTCTTCCGCCAGGCGGATAAGGCCGTGCACGCCAGCCAGCCGGCACCGGAAGACTGGGCCGGCAAGGCCGCGGCGATCCCCGCGGAACGCGAGCGCAGCCCGGCACTGACCGACACCGCGGCCAAGCTGGAAGGCAGCCAGGGCTACCGGGTGCTGCTGCACAAGGCCTGGCAGCAGGGCGTCGGCACCAGCCCGGCGCCGCTGCGCTTCGCCACCGGCAAGCAAAGCGACGGCCACTTCCCGGTCGAAGGCGTGCTCGACCTGACCCAGGGCCGCCAGCTCGAGCTGAACCTGCAGACCTGGGTCAACCAGTTCAACGGCGACGGCTTCCTGACCTCCAGCGAACGCCTGCAGATCCAGCGCCGCCTGATTCCCGGCCAGCTGACCTACCTCGACCATCCGAGCCTGGGCGCCCTGATCCGCGTCAGCCCGCTCTGAGGCCAGCGCCAGACAGCAAAAAGGGCGGCAGATCGATGATCTGCCGCCCTTTTCCGTTGCTGGCGGTTATCAGGCTTGCGCCAGCACCCGCTGCAGCACAGCCTTGACCTTGCCCATGCCGTCGGCCAGGGCCTGCTCGATCTCGGCCATGGTGATCACCCCGGTCGACTTGCCGGCCGCCGGATTCACCACCAGCGCCAGGCAGGCGTAGGGCAGCGCCAGTTCGCGGGCCAGTACGGCTTCCGGCATGCCGGTCATGCCGACGATATCGGCGCCGTCACGCTCCATGCGGGCGATTTCCGCCACGGTCTCCAGGCGCGGCCCCTGACTGCAGGCATACACGCCATGCCCGCTGTATGGATAGCCTTCAGCCTGCAGTGCGCCGATCAGCTTGGCGCGCAGGTTTTCGGCATAGGGATGGGTGAAGTCGACGTGGGTGACATGATCCAGCTCGCCTTCGTAGAAGGTGTGCTCGCGCCCCCAGGTGTAGTCGATCAGCTGGTGCGGCACGCAGAAGTGCCCGGTGCCCATGGCGGCATGAATGCCGCCCACCGCATTGACCGCGATGATCGCCTCGGCACCGGCCTGCTTCAGCGCCCACAGGTTGGCCCGATAGTTGACCTGGTGCGGCGGGATGCGATGCGGATGACCGTGACGGGCGAGGAACAGCACCTCGCGACCGCCGAACTCGCCGCGCAGGATGTCGGCCGAAGGCGCGCCATAGGGCGTTTCCAGCGATACTGCTTCGCGGATGCTGAGTCCTTCGAGCTGGGTCAGCCCGGTTCCGCCGATGATTGCTACCACTGCCATTGTGCTCTCCTTATTCAATCAATCCGGCCGAACGCAGTGCGCCCAGCGCTTCGAGCCAGCGCGGCTGGGCCCGATAATCCTGTCCCGGCCAGCGCCGTGCGCGCATGCCGGCCAGCTGCAGCGCGGGGCTGACGCCACGGCGCTGCAGGTATTCGAGGGCCAGTTCGGCGGCCCCGCGGTCATTGCACACCAGCGCCATGTCGCAGCCGGCATCCAGCGCCGCCGCCACCCGCGCATCGGCGGCGCCGGCCACGTGGGCGCCAGCCATGCTCAGATCGTCGCTGAAAATCACTCCACGGTAACCCAGCTCGCCACGCAGGATGTCATGCAGCCAGCGCCGCGAGAAGCCTGCCGGCTGTTCGTCGACCTGCGGGTAGATCACGTGCGCCGGCATGATGCCGTCGAGCAGCGGCGCCAGGCGCGCGAAGGGTTGCATGTCGCAGGCGCGGATCTCCTCCAGCGAACGCTCGTCGCGCGGGATGGCCACATGCGAATCCGCCTCGGGCCAGCCGTGGCCGGGGAAATGCTTGCCGGTGGCGGCCATGCCGGCTTCGCGCATGCCGCCGATGAAGGCCGCCGCCAGTTCGCCGACCCGCAGCGGATCGGCACCGAACGAGCGCGAGCCGATCACCGTGCTGCGTCCGTGATCCAGATCGAGCACCGGCGCGAAGCTGAAGTCGAGGCCGACCGCCAGCACTTCGCTAGCCATCAGCCAGCCGCACTGCGCGGCCAGTTGCAGCGCATCGGGCGCCGCCGCCAGCGCCTGCATCGACGGCAGGCGCACGAAGCCCTGACGCAGGCGCTGCACCCGGCCGCCCTCCTGATCCACCGCCAGCAGCAGATCGGGGCGCTCGGCGCGGATCGCCGCGCACAGCTCGCGGACCTGCTGCGGGTGCTCGATGTTGCGGGCGAACAGGATCAGGCCGCCCACTTCGGGCTGGCGCAGCAGCTGCCGATCCTCGGCCGTCAGCCAGGTGCCGGCGATATCCAGCATCAGCGAACCAGACATTCGAACTCCTCAGTCAAGCGCCGCCAGCCGCCATTGCGGCTGCGGCGCTTCATCAATGATCACGGGACAGTGCAGCGGCACCTGCTCGAACAGCGCGAGCAGGTCGGCATTGCGCAGGCGGATGCAGCCATGCGAGCGCGCCTCGCCCATCGGCTCGCTGTCCGGGGTGCCGTGCAGGTAGATGTAGCGGCGGAAGGTGTCGACCGTACCGAGGCGGTTGCGCCCCGGCTCGCAGCCGCTCAGCCAGAGAATCCGGGTGAGGATCCAGTCGCGCTGCGGATGCTGCGCGGCCAGCGCCGGCGACCAGATCTCGCCGGTCCAGCGCCGCCCCACCAGCACCGCCGCCTCGGGCAGACCGGCACCGATTCTGGCGCGCACCTGATGGCGGCCACGCGGCGTGCAACCGGAGCCCTGCTGCTCGCCCGGCCCGTTGAGGGCGGTGGAGACCGGCAGGCGCAGGCACAGCTCGCCGGCAGCGAAGCCGTACAGGCACTGGTCGGCGATGGAAATATGCAGCAGATCGAGCATGGGCATGGCTTTTGGCAGGGATGCGCTAGCTTAGCCGATCCGCACGACCGGACGCACCCGTCAGCAGCGCGCCTTATTCCACAACACCGACTCGGCCCTGCAAACACGGGCGCGCGTCCAGCATCTCGTCGCTCAATGCACTGTCGGCACGCATGCCCGCCGCCATGAACGGCACCATCAGGCGCATCACCTGCTCGGTGGAGGTCTGCACACCGAAGTCGGCCTCGGCCATGCTCCGCAGAGTCCTGATCCCCGACATGCTGAAGGCCACCGCCCCGAGCATGAAATGCATGCGCCAGAACAGCTCCAGCGGCGGAATCCGCGGCGCCGCCTGATCCAGCAGCGCCGTGTAGCGGCGGAACACCTTGCCGTACATGATCTCCAGATAGCTGCGCAGATGCCCCTGCCCCTGACTGAAGGCCAGCCCCAGCAGGCGCATGAAGATCGACAGGTCGTTACCGATTCGCGGCTTGAGGCTGAGCATCTGCTCCACCAGCAGCTCGAGCAGCTCCTCGAGCGTGGCCGCCGCCGCGTCGGGCGGACGCTGCCGGCGCTCCAGCTCGCGCTCGAGTCCCTGGCAGAATGGCCCGAGGAACCGGGCGAAAACCTCCTGGATCAGCGCCTCCTTGGAGCCGAAGTGATAGTTCACCGCAGCCAGGTTCACCCCGGCCTTGCTGGTAATCAGCCGCAGCGACGTTTCGGTAAAGCCCTTCTCGGCAAACAGCTGCTCCGCAGCATCGAGAATCCGCTCGACGGTTTCCGACTGGACCATGATCCCCCCACCTGGCGAACATGCATTTGAAACCAGAGTTTCAAGTGCTTGATCCAGTGAGTATGTACGCCCTGCCGCCCTCTCGCCAACCGGCCACGTAGGGCCCGGCTGGCAAAGTGGTTGCCAGAGCCGCCACCCTGTATATACTTCCAGCAACTGGATAAAAAGACAGAGCACGGTCCATGCAGAAACTGACACCGCGCCAAGGCGAGATCCTGGCCTTCATCAAGAGCTGGCTGGACGCGCACGGCTATCCGCCGACCCGCGCCGAAATCGCCCAACAGCTGGGCTTTCGCTCCCCCAACGCGGCCGAGGAGCATCTGCGCGCGCTGGCCCGCAAGGGTGCCATCGAGATGATTCCCGGCGCCTCCCGCGGCATCCGCATCCCCGACAGCGAGTCGGCGCTGCGCGAGGGCGAACTGCCGATCATCGGCCGGGTCGCAGCCGGCGCGCCGATCCTCGCCGAGCAGCATATCGAGGACAGCTGCCGGATCAGCCCGGAATTCTTCCATCCACGCGCCGACTTCCTGCTGCGCGTGCACGGCATGAGCATGAAGGACGTGGGCATTCTGGATGGCGATCTGCTCGCCGTGCATGCCTGCCGCGAGGCCAGCAACGGGCAGATCGTGGTCGCGCGAATCGGCGAAGAGGTAACGGTCAAGCGCTTCCAGCGGCGCGGCAAGCGCGTGCAGCTGCTGGCGGAAAATCCGGAGTTCGCCCCGATCGTGATCGATCTGGACAAGCCGGATCAGGAGTTCGTCATCGAAGGCCTGAGCGTCGGCGTCATTCGCCGCTGAGTCCGGCTCTGAGAAGCTCGCAGCCTAAGCTGCGGGCTTCCGCAGAGCATTCGAACCACCCGCGGGTCAGTGCAGTACGCGCGACTCGCCGTTGTAATCCTGCTCGTAGTCGCCATCGGCCATGCTGCCGGCCATCTGCACGCCCAGATTGAACATGGCCTTGGCCACCTCGATGTGCAGCCCCTGCAGGAAGACCTTGGCATCCTCGGAAAACTCGAGAGTCACCAGCGCCTCCTCATCGTCGCCGCGACGCAGGACGATGCGGCCATCGGGCAATTCCACGATTTCCAGGAAGGATGTCGGCATGGGAAAGGTGCTCCGCGGAAAAAGGCCGGCATTGTAACAGCGCCGTGCGCCACACCCTAGCGCAGCGACAAGATCACCCCGCCATGCGTCGGACAGCCCCCTGCCCCGCAGCGGCGGCGATCAGTCCGGCCAACCGACCGCGGACGGAGCCACCCGGGCGGGCTGTCACCACTCGCTCATGCCTTCACGAAAGCGTGCCGCCAGCAGCCTGATCTGCTGCTGCCAGTCAGCCAGTGCCGGTAACTCCAGCTCGGCCTGCACGGGCTCGCCCACGCTGACCGCGGTGATCAACGCCAAGGATGGATCGACCTTGGCCCTCTTCGCCTCGCGCGGCGGCTCGAACAGCCCGCCGTAGGCACTCAGCAGCTGCCCCAACCAGCTCTGGCGATCCTGCGCCAGCTCGACCATCTCGGCCAACTCAGGACTGGGCGCAGCCTCCAGCACCTCGGCGGTCAGCAGTTGTTCGACCTGTGGCGCAGCCGCCTGGGGCAGGCGGTAGTAGCCGGCGATCTCGTGGCACAGGCCCAGCGCTGCGCCGTACAGATGGAACAGCGCGCTCTCGCGGGCCGCCTGGATCTGCGTCTGTGCATTCAACGCCTGGGCCGCCTCGGCAGCGCGCCAGGCTTCCAGCGCCAGACCGGCAAAGTAGAGTTTCTGATTGGTACGGGTATACAGCTCGTTGGCCATGGCGGACTCCTCGACAGAATCCCGAGTATACGCCGCCGAGGCCAACCTCCGCAGCGCGCGCCATGCGCAGCCCCAACGCAGAACCGGCCGGGCGTCTGCACGCACCGGCCGGTTCCGTTAGAGCTTGCCGAGACTTCGGCTTAGCGCTTGTCTTCCACCGTCCACTTGCCGTCAGCGTAGAAGGCGCGCCAGCCGCTGGGCTTGCCCTCCACCTCGCTCTGCACGTACTGCTCCTTGGTCTTGCGACTGAAGCGGATCACCGCCGGGCGGCCGTCCGGGTCCTGCTGCGGTGCCTCCAGCAGGTAGTGGTACTTGGGATCGATCTCGTCGCGGTGCGGCAGCAGCTCGACCACCAGCGGTGCGCGGGTTTCGCGGTTCTTGGGGAACTGGCTGGCAGCGAGGAACAGGCCCGAGGCGCCGTCGCGCAGCACATAGACGTCGTCGACCTTGGCGCAGCGCAGCTCGGGCATCTTCACCGCGTCCATCTTGGGCGGTGCCGGCTCGCCGCTCTTCAGCAGCTTGCGGGTGTTCTTGCATTCACTGTTGGTGCAGCCGAAGAACTTGCCGAAGCGGCCGGTCTTGAGCTGCATCTCGCTGCCGCACTTGTCGCACTCGAGGCTCGGGCCCTCGTAGCCCTTGATGCGGTACTGGCCTTCCTCGATCTCGTAACCCGGGCAGTCCGGGTCGTTGCCGCAGATGTGCAGCTTGTGCTGCTCGTCGAGCAGATAGGCATCCATCGCCGTGCCGCACTTGGCGCAGCGGTGCTTGCCACGCAACACCCGCGACTCGGATTCGCCCTCGTCGTCGGCGGCGATCTCGTCGCCGGGGATCAGGTTGACGGTGGCCTTGCAGCGTTCCTTGGGCGGCAGCGCGTAGCCCGAGCAACCGAGGAACACGCCGGTGGAAGCGGTGCGGATCATCATCGGCCGACCGCAGTCCTTGCACGGAATATCGGTCAGGGTCGGCAGGTTGGCACGCATGCCGCCGTCGCTGACCTCGGCGGCTTCGAGCTTCTGCTTGAAGTCGGCGTAGAACTCGTCGAGCAGGTGCTTCCACTCGCGCTCGCCCTGGGCCACGTCGTCCAGGCGCTCTTCCATGCTCGCGGTGAAGCCGTAGTCCATCAGGTTGGCGAAGCTTTCCGACAGGCGATCGGTGACGATGTCGCCCATCTTCTCGGCGTAGAAGCGGCGATTGTGCAGGGTCACGTAGCCGCGATCCTGGATGGTCGAGATGATCGCCGCATAGGTCGACGGCCGGCCGATGCCGCGCTTCTCCATCTCCTTGACCAGGCTGGCTTCCGAGTAGCGCGCCGGCGGCTTGGTGAAGTGCTGGGCCGGGTCGAGCTTGAGCAGCTTGAGCTGGTCGCCCTGGGCCATGTCCGGCAGCACGTCATCCTCGCCGGGCTTGCTCTGCGGCGGCAGCACGCGGGTGAAGCCGTCGAACTTGAGGATGCGGCCCTTGGCACGCAGATCGAACTCGCCGGCCTTGACCGTGACGCTGGTCGACAGGTACTCGGCCGGCAGCATCTGGCAGGCGACGAACTGGCGCCAGATCAGCTCGTACAGGCGCTCGGCGTCGCGCTCCATGCCGGTCAGCTGGGTCGGCTTGAGGTTGACGTCGGACGGACGGATCGCCTCGTGCGCCTCCTGGGCGCCTTCCTTGCTGCTGTAGACATTCGCCTGGGCCGGCAGGTATTGCTTGCCGAACTCGCCCTCGATGAAACCGCGCGCCATGTCGAGGGCATCGGCGGAGAGGTTGGTCGAGTCGGTACGCATGTAGGTGATGTAGCCGGCCTCGTAGAGACGCTGGGCCATCATCATGGTCTTCTTCACCCCGAAGCCCAGACGGTTGCTCGCCGCCTGCTGCAGGGTGGAGGTGATGAACGGCGCGGAAGGCTTGCTCGAAGTCGGCTTGTCCTCTCGCTTGGCCACCTGGTAGGCGGAAGCCTTCAGCGCCTCGACCGCAGCCATGGCCTGCGCTTCGGTGACCGGCTTGAAGGCTTCGCCGCCCTGGCGGGTGACCTCGAAACGCACCTGGGCACCGCTATCGGTGGTCAGGTCGGCGTGCACGTCCCAGTACTCTTCGGGGATGAAGGCGCGGATCTCGCGCTCGCGGTCCACCACCAGCTTCGCCGCCACCGACTGCACGCGACCGGCGGACAGTCCGCGGGCGATCTTGGCCCACAGCAGCGGCGAGACCATGTAGCCGACCACGCGGTCGAGGAAGCGACGCGCCTGCTGTGCGTTGACCCGGTCGATGTCCAGCTCGCCGGGCTGGGAGAAGGCCTCCTGGATGGCCTTCTTGGTGATCTCGTTGAACACCACGCGCTTGTAGCGGCTGTCGTCGCCACCGATGGCTTCGCGCAGGTGCCAGGCGATCGCCTCCCCCTCTCTATCCAAGTCGGTTGCGAGATAGATGGTGTCGGCATCCTTGGCCAGACGGCGCAGCTCCTCGATCACCTTTTCCTTGCCGGGCAGGATCTCGTACCTGGCCTTCCAGCCGTGCTCGGGGTCGACGCCCATGCGGGTGAACAGCTGGCGCTTGGCCTTCTCCTTCGGCGACAGCGTCGGCGTTTCGGCCGCTGCCGCCTTGCCGCGCTTGACCGGCTCCTTGCTGGCCGAGCCACTGGTGGGCAGGTCGCGGATGTGGCCGATGCTCGACTTCACCACGTACTGGTTGCCCAGATACTTGTTGATCGTCTTGGCCTTGGCCGGGGATTCCACGATGACCAGAGATTTGCCCATGAATCGGAAAGTTCCTGAAAAGATGTCGAGATGAACGGTTGGCACCGTCGGCGCAGAATATGCAATTAAATGTAACTGCGCCCTGATAAGGCCACGCTATATATAGTGGCCGGTGTAACGAGGTCAAGCGCGCGACTATTACCGATTGCCCTCAGCGTAGCGAAATTCCACGCTTTCGCTGCGCACCAGGGCAAAGCGCGGCAGGGTTTCGCCATCCACCTCGACGGTTTCGAGAAACATCGCCAGCGGCCGCACCCACAGGCCGTAGTCACCATACAGGGCCTGGTAGACCACCATCTGCTCTTCCGTCTCGGAATGCCGGGCCAGCCCGAACACGCGGTACTCGCGCCCCTTGTAGTGACGGTAGAGTCCGGTTTGCAGCGTCATGTTCACCTCCCAGCCATTGCCCAGCCGAAACGCAAACCGGGGCGCACGGCCCCGGCTTGCGTCATGCAAAAAGGTCAGACGCGCTCAAACACCGTGGAGATACCCTGACCGAGGCCGATGCACATGGTCGCCAGACCGAGGGTGCCGCCGCGCTGCTTCATCACGTTGAGCAGGGTGCCGGAAATCCGCGCCCCGGAGCAGCCGAACGGGTGACCGAGGGCGATGGCGCCGCCGTGCAGGTTGACCTTGTCGTCCATCCGCTCCAGCAGCTTGAGATCCTTGAGCACCGCCAGGGCCTGGGCGGCGAAGGCTTCGTTGAGTTCGACATGATCGATATCGTCCAGACTCAGGCCGGCACGCTTGAGCGCCTTGCGGGTCGCCGGTACCGGCCCGTAGCCCATGACCGACGGATCCACCCCGGCCACCGCCATGGAACGCAGCACCGCCAGCGGCTGGATGCCGAGGTCGATGGCGCGCTGCCCGCTCATCACGATCATGCACGAGGCACCGTCGGTGATCTGCGAGGAGGTGCCGGCCGTCACCGTGCCGCCCTTGGGGTTGAACACCGGCTTGAGTTCGGCCAGTCCGGCCAGGGTGGTTTCCGGACGGATGGTCTCGTCGTAGTCGAAGACCTTGAGGAAGCCGTGCTCGTCATGCCCCTGCATCGGGATCAGCTCGTCCCTGAAGCCGCCACCCAGCGTGGCCTGCTGCGCCAGCTGGTGCGAGCGGAAGGCGAACGCGTCCTGCGCCTCGCGGCTGATGCCGTGCATCTTGCCGAGCATCTCGGCGGTCAGGCCCATCATGCCGGCCGCCTTGGCCACATGTAGCGACAGCTGCGGGTTGGTATCGACACCGTGGGTCATCGGCAGGTGGCCCATGTGCTCGACACCGCCGACCACGAACACATCGCCGTTGCCGCTCTGGATCGCCTGGGCAGCGCTGTGCAGCGCGCTCATCGACGAGCCGCACAGGCGGCTGACGGTCTGCGCGCCACTGGTATGCGGGATCGGCGTCATCAGCGCGGCCATCCGCGCGATGTTCCAGCCCTGCTCGAGGGTCTGGTTGACGCAGCCCCAGATCACGTCCTCCACTTCGGCCGGATCGACCTTGGGGTTGCGCGCCAGCAGGCGGGTAATCAGTTCGGCCGACAGGTTTTCGGCGCGGGTATGGCGGTGCATGCCGCCCTTGGAACGGCCCATGGGACTGCGACCGAAGTCGACGATCACCACGTCTCGCGGATTCAGGCTCATAACTTTTTCTCGCTCCAGTCGTTGCGCGCTCAGGCGAAGAACTTGCGGCCGGCTTTCGCCATTTCGCGCAGCTTCTCGGTCGGCTGGTACAGCGGACCGAGCCCGGCATGCCGATCAGCCAGGGCAACGAATTCGGCCACGCCGAGGCTGTCGATGTAGCGCAGCGCACCACCGCGGAACGGCGGGAAGCCGATGCCGTAGATCAGGCCCATGTCCGCCTCCGCCGCACTGGCGACGATGCCGTCCTCCAGGCAGCGCACCGCCTCCAGGCACAGTGGCAGCATCATCACCGCAACGATCTCCTCATCGGAGAACTCGCGCCGCTCGCCGACCACCGGCGCCAACACCTCGTGCACGCCCGGATCGGCCATTTTCTTCGGCTTGCCGCTCTTGTCGGGGTGGTAGACGTAGAAGCCCTTGCCATTCTTCTGCCCGAGGCGACCGGCATCGAAGAGTGCATCGATGGCGCTGCGCCCGTCGTCCTTCATGCGCTCGGGGAAACCGGCCGCCATCACCGCGCGGGCATGGTGGGCGGTGTCGATGCCGACCACGTCGAGCAGGTAGGCCGGCCCCATCGGCCAGCCGAACGCCTCCATGACCTTGTCGATGCGTTGGAAGTCGACACCCGCCGCGACCAGGCGGGTGAAGCCGCCGAAGTAGGGAAACAGCACGCGATTGACCAGAAAGCCCGGGCAGTCGTTGACCACGATCGGCGTCTTGCCCATCGCGCGCGCATAAGCCACCGTGGTGGCGATGGCGGCCGGGCTGCTCTTCGCGCCACGAATCACCTCGACCAGCGGCATCATGTGCACCGGATTGAAGAAGTGCATGCCGCAGAAGTTTTCCGGCCGCTTCAGCGCCGTTGCCAGCAGATCGATCGAAATGGTCGAGGTGTTGGTGGCCAGGATGGTGTCCGCCCCGACCTGCCCCTCCACCTCGGCGAGCACCGCCTGCTTGACCTTGGGGTTCTCGACCACCGCCTCGACCACCAGGTCGACCTGGGCGAAATCGCCGTAAGACAGCGTCGGGCGGATCGAGTTGAGCGCCTCGGCCATCTTCGCCGGGGTCAGGCGGCCCTTCTCCACCCGATTGCCGAGCAGCTTGGCCGCTTCGTCGAGGCCGAGCTGGATGGCTTCCTCGCGGATGTCCTTGAGCAGGATCGGCGTGCCCTTGACCGCCGACTGGTAGGCAATGCCGCCGCCCATGATGCCGGCGCCGAGCACGGCGGCCAGCTTCACCGGGCGGGCGTCCTTGTCATAGGCGCGGGCCTGGCGCTTGAGCGCCTGGTCGTTGAGGAACAGGCCGACCAGACTGCGCGCCACTTCGGTCTTGGCCAGCTTGACCAGCCCCAGCGCCTCGATCTCCAGCGCCTTGTCGCGGCCGTGGCTGGCCGCCTTCTGGATGGTCTTGACCGCCTCCACCGGCGCCGGATAGTGCGGCCCGGCCTGGCCGGCCACGTAGCCCTTGGCACTTTCGAAGGCCATCATCTGTTCGAGCTGGTTGAGCTTGAGCTTCTCCAGCTTGGGCTGGCGACGCGCCCGATGATCGAGCTCGCCAGCCATCGCCCGACGGCACAGATCCAGCGCCGCCTCGCGCAGCCGTGCTGGGGCGACCACCGCATCGACCACGCCGACCTTCAGCGCAGCCTGCGCATCGTTTTCCTTGCCGCTGGCGATCCACTCGATAGCGTTATCGGCGCCGATCAGCCGCGGTAGGCGCACGGTGCCGCCCCAGCCGGGATTGATGCCCAGCTTCACTTCCGGCAGGCCGACCCTCGCGCTGTCGGCCATGACGCGAAAATCCGCCGCCAGGCACATCTCCAGTCCGCCGCCCAGGGCCAGGCCGTTGATCGCCACCACGGAGGGCAGCGGCAGGTCCTCGAAGGCATTGAAGATGCGATTGGTCGCGAGGTTGCCGGCCAGCAATTCGTCCTCCGGCAGGCCGAACAGCGTGAGGAACTCGCCGATGTCGGCACCGACGATGAAGGCTTCCTTGCCACTGGTGACGATCACGCCCTTCACTGCAGCCTCGGCGCCGATAGCGGCAATCGCCTCGTGCAGCTCGCTCAGGGTCAGACGGTCGAACTTGTTGACGGTCTCGCCCTCGCGATCGAAATTCAATTCGGCGATACCGTCCTCGAGCGCCGCAACGGTGATGGCTTTACCCTGGTAAATCATCGACTGATCTCCATCTATGGAAGCGTGAACCTGCACATCCGCCCCGGTTTGCGCACCCGACACGCCATCCGGCAAGGATAGCCGCCAGCACCGGGATCATTCAGGACAAACTACGCGCAGGCACCCGGCACGACCCAAACCGATTCATACGGGTGTTTGATCCGATTGCCACACCCTCGGGGAATTCCATAGGCTTGTCAATCGAGCACCGCGAGGCGACTGCCCGGGCGAGACGCGCCAGGAGCTGACCAATATCATGGCTTTCGCCCGCCACTGCTGCATCATGAACCAACAGCCGAGCTGCAAGCTGGGCCATACTGGAATCCATTCCCTGCCACGGAGAAGCGAAATGAACTACCAACACCTGCTGGTCGCGGTCGACATGACCGATGATTGCCACACCGTGATTCAGCGCGCGATAGAACTGGCCCACAGCTGCCAGGCTCGCCTGTCGCTGGTGCACGTGGTCGAACCGATGTCCATGGCCTTTGGCGGCGACGTGCCGATGGATCTGTCGGCGCTGCAGCAGCAACAGATCGACCAGGCGCGCGCCCAGCTGGACGGCTTCACCGCCAGCCACGCCGAACTGACCAAGGACAACACCCACCTGGCCTTCGGCCAGCCGCGCCAGGAGATCCACCGTCTGGCCAGCGAGCAGGGCTGCGACCTGATCGTGGTCGGCAGTCACGGCCGCCACGGCCTGGCCCTGCTACTCGGCTCGACCTCAAACGACGTGCTGCACGGCGCGCCCTGCGACGTGCTGGCGGTGCATCTGAAGAAACCAGAGTAAAGGGTGTCAGCTGCGTCACGCCGGGCCTTGCGCCCGGCATGACGCAACGAGTCAGAACACGCCCAGTTCGGTGCCGCTGCTCATCACCAGCGGACGGATCTTGCTGAGCTGGGCTTCCAGCGAATAGGACACGCTGGAGGCCATGGAGAAGAAGCTGAGGAAGGCCTTGAGGTTGGAGTCGTTCTCGCAGGTATCGTGGATGCGCTGCCAGAACGCCTGGTTGACCAGCTGCAGTTGCTGGTAGTTCTTGACCAGCCCCTTGAGTTCCCAGTCGGCATGCCGGCCTTCGCGCATGTTGTAGTACTGGCGCATCAGGTACAGCGAGACGGTACGCAGGATGAATTCCTGGTTGCTGGCGAACGGCAGGTGCTGCTGGGCCATCGGCTTGAGGCGGCAGAGCATCGGACAGGCGCTGGTGGCCATCAGCACGCCGAGCAGGGCACGCAGTCCGGCCTCCAGACTGACCTCCTTGTAGTACTCGCGCTCGGCGGTGATCACACGTACCTTGGCCTTCTTGAAGGCCGGCAGCCCACGGAAATCCTCGATCACCTGGTACAGGTCGACCGCCGCCGGGCAGTGCGTGTTGATGTCCTTGTTCAGCGGGCAGTTGCTGCACTGCTCGTGATCCAGGCGGGTCCAGCGCGGCGCATCGTTGGCGGCGGCCGGATCGTAGCTGCGATTCAGCTCGACCCGATAATTGAACTCATGGTTGTCATCCAGCGTGATCCTGTACTCGATGGTCATTCCCTACTCCGTGTCCGTATCCGTGTCAGTGCATCAACCTTCCAATTCGGCCCAGCGCTCCAGCAAACGATCCAGCTCCTGCTGGAGGAACTCCAGACGCGCCAGAGCCGCATGGGTCTGCTCCTGAGGCTGCAGATAGAAATCGGGATTGGCGATCTCCTCCTGCAGAGCGGCCTGCTCGCTCTCCAGCGCCTCCATCCGTGCCGGCAGTCCATCCAGCTCGCGCTGATCCTTGTAACTCAGCTTCTTGCGCGCGACCGCAGCGGGGGCGACCACCGCCGCCTCGACCGTCGCCGGCTTGCTGTCCTGGGCCGGCTTCTCACCCGGCTCCTTGCCAACCCCGAGCAGGCGCGGCGAACCACCCTGGCGCAGCCAGTCCTGGTAGCCGCCGACGTATTCGCGCACCCGGCCCTCGCCCTCGAACACCAGGGTGCTGGTCACCACGTTGTCGAGGAAGGCCCGGTCGTGGCTGACCATCAGCACGGTGCCGGGGAAGCCGAGCAGCACTTCCTCGAGCAGCTCGAGGGTTTCCACGTCCAGATCGTTGGTCGGCTCGTCCAGCACCAGCAGGTTGGCCGGCTTGCTGAACAGCTTGGCCAGCAAAAGGCGTGCCCGCTCACCACCGGACAGCGCCTTGACCGGCGAGCGCGCGCGCTGCGGGCTGAACAGGAAGTCGCCGAGGTAGCTGAGAATATGGCGATTCTGGCCGTCGATGGTGATGAACTCGCGGCCTTCGGAAATGTTGTCGATCACCGTCTTTTCGGTATCCAGCTGCAGACGCAGCTGATCGAAATAGGCCACCTCCAGCTTGGTGCCGACCTTGATGCTGCCGCTGGTCGGCTGCAGCTCGCCGAGCAGCAGCTTGAGCAGGGTGGACTTGCCGGTGCCGTTGGCGCCGAGCAGACCGATGCGGTCGCCGCGCTGCAGCACCATGGAGAAATCGCGGATCAGCGGCTCGCCGCCGGGATGGGCGAAGCCGACGTGCTCGGCGACGATCACCTGCTTGCCGGACTTGTCCGCCACATCCAGCTGGATGCTGGCATTGCCCTGGCGTTCGCGGCGTTCGCGACGCTCGCTGCGCATCTCCTTGAGCGCGCGCACGCGGCCCTCGTTGCGGGTGCGACGGGCCTTGATGCCCTGGCGGATCCACACCTCTTCCTGGGCCAGGCGCTTGTCGAACAGCGCGTTGGCCGCCTCTTCCGCCGCCAGCTGTTGCTCCTTGTGCACCAGGAAGCTGGCGTAGTCGCCGTTCCAGTCGATCAGGTGGCCGCGGTCCAGCTCGAGGATGCGCGTGGCCAGGCTCTGCAGGAAGGCGCGGTCGTGGGTGATGAACAGCACCGCGCCGTTGAAGCCGAGCAGCGCCTCTTCCAGCCAGGCGATGGCGCCGATGTCGAGGTGGTTGGTCGGCTCGTCGAGCAGCAGCAGATCCGGCTCGGCCACCAGCGCCTGGGCCAGCAGCACGCGGCGGCGCCAGCCACCGGACAGCTCGGCCAGGGTCTTCTCCGCCGGCAGCTGCAGGCGACTCAGGGTATTCTCCACCAGTTGCTGCAGGCGCCAGCCGTCGCGCGCTTCCAGCTCCTGCTGGACGCGGGACAGCTCGGTCAGGTCATCGTCGGTCTGGATGTGCTGGGACAGATGGTGGTACTGCGCGATCAGCTTGCCGACCTCGGCCAGCCCTTCGGCCACCACGTCGTACACGCTGCGCTCGTCGGCCGGCGGCAGCTCCTGCGGCAACTCGCCGATCTTCAGCGACGGTGCGCGCCAGACCTGGCCGTCGTCCGGACGCTGGTCGCCCTTGACCAGCTTGAGCAGGCTGGACTTGCCGGTGCCGTTGCGACCGATGATGCACACCCGCTCGCCCCGGGCAATCTGCCACGACACCTTGTCCAGCAACGGCGTGGCGCCGTAGGCGAGGGACACATCGGTGAACTTGAGCAGGGTCATGGGCAACGCTCTCCGCAGGAATGGCCGCGCATTCTACTCGCTGTTTGCCCACACGGGGCATAGTGGATTTCCTACAGACAGCAGTAATTTCGCCAAACCGCCGGTTTTCCAACGAGCGGCGCTTTGAGGGCCGTCTGCCGCGCGCTAAGCTTCACGCATTCAGCTCATCCCGCCCACGCCAGAAGTACCGGATTCCCCATGCGCGCCCGCCCGCTTGTCCTGATTGCCTGTCTGCTTGCCAGCCTCGGCCTGTTCACCCAGCCCGCGACCGCCGCCTCCCTGGCCCAGCAGCGCATCCTCTACGACGAAGCCAAGCGCGCCCTGGGCAAGAACGACCCTGCGCCCTACCTGCGCAACCGCCAGGCCCTGCAGGGCTACCCGCTGGAGCCGCATCTGGCCTACGACGAGCTGACTCTGCGCCTGAAGAACGCCAGCAACCGCGAGATCGAGACCTTCCTGGCCGAGCACGGCGACCTGCCGCAGATCGGCTGGATGAAGCTGCGCTGGCTGCGCTGGCTGGCCGAGCGCGGCGAGTGGCAGACCTTCATCAAGCACTATTCGCCGGCCCTGGAATTCACCGAGCTGGACTGCCTGCTCGGCGAGTACCAGTTCCGTCACGGCCAGGCCGCCGACGGCGCCATCACCGCCAAACGGCTGTGGCTGACCGGCAAGTCGCAGCCCAACACCTGCGACCGCCTGTTCGACCAGTGGCGCGCCCAGGGCGGGCTGACCGAGGACATGCGCTGGCAGCGCCTCAAGCTGGCCGCCCAGGAGCGCAACTATGGTCTGGCCAGCTACCTGCAGAAGACCCTGG
>RCUJ01000787.1_pt1 | contig 17917 bp, 16 predicted proteins | sample 2166321 | NCBI WGS metagenome assembly RCUJ01 (sample SAMN09932808, study PRJNA488358) | compost metagenome | feature: garden; material: soil; isolation source: compost soil in an enriched community after 118 h of incubation | place: Germany: Experimental Botanical Garden Goettingen | collected... | reverse complement strand
TTGATACGTCGTACCATGTAGGCAACGACATCACTTCAGCCATCATATCGGAGATCTCATCGTAGACATCGATAATGATCGTACGGATATTCGGATGATCACGGCAGCACTTAGGCAACCGGTTGATGAAGTAGCCTTCATTAAAGTCATGGAACGCCCGAGTCCAAGTCATGCTCTTCGTCATGTAGTCATCGAACATCTCGCCAACTACACGCTCTAAAGTTCGTCTATCTCTGGATGTTGGTTCTTTTGTAAATTTTGTAGCCTCACCGAAGAAGTTGTCACTTATCTCGGAGAAATCAATTACGCAGTCGTCGCCAACATTTTTCAATAGCACGGCTATTCCCCATTGCTAAGTACGATCCACGAACGTAAAACCAAACACCGCACTCATCCAACCAATCATCTTCCGGCTCTGGAAGGAAGTCAACTGGGCGTAGGCCGATCTCTGTCGCTGTTACGCTCAATTGCATTCTTTCGAACGAAGTCTGTTGGTCAGGTCTTTCGAACAGGCTGGCGCTTACAGTGGCAACACCATGATTCTTGGCATACCCACGGGCCATCCATGCTTCCATCACATCCGGGTGAAAGTCACCATGACGTTTGAGTAACTCAACCTGCTCGCTAATATCAACGACAGCGAAGTTCCTCTCATCCAGTATTTTCTCTGGTAGTCGCAGATTCTCGAACATACGTGTCCCCTATAGCCTACATGATTAGGTCGTTTTGTAGATAAATACATCTACAAGGCTCTACAAGGCGCATAGAAGCCGTTTCGAATATAAATGAATACCGTGATAACAAAAAAGAAAGAACACCACTAGGAGATCGTTTTACGGACCTCCTAGCGTTTGTGGTTCTAGCAGAACTTCGGTGAACCGTCTTCGTTGAAGTATGGATTGACGCGGTTGGTGCAGACGTGGTGGACTTCATCGTACTTGTCTTCGGTGAAGTGGTTGTGCCAATATCCGAACTTGCAACGATGGCATTCAAAACCATTACCGCCAGATTGATGAGTGTGGTGCAGATCGTCTACGTTACCGCAATGGTCACAGACAAAACGCATATTCAGATTTACAGCCATGTTCGTATACCTGTTTCATGTTAAGAGCATAAACCGCGGGGCACTTGGCCCCGCAGTCTAATTACGGCTCAGGTCTTAGAGGACCAGGCCGGTTGCTTCATCTACCACAACGCTAGCGGTAGCAAGGGTGGAAACGGTGTTGGTGACGCGTTCTTTCATTTCAGCTTCGGCCTTACGTTTGTTCATGTCTTCTACAACGCCGTTCAGCTTCTCGATGGACACGACGAAGTAGAACGAGTTGGCGAATTCACGACTATCGTCAGGCAGGTAGCCGACAGTGTCGTACGCCGCATTGATTTCAGGCATGACGCTGGTACGATCTTTCAGCAGGCCGGCGATGCCGATAGCGCTACCTACGTCAGCCTTCAACTGATCTTCACCGGCGTATACATCCAGCAATGCCAGCGACGGCTTGTACTTGGTAACTTCGTGGAAGTCGAACAGGTTGGCCACGTCGGACGAATCCAGGTGGCTGTTCTTGCCGCTTGCCAGTTTGGCCAGGGTTTGCAGAATGAACAGTGGTTTGATGTTGTTGTCGGAATCGGTTTTCTTCGGATCGTTCGGAGTGTAGCTCAGAACAACCGGACGACCGACGGCGGCAACGGTCAGTTCCAAGCCAGTCAGGGTATCGATGGCGTTGGAAGATTTCTTGCCGGAGGTGAATGCTGCGGAAGTAACGCCGACAGCTTTGTGACCTTTGGCCAGCAGTTCTTTCAGGATGATCGGACCGGCAACGGAGCCAGTACCGCCCGAAAGGGAGAAGATAACAACGTTGAAGTCAGCCGCTTGGTGAGCCAGCATGATTTCAGGCAGAGCTGCAACGATCTTCGCCGCGTTCTGTTTACGGTTGGAGCCAGAACCATCGACACCTTTCAGGGTGAAGGTTTCGGACAGCAGCGCGCCGTCGAGGTTGGCGAAGGAAGTATCGATGTAGCTGTATTTCTCGTCGCCATGCAGGCGTGGCTCACCTGGGTGGTTTTCGCGGTATGCCCGGAGTTGGTTGATGGCCGTACCGCCGCAAGCGTAGAAACGAATGGTGCGTGGGCGAACATTGATCAGGCCGTTGTTGATTACTTCAGACATGTACAGCTCCTAATGGATGGTTGGTGCAACAATGGTAAGAGGCTTCAAGCGAAATCACTTGAGTCCTATTGGAGGGATTCGTTATGTCAGATCCGGTTACAGTGGCAATCATGCGGGTTAAGAATGGTATCCCTCGGGACATTCTCAATCAGGCATTCATGCCAAAGCGTTACGACCCAACTCGCCAAGAGCGTTATTTCGATAACGTCAATGGGCTGTCAATTGATCAGCGTATCCGCGAGCTCGTTATTGAGGCTCGTGTTGCAATCGATGTCAACCTGAACTCTGGTACTGAAATGTTCCTTCCGTTGTGTTTCGCGGAAGTGGATTTCATCGATGCTTACAACGTAGTGTACCGATTCCCCCGTGAAGCATTGGGTGGTCGGAACATCACAACTGTCCATGAACTCATCTACGGTTTGACTCAAGGCCTGAGTAGCAGTACTAACTCTGGTTTCGATCGTCGTGCTGGCGATATGCTCATGGTTGGTCGTGACATCATGCGGGCCGTTAGCGGCAGTACCGTAATGGGTACAGCATACGTTCAACTCGTAGGTATTAACACGATTCTGGTAAACGACATCAACCAATTGGTCGGTGACGGTGCAGTGCGTGTCAGAGTGACCCACGAGGCGAACTTCAACAACCTCGACCCGATGTACTACTCGGAGTTTACGGAACTTGTCTTCCGTGCCGTTAAGGCGTACATCTACAACAATCTGATCATCGAACTTGACGAAGGTCAGATTCGAGCTGGTGCGACTCTCGGACGTATCCGGGAAATCGTTGACAGCTATGCTGATGCTGACCAGATGTACATGGACTACCTGAACGTCGATTGGAAGAAAGTCGGCATGCTCGCTGATCAGGAGCTTAAGCGTAAAATCCTTAAGCTGTCCTTGGGTGCAAGACCTAAGTACTGATTGACGTGTTGGTAATGTATAACTGTAGCAGTTTAGGATAGGGTGGGTAATCCCACCCCGTCTTTATGCCGTAAGTTTACGCTTCACCATTCTCGAGAATAGCAGTGTGCAACTGTTCTTCTTCATCCACAACGAGGAATCCTTCATTCTGAAGGTATTCCTTTACATCACCATTACCATTCATCAGGTAGAGCAAACCGCTCTCGCCATCCTTGACAGTATCTTCAGGACGTACCAGCTTTACCACCTTGTAGACGGAGTGATCGTCCACCTTCGGTAAGCTCACGCCATTGATGATGTTGTTATCTCCATTCTGAGTACCGGCTACTGGACGACCAGTGTCGATACCTTCAGATGCATCTTCGAAGGAAGCTTCGCCTTCACGGCGCCAGCGGACTTTAAAACCCTTTGCTTCAAGACTTTCGATAATCCCATTCACGCCATCGTCAAACGGCATGGTGGTTGGGAGTTCGATCATGACCTCACCCGATTCACGAGCGTCGGGCAGAGATCGCAGGTGCATACCCGGTTGTGTTTCCTTTACAGCCTTCGCTGCTTTCTCTTTCTCTTCAGCTTCAGTCATCGGTGAAATCCTCGAAAAACAATTAAGAGCAGTTGCCTACATTTCATTAGGACTTTTTAAGTAAAGAGCATAAAAGCACTTTCACTCGGATAGGCAGTAGGCCTATCCTTTTACACGCCCTATAAATATCATTAGGACGTTTTGTTAAATTTTAATTCCCTAGAGCGAGTTCCTCGCTATAAAGATACTCCTACTCGATATCGTTACACTCATCTCGCTACGGAGTCTAGTCTATCCCTATCACCACCAACCCGGTGTTTACTTCGTAAACACCACCCTTCCTCCTCTTTCCCAAGCTGAATGAAGTGTGATGCATAAGAGAAGTGTCGAAGTTATTTCTTACAAAAAAAAGAATGAAGCAACCTCCCCGAAGGGAGGCTACTCGTTACTCAGCTTCTACTTCAGGCATAGCCTTGATGTGAACACGACCACCAACATAGTGCCAGTCGTGCTTACGGCCAGTCACCCTAGTCTGCTCGACACAGTAAGCTTCTGCTTCCAGTTTAGGCATGTCGAAGAAACCAAGGCTCACACCTTTCTTGAATACCTCGTCATCACATGGAGCAAGGGCCGCCGGTGCAGCAGGTTTGGTGAGGAACTTCTCGACTTCGCCGATATGTTCTTCCATGGTCTTCGGTGGAGCATCAGGATCGATCACTGCATCGCTGTGAATCTTACGCATGCGGGTGATTTCGGATTCAGCTGGTACGTCAGGCATTTACAACCTCCTCAATTTTAGTAACGTGATATTCTTTATCGACTTTACCGAGAACACCTTTGTTCACGATAGTAGCCTTGATCCAGATAGGACCGTGTTTGCCAGGCCACCAATGGCCTTTACGTTTGTGTTCACGAGGAGAGGCGTGAGTACCACCTTTCCAATCAGTACGCTTACCACGACGACCTTGTACCAGACTAACCACGTTGTAGCAGTTACCCGGCTTAGGTGGTGGGACATCTTGCTCAGGTGCGGTGATAACAGTTTCGATCTCAACTTCACTAAGCTGCTCACCAGCGATGAAAGCCAAGACAGACGACACCATACCCAAACGCTTATCCAGACTGCGTTTAGTGTTACCCCAACGAACCTTAACCTTATCGCCTTGAAGACGCGCATACAGCGTTGCAGTGGCGTGCCAAGGGATATCCTTCTTGGTCTCGGACAGAAGTTTCAGAGTGATTACGTCTTCATCTTCCTGAGTAGCCAGAACAACAGCCTTCAGTTCGTCACCCAATACAAATAGGCAGGAATCGTAAGGCAGACGCAGACCATCGAACTTTGTATCTGGATTGAACTCGAAGCCTTTGAGGTCCTTAATGATGAACCGTTCAGGCATTTCCAGATCGCCAGTGGTGAAGTCCAGAATAGGTGGTGGAGGTGGTGGTTCTTCCGGTTCAACAACTACCGGCTCTTCAACCGGTGCCATCAGTAGAGCTTGTTCTTTACGCAGGCGGATTACCCGAGCTTCCCAACCAGGGTCTTTGAACAGCATGATGCTTTCGATGTGTTCCTCGATAGCACGGATCTTCAAGAGTGGATCACGGTATTGACGAGCGATCAGATCGTCATCGTAAGCAGTCGGGTTCTTGATAGGGCGACGGTTAGGATCATCAGGACCACCCAACTCGTAGCTGTTGATGTGCTTACGCCATTCTTTCTGACGCAACTTGTTGAGTTGGTCCGCATTGTAAGCGACTACCTGAGTAGCCTCAACGCGTGTCATCCCTTCTTCCATCAACTTCAGGATGCGTTTCTCAGTAGCCTCTGCCGCAGCTACAGCCTTACGGTTGAAGTACTCGCTGTTATCCAGCGGGCCGGGATTCATCATCAGGGCTTTAGCAGCTTCAGCTGTTTCAAGTACCGTGGTCGTTTGCAGCTCAGACATGAACCGAGAGTAATCAGCCAAGGCATCTGGAGTAAGGGAGATGTTGGAATTGATGTCAGTCGGATAACCTCGAGTGAAGAGAAGCTGTTCTACCTGTTCAGGCTTCACTAAACCATCATCTAACAGATTGCTCAATGCGTTACCGTCGAAGTCGGCATTAGAGCCGAGTAGGACGAGAGGATTGATAGGACCAGCGCCAGTACTTTCATACTTGGCTTTGTTGATGTAGTAGTTACGGACTTCGGCTTCGCCAAAGGCACGGGTCGGAATTTCACGTTCGGTTGTTTGTGGTTTCAAAGCGATAACTTCTTCGCGGATGGTCATGATGCTTAACTCTTAGTGTTGGGCGTAATCGCCGATGCTTGGACGTGGGTTGCGTAAGTTTTCGATATTCTCATCAGGAGCAGATGAGACCTTAGCGTGATACCAAGACTCGTACCCCATTGCCTTAGCAAGGAGTCTGTACGAATCACCGAGGGTCAACTGCCCAGACGACAGGATCTGCATGTCACGCGCGCACTCCTTCAAGGTCTTACGACATTGGTTGTAGTGGAATGCCACCTTGACCATGTAATCGACTGGAGTGTAGAACGTGGACGGTTGTTCGTCGTAACCACGGAACTGGAACAGCGACCAGTAATCGATGACCTTTACATTTACATCGACAGGCGGAATGGAATCCGGTTCAAAGATCTGTTTACGACCAGATAGCCCATGCCGCCACACACTTGGATAGTAATACGTTCTCGACTTGAACTTAAGTTTGACAGCCTTAGAACGAAGTTGAGCTCTATCCCGATATCCCAATGCTTGAGATAGGATCTCATCGACCACCTCTTCAGCAATGTGACCACCCAACAGTGTAACAAGGCGCTTACTACATTCTTCGAACTGAGCCGAATGAACACCGTTGCCGTAAGCCAGAGTGAAGATAGTACCAATCACGGTACTCTCGTCCAGACGACCAGTAGGATCGGTGACAAACTCAAGCAGTTGGTTCTTCTTCAAGAACTCACTGAACTTGGAACCCAGTTCTTCGATAATGTGCAGCGCTGTAATTGTAGACATCGGTGACTTCCTCAGTCGATTAGTTTGACGATACGAGAGACAGTGGAGATTTGGTGAAGTGTGCTTCGACCCAGTTGTGGCGATTTTCGTTGAATTCTTTGAGATGTGTCGAGCAGAAACGGAACAACTTGTATTCGCCAACAGGATCGATACGGCGCGAAACCTTGAACTGCTCCACCGCTACTTTGACGCAGCAGCAGCAGCGAACGTTACGTTCCATTTCGAACGAGGTATCGTCAGCAGCTTCGAACATCGTGTCTTCAAATTCTTGATCGACGATGTAGCCGGTATCACCGATACTACCGTGCCCAGAAAGAACCCAGCGACCAGCAGCAACTTCAAGCGCCAGATGATCGACTTGACCGCAGTAGATCTTTGCCAAGTTGTGTAGCAGTTGAGGATGGTAGTCGTGGTCAATATGTAACCCATCATTACCACATGCTTCAGCTACCAGATCACCGGGAATAGCTTCAACGATATCGCCTGGGAAGACGACGTAGATGTTGTACCACTTCTCGTAGTTCTCGAGAGTGATGATAGGTACATCGGAAGAGATGTAGAGGAACAGCAGTTTATCGCGTTCGGATCTAAGAGGCATGAGAAACTCCAACTGTGGACAAAGAAAAAAGAACCCGCTACTCAAAAGAGTAAAAGCAGCGGGCTAAAGGGGACTCAGTTTAAACCTTCCAGACGAAAGGTCCATCAGGGTGTACGATTACAGTCAGCTCATGACGGTAGGTCACGTAGTTGACGGTGAAGCCTTCGTTACGCAGACGACGCGCCAGTTCGGTGTTGATACCTTCGTTGAACCAGAGATTGCGTTTGAGTGCAACCAACATGGTGCGGAAGCACAGCGAGGAACATTCCTTATCGAGATCTTTGGTCGGGATGTTCTTGAAGATGTGCAGGTATTCGATGATACCGTCGGTCTTGTTCCAGATGACTGGCTCATCCAGAGGTTTGATGTCCGGCGTTTCTTGGGCGAAGACGCGTGGAACACTCAGACCCATTTCGGTTTCGATTGGACCAGGAACTACTTCGATCGGAGTTTCAACCGTTGTGGTCCGATCCATGTCAGGAATAGCCATAACCCATTTCATGCCGGTCATGTCTACGTTGTTCTCAACGCCTTTGTTCCGATACAGATCGACTTGAACATCAGCGCGCTTTGGCGTACCGAAGAGTTGAACCACATTGGCGCGATTGGCCGAGGTCGCCATGATTTCCTGGAACTCAGCTTCGGTCAGGAACATCTTGCCATCATCCACGGTGTAAGCTTTCAGGACTTCAGCTTCAGGCGCTGCGTCCCATGCCCGATGGAAGTCTTCAGGGTTAACGAGATGCTGCTGTTGAACGTAAGCGAAAGCGGTTTGCAGAGGAGTTGGGTTGCTGTCGAGAGTGATCATCTTGGAATCCTTAAGAAGTTAGAAATTTAGCTTTGCAGCATAAGCGCCGGGAAAACCCCGGCAAGTCCTTATGCTTCTGGTGAGTAGTCGGCAAGATGCTTGCTAACGTCACCCTTAGAAGAAATACAACGAGGACAGACATTCGGTACAACCGTGCTGATCCCGCCGATGTTTAACGTCGTGGTGAACAACGTTTCGGATTGCTGCCCACACTGAGAGCAAACCGGTTGGAGCTTTGCAGAATCTTGCTGAGACATCTTTAAGACCCTTTGTTGTCTTCCTTCCAATCATCGTAATGATCATCACAGAAAACGTGATACGAGGTATTGCCTGGAGCTGATTGGTACGGAATCTTTACGCATCCCCGTCGACCGCAATCGCAATCGAGATCATCGCCGGAACGCAGAAAGATCGGCTTATTAGTTGCTTGGTTAGACATGTTGCAGACCTCCTACGGTCGGTTAGTGTTGGTTATTCTATTATCACAATGTAGGACTATAATAATTTGCGTTAGGTATCCTGTGACTAAAGAACCCTAACAGGGTGGGGACTTCGATGATTCAAGATTCTCTCAGACCATCGTCACTACCGGGTCGCAACATCAAAGAAGTGTTTGAGCAGCATTGCTCCCACCTTGTCTTTGATCAGAAGCTTCTCCGAAAGGTGATGGATTACGAACAGCGGTTCGTAAACAAGAATGACGTACACATCAGATTCTTCGGTGGGAACTTGATGGGCGTCGATCCGGTTCGCTTCAAAGACGAAGACCGGTTCAAGTGGTTCAACGAAGTAATGGACGTGGATGAAGATTCCCTTGAGGATGATCTACATGCGCTTCCTGAAGTGGTAACTCACCGGCACGTATCCAGCGACGTCATGAACTTGGCCTGTCTTTGGATGATCCATAAATTTCTGACGGCGGACAAACTCAATGAAGGTGATCGGCACAGCGGCGCTATGGCTTGCGCTCTCGTTCTCCAGTACAAGTATATCACATCTATTCTCGCTAATTGGTTTACCTGGGACGCCGATCCCATCGTTGCCCAAGCGACCTACGCTCAGCTATCCAAGCGCTTTGGTCTTAAAGTAGCGGGGAGTTGGGGTGAGCTGCTTAAACAACGTGCCTCTGACATCGTCAGTAAAGGTACGTTGTGGTACAACCACCTGATCAAGTTCGATAAGGACATCGACAAGATCGCCAACGATACACAAGGTCGTATCAAGGATATCCTGAAGAACATTCGGGACGTCTTCGAAACGGTGCTTCATGATCCAAGTCTTCAGATCCAGAATTCGGATGCACAGATCGAACTCGACGGTGAGCTCAAGATCCGTGACAAGACTCGGCTGTATTCGAGCTACATCCGTTACCTGTTGGAGATCATTAGCGATAAGAACAACTTCATCATCCCGGAGTTGGTCGAGGTTATCGTTAAGACAGTCCCTACGATGCCTAAGAGCGCGTTGGTGAACACGCTGTCGTACATGTCCAACAATGCCTCTCCTCGGGCTGACAAGCGCGTACAGCGGATCTGTGAGATCACGTTGCAACATGCGTTTGATTACCTGAACAAGAATCCATCGACCATGGTGTCTAGTTCTGACATCCCTGGGTTGCTCCGTAAGATGCGCTCGTTGTATCAAGCGTCTCGTACGAACAACGCGATGATTCTGGAGATGCGGGAACTGACTGAAGACATTACGACTATTGCGATCAAGTCAAAGAACAAGGTTTTGATCTCATCAGTACGTAACGCTGTACTTCTTTACATTCTCCTGCGTGCCTTCACAAAGCACCACAACGAGAAGTAAGCGAACATAAGGCCCGGCGTGAGCCGGGCTTTATGCTGTTAACGACGGAACGATGGACGGCCAGGGAAGTTACGAGCGGCTGCGAACAGACCATCTCGGTTCATCCCACGGGCAGCAGTAACCTGAATGTTCTTATCGCTAACCGCAACACGGTCAACGGAAACAACATCGGACTCATCCTCACCTACAGCCTCAGACATCAGAGACTTCAGCTTGGCTTCCAAGTAACGACGTTCAATCAGAGTAGCCGCACCTTCGATCCGCGCTTCAAGGATCTCGATATCAACCGCGTGCTTCTCACGCTTACGGTTCTTAGCCACAACTTTAGGATCGTTGCCAGCAGTAACAGAACGTACACGAGAAAGAACCTTACGCGGATCAATACCGTAGTGATCCAAGTTACGAGCGAAACGAAGGAACCAGTTAGCCATGAGCCATGAGATTACATGGTCATCGTGTCCAGAGGCTTTGTGGTCAACCCGACCGCGACGTTCTACCAGACTGGAGAGCTCATCAATAAGCGCAGGCTCACGAATCAACTCAGCCTGTTGAACGGTAGCCAACTTCAAGATGTCGATGTACAGATCCGCCCGACTACCGGCTGTGGTCATGAAACCAAAGTCATTACGGAACGGGAAGTACTTACGCTCGGAACCACCACCAGAAGTGTAATCCCGGTAGGTACGTTTCTCAGCGTCAGTACCGTAGGCGTTGTCCACGATATCCGAGTAGATACGACGACCCACATCCACACCCAACATCGGGAGACGGCTGTTAAGGATATCGAACATACCAAGCCACGAGGACTTGTTCTCAGGGATCAGGGTGAAGTTCGGGAAGTCAGCCATGAACTGAGCCAACCAATAGGCAAAGTAAGACAGACTGATCTCACTCACCATGAACGTCATCAACGTCTCACCGGTTTCCACATCGAGCATCACGCCGGTAATAGCATCTCGGTTAACCGCGTTAGAGGTATCGAGACCCATGATGGCTTTACGAGCCCTGACTTCTTCAATCGGAAGTTGGAACTTGATGTGGTACTTGTACTTCTCTTCAACATGAACGTACTGCGCTTGTTGCGCGTGGTCACGGATCTTGTTGAGGATCTTCTCAGGGATAGGGTTACTCTCGGAACCGAAAGTCCAACGTCCAAGGAAGTCTCGTTCGATCTGGTCACGAGATGCAGAAACCATCGCGATCTTACCACGCAGCCATTCATTCGTCTTACCGAGCTGCAAGTGGTTAAACGAGATATCGATAAACGGCGCATCGCGGGATTCGCATTTACTGTTCGCCATGATCATGTCAATGGCTTCAGCACGGTTCTTCGCATCAAACAACGCTTCACTGAAGAACATTGCTTTCTTCTTGATCTTCTCGTAAACGTACTTACCCGAATCCGTTGACAAGTCACCGGCCGTAGTCGTGTAGAGAATCCCGTGGAACAGCCCTTGAGCTCTCGCTTTATCGAAGGAGTCCGTGGTGGATGCGATCAGAGCAGGAAGCGAAATAGCAGCGTACGGCAGGAACGGGATTTCGTCCCCGTAGATGAAGCGAGGGGTCTTACCACGACCCACGTTGTTCGCCTCTTCTGGAGAACCTTGTGGAACGTACGAGTACGTGATGTTGCGATTCATCATCGTAGTGAATTCGTACTGGTTATCCGTGTCCTTGTCCGCCTTGTACCACATCCACTTCGGCAGTGCGTCCCGATAAGCCTTGTAGTTCTTGATCTCGCCTTTACGCAAGTCACCCTTGGTGAAGAGGATGGAGTCAGAACCTTGAGCAGCGAACATGTGCAGCAGGATAATGATTGCCCGACTGTTCAGGGATTTACCTGTCTGACGGATCTGCTGGACGTAAGTAACAAAGGCGTTGAAGATACACCAGAACATGGCGATGTTGCCACGGTTCGCATCCAGATGGAAATACTCATCGCCACCAGCATCTGGGAAACGAATCACCTCACGTAAAGCGTACCAGAAGTTCTCGGAACACTCGAGCAAGATCATCTGCTGTTGCGCAGGAGTCAAGTCTTCCGAATAAGGATCGACCCCCTGCAAGAGAGGGTTGTGCAAAGCCAAATGGAAGTAATAGTTCTCGACTCCCATCTTTTGATACTTTGCTGCAAGCTTAACCCAAGTCTGTCTGCGCGTCTTGGTATCAGCAATCGCATTGGGATATTTGTTATCCCAGTCGTCTAAATACAAAAGTGTCATAGTTGGTCCTCAATGCGGCATAGTGACCTAGGGAGGTCGCCCTCCCTAGATCGTATCCCTTAGACCGAGTGCGTAGGGAAACCAGCCACAGCCAATTGCAGATCGCCGGAGACGTTACGCTTAAGGAACTTCACGTAGAGCGTCTCACCTTCGGCAAGATCGTTGATGAATGTGAGATCATTCGCCCACTGACCGATCGGGAATTCGTAGACGCGAGTCTTCGTAGTCACGATGAAGTGGGTTGGAGCTGGAGCCGAAACTTCAGTTTGCGGATCGTACAGAGCTTGCAGTGGTTCGAATACCAGCTTCAACCACGCAGCCTTGTCAACTGCACCGCACTTCAGGTTCACGGTACTCAGGCCGCTGCTGCCAGCACGGATGATCGCTTCGATACCAGTACCGTAGTAACCCGGCTGGTTGCTCGCAAACTTGACTTTCCAGTTGGTAGCCCGCAGACCACCATCACGCTGCAACGCAACCTGTACGGTTTGCACATGGCGGTTGCTACCGTAACTGGTATCGACCACGCTGAGGTTCACACCGAACTTCAGGGTTTGCACCGAAGTGTATTCCAGTCCGTCGAACGGCATGGATTCTTCGTGCAATTCCACAGCAGCTTTCGGTACACGGCGAGCCACCTGACGGTTCAGGTCGTACAGCCAGTATTCCAGCGTGTAGCCTTGCAGATTCGAGATCCACGACGGGAACACGAACAACTTGAGGCTGTACGATGGATCAGCCGGCAGGCCACGGATCTGATAAGGAACAGTTACAGTACCGGCATACGTGGTGCCTTGACTGTAAGAGAATTCCTCACCTTCACTCGGAGCATAGCTCAGAGTAACGTCGGCGTAACGACCGGTGATGGTTGGGGACCAGTACTTCAGGCCCAGCAACTTCATCTTGCCGTTGGAGTCTTCATCCACAACGTCTTGGATAGAAGTCGAACCGTCGATGTACGTCACCTTCGCACGCAGTGCCAGAGTGGCCACAGTTGCAGAGATGGAGATGTTCAGGACGTTCGGCTCAGTCGTCGACAGGTACGGACTGATCAGTTCAATCGACTTGATGCGTTTAACCGCATCGTCAGGATGACGGACCACGTTGGTGTTGTGGATCAGGAGCTTAGCAATGCTCAGGATCGCGCCAGTGTAGCTGTAGAACACAGCCGTCACCAATGCACCGTCTTCAAGCGCAATGGTGCTGTAGCCCGCTGTAGGAGCTTTGATATTGAGGTTAGTAACAACGTCAGTACCAACGGTCTTCAGAGGGATAGCATCATTGACGTATTCGTTCGATGCGTTGTAATACGCACTGATGACTTCGCCAGTCGAGGTGATGTCGATACCTTTGAAGACACGGAACTCTTTCGCCAGATCGCTGTACATGTGCAGACGTGCATCGACGTCCAGAGTGTACGGCAGTTTGCGTACGTCCAACATTGCACGCCAAGTTTCGCTGGTGTAGCCAGTGCCAACGCCGAGAAGAACATCGACCACGCCAACATCACCGCCAGACTTGGGAAGTTCCCACAGCGCTAGGTCAGCGACGTAACTGGTGTAATCCACCCGAGTAACACGAAACATGCCGAGGTCGTAAATGATGACAAGGTCATCGACGTTCGGCACGTACTTACCTTCACCTTGGATAACATCACTGCCATCGTCCACAAGTCTGTAAGAGTAGAGGTCAGCGAGCTTGAAGACCTGAGCCTTCAAACGGTCCTCGTCAGTGATCACCGTATAACCGTTCGGTAACGGGATGATTTTCTCAGCCATAATTTCGACTCAGTAGAGGGAGTGGTTGCCCACTCCCTATTGGGTTTATGCCGACACTTCGTCCCAAGAACGATGCGGGTGAGGGTGATCGTCCTGCTCATGCTCGTAGCCGGGCTCCACAATCACCAAGTGGTGGTTGAGAGGAACCTTACCGTCGAGGAAAGCTTCGACCGCCCGATCCAAGAACCGATACTGGTAGATGTTGAGCTCGAGTACATCGGCTTCAGGGTGTGGATCGACCTTGACGTATTCATCATTCACGCCCCGTGCTGCTGGGTCGTACTTGAGAATCCATTCGTAGCCAACCAACTTCTCCTTGACCTGCTGCAAGGTATAAGTACCCATGAACTCATCCATCAACAGAATGCCGTTAAGCATGTCGTAGATAAGCTTCGCGCAGAAAGGACTGAAGACCGAATACCATGCAGGCATCCCAGACGGCAAAGGTTCCACCGGCTCAGGACGGTACTGAGTGAGATACCCTTCCACCTTCTCATCGATGGCATCAGAAACTGCCTTCAACGTATAGGTGTCAGTATCAGTAACGCCCATCATTGGAATGACCGGGTGAGTGATCAGGTACGGCGTGCCGTTCTTCACACCAGTGGCAAGCACTGCCCCGTCTTCACTGAATGCAACTTCTTCACGGGTGTACAGCTGACCTGCAATGGAGATACGGCAGACCTTATCGTCACGCACGTTAAACCGAGCGTTATGACTCAGCTGCTCGTAAGCAACGAAGCCAGAATCACCGACCGGTTCCAGAGTCATGTCAGGGTTACAGAAGCCACGACCACGAATGGTCACGTCCTGCATTGCACCCGGCTTCAGATACATCTTGTTGACGATGCAGACCTCAGGCCACTCGACGTAATAGTCGATGTCAGGAACCAACGTGTACTTGTTAAGAATCACGTCGAACTGACCAGGTGGAACACGCATCACGTCGGTAACCGGAACACGACCACTCAACACCTCATCGATATTAACGGTGAGAGTCAGTAGGTCATCCCGATAGTTCAACTGGAGGGTGTGGCACAGGAAGTCTTTGCTGTCACGGATTGCCGTATGGTGTTTCGTTTGATCGATGTGCCAGCTAACCACCCGATTAGAGATGGTGTAGTACTCATCGTCACCCGTTACGTCTTTCCAATTGTTCTTGGAAACGCCGTTCCAGATGTCACAAACGTAGAACCGATAGTCAACGCCGTATTCCAGCTTAACCAGATCGGTATCGTAAACAGTCGACAGCTTGGTGCCGCCACGACCCACGTAACTCTCGATGTACATCGTTTCCGGATTGTGAACCGGATACTGAATCGAGTTGTCGTGAACGTACCAGCCCAACAGCAGACCAGCATTGTCGTATTCGAACACAGTCGAGAACTGAGTCACTGCGAATGGAAGGTCCACCCACGGAGAGTTCACTTCGATCTTGTAAGGCACGTCGCAGATCAGTTTAGAGATCGCATTGTACCCGTAAGCCTTCTCAACCATTGGACGATCGATACCGCCGAACTCAGCGCGCATGATCTTCGGATAGAAGCTGTTCTCAAGTTCCGCAGCCTGCCAGATATCGAGAGACTGTTCACCGATCATTGCTTTCAAGCGGTTAGGTTCAGAAAGCTTGAACAGTTCCTTGATCCGATGCGCCTCGTTAACCAGAGGGCGATTCGTCCAGCCGCTATTGCGAACGATCACTTCCAGACGCAGGTCATCGTTCCAGATCCACCCGTCGATGTTATCGATGAAGTGTTGGAGATAAGTCTGCGGAATCGAGTAGTCCCGATGTGTTACCATCCGGATAGAGTCCGGTTGGTTCTGGTGGTAATACCGGCCGGTGTATGCTTGCGCCAATTGATAACGCAGCATGTAGATGTCGATGTCATCTTTGTAGTCGATGATGTCGGACACACCAGCACGCGGAACCAGATACTTGCCCTTCGTGTCGAGGATACTCAGGAACGACTTGAGATCTTTGATCTTCAGTTCGGTAACAACTTTCACCGAAGCGTCGTAGGTATACTCGAGGATGTCCCCGACCTTGGCCGTGGTCAGGTTGATGTCCTTAACACGAACACCATTCACGAAAGCCCACGCATACCCAGTCTTCAGTTTAGCGTCACGCCACTTCGCTTGAAACAGCGAATACTGAGCCTGAGTAGTCGGCGTAAGACCGGCGATCTCGATCCCGTCATTGAGGAACATGCCGTCATTACCATCGAAGTAAGCGTTGCTTCTCCAACGGATATACGGCTGCTCAATACCGAGGTTTGCGATCTTCTTGGTGTCAAGAATAGCGATCACCAACTGCCCGGTATGAGTGTACAGCCAATATGCTCTGTGGGTCGGGATGTGTAAACCTAGTTCGGTGTACAGATCCACGAGCAGTGAGGTAGCATTACACTGCCCCATTACCGATACCCATTTATCGACGATTGTAGTCATTCCCACCAAGATAGGTGGGAGGTCGCCGATGTTGAAAACGTGATACCACTGGCCCAGAGAAGGAAGGTTGTAAGTCTTCATCCCGAGCTTGACGTTACCGATGGCACCTTGGCGTTTAGTTACCCGCGTCGGTGCCACGATGTGCTGGCGATCTTGCCGTGGACTGCACCAAGCATTCCGGTAGGCGTGATCAACCAGAAAGTCGGTTGAACTAACCATGTGCTTACCTCTGGCCGATAAGGTGGTTCATGCTCTTGACGTATTCTTTATCGGAACCCTGACGGATAACCGCTTCGATAACACGGCCAAGACCCGTGCGGGTGTAGCTGCGTTCTTTGCAGGTGGAGTACAGCATCGCCAAGAACATCGGCGGGTATTCGACAGCCACGGCAACAGCTTCACGATGGAGTGGGCCGAAGCTCGCTCCTAATGCAGTGTAGACGTAGGCCACTGTCAGGTCGTGAGTTCGTGGAGAATCCAACACTCTTACGATCCACGTAATCAGATCTTTAAACGTATTGAGTGAAGGAATCTCACCCAATGCGCCGCGAAGAGTTGTAGGGTCCATCGCTGGAAGCAGACGAGACGCACGAACCATCAGACGATCAACGTCAGACTCGTCCGCATTCTCTGGCAGTGGACCAAAGAGCTGAACGTAGTAGATTGCGATCATTGCTCGGACCAAGGTACTTTGACCAAGGTCAAGCCCAATCCGTTGGCTGATTGCACCGTTAAGCCAAGAGATGAAAACCTTGGCTGGGAAATCACCGACGTTCAACATGTCACGCTTGAAGGTTGGCGGCTGGGTGTACCACATCACCACCAAGTCAGCAACCAAGATGGCGTGCTTAGCAGCATCATCTTTAACGAAGCGACCATCTGCGCGCATCAACGAACGGCCATCAATGACTGCCGGTGCTTGCAAGGATGGAATCTGGACGCGAGTGAACACTTGTTGGAATGGTTTGATGTCAAGAACGCCTGGTGGAATAAGCATCACACCCTGCGTACTGAAGTCAGTTCCAACCAGTTCTTCATTGATTTCCAGCTTCCGAATCGCAGCTGCGGTTTCGTCCAAAGAGAACCGCGAACATGGAGTGGTCTGGTATGGGGTCTCGAACATTGTTCGCGTCTCCTACTTATGTGAGTTAAAAGTTACATTCGTTTGCATAAAGCGGGAATAAAAATAGTATGCTTACTTCGGCGTTTCGGCTGAAGTTCGCTGACCATACCATTCCTCGAAGTTCTGCGCAGAACTAGCTCCTGGGAGTACAACATGTCTGTAAGTCGTTTGAGTTCCGTGCCACGGACTGAGTTCCGGGGCGTAAAGGACGAGACGGTAACGAGCTTGACCCTTCCGGTCGAGAATCTTCCGATTCGTCTTCCTCTGTTCCAATCGTTCGCACCTTGGGGTGAGTACGGTAACGGTCGCTACGTGAATGACTCGGGTCTGAGTCTGCTGTTCGGTTCGGGTGTGACAGATCCTCTGTCGCCGTTCTTCACCCACCAATCGCAGTTCATCCGCAGCCACTTCGAAGCTGCCGGTAAAGCGATCTTCGTTCGTCTGCCCGCGCCGGGTGCTGCACAAGCATCTTTCCGCCTGGCTCTCGATGTCGTCGAAGAC
>RCUJ01000786.1_pt1 | contig 17934 bp, 15 predicted proteins | sample 2166321 | NCBI WGS metagenome assembly RCUJ01 (sample SAMN09932808, study PRJNA488358) | compost metagenome | feature: garden; material: soil; isolation source: compost soil in an enriched community after 118 h of incubation | place: Germany: Experimental Botanical Garden Goettingen | collected... | reverse complement strand
AACACCCAGATCGCAGTGGCCGCCGAGCAGCAGAGCCAGGTGGCCGAAGAAATGAACCGCTCCATCGTGAGCATTCGCGACGTCACCGAACAAACCGTCCAGCAAACCACAGGCTCCGCCACCACCAGCTCTGAACTGGCGGCCTTGGCCGGGGAGCTGAACAAGGCCATCCGCCAGCTCAAGCTGTAGCAGCAGGAACACGGTTGAAACGCGACAAGACTGCGTAGCCCGGATAAACCGCGGCACGCGGTGCAATCGGGGAATCGGCTGCGGATTGCGCTGGAGCTTGGCCGGGTTATGGTGCTTTTTGCCCTGTTTAACCGAACACCGCGACCGTCTGCCGGCTGATCGCCAGCAACTCCCCGCGCGGCCCCCACAAGGCGGCGGCGATATGCCCGTAGCCGTCACGGGCATGCTCGATCTGTGCGCGGTAGAGGCACCAGTCGTGGGTATTCAACGCGGCGACCGGCTGGATGAACTCGATGGTCCAGGTCAACGAACTACCCGGCGCCGGTTTGCTCAAGTGCGCCAGCACTGCCGGCGGCCAGGCATCGACCAGGGCCAGCAGGTGCGCCTCGCTGACAGGCTGAGCCTCGCCCTCCTCGCGCAAGCGCACCCAACCACCCATTTCCCGCGAGGGATTGTTGCTGAAGGGCATGCCGCCGATGCCCCAGCGCATGGCCAGGAATCGAGTGAACGCCGGTGTCACATTGCGCACATAGGCGAGTTCCGGGCAGTCCTCGACCGGTTTGATCTGCGGAGCGGGTTCGGCGGCGACCTCTATCGCCGACTGGCGTGGCGCGCCGAAACTGCCTTGCACCAGGGTCACCACCTGACCGTTCTGCACTGCACGGCCCAACACCTGGCTGACCGCCTTGCCCTCACGCAGCAGCTCGACCTGAAAACTCACCGGCACATCCGGCTCGGCCGGGCCGACGAAGGTGATCGCCAGCGAACGCGGCGGCCGTCCTGCCGGAACCTGAGCACGCATGGCCTCATACACCAGCGCGGCCATCAAGCCACCAAAACTGGCCCGCCCCTGCGCCCAGGCGGGCGGAATTACCACGGCCTGCGGGTTACTGCGAACCGCCTGGAGCAACTCAGAAAAGACCATAACCACCTCAAGACACCGACAGCGGATGATCTTAGGGGAAATGCACGGTGGGGCAAAAGGGCGTTTCGGCCAATTGACGCGAGCAAATGGCGCACGCCCGGACAGGCTGAAAAAACCAACGGCGCGCGAGGCTGCCCTCCAACGCCCAACGCAGTTGCAGCTGCCCGACGGCGGTCGCAGCAGGCGGACGTTTTTTCACAAGCTCTCACTCCATCTCGCCGCACAATTCCGCCGCACGCAGCAGCGCGGCGGTCAGGCTGTGCCGCTCCCACTCCTTGAGCACGGCCAAGCGCTGGCGAAACTCCGGTGGCAGCAGGGTCGGCGCTTGCTGGACCAGTTCGCGGCCGGCCTCGCTGAGCAGCAACCACTGGCGCCGGCGATCCTGGTCGTCGCGCTGGCGCTGCAACAGACCGCGCTCCTCGAGACGATCGAGCATGCCCGAGAGAGTCGCCGCGGTCAGACTGACCCGCCCGCTCAGGTCGCTGGCGGTCAAGCGCGCCTCACCGGCCAACACCTGCAGGATCATCAACTGCATGGGCGTCAGCCCGCCGAAACGGGCCAGGCGCTTGGCATGCACCTCGCCGGCCTGCTGCAGGCGCCTGAGCGCCTGGAAGATCGGCAGGTCGAGAGCCATCACAGATGACAAATCTATTTCAGTAGAAACTATTTTATCTGTCATATATGCCTTTAAACCGAGTTATCGCTTTGACATGAAAGCATTTATTTGTTTCCCTGTAAAAGGTCCGGCAAGCCCGGACCACTCCCCAACGGACAACCCGGTAAGGACCATATGTGCGGAATAGCTGGAGAACTGCGTTTTGATCGACAACCGGCCGATCTGGCCGCGGTCGAGCGAATCACCCATCACCTGGCCCCCCGGGGCCCCGATGCCCACGGCTTCCACAGCCAGGGGCCGATCGCCCTCGGCCACCGCCGGCTGAAAATCATGGACCTGGCCGAAGCCTCCGGCCAACCAATGATCGACAGCGATCTCGGCCTGTCGATGGTATTCAATGGCGCCATCTACAACTACCCGGAACTGCGTGCCGAGCTGCAAGGCCTCGGCTACCGCTTCTTCTCCGGCGGCGACACCGAGGTGCTGCTCAAGGGTTATCACGCCTGGGGCACGGACCTGCTGCCCAGGCTCAACGGCATGTTCGCCTTCGCCGTATGGGAGCGTGACAGCCAGCAACTGTTCATCGCCAGGGATCGTCTTGGGGTTAAGCCCTTGTACCTGTCGCGCACCGGCCAGCGCCTGCGCTTCGCCTCGACCCTGCCGGCCCTGCTGCAAGGCGGCGATATCGGCAAGACCCTCGATCCCATCGCGCTCAACCACTACCTGAATTTTCATGCCGTGGTACCGGCGCCACGCACCATCCTCGCCGGGGTGGAGAAACTGCCGGCAGCCAGCTGGATGCGCATCGACGCCCAGGGCAACTGCGAACAGCAGACCTGGTGGAACCTGGAATTCGGCCCGCGCCGCGATGAAATCGCCTTCGACCTGGAGGACTGGTGCGAACGCGTGCTCGACGGCATGCGCGCGGCGGTGTCGATCCGCCAGCGTGCGGCGGTGGAAGTCGGCGTGCTGCTGTCCGGCGGCGTCGATTCCAGCCTGCTGGTCGGCCTGCTGCGCGAGGCCGGAGTGGAACAGCTGTCGACCTTCTCCATCGGCTTCGAGGATGCCGGCGGCGAGCGCGGCGACGAGTTCCAGTATTCCGATCTGATCGCCGAGCGCTTCAAGACCCGCCACCACCAGCTGCGCATCGGCGAGAACGAGATTCTCGAACAACTGCCGGCCGCCTTTCGCGCCATGAGCGAGCCGATGGTCAGCCATGACTGCATCGCCTTCTACCTGCTGTCACGAGAGGTGGCCAAACACTGCAAGGTCGTCCAGAGCGGCCAGGGCGCCGATGAACTGTTCGCCGGTTACCACTGGTATCCGCAAGTGGACGGCGCGAGTGATCCGTATGCCGCGTACCGCGAAGCGTTTTTCGACCGCAGTTACGACGACTACGCCGCCACCGTGCAACCGAAATGGCTGACCGCGAATGACGCCGCCGGTGACTTCGTCAAAGCGCATTTCGCCCAGCCCGGTGCCGATGCGGCGGTGGACAAGGCCTTGCGTCTGGACAGCACGGTGATGCTGGTGGACGACCCGGTCAAACGGGTCGACAACATGACCATGGCCTGGGGCCTGGAGGCGCGCACGCCGTTCCTCGACTATCGCCTGGCCGAGCTTTCCGCGCGCATTCCAGCACGTTTCAAACTGCCCAACGGCGGCAAGCACGTGCTCAAGGAAGCGGCGCGCCAGGTAATTCCCGCCGAGGTGATCGACCGCCAGAAAGGCTACTTCCCGGTGCCCGGCCTCAAGCACCTGGAAGGCGCAACGCTGGGCTGGGTGCGCGAGCTGCTGGTCGACCCGAGCCAGGATCGCGGGCTGTTCAACCCGGCCATGCTCGACCGCCTGCTGACCGACCCGCACGGCCAGCTCACGCCGCTGCGCGGTTCCAAGCTGTGGCAGATGGCGGCGCTCAACCTGTGGCTGAGCGAGCAGGGCCTGTAACACAGGATGCAGGAACGGCCGTAGTCCGGATGCAATCCGGGGATGTCACGACACCCTTCGCGACCCGCAGCCAATCCGGGCGCGACCAAACAGCAAAGGACACTTCGCCAATGCGCGCCACTGCCTTCAATCAACGTCTTCTGCGCGGCCAGTCGCCCTCCTACGAGCGCCTGCAAGCCCGTTTCGCCGAAGATCACCGCACCGAACCCTGTCAGCCCCTGGCCGTGCATTGCGGCTGGGGCCGCCTGCTGATCGGCCATACCTACCCCGATGCCGCCGAACTGGCGCACGAACTGCTGGCCGAGCGAGCGGGCGAGCGCGATATCGCCCTGTACGTCGCCGCCCCGCAGCAGGTGCTGGCGCAGGCGCCGCAGCAATTATTCCTCGATCCCTCGGACACCCTGCGCCTGTGGTTCAGCGACTACCGCCCGGCCCACAGCGGCTTTCGCGGCTACCGCATCCGCCGCGCGCAGAACCCCGAGGACTGGCAGGCGATCAACTGCCTGTACCAGATGCGCGGCATGCTGCCGCTCGACCCGGGCAAACTCACCCCGCGCCATCAGGGCGGACCGGTGTACTGGCTGGCCGAGGACGAGGACAGCGGCGCGGTGATCGGCAGCGTCATGGGCCTCAACCACCACAAGGCCTATCGCGACCCGGAACACGGCAGCAGCCTCTGGTGCCTGGCGGTCGACCCGCGCAGCAGCAGGCCCGGGGTCGGCGAAGTGCTGGTGCGCCACCTGATCGAGCACTTCATGAGCCGCGGCCTGAGCTACCTCGACCTGTCGGTGCTGCACGACAATCGCCAGGCCAAGGGGCTCTACGCCAAGCTCGGCTTTCGCGAGCTGCAGACCTTCAGCATCAAGCGCAAGAACAGCATCAACCAGCCGCTGTTCCTCGGTCCCGGCCCCGAGGCGGACCTCAATCCCTACGCCCGGATCATCGTCGACGAAGCCCTGCGCCGCGGCATCGAAGTGCAGGTGGACGACGCCGAAGCCGGGCTGTTCACCCTCAGCCACGGCGGCCGGCGCATCCGCTGCCGCGAATCGCTGAGCGACCTGACCAGCGCGGTCAGCATGACCCTGTGCCAGGACAAGCGCCTGACCCACCGCGCCCTCAGCCGCACCGGCCTGAGCCTGCCGGCCCAGCGCCTGGCCGGCAGCGCCGAAGAGAACGCCGCCTTCCTCGCCGCGCATGGCAGCCTGGTGGTCAAGCCGGTCGACGGCGAACAGGGCCAGGGCGTGGCGGTCGATCTGCGCAGCCCGGCCGAGGTGCAGGACGCCATCGAGCGCGCCCACGCCTTCGACAGCCGGGTGCTGCTGGAAAGCTTCCATGAGGGTCTCGACCTGCGCATCCTGGTGATCGGCTTCGAGGTGGTCGCCGCCGCCATCCGCCGCCCGGCCGAAGTCATCGGCGACGGCCGTCACTGCATCGGCGACCTGATCGACGCCCAGAGCCGCCGCCGCCAGGCCGCCACCGGCGGCGAGAGCCGCATCCCCAAGGACGCCGAGACCCTGCGCACCCTGCATGCCGCCGGGGTCGACTACGCCAGCGTGCTACCCCAGGGCCAGCGCCTGGCCGTGCGCAAGACCGCCAACCTGCACACCGGCGGCTGCCTCGAGGACGTCACCGCGATTCTCCACCCGGCGCTGGCCGACGCGGCGGTCAAGGCCGCGCGCGCCCTGGACATCCCGGTGGTCGGCCTCGACCTGCTGGTGCCTGCGGCCGACCAGCCCGAACACGTGTTCATCGAAGCCAACGAACGCGCCGGCCTGGCCAACCACCAGCCGCAACCGACCGCCGAGCGCTTTATCGACCTGCTGTTTCCGCTCAGCCAGGTGGATTGAGCCTCGGTTGAGTGGTACGGCACAGTCCGGAGCGGGGTAGATAGTGGATCAGGTGCATGCGGCAGGCCGCTCCGACCAATTTCGCAAGGAGACGTTAATGCAGAAACTCCCCGAACCGGATCTCGCTTACCTGCAGAAGATCCTCCTGGAAATGCTCGCCATTCCCAGCCCTACAGGTTTCACCGACACCATAGTGCGCTACGTCGCCGAGCGTCTGGAAGAGATCGGCATCCCCTTCGAGATGACCCGCCGCGGCACCATCCGCGGCACCTTGAAAGGCAAGCAAAGCAGCCCGGACCGTGCGGTGTCGGCCCATCTCGACACCATAGGCGCGATTGTCCGCGAGCTGAAGGACAGCGGTCGCCTGGGCCTGGCCCCGGTGGGCTGCTGGTCGAGCCGCTTCGCCGAAGGCAGCCGGGTCAGCGTATTCACCGATCACGGGGTCATCCGTGGCAGCGTGCTGCCGCTGCTGGCCTCGGGACATGCCTTCAATACCGAGGTGGATCAACTGCCGATCAGTTGGGACCACGTCGAGCTGCGCCTGGACGCTTACGCCAGCACCCGCGCCGACTGCGAGTCGCTGGGCCTCGCGGTGGGCGATTTCGTCGCCTTCGATCCGTTGCCGGAGTTCACCGACAGCGGCCACATCAGCGCCCGCCACCTGGATGACAAGGCCGGCGTCGCCGCCCTGCTCACGGCGCTCAAGGCCATCAGGGAAAGTGGCCTGGAAGCGGAAATCGACTGCCATCCGCTGTTCACCATCACCGAGGAAGTCGGCTCCGGCGCCGCCGCCGTGCTGCCCTGGGATGTCAGCGAGTTTGTCGGCATCGACATCGCCCCGGTCGCGCCCGGCCAGCAGTCCAGCGAGCACACGGTCAGCGTGGCCATGCAGGACTCCGGCGGCCCCTACGACTATCACCTGTCCAGGCACCTGCTGCACCTGGCCGGCGCCAACGAAATCCCGGTGCGCCGCGATCTGTTCCGCTACTACCACAGCGACACCCAGTCGGCAGTCACCGCCGGCCACGACATCCGTACCGCCTTGCTGGCCTTCGGTTGCGATGCCACCCACGGCTACGAACGCACCCATATCGACAGCCTGGCCGCCCTCACCCGTCTGCTCGGCGCCTACCTGCTCAGCCCGCCGGTGTTCGCCAGCGACGCACAACCGGCCCAGGGTTCGCTGGAGCGGTTCAGCCATCAGCTGGAACACGATGCGCAAATGGCAAGCGATACCCGCGTGCCGACCGTCGACAGCCTGCTCGGCCAGCGCGACAAGGACGCTTGAAGGCCTACTCACATCCGGGCAAAGTGGCCGACTGGGGATGCTGGCGCGGCCCGTTTCACGCGCCCCAATCACGATAATGGGGGGCGCGGGATGCCGCGGATGTGCCTGGCGCTGCTGTTGCTCTGGCTGTGTGGCCCGGCCTGGGGGTTATTACCCGCGGAGCTGGACAGGCCGGAACTGCGCCTGTCCCTCGGCGCCAGCATGGGCTACCTGCAAGACCCGCAGGGCAGCCTGACCCTCGAACAGGTCAGCGCCCTGGGCGACGAACGCTTCGAACGGATTCAGGGCGACCACGCCAACCTCGGCAAGAACCCTTCGGTCTGGTGGTTCAAGGTGCGCCTGCACAACAGCCTGACGCAGGATCTGAGCGGCTATCTGGAAGCCAATTACCCGCTGCTCGATCATATCCGGATCTACCTGAGCGGCAGCGACGGTAATTGGCGCATGCAGGAGAGTGGCGACCGTTACCCCTTCATCCAGCGCCCGGTGCAGGTGCGCAACTTCTGGTTTCCGGTAACCCTGCCCCCGGGCGACAACAGCCTGCTGGTACGCGTGGATACCAGCAGCACGGTATTCGTGCCGCTGTACTTCAGCACCCACAACGCCAGCGCGGCCGCCCAGGAAAACCTCATGGGCCTCAACGGCGCCTTCTACGGCGTGCTGTTCGCGATGTTCTGCTACAACCTGTTCCTGTTTATCTCGCTACGCGAATCGGCCTATTTCTGGTACCTGGTCTACAGCCTGAATATCGGCCTGTTCAGCGCCAGCTTCGACGGCATGCTGTTCAAATTGCTGCCGCACTACGTCGGCCTGCAGTCGATCGGCATCTACCTCCTGATGTTCCTCCACTGCCTGAGCGCCAGCCAGTTCAGCCGCCACTTCCTGCATACCCGGCAGCACTTCCCGCGCCTCGACCTGGGCCTGCGCCTGTTCATGCTGGCCACGCTCGGCTGCCTGCTGTCGCTGCCGCTGATCGGCCTGCCGGCCTGGAACATGCTGGCCAGCCTGACCGTATTGGCGGTGTCCCTGGTGCTGCTGCTCAGCGGCGCCTATGTCTGGCGCCGGGGCTTGCGTTACGGCTCCTACTACATCCTCGCCTGGGGCATTCTGCTGGTCTCGTTCATCATCGCCACCTCGGGTTCGCTGGGGGTCGAGCTGTTCGGCCTGTACGGCGCCGCGGTGGTCAAAGTGGGCGTGACCATCGAACTGATCGCCCTGTCCATCGGTCTGGCCGATCGCATCAACAGCCTCAAGGAGGAAGGCTTCCGCTCGCGCCGCGCCGCCGAACAGGCGGAGATCGAAAACCAGGCCAAGAGCCGCTTCCTGGCCATGATGAGCCACGAGATCCGCACCCCGCTCAACGGCGTGCTGGGCATGCTGCAACTGCTGCGCGAAACGCCGCTGGACCGCAGCCAACGCTTCTATGTCGACACCATCTCCAGCTCCGGCAGCTCCTTGATGGCGGTGATCAACGACATCCTCGACTACGCGCGGATCGAATCCGGCAAGCTCAACCTGGAACACATCGACTTCGACCTCGAAGACCTGACCTCCGACACCCTCAGCCTGTTCACCGGGCAGGCGCTGGACAAACAGTTGCGCCTCTACATCAGCCTGGATGCGGGCGTGCCGCGCTGCATGCGCGGCGACCCGACCCGGGTCAAGCAGGTGCTGATGAACCTGCTGAGCAACGCCCTGAAGTTCACCGACACGGGTCATGTCGGGGTGAATGTCTGCCGCCGCAGCGACTCGCTCGGCCAGGCTCATCTGGTATTCTCGGTAAGCGACAGCGGCGTCGGCATCGACCCGCAGAATCAGGCCAGGCTCTTCGAGTCCTTCTCCCAGGGCGATTCCAGCACCACCCGGCGCTATGGCGGCAGCGGCCTGGGTCTGGCCATCAGCAAGCAACTGGTGGAAATGATGCACGGCCGCATCGAAGTCCAGAGCACGCCAGGCCAAGGCACGCGCTTCGCCTTCGACATTCCCCTCGACGACCAGGCCGGCGAAGCCGATGCCCTGGGCCTGCTGCTCAAGGGCCGCGCCGCCCTGCTCTGCTCGCTCGACGGCCTCGGTCTGGACGCCCTGAGCCGCCTGCTCGGACGCTGGGGCATGTGCACCGAACACTGCCAGAACCCGGACAAGTTGCACATGTACCTGGAAGACTTCGCCGTCGCGCCGCTGCTGGTGCTGATGTCGCCCTGGCCCGGCAGCGCCAGCCACTGGCTGGACTCGCTGGGCCCGTACCTGCAACCCGGCCAGCGCATTTTGCTGCTCTGCCCGCCGCAGCAATGCCAGCAACTGCCAGCCAGCACCAGCCTGCGCCTACTCAGCCTGGCGCAACCGCTAACGGTCAGCGCCCTGCGTGCCACGCTGGTCCAACTCTATGCAGAACCCCGCGCCGAAGTGCGCAGCCTGCCGCGTGCCGCACGCCCCGACCCGGAGACAGCCCCATGCATCCTGGTCGCCGAAGACAACCCGGTTAACCAGCTGGTGGTGCAAGGCTTGCTGAAGAAACGCGGCTATAACGTGCGCCTGGTGACCAATGGACTGGCCGCACTCAACGAATACCAGCGCGATCCGGCAGCGATACAACTGATCCTGATGGACTGCGAAATGCCGGTCATGGACGGTTTCGCCGCGACCGAGAAAATTCGCCAGCTGGAGCGGCAACAGAAGCTCGCGGCGGTGCCCATCGTCGCCCTGACCGCGCACACCCTCGACGAACACCGCCAGCATGGCATGGATGTCGGCATGGACGACTTTCTCGGCAAGCCACTGGACAGCGCCCAGCTCTACAGCACCCTGGAGCGCTACCTGCTTGGGCAGACGCTCGATAGCTAAGGAACAGATCCCAACAGCACCCATTGGGGGCAGCTTCACCACTGCAAATCGGCGCAAAGCCCCCCCCGCAAGCCTCTGTGGGAGGGGCTTTAGCCGCGATACCCCCGAGCAGAAACACACCCTTTCGCGGCTGAAGCCCCTCCCACATGTATCGAGGCAAGCCCTCCAAGCTTCGCGGATAAATCCGCGCTTACATAAGAGTCGGTGCGCACAACTGCGAACCGCGAAGGCGGCCGGTGCCCCACCACTCGGACTCTGTTGCTCTTCTGAACGAACAGCTAACTGAAGCCTAGCCATTCTCAACAGACCAGCAGCCATGGCCAGCACGCCCCGGGCGCGTTAGCATCGCCGCTGCGTTCTGGAGATACCAACCGTGCTGATCCCCGCGTCCCTGCTCGAAGCCGAAACCCTCACCCACCTGATCGAAGACTTCGTCACCCGCGAGGGCACCGACAACGGCGACGAGACCCCGCTGCAAACCCGCGTGCAACGGGTGCGCCGCGCCCTCGACAAAGGCGAAGCGGTCATCGTCTTCGACCCGCAAAGCCAGCAATGCCAGTTGGCCCTGAAACGCGATGTGCCCAAGGAGTGGCTGCAAGCGCTCAGCGAGTGACAACCGGTATTAGCCTGTTGAGGCACCCAAGGCTGGCTGGGCACGCTTCTTATCAAATCCCGGCCGGGGTTTTACAGGGCTTCAATCAAAGCCCTGGTTCGCTGCCAACCGCCGTGGGACGCCGAGCAACCCAAGCTGATCGCTCCTACGACCCAACGCTGGCAGCGTCACATCTAAGACGACGGGCAACTACTAACGATCAACCTTGCGCGGTCAAACGCCAGGCGCGGTGGATCTTCGGGTTGCGGGCGAAGTCCGGATCCAGGGTCGCGGCGCTGATTTCCTCCACTGCGTAACGTGCCGCCAGTCCCTCGTCGAGCTGGAACTTGCGGAAGTTATTGGAGAAATACAGCACCCCGCCCGGCGCCAGGCGCGCCATGGCCAGGTCGAGCAACTGCACGTGGTCGCGCTGGATGTCGAACACGCCGTCCATGCGCTTGGAGTTGGAGAAGGTCGGCGGGTCGATGAAGATCAGCTCGTACTCGCCGCGATCCTCCTCCAGCCAGCCCATCACATCGGCCTGCTCCAGCCTGTTCTTGTCCGAGAAGCCATTGAGCGACAGGTTGCGCCGCGCCCAGTCCAGGTAGGTCTTCGACAAATCGACGCTGGTGGTGCTGCGCGCGCCGCCCTTGGCCGCATGCACGGTCGCGGTGGCGGTGTAGCAATACAGGTTGAGGAAGCGCTTGCCGGCCGCCTCACGCTGGATGCGCAGGCGCAACGGCCGGTGATCGAGGAACAGCCCGGTGTCGAGGTAGTCGGTGAGGTTGACCAGCAGCTTCACCCCGCCTTCGCCGACCTCCATGAACTGGCCCTGGGTGGCCTGGCGCTGGTACTGCTTGGTGCCGCTCTGACGCTCACGGCGCTTGATCACCACCTTGTTCTTGTCGACGCCCAGCGTTTGCGGAAGCGCGGCTATGGCGTCAAACATACGAGCCTTGGCTTTCTCGGGATCAATTGACTTGGGTGCGGCATATTCCTGCACATGCACCCAATCACCATACAAATCCACCGCCATGGAATATTCCGGCATATCGGCGTCGTACAGGCGGTAGCATTCGACGCCTTCCTTGCGTGCCCACTTACCCAGCTGCTTCAGGTTCTTTTGCAGGCGATTGGCGAACATCTGCCCGCCTTCGCTCAGGCGCGCCTGCTCGACCACAGGCGCCGGCGCCGGCTTGAGCGGGTTGCCGTTCTTGTTGTACTGGCGCTCTTGCGGCGCAAGCACAGCCTTGTCGGCCTCAGCCTGTTCGCGCTCGCGTTCGCGCTGCTCGGGGGTGCGTCGTTCGCCGGTGACGAACTGCTCGGGCTGTACCTTGATCAGCAGCAACTTGCACGGCAGCGCGCCGTTCCAGAACGCGTACTGCTTGTGGCTGCGGATACCCATGCGCTTGCCCAGGTCCGGCGCGCCGGTGAACACCGCCGCCTCCCAGCCCATGCAGGCCTGGCGCAGGCGCTCGCCGAGGTTCTGATAGAGATACAGCAGGCTGGCCTCATCGCCCAGGCGCTCGCCATAGGGCGGGTTACAGATCACCAGGCCTTTCTGGTTCTGGTCCGGGCGCGGCTCGAAGGTCGCCAACTCGCCCTGGTAGACCTTGATCCAGTCGCTCAGCCCGGCCCGCTCGATATTGTTGCGCGCCGGCTGGATCAGGCGCGGATCGGCCTCGTAACCGCGAATCCACAACGGCGGCTTGGCCAGCCCTTCGCTCGCGCGCTGCTCGGCCTCGGCGTGCAGTTTCTTCCACAGCGCCGGAACATGACCCAGCCAGTGGCTGAAGCCCCACTGCTCACGCCTGAGGTTCGGTGCGATGTCGGCGGCGATCATGGCCGCCTCTACCAGGAAGGTACCGACACCGCACATGGGGTCGGCCAGGGCGCCGCCCTCGGCGGCGATGCGCGGCCAGCCGGCACGCAGCAGCACGGCGGCGGCGAGGTTTTCCTTGAGCGGCGCGGCGCCCTGCTGCAGGCGATAACCGCGCTGGTGCAGGCTGTGCCCGGACAGGTCGAGGGACAGAATCGCCTCGCCGCGATCCAGGCGCAGGTGCACGCGCATGTCCGGGTTGAGCTTGTCGATCGACGGCCGCGTGCCGTCCTTCTGCCGCAACTTGTCGACGATGGCATCCTTGACCTTCAACGCACCGAAGTGGGTGTTGTCGATCCCCGAACCGTTGCCGCTGAACTCCACGGCCAGACTGCCGTTGGGTTCCAGGTGCTCGAACCAGTCGACCTCCAGCACGCCTTCGTAGAGGCTTTCGGCGTCCTGGATCGGGAAGCGCCTGAGCACCAGCAATACCCGGTTGGCCAGGCGCGACCACAGGCACAGGCGATAAGCCGTCTCCATCCCGGCGACGCCCCGGATGGCGGACGTATGCTCGCGCGCCTCCTCGAGCCCCAGGTTGCCGGCTTCCTCGAGCAGCAAGCCTTCCAGGCCCTTGGGGCAGGTGAGAAAGAGTTCGTAACGATCCGACATGGGAATATCCAGTGCCTAAGGCAGTAAACGGCAGGCGAACGAGTCAACACGGCCAAAATAAGTGACAAAACGTCGCAAGGCGACCCTTCATCGGAATAAACGGAACATGCCGCCGCGACTGCTTCGCAGTGGCGAAACACCAGCACGCACGCTGCAAACGCCCGCGCCATGGGTGGTAGTCCCAGGAAACAGAACCTCTTGGGTGTCGCCTTATGGCTTGAGCAGCAAAAGTGTTACTTCCTTATGACAAAACGATCATTCCCAGGCACCCAAGCATTCGATAGAAATCTACCCAGGCCTTCGTTGCAACGACGAGGGCGCGAGGTAGAACCGCCACGCCGGCAGCGGCTTTCTCCTCCGGCAGATCTTTCTGCCTGACCTCGCGACGAGGTCGCCGAGGTCTAAGGGACATAACAGTCAACATTGAGGGCAACACCCTATGAGAAGACTTAAGCGTGATCCGTTAGAAAGAGCTTTTTTGCGCGGCTACCAGTACGGCATCCATGGCAAATCCCGCGAAATGTGTCCTTTTACCCTTCCTTCCGTTCGTCAAGCCTGGTTAAACGGCTGGCGCGAAGGTCGCGGTGACAACTGGGACGGACTGACCGGCACCGCCGGTATCCATCGACTCAACGAACTCAACGCAGTCGGCTAACTGACTCAAGGAACCCACCGACTTCATCAAGCACGCCCCATCCGGGCGGCGGGCGAGAGCCCAGGGGCTCCTTCAGGGAGCCCTTTTTTATTGCCTGTAATACCCAGCGTCGTTCAATCCTTGCGCGGCAATCCGGCAATCGCATCCACCGCTTCGCGGATCAACGCCGGGCCCTTGTAAATGAACCCGGAATAAATCTGCACCAGGCTTGCCCCGGCGGCGATCTTCTCGCCGGCATGCTTGCCTTCGGTGATGCCGCCGACGGCAATGATCGGCAAACGCCCAGCCAGCTCCGCGGCCAGGACCTTGACGATATGGGTGCTCTTGTCGCGCACCGGCGCGCCGGACAGCCCGCCGGCCTCATCGCCAAACTCCAGGCCCTGAACGCCTTCACGGCTCAGGGTGGTATTGGTGGCAATCACCGCATCCATACCGGCCTCGACCAGCGCCCTGGCCACTTCGACAGTTTCTTCGTCGCTCATGTCCGGGGCGATCTTGATGGCCAGCGGCACGCGCTTGCCATGCTCCCGGGTCAGGTCTTCCTGACGCAGGCGCAAGGCTTCGAGCAGCTGCTTGAGCGAGTCGCCGAACTGCAGGCTGCGCAGGCCCGGGGTATTCGGCGAGCTGACGTTGACCGTCACGTAGCTGGCGTGGGCATAGACCTTGTCCAGGCACAGCAGGTAATCGTCCACCGCGCGCTCGACCGGGGTATCGAAGTTCTTGCCGATATTGATGCCCAGCACGCCTTGGTACTTGGCCGCCTGCACCCTGGCCAGCAGATGGTCGACGCCGAGGTTGTTGAAGCCCATGCGATTGATGATCGCCTCGGCCTCCGGCAAACGGAACAGCCGCGGCTTGGGATTGCCCGGCTGCGGACGCGGAGTCACGGTACCAATCTCGACGAAACCGAAACCGAGCTGGGCGAAACCGTCGATGGCATCGCCGTTCTTGTCCAGACCGGCCGCCAGACCGACCGGATTGGCGAATTCCAACCCCATCACCTTGACCGGCAAACTCGCCGGCGCCTTGCACAGCAAACCATTGAGCCCCAGGCGTCCACCGGCACCGACCAGGTCGATGGTCAGCTCGTGGGAGGTTTCCGGGGAGAGTTTGAACAGTAGCTGGCGGGCCAGGGTATACATGGGCAGGCTTAGCTCGATAATGGCGAAATCGCAAAGGCGGCGATTATACAGGCCGGGAGAACAGCTAGCGAGCGAAGCTAGCACAAGCGAACGCCAGCGGAAACTGCAAGCCGCATCAGCCTAGCAGGCCGTTGAAAAACGTAGGCGAGGCAGCCGAGGCTAGGCAAAAACAGGCGAAACGCAGCGCAGCGGAGTAACAGCCGCAGGCTGGCCCGCAGGGCGAGCGAAGCGAGTCAAAAGCGCAGTTTACTGTTGTAAATGAGCATTTTGTCGGGGACGCCTAGTCTGGGCTCGCACCCGAGCCTGTTTTTAACGACGCATCGGCAACGCAGGTAGTTTTTCAACAGCCTGCCAGACGGCGCAGGCTGAGCAACTGACCAGCCGGGTTAAACTCCAGCTCGAAGCAACCGTAGACGCCTTCATGAGTCAAAAACGGCCGAAAATGATGGGCCGGCACACTGACCCGCCGACCGTCACGACTCTGTACCAGGATGCGGTTGGCCCGCCCCTGATAGACCGCACGCAGACGCTCGGCAGATAACGCGAGATCCAGCAACAGACTGGCCATGCACACACCTGGGCAAATGAATGCGCCAATCTTGCCACAAGCAACAGCCTCGCTCCGCTCCGAACCTGCGATTTTGCCCAGCAAAGCCTGTGCAACCGCCTTGCGCCTCTGCCACACTTGCCCCGGTGTCCATGGAGTTCGCACCCGCTCATGAGCCTGTTCGATCAACCCTCCTCCCTCAGCTCACGCCTTGCCGCCCTGATCGAGCGCCTGGGTTTGAGCAGTCGCGCGCCGCGCTTGATACTGGAACGTGCCAGCCACCTGCACCTGCCGTTCAACGCCATGCCCGCGACCCGCGACAGCATCTGCTGGCTCGAAGGCCCGCCACTGCAGCGCCTGGTCGAACTGCCACGCGGCGCCCTGTCCGGCCCGGTACAGGAAGACAAAGCCCAAGCCCATGCCGTACTGATTCAAATCGTCGAGGTGCAACAGCAACAACTGGCTTCGTTCGACCTGCGCCTGATCGACGGACTGAGCAACTGCGACCCCGAGCAGATCCACTGCACCAGCTTCGAAGATTACGCCGCCAGCGCAGCCTGCCGCCAGGTGCGCATCATCAGCTACAAAGACTTCGTCAAAACCATCAGCCTGGCCTTGCCGAGCTTTCTCGCCGGCGAACGCATCAGCCTGCGTCAGGCCAGCTGGCATGGCGACCGGGTGTTCTGGGCTGGCGAGCAGCACTGCGAAGCCTTCGCCTGCGCCGTAGCCTATGCACGCCGCCGCCAACTGGAAATCAGTTTACCCGCCGAACTGTCCCGCTACCGCCTGAGCAGCAGCGGCCTGAGCGAACTGCAACGGCGCTATCACGTCCTGGCCATGCCCGGCGCCGCCTGGAGCGACCCGGCGTTCATGAGCCTGCTGCTCGATACCGGCCTGCCTTATGCCCGCCTGTCGCTGCTGCGCAGCCCTGACGCGCCGGAGTTCCTCCTCCTGCCCAAGCACTCAGCCGAAGCCACAGCCCTGGGAGAAGGCCTGTGTCTGGCCGGTGCGCCGGATGTGGTGCACTACCTGCAAGGGCTGGCGGCGCACGAGTCTAGCGATCGCGTGGGCTAGGAGCCTGTCGCTTCCCACAAGCCCAATGCCGCTCACTTAAGCCAAGTGAACGGCATTTTTGTAGCCCGGATGCAATCCGGGGAACATCATCGCCGACAGAACCGCTCCTGGATTGCATCCAGGCTACGGGTTTCGGTGCTGATCGTGCGCAGCACGCCGCTCTTGAACCGTGCCCTTGCCAAGGATTTAGCGTGGCGGTTAACCCATCCTGGGCGGCCGCCAAAGGAAACGCCGAAGTGCGCAGGCTGTTGCAAGGCACGACAGGCTTAGTTCGCCGTGTCTTCGCTGTCCTTCAACTCATTCAGCACCGCCTGGTGGCGGCTCTGCCACTCCGCCAGGGAAATGCCGCTGTTGTTGAGCAGCTCGGGATTGCACTTGACCAGGTAAACCGCCGCCTTCTGCGCGGAGTCTGCCACCTTGAGTTCCATTGGCTGCCGATCGACCGGCCCCTCATAGGCAATCCAGCGACTGAATTCCTCGAACACGCTGCAGACCTTCTCGAAGTCTTCGTCGTGCATCTTCTGCCAGCCGTTCTCTATGTTCTCCAGGCGCTTGGATTTTATTCCGACGATTTCTGCGAAAGCCGGCCGACTCAACCCCATCAGCTCACGCAAGCCTCGGAGACGCTCGCCGGCAGTGAACAGAAAACGCTTCTTGGTCATCGTTGGTCCAGCCTTGACGGAAAACCCGGATATCACTAAATTACTAACAGCTAGTAAGTCAGCTCAAACATAAAGAGACCACCGGCAGGAACAGGCTGGTCGCGGAGACCGTAATGGTGCAGGAAGCCGCATGAAAGTGGAAGAACTGCCCCCCGGCCTGTTCGTTGGCTGCCCCCGCTACCTCACCCAAAGACGATTCGCCGAACTGGCAGGGTTGCAGCAGCAGGAAAAACTGCTGGCTCGATGGGGCGATGAGGGACTTTTGCCCACTCGCAGTTTCGGCCGGCACCGACTGATCGATATGCAGGCGCTGCTCCAGCGCATTGACCCACCCCAGGAGATTCAGGGATGAAGCCCGTTTGCCTCTCACAAGTATGCCTGCATGCCGCCGATCTGGTGCGCGGCAAGATCATCCATCTGCAGGCGGAAGAACGTGCCGTCTTCGAGCCCTTCTCGGCTATCGGTTATGTGAACTTCAGTCCCAATACGCACACGAGCGCCCTCACCCTCTGTTCCTGCCGCCACCCCGCGCTCTTTGAATTCTATTTCTACTACCGCTGGCTGCCCGGCAATCTGCATCATTTCAAGCTGCCGCAGCGCGAGTGCCCGCCGCAGCCAATATAGCGGTACGGGCTCGGACATGCCTGCTGGATGCTGGATGCGTATCCCGACGGCAACTGCTGTGATGGCTTGCGCCGTTCTTGAGCTGTTGTCTGCATGCCCCGCCCCATTCCCGAACTGAGCGCCGCCCAAATGGCGGGTCGACGGTGGTCGCAAGGCAAGCGGTTTTTCCCAGTCTCACAGTAAAAAGCCCCGCACTGGGCGGGGCTCGGTACTTCTGGCGGCACTCAGCCCCCGTGTTGGGCGCTTTGGGCCAGATCCATCAACTCGCGGTTGGCGACCGCGTACATGGCGTAATCGGTGCCTGTCGCCGCACGCAGCTCGGCGAGCATGCTCCTCCAGCGATCGACCAGCCGACGATGCTGCTCCAGCCAGACCACCACCCGTTCCTCGATCTGCACCGGGGCCTCGAGCATCTGCAGCACCGACACGGTGATCGCCCGCTGCTGCCAATCCAGATCGTCGCGGAAGGCTTCCCGCGCCAGGGCCTGCCAGTTGTT
>RCUJ01000784.1_pt1 | contig 17949 bp, 17 predicted proteins | sample 2166321 | NCBI WGS metagenome assembly RCUJ01 (sample SAMN09932808, study PRJNA488358) | compost metagenome | feature: garden; material: soil; isolation source: compost soil in an enriched community after 118 h of incubation | place: Germany: Experimental Botanical Garden Goettingen | collected... | reverse complement strand
TCAATCCATAACTTACATACATTGCGCCAAAAAAGAAAGAAGGCTCTATTTGATACCTTAGCCCGCAATGACTGCATTTCTCGTGCATTTTTAAAACGGAGCCTAAATGCAGTAGATTTTTATCCAAATACATATTCTCATTCTGACATTTAGGACATCTCCCTGTTAAAATACTATTTAATTTAGATCCTTTTCTCATTTGCTGATAATCGATTTTTAAGCTCAAGTCCATGAGCTGTTGTTTAATTTTAAAACTTATATAAATGCTGAATAAACCTGTAAAGCTTACCTCTTTAAAAGACGCAGGAATTTTAAGTAGAACCATAAAATCCTCCGTTTTAGTTTAACTGACCAATATCTACCTGACATAACTATTCTATTACTTTTGAGTCTCGCTAAATCTGAACGCATCTTTTTTTTAATAGGTTCTCTTAATCAAAAAAAGCTTTTATTTCTGAATAATCTTTTTGAGTTCTTTCCGTAGTATATAATAGTTTAAAACTTTTGAGTAAAATTATTCCTTTTTGTGCCCTCCAAAATATTTAAAAGTTAAATGAAGCAAAATTGCCCTGGATATTCTCATTATTGGGATTTGTAATAAAAAACATAAAATCAGGAAAATCGGCAATAATACCTTTAAAGAAATTTCATAATTCTCATTTAAATATAACCCAAAAAATAGCAGAGGTACAAAAACAATCAGTACTATTGGGAAACCAATCCATAAGGCAGTTGAATAAAACTCAGGTTCTATCCTAAAATCTTGATTACAATTTTTGCACCTTTCGGGCATTTTAAGAAATCCCGACATTACAAAGAGTCCCGGATTAGTAAATAAATTTCCCTTATGACATCTGGGGCATTTAAGTTTAAATATATAGTATAACTGTACTCTTGGGTTCATTACATATTATTTATAATGGCCTGACCAAATTCAGAGCATTTAAGTAAGGTAGCCCCATCCATCAAACGTTCAAAATCATACGTTACCGTCTTATTGTTAATTGCTCCATTAATTCCTTTTACAATTAAATCAGCAGCATCCTGCCAGCCAAGATATTCCAGCATCATAACTCCTGAAAGAATTTCTGAAGAAGGATTTACTTTATCCTGGTCTTTATATTTAGGAGCTGTTCCGTGGGTAGCTTCAAATATAGAAACTCCTGTCGTGTAATTAATGTTTGCTCCCGGAGCAATTCCTATTCCCCCTACTATAGCCGCCAAAGCATCAGAGATATAATCTCCATTTAAATTTAGAGTAGCAATCACATCATACTGTTCAGGCCTTAAAATAATTTGCTGCAGAAAAGCATCCGCTATTACATCTTTTACAATTATTTGATGTCCGTATTTTTCAATGACCTGCCAAGGCCCTCCTTGGTAATCTTTAGCTCCAAATTCATCTTTGGCCAATTGATACCCCCACTCCTTAAATTTACCTTCAGTAAATTTCATGATATTCCCTTTATGTACTATTGTTACAGAGTTTTTCTTGTTCTCCACAGCATATTTAAGAGCTTCTCTAACAAGGCGTTCTGTGCCTTCTTTTGAAACTGGTTTTATTCCTATTGAAGTCGTATCAGGGAATCGAATATCTTTAACACCCATCTCATTGATTAAAAAATACTTAACCTTTTCTAATTCTGGTGTCCCGGCCATCCATTCTATACCAGCATAGATATCCTCAGTATTTTCCCTGAAAATAATCATATCTACTTTTTCTGGTTCTTTTACCGGAGACGGAACTCCCTGGTACCATCTTACAGGTCTGACACAGGCATATAAATCAAGTTTTTGTCTCAAAGCAACATTAAGAGATCTCATTCCTCCCCCAACTGGTGTTGTAAGCGGCCCTTTGATAGCTACTAAATATTCTTTGATATCCTCAATTGTTTGATCAGGCAGCCAGCTTCCGGTCTTTTCAAAAGCTTTTTCTCCTGCATATATTTCTTTCCATTGAATCTTTCTGTCGCCGCCATAAGCCTTCTCTACCGCCGCATCAAAAACTAATTTTGAGGCTTTCCAAATGTCCGCTCCTATGCCGTCTCCTTCAATGAAAGGAATTATGGGATGAGAGGGAACATGTAATCTTCCATTTCGAATACTTATCTTATTTTCTGTCATAATTTTATTTACTAAGTAGTTGCTTTTAATCTATCTCCTTTTTTTAGTTTTTCTTCTAGTTAAAAAGAACAATTTTATTACAATTTCAATAAAATCAGCCTTTTTATACTTTCAACAAATATATAACATTTGTTATAAATAATACTATTATATGTTATTCTTATTTGTTACATTTGCCATATGAAAGATTTTTTTAGCCAATTTGATTTTCAGAGCAACCTACTTTTTCAGGGACTAACCCCCGAGGAAAACAAATCAGTATGCAGTGTTATGGAACCCCTTACCATCAAAAAAGGGAATACGCTTTTTTACGAACAGGGAATACCTACCGGTATTTTTCAAATAAAAAAGGGTAAAGCCAAAAAATTCAAACGTGGTTTTAGCGGTGATGAACAGATTTTTTATATCTATACTGATGGCGATGTACTGGGATACCATGCATTGTTAGGTGAAGAGCGATATCAGGACTCTTGTGAGGCATTAGAAGATTTAGAAGTAAATTTCATTGCTAAGGATGATTTTTTAAAATTATTAAAAGATATTCCTTCTCTGCAGCAAACTTTTATAAAAAACATTGGTCACGAATTTGGGGTACTGGCCAATACAATTGCAGTACTGGCACAAAAAAATCAAAATACCAGATTAGCAATATTTTTACTTCTTCTGGAAAACAGATTCAATCAAAATTCTGAGAAGACGCAAGGAATTGATTTGACTCGCGATGATTTGGCAAATATTATCGGTACATCACAGGAAAGTCTGGGAAGAAGCCTTAAACAATTTAAAGAAGACGGAATTATTGAAATTGACAAACGAAGGATTTACATAAAAAACAGATATCCTTTATTGCAGTTTCTAGACCTAAAAGTAACCGATTTATAATAAGAAAAAGGCATTATTAAATCATAATGTTTCTCTCATTGGCTAAATCTGTACCTGAGGTTTCTTTTTTTTGAGTTAAAAAAACTAATGTATTGACAATGTGTAATGGTGCCTTTTCTTTTCAGTTAACAACTGATTTATTTTAAATATATAAAAGCTACAGTTTAATTTTATGAAAGAAGTATTTATAGTAGCTGCTAAAAGGACGCCGATCGGAGGGTTTCTTGGGAATCTATCCGATTTCTCAGCTTTGCAGCTAGGACAGATTGCTATTAATGGTGCTCTAGACGAAACAAGCTTAACATCAAAAGATATTGACTCTGTCTATATGGGGAATTCATTTTCTGTCAATCTTGATCAGTCCTCTGCAAAACAAACATCTAAATCCTCAGGGATTTCAAGTAAGTTAGATTGTATAAAAATTGACAAAGTCTGTACTTCAGGAATGAAAGCTGTAATGCTGGGAATTGAGCAGATTCAATTAGGAATAGAAAACCTCGTGATTACTGGCAGTACAGAAAGCATGAGTAATGTGTCTCCTTCTTCTTTGAAGAGAAACAAAAATAAGCCAGAACACACTAATCTTACCAGCAGTCTGCTCAATGACCAGCATATTAATACCTACAATGATCAGGATATGGGACAGCTGGCTGAATTATATGCCCGGAAATCTAATTTAACCCTGGAGGATCAGGACGAATTTATACATTCTTGTTATGCAAAAGCCAAAGCAGCTTCGAAGGCTGGTAAATTCAATAAAGAAATTATTCCAATTAAAATAAAACAAAAGACAGGATTTATCACCATTTCAGATGATGAAGATATTAATCAAATAATTCCTGAAAAAACAGACAGATTCCAATCTGTTTTTGAGCAAAATAATATCGTCAGGACTCCTGATATGAGTAATTTAAATGATGGTGCGGCCGCTTTAATTTTAGCATCAAAGAAAGTTTTAGAGCTGCATAATTTAGTCCCAATTGCAAAGATACTTAGCTATGCTGATACCTCGAAAGCTTCAGAATGGCTCACCACTACCCCCGATATTATTATTCCTAAAGTACTGCAGCGGGCAGGCCTGACTTTGGGAAAAATTGATTATTTTGAAATCAATGAACCCTATGCAGCGGCAATACTTGCCAAACAAAAAAGATTAGGATTAAATCCTGAAAAAATTAACGCTTATGGAGGAAGTATCGCTGCTGGTCATTCTATTTGTACTTCAGGTGCAGGGATCATTACAACATTAATTTCTGTTTTGACACAAGAAGAAGGCAAATATGGAGTAGCTGCAGTCTGCAACGCAGATGGTGATACTTCAGTAATTGTTGTAGAAAATCTAAAACGCAGATGGTGGAGCCTCTGCAATTATTTTAAAAAATCTAATTACTGAAAACAATTATACTTGAGCGTATTTAGTTTTCAAGGCGCAATTACAAATGGAAAAACCAGCTGCTCAAGAAAATAATCATGCTAGGGGAGCAAAACATATTTATGATAAGAAATACTGGTTTCTTGCCTAATTTAACGACTGTATGACTTTAAGGGAAATAACCTTTTAAATAAATTATTAAAAATTGCAAATATGAAAAGAGTGGCCATAACAGGCATGGGGGTTATCAGTCCTCTGGGGAATACAGTCGAAGAATTCTGGAGAAATATAATTCAGGGGAAAAGCGGCAGTGGACCAATTACTAGATTTGACACATCAAAATTTAAAACAAACTTCGCCTGTGAGGTAAAAGATTTCAATCCTGAACTTTATATGGATAAAAAAGAAATCAAAAAATTCGATTTGTTTACCCAATATGCCATTGCTGCCAGTGAGCAGGCAATAATTGATGCAAACCTAAATTTTTCATCGATGGATGAAGAAGCCCGCTCAGAAATTGGTGTTATTTGGGCCTCTGGATATGGTGGAATAACTACTTTTGAAAAAGAACAATCCGAGTTTAACTCCGGGGACGGAACACCACATTTTAATCCCTATTTTATTCCCAAAATTATACTGAACATTGCCGCTGGTGTTATATCAATAAAACATAAACTTCATGGTCCGAATTATGCAACAGTTTCCGCCTGCGCCTCATCCAGCACAGCAATAATCTGTGCTTTTGATACCATACGTTTGGGAAAAGCAAAAATTATTATCACTGGAGGTTCCGAAGCCGCAATCACAGCTTCATCTATTGGTGGCTTCAATGCCTCTCATGCCCTTTCAAAAAATAATGCCAACCCACAAAAGGCGTCAAGACCATTTGATAAGGACAGAGATGGTTTTGTCGCTGGTGAAGGGGCTGGAGCTTTAATTTTAGAGGATTACGATCACGCAGTGAATCGCGGAGCAAAAATATATGGTGAAATAGTTGCAGGCGGAATGGCCGCTGATGCATACCATCTTACAGGTACCCATCCTGATGGTTATGGTGCATCAATAGGAATTAACAATGCCCTTACAGAAGCCAATATTGACACATCAGATATCGACTATATTAATGCCCATGCAACTTCTACCCCTCAGGGAGATCTTAGTGAACTTAATGCTATACACACTATTTTTGGAGATTTACCAGTCTCAATAAGTGCCACAAAATCAATGACAGGCCACCTCTTGGGGGCCGCTGGTGCAATCGAAAGCATTATCACTATTTTGGCCGTGAAAAACAATATTGTTCCCGGAACAATAAATGTTCAAAATCTGGACCCTTTAATTTCTCAGGACTTAAATATTGTTATAGGAAAATCGATTAGTAAGAAAATTAAATATGGCCTCAACAATACATTTGGATTTGGAGGGCATATTGCAACAATAATATTTAAAAAATAAAGGGCTCTAAATCATATAGAATCATAAGAACTACTCTGAGCAGTATTGAAGGTTAATCTTTTTAAAGCCGTAATTGCTAAAGTGTTGCTTAAATTAAAAAACACACTAAGTTTCGAAAAGTATATTACAACTATCTGGTTTAACTTTATAAATCAGATTAAAAATAAAAACCTAATTCAGCGACGATTGGGCAAAGTAAATAAATGAAAAAATTTAGAAATGGTATTTTTTACATCGGCATTATTGGTATCTTTTCCATATTAATGTATTGGATTATTTTATTAGGCGTAAAACTTGAACTCGGAAGAAATATCAATACTCCTGAATCACAACAAAGTCAATGGAATGAATTTACGAGTTCACTCCTTGACAACCTGCAGCATCCTTTGGCACTGCTGCTGGCACAGATTGTAACCATTATTTTTGCTGCCCGTATTTTCGGCTGGATATGCATCAAAATAAAACAGCCAGCGGTAATAGGAGAAATGATTGCAGGAATTGTAATGGGACCTTCCTTAATAGGAATATATTTCCCAGAGTTTTCCTCAATTTTATTCCCTTTAAAATCTTTGGGAAATCTTCAATTCTTGAGTCAAATAGGATTGATTCTCTTCATGTACATTGTAGGAATGGAGATTGACATGAAAATTTTAAGAAATAAAGCGCATGATGCCGTTGTTATCAGTCATGCAAGTATCATCATTCCGTTTGTTTTAGGAATGGGACTCGCCTATTTTTTATATAATGAATTTGCACCTGTGAATGTTCAATTTATTTCTTTTGGATTATTTACGGGAATTGCAATGAGTATAACTGCTTTTCCTGTCCTGGCAAGAATTGTACAAGAGCGGGGCATACATAAAACCAGATTGGGTACTATTGTGATTACGTGTGCGGCGGCTGATGATATTACCGCATGGTGTATATTGGCAGTGGTTATTGCTATCGTAAAAGCCGGTTCCTTCGCAAGTGCCATTTATACTGTTATTTTAGCATTAATATACGTAGTATTAATGATAAATGTAGTTCGCCCATTTTTAAAACGAATAGGTGATCTTTATACAAACCAAGAAAAATTAGGCAAACCAATTGTTGCCATTTTTTTCCTGACTCTTATCCTTTCCTCTTACTTAACTGAAATTATAGGGATTCATGCTTTATTCGGGGCTTTTATTGCTGGGGTAATCATGCCTGAGAACATTAAATTTAGAAATCTTTTTATAGAGAAAGTAGAAGATGTAGCCTTAGTTCTCTTATTGCCATTATTTTTTGTGTTTACAGGACTCAGAACACAAATAGGTTTATTAGACGAACCTTATTTATGGAAAATCGCTGGGCTTATTTTTTTGGTTGCTGTGACCGGTAAGTTTGTCAGCAGTGCTTTGGCTGCAAAATTTGTCGGGCAGAACTGGAAAGACAGCCTATCTATAGGAGCATTAATGAATACCAGAGGCTTAACCGAATTGGTTGCTTTGAATATTGGATATGATTTAGGAGTGTTGAGTCCGGAATTATTTTCAATGATGGTAATGATGGCGCTGACAACTACATTTATGACAGGACCTGCTTTGGATTTGATAAACTGGATTTTTAAATCCGATCAGGTCAAAGTCAAAAATGATGCACAGTTGATTAATAAATATAGAATTTTACTCGCATTTAATAAACCTGAGTCTGCAAAAGCACTGCTAAAATTAGCAGACAGCCTTAGTCATAAAAGACAAGCTAACTCTGAAATTACGGCCATGCATTTCTTGCCTGTTGATGAGCTGCATCATTACGATACTGACCTTTATGAAACAGAAAGTTTTAAGGATATTATCGAGCAGTCAAGGATTCTAAAAAGGAATATCACTACCATGTTTAAAGCTTCTTCAGACATTGATAATGAAATTGTGAATTTAGCTAATAAAGGCAATCATGATTTGCTTCTCATTGGTTTAGGTCAATCCATATATGAGGGCAGCTTATTGGGTAAGGTACTAGGATTTACAACCCGAATAATTAATCCTGAAAAATTTATCAATACAGTTACTGGAAAAGAAAATACAATTGACAGCTTACATTTTGATGAAGGTACAAGACAAATAGTATCCAAATCGCAAATACCAGTAGGTATTTTTATCGATAAAAATTTTAAAGATACTTCACGCATTTTTATTCCATTATTTGATGTAAAAGACTGGGAACAAATCGTAATTTATATTCAGAAATTCATCTATAACAGTAATGCAGTAATAGTAGTCCTTGATATTGAGGGACAAATAATGGCCGATTTGCCAACCATGGGAAAAATACATTCGATTCAGCAGAGTACCTCCAATCATCTTACATTTAAGAAAAAGCAAACAGTTGAGAAAGATTTTTTGGCCCAGCAAAGCCTCATGCTGATAAGTGTAGAAGGCTGGAGACACTTGGTTAATACCAAAAATTCCTGGTTATCTAATATTCCATCAACTCTAATTATTACAGACCAAAAAATAAAAACTTCCTAAGTAAATCCACCCCCTATATTATAAAAATCCTCATAATATAGGGATGAATTTTTTAATCCAATCTTAAACCTTTTTTAATTTCTAATATCAACTTATGAAAAAGTGCTGATGTGGAACAATTTTAAAATACAAGGGTTTATAATCATTTATGGTGCAACAAACCTGTAAATATATAATATTATTTCTTTACAAATTTAGTTAGAATTACTATTGTCTGTCCGTCTATTTTTCCTTCAATTTGCTCATGATTGTCATGAGCCAAACGGATATTTCGCACTGCTGTACCTACTTTGGCATTTAAGGATGATCCTTTTACATCCAAATCTTTGATAAGCGTTACCGTATCGCCATTTTGCAGGATATTACCATTACTATCTTTGTGGAAATTAATAGATCCGTCACCAGTATGGTCTCCGGTTGCTTTTGCCCATTCCAGATTTTCATCCTCTAAATACATCATATCCAGTGCATCAGCAGCCCAGCTTTCATTGCGAAACCTGTTAAGCAGACGCCATGAAACCACCTGTATGGCCGCTACTTCACTCCACATAGATGTCAATAGAAAATTTTTCCAGAAAACATCATCCAGTTCTTCTTTCTTTTCGATTTGATTAAAGCATTTTTCATTGATTAAAATCCAGCTGTCTACTCCTTTATTTTGAGCAGGCGGGACTTCATAGGCTATTAGATTTTCACTGATACCACTTAATTCACATACATTTCCACTTCTCTTTTTTAGTAATTCTTCTAATTTCATCTGATCATTTTTATAAGGTGATAAAGATAGAAAAATGCTTGGAAATAGACAGGTCTTTTGACCTATTTCCTTTCTAAAATGAGTAAATTTATCTCTGAATTTACAAAGATGATAAAATGATCCTCGTTATGATTTTCTTTTGTCGAACTACCTTTAAGAAAAAAACTTTTTTTTGCTGTTTTCAAGATTGATTTATGTTTGTTTAGTTTTTGAAAAAAACATAAAAAAGTAGAACTTCCATGTTTAAGCAGTAATCATAAATTGTTTTTGATTAAATCATATCTGAAATATAATTTAATCTTAGTTAATTAAAGCCTGTATTGATTTAAATAATAATATTTTTCATAATGTCAAAAATAAAAATTTACAAAAGCCTATACGAAACCTATAAAGCGATGGAGCTACCTGTTGCTGATATTTCTGACGATGCTGATTTTACAATTAATAATTTAAAGACACTTCACACTGCTCTGCCTTTCAAATCCTCAGGTTACAGACCAAGCTATTTTTCTTTTTTATTTGTAAAAAATGCTAAAGGCAGGTACACAACAGATGATGTAACATTTGATTCAGAGCCTGGAACAATATATTTTACAAACCCCGGGCATTTTAAATCTTTTGAGTGGTTAGAAATAGAAGAAGTATATCTGATAACCTTTACCGAATCTTTTTTAAAAGAAAATGTACACCCTGAGATATTTAATGAGTTTCCTTTTTTATTAGCCGAAATTGTAAATCCGCGAATACTTAGTCCAGATGATTACAAAGAGTTTGAACAGCTGTATCTGCAGATAAATAAAGAACATAAAAGCAATTCTTTATATAAAAAGAAGGTTATAGGCAGTTTTTTTGTTATCCTTCTTTTAAAAATTAAAGAATATTTCTGGCACGACTACAATCCAATTTATGAAGGCAACAAAAGCTCTCAAATAGTAAAAACCTTTAAAAAAAATCTGGAAATTCATTTCAGTGAATTAACCCATGGCAAAATAAATAAATTGATGAGGGTCCAAGAGTTTGCTGAATTACAGAACCTGCATCCAAATTACTTAACCAATGTTATAAAAAGTAAAACAGGCAAATCAATAAGTACCTGGATTTCTGATAAAATGATTGCAGAAGCTAAACTGCTGTTGAGAAATTCTGATTTGTCTATTAAAGAAATTTCATTTCAGCTTGGTTTTTTAGAAACCACGCATTTTAGCAATTACTTTAAAAAAAATACCCAGCATACGCCCGCTGAATATCGAAAGGGGACAATCTAAAAGCTAAATATTAGATTTTTGCAATTCCGGCTTTAATCTTTGTACAATACAGACTGGTTTTTCATATCACCTTTGCATTATTAATTTAATACAAATAGATATGAAAATTTTATCAGACAAAGTAGTCCTTATAACAGGATCTTCTAAAGGCATTGGAGCCTCTATTGCATTGCAGGCAGCCCAAGCTGGTGCAAAAGTAATAATCAATTATGCCGGAGGTAAAAATGAAGCAGAAACTCTTGTTTCTAAAATCATTGAACAAGGCGGCCAGGCAATTGCTGTTCAGGCAGATGTCAGCAGACCCTCAGATGTAAAAAATCTTTTTGATCAGGCAATCCTTCATTTTGGAAGAATTGATGTTCTGGTTAATAATGCGGGTATTATGATTACCAAATTAATCAAAGATACAACAGACGAAGACTTTACACGTCAGTTTGACATCAATGTAAAAGGGGTATTCAACACACTTCGTGAGGCATCAGCCCGATTGGCTGATAATGGAAGCATAATCAATTTTTCTACTTCGGTTAATCGTATTATGCTGCCTACTTACGCCACATATGTTGCAACAAAAGCAGCCGTGGAACAACTCACAAGAGTTTTTTCTAAAGAAATTGGAAGCAGGGGAATAAATGTAAATTCTGTGTCTCCAGGTCCTACCAATACAGAACTTTTCACAACAGGAAAACCACAGGAAATTATTGACCGTTTAGCAGCACTTTCACCGTTCAACAGAATTGGGGAACCAAATGATATTGCACAAACCATTTTATTTTTAGCCAGTGATAATGCAAAATGGATTAATGCCCAAAACATCGGAGTAAACGGCGGAATGGCTTAATTATAAAAATCAATAACATGAAAACATTCATCAACGCAATTATTTTAGGATTCTTTGGAGCAATTGCAGTGACAGTATCTTTTGTACTGCAGTGGCCGGCATGGGTAATGTTCTTAGCCTGGGTAAGTTATTACCTTTTTGGCAGGTCCATAAAAACTTCAATTCCAATTTTTTCACAAATAGTCTTAGGGATAATAATGGGGCTTTCAATTCAGCTGACAGCTGGCTTACTTACAAATCTTGTTGGAAGTCTTGGCTTTCAGGCAGCCGTATTCCTTTTCATTGGGTCTCTTGCTTATTTATCAAAAATTAAAGGACTAAGCAGTATTCCTGCCTGGTTTATAGGATTAATTATCCTCTTTGGAATACATCCTGAAATAGAATTTATTCCAATAGTCAGCCTGCTGGTTCCAATTATTGCAGGTTTCCTTTTTGCATATCTAAATGATACTGCATTAAAATTGGTTTCAATTAAGTATAACGTATAAAAAAACACAAAAAAATGAAAACATTAAATAATAAAGTTGCTCTTATTACAGGCTCAGCCAGAGGTTTAGGAAAGGCAATTGCCGAACGTTATGCCTCCTTGGGAGCAAATATCGTAATCAATTATTCAAGAGACAGCGCATCGGCCGATGAAGTAGTCTCCAACATCACGGCAATGGGAGTAAAAGTAATCGCAATCCAGGCTGACATCAGTAAGACGGATGATTTAGAAAGGTTATTTGCTCAGGCAAAGGCACATTTTGGTAAGATTGATATTGTGGTAGCCAATGCCGGAATAGAACTGGTGGAACTGCCTGTTACCGATTTTACGGAAGAGCAGTTTGACAAAGTTTTTTCAATAAACACCAAAGGAACTTATTTTACAATGCAGCAGGCCGCTAAAAACATTGAAAATAACGGAAGGATAATTTATATAGCATCAAGTACTACATCATATCCTGTACCAGGAATGGCTATTTATGGAGGTAGTAAAACAACTCCAAGATATTTAGTCGATATTCTTTCCAAAGAAATTGGGCATCGCGGGGTAACGGTAAATTCAATTATACCATTTGCCATAGATAATGCAGGGATTTTTGCTGATCCCAATGCTTTTCCTGAACTGAGAAAACAATTGATTGACAGCTGTCCAATGGGAAGGATGGGTCAAGTTGATGATGTTGCAAATCTTGCAGAATTCTTTGCAAGCGATTTAGCTTCTTTTGTATCAGGGCAGCATCTGCTGGTAAATGGAGGAGCAACAAACTAAATAATTTTACAGATGTAAAGTATAAAATATTCATTCTTTCACTGTTCTGTTTTAGTTTACATATCAATGCACAAGTAGCCAAAAGTGATCAAAAGCAATCCAAAAATAAGGAAGAATTAATTTTAGAAACCAAATTTTTTCAAGAAACAATGGGAGAGACTAAAAAAACAATTGATCAGATTACACAAAAAATTGAAACCGGCCTGCAGGATAAAAATAGAGAATTCCGGCTTGTTATCAGATTAAAGGCAAACCAGGATATTTAGATAAAGTACTTGCCTCCTATAAAGGACAGCAGGAATTAGCACTGCATAATAAAGGAAACATCATCTATCAAGTTGGACTTGATACAGCAGACAGCAGTATTGTTCTCTATGAAGCCTGGAAAGATTTTGCTTCGTTCGAAAAACATGAACGTCACCAAACTACCCTGAATCACTTTTTTCGGACACACGACTGGCTTGAAAAAGAAAGAAGTACTCAAATTGTAATAAATGCTTTTCAGTAAAAGTTGCAGCCTAAAAAAGAATAATTATATGAAACTATCAAAAATAATATGTGTTTTAATTCTAACGAGCAGCCTGTCCTCCTGCGGGCAGATGCATAAAAATCATAAACATCAAAGTATGTCTGAAATCGAATCTGAAAAACTCAAAAATGCAGCTGTTAAAGCTGCATTTAATGCATGGCAGACAGGAGATTCTAAATTATGGCTTTGCTTGTTTACTGAAGATGCTCAATTATTTGATGATGGGCATCCCCTGGATTTTAAAAAATTTTCAACAGAGGCCATTGGACACGAACAATTTACAAGCATAGACAAAGTGGAAGATAATGGTCTTTCCATTTACGGAAAATTTCACAGTGATACCTGGGGAGATTTTAAAACCTATTTCAAATTTCACATTAATTCCCAGGGAAAAATAGATCAGCTTCATATAGGCCAGGCTGATTATTGAATGCTAATATGAGACTCTATAAATGTTTTTTTTGAGCTTTTTACGAAACAAACTTTGAGCTTTTCACGAAAACGAGTTGGTATTTTAATATCCATATTTGCAGTATTAATTTTTGATTAGGAAAAAATGAAAAAAGAGCTCTCATCAATAGAAAATCCTTTCGGAGTAGTTTATTCCAGCCTAAAGACCAAATGTGTAGTGGGCGAGCAATTTATTACCAGTCACGGTTTATACTATATCCTTTCAGGTAATCTAAATGTTATAGAAGCTGGAAGAAAGTACACATTTGGTGCAGGCGATATTCTTTTTTACCAAAAACATTTTCTGGCAAAATTCATCAAGGCACCTCAAGAAAATCAAAGTTTCAAATCTATAGCTGTTGTTTTTGACAGGAATTCTCTGCTTGAGTTTAGTTCTCAGCATCACATGGCTGCAGCAAAAAAAGATTTAACGAATGATAATGTATTAAAACTTGAAAACAATATCCTTATAGAAAACTATTTTAAAACCCTGCTGCCCTATTTCGATTCACCGCTGCCTGAAAGTCTGGTCAATTTGAAACGGCAGGAAGCATTGATGTTATTACTTCAGGCAGCTCCGGATTTAAAAAATGTACTGTTTGATTTCAGCCAGCCGCAAAAAATTGATTTAGAATCTTTCATGCTTCAAAATTTCCATTTTAATGTTGACCTGAAAAGGCTTGCTTATTTAACGGGCCGAAGTCTGGCTGCCTTCAAAAGGGATTTTGGGAAAATATTTCATACCTCGCCTAACCGCTGGCTGCAGAAAAGACGACTTGAAGAAGCTTACTATCTCATCAAAGAACAAAACAAACGTCCATCAGAAATCTATCAGGAAGTTGGTTTTGAAAGCCTGTCGCACTTTTCTTATTCATTTAAACAGCATTTTGGAATTAATCCATCAAGTATTCAATAATTAAAAATCAGTAAATAATAATGAAAAAAACAATTTTAATCACTGGAACATCCTCCGGTATAGGGAGAGCTGCGTCTTTGTATTTTACAAAAAAAGGCTGGAATGTTATTGCTACAATGCGTAAGCCAGAAGAAGAAACAGAACTCATCAAGTTATCGAATATTTTGGTAACAAAATTAGAAGTAACCGATACCGATTCTATTGAAAGTGCCATTAAACAAGGCATTGAAAGATTTGGTCATATTGATGCATTACTAAATAATGCAGGATACGGTCAACAGGGTATTTTTGAAGCGGTACTGCCCGAAAAAGTGCAAGAACAATTTGATGTCAATGTATTTGGTGTTATGAATGTAACCAGGGCTATATTACCTCATTTCAGAAGCAGAAAAGAGGGTATTATTGTAAATATAACTTCAGGTGTAGGAAAAGTGCCAGTGCCGCTCACTACCATATACTCGGCATCAAAATTTGCTATAGAAGGGTTTTCCGAATCTCTATCCTTTGAATTGGAATCTCAAAATATTAAAGTAAAAATTATTGAGCCTGGATATATTGCTACCAATTTTTATCAAAGGGCTGCAGGTGATTTCGCTTTTGACGCTGCTCTCACCGACTATGATAGTTTCACAGAGGAAATGAATTCACTTTTCAGTTCTTTCGGAAACAGTGATATTGCAACCCCGGAAGATGTAGCCAAAGCCGTCTATGAAGCAATAACTGATGAAACTTACACCCTGCGCTATGTAGTAGGTCCTGATATAGGCCCCATGATTGCCGCAAGAGATGGTAAATCAGAACAAGAGTATGTCAATTTTCTACGTAACCTTTTTATGCCTGCTGCATTTAAAAATAGAACTAAATCACTTTAAAAAAAACATAGAACAGACTAACAATGGAAATAATTATTTATGTAGCCGTTTCGGCTAATGGACAGATTTTATTAACAAGTCCGGAAATTTCTGATAGCTACCAAACACCTGTAGAAGTATTACAGGACTGCATTGGCTTAGCTCATAAAACAGGAAATATCGTTATTGGCTTAAATACTTATAATTTATTTTTTAATAATCCCGGTGCCAAAGATGCTTTGACAGGAATTGAGATTGCTGTTCTTTCAGCTGATAAGCAAAAAGAAATAGACGGCGTTACTTTTTTGGATAATATAGATGCCGTAATAGAATTTTATAAAACAAAAGGGCATTCAAAAATATTTGTTGCAGGCGGCGCCTATACTTATCATTCTTTTATTAATGATGGGCGTGTAGATGAACTTTTCATAAACTATATTCCATTAATAACCGGCAATGGGGCACCGCTTGTTACAGACACAAAAATCAGCAAACCTCTCACATTGGCTCAAAGCAGATTAATTTCAGAAGATGTTATTCAGCTGCATTATAAAGCAAACAGATAATCTTCTAACATCCTAAAAATTATGAAAAAAGCTATACTATTTGGAGCCAGTGGTTTTGTTGGATCCGAATTACTTCAAGAACTTTTAAATAACCCTAATTATAATGAGATTACAATTGTGGTCAGAAGACCTTTGGAGCTTAATCACCCAAAACTGAAAGTTTTGATTGGTGATTTTAATTCTATGCCTAGCTTGATAGAAAATATTATTGCTGATGAAATATTTATTGCTCTGGGGGCCATTCAAAATAGCAGGCAGAGTTCAAATGAATTTTATCAGATTGATCATGATTACCCTGTTCTTGCAGCAAAAACAGCTAAAAGAAATGGGGCAAAATCTGTTTTCCTGGTCACAGCTGCAGGTGCAAATGTTAATTCAAAATTTAAATATGTAAAGACCAAAGGGGAAACCGAGAGAGATATTATTGCCATGGATTTTGATCATACGCATATTTTTAGGCCTACGATGATTATAGGAAACCGAAAAGATAAACGACCGCTTGAAAAAATTGGCATGAAAGTATGGAAACTTATACATCCCATTTTCATAGGCTGGCAATCAAATTACAAAGAAATTGATGGCAGGGATATAGCTAAAGCGATCAATAATGCAGCTTCAAATTACATATATAAAGTCAAGATTTACAATTGGAAAGAAATGTCTAGTCTACTTTAAATTTTAATTATAATGAAGTAATTCTTAAAATGAGTACGTGATTTAGAAAAACTAGTCTAGAAAATAGGCAAGATTATTTATACCGAAAACATACCTCTGCCTCCTACTTTTATACAAAAATATAATAGACCGATTCAATGAAAAAATAATAAGTTTTACATTATATCATTGATTGACTGCGTAGCTGCAATTATTCCCTATTTAAAAGTTTATTTAAACCTATAGCGGCGCAGGAATAGCTATAATATAATCCTGTTATTAAAGACATTGTAGAAGTGTAGCACCTAAAACCACGTTTGACAAAGAAGCAATTGTTTTCATTTAAAAGATTTTATTTCTGAAAGGTTTTTACATATGAAATAACAGATTTTATTTCTCCGATGATTAGTTTTTCCTCAATTTCCTGTTTTTCTTTACATACCCAAGGAATTACTTCAGTTTTTTTGAAGAATAAAAGAGATATTGTGAAAATAAACAATTCTTGTGCTCTTTTTTTATACAGTGTCCCTCCACCTGCCACTATAACTCTTTAGTATAAACTGAATAGATTTCAAATTTATTGACAGGCATCTTTAATTAACAAATGCTCTGCTATCACACCCGTGAAGCCATTCATAAATCTAGTGTTTTATTTTTAATTACTATTTAAATTCTCGATTCAAATATCTTTTAAAACTCGATTTTTTTTTCTATATTTGATATAGCAGTTTATAAAAAAAATATTATTTAATTTAATACATGAACATTTATTTTTCCTTTTTGACTTAAATAACAAAAAAAAATAAAAAAAATAAAATAGTTGATGTCTTTAGACTTCCAACTGAAAAATTATCTAAAGAAACTTTTTAATCATTAGAATGTTAAATTTTAAAGACTTCATTCATATATAAAATTAAGTGATTATAAAATAATAATTTTTACTATAGCTGGAGCATCAACTATTACTTATAAAGGTATATATTAACAACTTATAGTTTGATTTGTATGGGTAAAGCCTAGTCGTCTGATTAACGCTAGGCTTTAATTTTTCATTTAATTATTATCATTGTCGTTTGAAAAAGCGAGGTCGCATAATCCAACTTTTCAAAGTTTCACTGCAATAAAGCCTTTATCATACCTTTTTTATCTTTCTATATTAGCTCCACAAGTAAAGAAACAAAAAAATGAATTTCTAAAACTATCAGAATACAAAAGTAATTATCAAAGAATTTAAAATGAAAAAATCTGAACTGAAAGATATTCCTGAATATTTTGACAGATATATAAATCTAGTAGATGACATCGAACTATTTAGTGCATTTGCAAAAAGTTTTGATGAATTAAACCAATTAGACTTTCAGAAAATGGAAAAAATTGGATTACAGACTTATCTCCCAAATAAGTGGACTGTAAATGAAATTTTTCAGCATATTTGTGATATTGAAAGACTATTAATTTCAGGAACATTAAGGTTTGTGAGAGGAGAAGAAGATTTTGTGATTTCCTTTGATGAAGAAAATATTGCAAAAAATTCAAA
>RCUJ01000783.1_pt1 | contig 17971 bp, 12 predicted proteins | sample 2166321 | NCBI WGS metagenome assembly RCUJ01 (sample SAMN09932808, study PRJNA488358) | compost metagenome | feature: garden; material: soil; isolation source: compost soil in an enriched community after 118 h of incubation | place: Germany: Experimental Botanical Garden Goettingen | collected... | reverse complement strand
TGGCCGTTAATTTGCAGATCCCCTCCGAGTCCGAAATTTTTCCTGTTGCCGGCGTTGAAATCGGCGTCACCGAGGCCGGCATCCGCAAAGCCAACCGACGTGACCTGACCGTGTTCCGCCTGGCCGAAGGCACCAGCGTGGCGGGTGTGTTCACCCGCAACCGCTTCTGCGCCGCGCCGGTGCAGGTCTGCCAGGCCCACCTGGCCGCGGGCGGGCCGATCAGCGCGCTGGTCATCAACACCGGCAATGCCAACGCGGGCACCGGTGAAGAAGGCCTGAAGAAGGCGCGCGACACCTGCGACGCGCTGGGCCAATTGCTGGGCGTGCCTGCCAGCCAGATCCTGCCGTTCTCGACCGGCGTCATTCTTGAGCCGCTGCCGCTTGACCGCCTGGTCGCCGGCCTGCCGGGCGCCATCGCCAACCTGGCCGCTGACCACTGGTCCAGCGCCGCCCACGGCATCATGACGACCGACACGCTGCCCAAGATCTCGTCGGCCAAGGTGCAGATCGACGGCAAGACCGTTACCTTCACCGGCATCAGCAAGGGCGCGGGCATGATCCGCCCCAACATGGCCACGATGCTCAGCTTTTTGGCCACCGATGCCGGCATCGCCCAGCCGCTGTTGAAGAAGCTGGCGGTGGAAATCGCCGATGCTTCGTTCAACCGCATCACGGTTGACGGCGACACGTCCACGAACGATTCCTTCATCATCGCCGCGACTGGCAAGTCGGGCGTGAACGTCAACAGCGAGTCCGACGCCGCCTACGCCGCCGTGCGCGAGGCGCTGACCGCCGCCGCGCTGGAACTGGCCACGAAGATCGTGCGCGACGCCGAAGGCGCCACCAAGTTCATGACCATCCGCGTCGAGGAAGCCGGCACCACGGAAGAAGCGCTGAAGGTGGCCTACGCGGTGGCGCATTCGCCGCTGGTCAAGACCGCGTTCTTCGCATCGGACCCCAACCTGGGCCGCATTCTGGCGGCGGTGGGTTACGCGGGAATCGACGATCTGGACGTGTCGAACATCCGCTTGTGGCTGGACGATGTGCTGGTGGCGAAAGACGGCGGCCGCAACCCGGATTACCAGGAAGCCGACGGCCAGCGCGTGATGAAGCAGGCCGAGATCCAGGTGCGCATCGCGCTGGGCCGCGGCAAGGTGGCGGACACGGTGTACACGTGCGATTTCTCGCATGAGTATGTGTCGATCAACGCGGATTACCGTTCGTAAATTGGTGGGGTGCGAGCAAGTTATTTGGTGGGGTGCGCGCCATTTATTTGGTGGGGTGCGCACGATATAGGTTGATGGGTTGCGCGCGATCTTAGGCGGTGTTCTTCTTGAAGCTATCGCGCGCTTCACCCATCCTACGCCGGGACGGCCATCGTACGCCGGGACGACCATCGTACGGTTGGAAGACCATCGTACGGTCGAACGACCATCGCTCGGTTGGACGACCATCGTAGGATGGGTGCCGCGCGGCAGGCTGCCACCAAGAACGCAAGCCCTAAACGCGCAAACCCATCGGTCCCGCGCCCCCACCCCATCGACCCACAACGACCGCCCCACGCCACCCAAGGATGAAGACGTGACCGCAACCGAATTTTCCACCCTTATCCAGCGCGCCGAGCGGGTGTTGGCGCAGCTTGAGGCCTTTCTTCCGCCCGCCACGCCCGAGATCGACTGGAGCGCGCACGCCTTCCGTTGGCGCAAGCGTGGCGCGCGTGGCTGGCTGGACGCGGTCCGCCACGTCGCGCGCATCGACATGCAGGACCTTCAGCACATCGAGCGCCAGAAGGCCACCATCGACCGCAACACCGTGCAGTTCCTAGAGAACAAGCCGGCCAACAACGTGCTCATGACCGGCGCGCGCGGCACCGGCAAGAGCTCCTTGGTCAAGGCCATGCTGGCGGCCTATGGCGAGCGCGGCCTGCGCCTGATCGAAGTCGACAAGTCCGACCTGGGCGACCTGGCCGACATCGTTGAAATCGTGGCCTCGCGCCCCGAACGCTTCATCGTGTTCTGCGACGACCTGTCGTTCGAAGAAGGCGAGCCCGGCTACAAGGCGCTGAAATCCGTGCTGGACGGCTCGGTGTCGGCCTCGGGCGACAACGTGCTCATCTACGCCACGTCCAACCGGCGCCACCTGATGCCGGAATACATGAGCGAAAACCTGCAAGCCAAGCATCAGCCCGATGGCGAAATCCATCCGGGCGAGACCGTCGAGGAAAAGATCTCGCTGTCGGAGCGCTTCGGCCTGTGGCTGTCGTTCTACCCCTTCAAGCAGGACGACTACCTGGACATCGTCTACCACTGGCTGCGCGAGCTGGGTTGCCCCGAGGCGCATATCGCGCCGTCGCGCACCGAGGCGCTGCAATGGACCATCGAACGCGGCTCGCGTTCGGGCCGGGTGGCTTATCAATTCGCGCGCGATTGGGCGGCCCGCCATGTCTGAGAAGATCGTTGACGTTGCCGCCGGTTTGATCCTGCGTCCCGATGGCATGTTGCTGCTGGGCCAGCGGCCCGAAGGCAAGCCGTGGTCGGGCTGGTGGGAATTGCCGGGCGGCAAGCTGGAGCCGGGCGAAACCGTGCTGCAAGCGCTGGCCCGCGAACTGCACGAAGAGCTGGGCATCCGCGTGACGCAGTCGCGGCCTTGGGTGACCTATGTGCACGTGTATCCGCACACCACGGTGCGCCTGGCGTTCTGCCACGTGACCGCGTGGGAAGGCGAGCCGCAAGGGCTTGAGAACCAGCGCCTGGAATGGGTGGACCCTGCCAACGCAGCGTCCGTCGGCGATCTCTTGCCCGCCACCCTGCCCCCGTTGCGCTGGCTGCAACTGCCCACCACCTACGGCATCAGTTCGATGGGCTCGCGCGCGGGCGTGGCCGCGTTTCTGGGCCGCCTGGATGCGGCGTTGGCACGCGGCGTGAAGCTGGTGCAATTTCGCGAGCCGCAATGGCCGGACGGCGCGAACGCAAGCTCGCTGCACGAGGTCTTGCAGCAGGTCATCAAGCGTTGCCGCGCCGCCGGTGCGCGCGTGCTGGTCAATAGCGCACACCCCGCCGCCTGGTGGAAGGAAGCCGACGGCGTGCATCTGCGCACGGCGGATGCGGCCCGCCTGCACGCGCGGCCCGAACTGCCGGCCGGCGCGCTCGTTGGCGTGTCCGCGCACGACAACGCGCAGGTGGTGCACGCCCGCGAACTCGGCGCCGACTTCGCGGTGCTGGGTCCGGTGCTGGACACGCCCAGCCACCCCGGCGCGGCCACGCTGGGCTGGGAGGGCTTTGTCGCCGGCAACCGTGACGCGGGCATTCCCGTGTTCGCGTTGGGCGGCCAATCGACCAGCACCTTGTCGCACGCGCTGCGCCATGGTGCGCACGGCATCGCCGGCATTCGTGGCGTGATCTGACGCCCACTCTTTCGTCGACCGGTTGCATCAAGACGCCGCGTTCCGTGCTTGCCACGGCGCGGCGTTTTTACGTTCCGGTTGCCCTTCGATTGCGTTACGACCACGTTCCGATTGCGCTTCGATTGCGCTTCGATTGCGCTTGGTTGCGTTGCGCTTGTCCTTCGCTTGCGCATCCCTTGCCCTTTGGCTGCATTGCCCATGCGCCGTCCCCGCATTGCCCCCTAGGGAAACTCCCCCCTTGCTGCCATCTGGTCGAAAGCAATATCTTCGAATCCGTAATGTGACCATGCAGTCACATTACGTTTGAACCGCAGTCGCTGCACCCTCTCTTTGTCGTCGTCCCCACAACAAGGAAGTCCAGCATGCCCCAGCGTTCCCCCTTTGAAGGCGATGCCAATCCGGCCCGCCGCGACTTTCTCTTGCGCGGCGCCGCAGGGCTGGCCGGCGCGGCCGGGCTGGCGGCCGCCGGCTGGCCCTTGCAGGGTTTGGCGCAAGCCCAAGCCGTCTCGCCCTTGACCTTCGCCTTCTGGCCCTGGGGCAGCGAAATCGTGCAGCAGGGCGCCACGCGCTTCACACAGGAACGCGGCGTACCGGTCAACCTTTCCCCCATCCCCGGCGACTACGCCGCCGTGCTGGAAACCCAGTTGGCCGCCCGAGCGCCGCTGGACATGTTCTACGCGCAACGCGGCCAGGCATCGCGTTGGTATGCGGCGGGCTGGATCCGGCCGATCGACGACATGCCCGGCTTGGCCGACATCCAGAAGCAGATGTTCCCCGGCATTGTTGACGACGCCCGCGCCACCGACGGCCGCTACCTGGGCCTGACCTATTACAACGGCGGCCCGTTCGCGTTGTTCCGCAACGAGAAGATGCTGGGCGAAGCGGGTTTCGGCGGCACGGCCAACGCGGCGGACTATCCGCAAGACTGGGCCACGGTGGAAAAGCAGGCGCGTGAAATCAAGAAGAAAGGCCTGTCCGAACACCCTATGCTGATGCCCTGGTACAACGCCTGGACCGGCCTGCCCTGGGCCTTGATCGCGCAGTGCTTTGCCGAAGGCGAACGCTTTGTGGACGACGAGTTGCGCGCCACCTTCAACGCCGACACGCCGCTTGTGAAGGTGCTGACGGACTGGAAGCGCTGGTGGGACGACGAACTGGTGCAACGCGCCGTGCTGACGTGGTCGGGCACCGAAACGTCCAGCTCGTGGATGAAGGGCCAGCACGCCTTCCACCTGAACATCGACTACTACAGCTTCAACTACAACGACCCCGCGAAAAGCCAGATTGCCGCGTATTCCAGCTACAACCCGGTGGTGCCGGGCGCCACGCATGACACCGTGCTGGTGGGCCACGCGCTGCTGTGCATGTCGACCCGCAAGCGCAGCGACGCCGAGCAGGCTGCGCTGTGGGAACTGGTGAAGTACTTCGGGTACCGCGACAAGGCCGGCCAACTCACCACGCACAAGAACTGGATCGCCAAGGCCAACCTGGAGGTGCCGTTCCCCGAGCTTTACCGCGACCCGGACAGCCGCGCCGCCATCATGAAATGGATGTATCCGCCGCAAGCCGAACAGGTCTACCAGTGGCTCTTCCAAGGCCGCGAGAAAGCGGTTGCCGCGCACATCCTGAAGGCGCCCTGGTACCAGGAATGGGACACCGCCATGCACGAGATGATTGCGCAGGACCTGCTGATCAAGGGCTCGAAGACGCCCGCGCAAGTGGCCACCGAGCTGCGCGCCCGTTGGGACGCGCTCTACAAGAAGTACGCCAAGATCCTGAAGCGGAGCTGATATGGCCAGCGTCACACTGCAAGGCATCCAGAAGGCCTATTCCCACTTCCAGGCCGTGCGCTCGCTGGACCTGGACATCCGCGACGGCGAATTCGTAGTGCTGCTGGGGCCATCGGGCTGCGGCAAGACCACCACGCTGAACATGATCGCGGGGCTGGACACGCCCACCGGCGGCGAGATCCGTATCGCCGACCGGCGCGTGGACCAGGTGCCGCCGCATCGGCGCAACGTGGCCATGGTGTTCCAGAGCATCGCGCTGTACCCGCACATGACCGTGCGCGAGAACATCGGCTTTCCGCTGCGCATGCAGAAGATGCCGACGGCCGACGTGCGCGCCCGCGTGGACCAGGCGGCCAGCCTGCTGCGCGTGGAATCCATGCTGGACCGCAAGCCCTATCAGTTGTCGGGCGGGCAGCGCCAGCGCGTGGCGATCGGCCGCGCGGTGGTGCGCAACCCCGACCTGTTCCTGTTCGACGAACCGCTATCCAGCCTGGACGCCAAGCTGCGCACCGACATGCGGGTGGAACTCAAGCGCCTGCACCGCACGCTGCAAGCCACCTTCATCTACGTCACGCACGACCAGGTCGAGGCGATGACGCTGGCCGACCGCATCGCGGTGATGTCGGGCGGCAACCTGCTGCAATTCGCCGACCCCGACACCATCTACCGCCGCCCCGCCAATATGGAAGTGGCCGACTTCATCGGCAACCCCGGCATGAACTTCCTGCGCGGCACGCTCCACGCGCAAGACGGCGTGCCTGCCTTGCACGCCGCCGACACTGTGTACGTGCTGCCGCCCGCCTTGCACCCGGCCGCGCGGATGCTGCCCGAGGGCAGCGCCGCCACGCTGGGCATCCGGCCAGAAGCCATGGCGCCCGCGCCGCTGGCGGGCGACGGCCTGCTGCTGCAAGGCAGCGTATGGGCCGTGGAACCCGTGGGGCCCGACCAATTCGTGGATGTGTGCGTCGGCGGCGAAGAAGGCCCGCGACTGCGTGCGCGCCTGCCGCCCGAACGCCGTTACGAGGTGGGCGCGCCCATTGCGCTGGCGCTACCCGCCGCGCGCCTCTACCTGTTCGACGCGCAAGGCTTGCGCGTGCATGGCGGCGAGGAGCCTCGCACATGAGCGCCGCCAGCTTGTCGCCCGCCCGCCCCGCCGCCACGCGCCAGGGCGGCCGCGAAATGTCTGACCTGAGCTTTGCGCTGACCGTCATCGTGGCGGTGTACGCGCTGAACACGCTGATCATCGGCGTGCCGCTGGGCTATTCATTCTGGCTCAGCCTGCATGACACCAACGCCATCCTGCGCACCGAGGAGTTCGTCGGCACCGATCTCTACGGCGAGGTGCTTTCCGACCCCGCTGTCATCGACGCCATCTGGCGCAGCCTGGGTTTCGTGGCGATGTGCGTGGTGGGCTCTTTCGTTGCCGCGCTGGGCATTGCGCTGGTGCTGAATGAAGAGATGCCGCTGCGCGGCCTGGTGCGTGGTCTGGCGCTCTTGCCCTGGGCCATGTCCCAAGTGGTGACGGCCACCGTGTTTTCGTTCCTGCTCAACCCGAGTTTCGGCGCGCTGACCGGGCTGCTGGCGCCGCTGGGCCTGGCCAACGCCTCCACCGTGTGGCTGTCCAGCGACTGGGCGCTGTTCTGGGTGGCGCTGGCGTTCGTCTGGCATATCGCGCCGCTGGGCAGCTTCTTTTATCTGGCGGCCTTGCAGACCATTCCGCGCGACCTGTATCGCGCGGCGCGCGTGGATGGCGCGGGGCCGCTGTCGCGCTTCCGGCACATTACCTTGCCGCATTTGAAGCACACCACGCTGATCGTGCTGGTGGTGATGACGGTGGAAGCCGTGCGCCAGTTTGACCTGCTGTTCTCGCTGACGCGCGGCGGGCCGGGCACGTCCACGCAGATCCTGCCCTTGCTGATCTTCCGCTACAACTTTGAATTTTCGAAGTATGGCTTGGCGTCGGCGGCGGCCTTTTTGCTGACCGTGTTGTCGCTGCTGCTGGCCACGGCCTATTTCATGCTGATTCGCAAGAAGCGCCCCCAAGGAGCCGCCCATGCGCAATGACGCCGCGAAAGTCACCGGCGAAGGCTGGCGCCCCTGGCTGGTCGGGGCCGGGGTGGCCCTGGTCGCGTTCTGGTGCCTGTTCCCGCTGTACTGGACGCTGAAGGCCTCCTTCATGGACGAGTCCGCCATCATCATGGGGGTGGCGCACAACGCGGGCGGATTCACGTTCGACAACTATCTGCGCGTGTTGGGCTTGTCGACGTCGGACTCGATCTTCGGCGGGCAGACCAAGGCCATCATGACGGGCTTTGTGAACAGCGCATTGGTGGCGCTGCCGGCCGCTGCCGCCGGCACGGCCATCGCCACGCTGGCGGGCTATGTGCTGGGGCGATTTGAATTTCCGTTCAAGGGTCCGCTGCTGTATGTGCTGCTGGCTTCGCGCACGCTGCCCCCGATTGCCTTGCTGATTCCGTACTACGTGTTCTTTGCCGCCATCGGCCTGGCGGGCAGCCTGTTCGGCCTGTGGATCGTGTACCTGACCGCCGTGATCCCGCTGCTGTCCTGGGTGTTGATGGGCTACTTCGCCTCACTGCCCGTCGAGATCGAACGCGCCGCGCGCATGGACGGCTGCACGCGCTGGCAGATGCTGCGCCACGTGACCTTGCCCATGGCCATGCCGGGCATTGCCGCCGCCTTCATCATCGCCTTCCTGGTGGGCTGGAACGATCTGCTGTTCGCCATCGTGCTGACGGGTGGCACGTCCGCGCAAACCTTGTCGGCCTCGCTGCTGGGTTTGTCGCCGTTGATGCCGGGCTTTCGTGCCGACCTGGGCCTGTTCGCCGCGGCCAGCATGCTGGCTGCCCTGCCCCCGCTGGCGTTGGCCATGCTGTTCCAACGCTTCATCACCAACCTGAACATCGTCGACCCCGTGACGAGCAATACGGACTAGCCAATGACCATAGGCGTAGCGGCAGCGGGACGAGATGCGGGCGCGGCGGTGCGCGCGGCGGCGCTGGCCGCCGAGCTGATGGGCCATGGCGCCATCGGCGGCTTCGCGGTGTTCGCCGTGATGGACGACGATGGCCGTGTGCATCACACGTCATGCCAGCGCGGCGGCGTCACCGCGCTGGACTTGCCGCCGCACTGGCTGCGGGCGCGGCGCGCGGCCTTGATCGAAAGCGGCCCGGACCGCCCCGAACCCCTGGTGCAGTTCCTGCCCGGCGCCGATGGCGTGGGGCTGGTGACCGGCCACCGCCTGCCCAACCGGCCCGGCGCGGACGGGCTCGCGCTGAATCTTGCCGCGCTGCAACGCATGGCCGACGGCGCCACGCCCGCCGACGCCGTAGCGCAGGTGCTGCACGCGCATCCGGAAATCGACGCTGGCCTGATCGCGCTATCCGCCACGGGCGAATTGGGCTGGGGCAATACCCGCCGCGTATCGCGCCGGCCGGACCACGGCATGGCCCATCGCGACAACGGCGACTGCCGCGTCGCGGTGCTGCACAACTCCATTTATCCCTGCCCGCCGCTGGCCGACGCCATGGCCGACCTGGCCTGGTGCGCCTTGACCGGTGAGCCCGCTTCCTACCGCGCCCTGACCCTGCCTGCGGCAACGCCGATTTCCCTCGCCACCCATGACCGCGTGCAGGTGGACGCGCACGGACGCATTCTTGCCATCGAACACGCCGACCCTTCATGGCCCCTTTACCCGAGGCGTGCGAATGTCGTCTACCTGGGCAGCGAAGTCTGGCAAGATGGAAGGCTAATCGGCCACACCGTCAGCGAACTTATTGCCGACCTGGCTGACGGGCAAGTGACCGGCGTGCCGGACCCCGCCCGCTTCCTGATCTTCATGAAGGAATAAGCCATGTCCCGCCGCGAGAATACCGAGAGACTGATCCTGCAAGCGCTGGAAGCCCAGATCCTGGAAACGGGCATGGGCGGGGTGGGCATCAACGCCATCGCCAAGCGCGCGGGGGTCAGCAAAGAGCTTATCTACCGCTACTTCGACGGCATGCCCGGCCTGATGCTGGCCTGGATGCAGGAACAGGATTTCTGGACACGCAACCCCGGGCTGCTGGCCGAAGATGAATCCAGCCAGCGCACGCCCGCGGAACTGGTGCTGTCCATGCTGCGCGCGCAGATCGACGCGCTGGCCGGCAATGAAACCCTGCGCGAAGTGCGCCGCTGGGAATTGATCGAACGCAACGAGGTGTCCGCCCCCCTGGCCGAACGGCGCGAACGCGCGGCTCGCGGCTTCATCGACCGCCTGGACGGCCTGGCGCCCAACGTGGACATGCCCGCGACGGTCAGCGTGATGTTGGCCGGCGTGCTGTACCTGATGCTGCGCGCCAAGACCGAATCCCATTTCCTGGGGGTGCCGCTGCGCACGCCCGAAGGTTGGGAACGTATCAGCGGCGCGCTGGAACACCTGGTGGCCCGTGGCTTGCCAGACCCCTTGAATACCGAATCCCTTGCCAACCTGGAGGCGCGGCGCGGCAAACCGCCGGCCGCCGATCCCCCAACCTGAGCCCTTCATGCCCGCGCATCCCGACCCGCAGGAATACGACATCATCATCATCGGCGGCCAAGTGGCCGACGGTTTGGGCGGCCCCTCCCGCCGCGCCGACATCGCCATCCAGGGCGAGCGCATTGCGGCCATTGGCGACGGCGCGCAGTGGCGCGCGCGGCGCCGCCTGGACGCCACCGGCAAGGTGGTGTCGCCGGGCTTCATTGATTGCCATACCCACGATGACCGCGCGCTGCTGGGCTCGCCCCTGATGCGGCCCAAAGTCAGCCAGGGCATCACCACCGTGGTCACCGGCAACTGCGGCATCAGCCTGGCGCCGGTGCGCGCGCCGGGCGATGTGGTGCCGCCCCCGTTGAACCTGCTGGCCAAGCACACCGGCGAACTCTACGCCCGCATGCAGGACTACGCCGACGCGCTGGACGCCGCGCCCGCCGCCGTCAACAGCCTGGCGCTGGTGGGCCATTCCAGCTTGCGCGTATCGGCCATGGACCGGCTGGACCGCCCGGCCGACAAGGGCGAGATCGCAACCATGCGGCGGGCGCTGGACGAGGCCATGGCGGCCGGCGCCGCGGGCTTGTCCACGGGCCTGTACTACCCGACCGCCATGCACGCCAGCACCGAGGAAGTGATAGGCGTGGCCGAGCCCTTGTCGGCTTGGCGCGGCCTGTACACCACCCACCTGCGCGACGAAGCCGACCACGTTTGCGACGCCATGGAAGAAGCCTTCCTGATCGGCCGCGCGGCCGACGTGCCGGCCATCCTGTCGCACCACAAGGTCACCGGCAAGCACAACCACGGCCGCACCGCGCAAACGCTGGCGCTGTTTGACCGCGTGCGCGCCGACCAGCCGCTGGGCATGGACGTGTACCCCTACGCGGCATCCTCCACCATCCTGGAACCGCGCCGCGTGGCGGCGGGCGAGAAAATCATCGTCACGTGGTCGCAGACTCGCCCGGAAATCCAGGGCGTGGACCTGCGCGAACTGGCCGCGCGCGAAGGCAAGGACCCTACCCGCCTGGCCGAAGAACTGTCGCCGGGCGGCGCCATTTATTTTTCGATGGATGAAGCCGACGTCAAGCGGGTCATCGGGCATGGCAGCGTCATGATCGGGTCGGACGGCCTGCCGCATGACCAGCGCCCGCACCCGCGCTTATGGGGCGCGTTTTCGCGTGTGCTGGCGCGCTACGTGCGCGAGATGCGCGTGCTGGGCCTGGAAGAAGCCGTGCGCCGCATGACGAGCCTGACCGCCGCGCAATTCGGCTTGAAGGATCGCGGCGTGCTGCGTGCCGGCTGTTATGCCGACGTGGTGGTGTTCGACGCCGCCAGCGTCGCCGACCTGGCCAGCTTTGCCGAACCGACGCTGCCGTCCACCGGCATCCACGCGGTGCTGGTCAATGGCCAAGTGGTCGAAGAAGGCGGCGCGCCCACGGGCGCCCGCCCGGGCCGCCTGCTGCGCGGCGACGAGCGCGCCGCCCCCGGCTTCGAAACACCGGCTTGGGCGGCCTGTAACGCAAGCGCCACTTAAAGCGAATAGCAAAAGGCAAATAGCAAATAAACAACCCTGAACGCCGCGTCCTCGGCGCGCGGCGGCTTTCCTGGAGCATCATGCACATCGTTGTCATCGGCGCGGGGGTGGTCGGCATGGCCACCGCCTACTTCCTGCATCGCGAGGGCCATCGCGTGACGGTCGTGGACGCGGGGTCCGGCCCCGGCCAGGCCACCAGCATGGCCAACGGCGCGCAACTGAGCTATAGCTTTGTCGCCCCACTGGCCGACCCCGCCGTATTGCCCAAGCTGCCGTCCTGGCTGCTGGCCCAGGACGCGCCGCTGCGCTTTCGGCCCCGGCTGGATCCCGACCAATGGCGCTGGAGCCTGGCATTTCTACGCGCCTGCACCCGCGCCAAAAGCCGCGCGACCACGCGCGAACTGCTGGCCTTGGGCATGTACAGCCGCTTGTGCGTGCACACGCTGGTGCGTGACGAGCAACCCGACTTCGACTTTGCCAGCGCAGGAAAACTGCTGGTCTACCAAGATGCCGACGCCTATCGGCAGGCCCTTGCGCAACGCGACTACCTGGCCGGCCTGGGCTGCGAGCAACAGGTGCTGGACACGCGCGCCTGCCTCGAGATGGAACCCGCGCTGGCCGGCATCGGGGCAAGCATTCAGGGCGCGCTCTATACCCCCACCGAAGATGCCGGCGATTGCCAGCGGCTGTGTACCGAACTGGAACGCATCCTGCGCGCCGCGCCCGACCCCGTGCGCTTTCACTTCAACACCCGGGTCGACACGTTGCGCCGCGAACACGGCCGCGTCATGGGCGCCGCCACGACGGCCGGCGACCTGGAAGCCGACCACTTTGTGCTGGCCAGCGGCATGGGCGCGCAAGCGCTGGCGCGGCCGCTGGGCTTGAACCTGGGCATCTATCCGCTAAAGGGCTACAGCCTGACCTACACGCTGACGCCCGACAGCGTGGCGCCCACCGCCAGCATCAGCGATATCCGGCGCAAGGTGGTGTATGCGCGGCTGGGCCAGCGCTTGCGCGTGGCGGGCATGGTGGACATCGGCACGGGCGGCGCGGGGGTCGACCCGCAGCGCGTGCGCAGCCTGGAGCGTGACGTGGCGCAGTTCTTTCCCGGCCTGAAGCCCGAGGGTGCGCCAAGCGCCTGGGCGGGACTGCGGCCGGCCAGGCCCAACGGCAAGCCGCTGATCGGCGCCACGCCGTACCGCAACCTGTGGCTGAATACCGGCCATGGCGGCCTGGGCTTTACGCTGGCCTTGGGCAGCGCGCGCGTGTTGGCGGATTTGATGCGGGGCCGCGACCCCGCCGTGGACCCGTCCGCGTTCGCGCTGAGGTAAGGGTCGGCGTCGGCGTAGTCGTAGGCGGAACGTAGCCCCGCCTACGCTCGTGCGATCAGTCGGCCTTGATGCCGCGGCTTTGGATCAGCTTGCTCCACTTGCCGCGTTCCTTCTCTTCAAACGCAGCCAAGTCTGCACCAAAGACATTGCCCGGCGTGGCGCCGCCTTGCGCCAGCGATTGCTGTAGCTCGGGCGATTTCAAGGCCTGCTTCATGGCGGCGATCAGTTTGTCGACCACCGGCGCGGGCGTGCCGCGCGGCGCATACAGGCCGGACCAGGCGGTGACCTCGAAGCCCGGCAAGCCGGCCTCGGCCATCGTCGGCAGGTCGGGCGCGGCGGGGCTGCGTTCGGCCGACGTCACGGCAATGCCGCGCAGGCGTCCGCCCGGTTTCATCGCGCTCATGGAGCTGGGCAGGTTGTCCATCAGGATGTCGACCTGGCCGCCGATCACGGCGGGTATGGCGGCAGACGAGCCCTTGAACGGCACGTGCAGCATCTCCAAGCCCGCCAAGGATTCGAAATAAGCGCCCGTCAAATGCACCGATGAACCGATGCCGGGCGAGGCATAGGAATACTTGCCCGGGTCCTTCTTCACCGCCTTCATCACGTCATCCAGATTGCGCCACGGCGAGGTGGCGGCCACCGCCATCACGTTGGGGGTGGACGCGATGATGCCCAGCGGCACCAGGTCGGTGGCCGGGTTGAAGCCGATGTTGCTGTACAGATATTGGTTGACCGTCTGCGTGCCGATGGAGCCCAGCACAATCGTGTAGCCATCCGGCGCGGCGCGCGTCGCGGCGGCCACGCCCAGGTTGCCCGCCGCGCCCGGCTTGTTTTCAACCACGATGGACTGGCCCAGCGTGGGCGCCATGTGTTGCGCGATGGTCCGCGCGAAGAGGTCGGTGGTGCCGCCCGCTGGAAATGGCACGATCAGGGTGATGGGCCGAGTCGGCCACGTGTCCGCGGATGCCGCCGCGGAAAATGCCAGCGTGGCGGCTGCCGCCGTGGAAAGCGCCTTGCCTGCCCAGCGCCCAGCACTGGCGGCGGTCCGCCATTGAAATGACCAGCCCATCCTCTTTCCCCTTCGTGTGATTGTGTTCGTGTGATCAAACGGAAGTCGGCGTCGGTGCAGCATGACGACATGCATGAAAAAGTGACCGCATGGTCACTTTTTCGCATTAAGAACCGGCGCCGAAAGCTTGTCAACGACAGCAAAGAGTTTTAGGCGTAATCCCTAGCCTCAGGAATTCCCTAGGATCCTTGCGGCACGGGGGGCTGTTGGGACACCTGCGATTCCTGGGTTTCCTGAGACACCGGGGACTGCTGGGTTCCTTGGTCCCCCTGGGCTCCCTGGGCCTCCTGGGGTGCCCCCTCCCAGCCGCCGCCCAAGGCAACGATCAGGTTCACGCTGGCCACCAGGCGCGTGCCCAACAGGCTGAGCGCATTGCGTTCACTGTTGAGCGCGGTGGCGTCCACCACCGCCACACTCAGGTAGTCCACCAGCCCGGCCTGGTACTGGTTCTGAATCAGGCGCAGGGATTCTCGAGCGGACTCCAGCGCGCGGCGCTGCACGATCTGTTCTTGTTCCATGACCCGGAGCTGGATCAGGTAGTCCTCGACTTCGCGCAGGCCCACCAACGCCGCCTGACGGTAGGCGGCCGCCTGCGAATCGTAGGAGGCGCGTGCCTGTTCAACCTGCGCGGCGCGCGCGCCGCCATCGAAGATCGTCAGCGCCAGCGCCGGCCCCAGGGACCAGAAGCGCGCGGGCGCGGTCAACAGGTCCGCGAACTGGCCGTTGCGAAAACCGCCGTCGGCCGACAGGATCAGCGACGGGAACCACGCGGCCTGCGCCACGCCAATCTGCGCGTTGGCCGCCGCCGCCCGGCGCTCGGCCGCGGCGATGTCCGGGCGGCGCTCAAGCAGCTCGGAAGGCAGGCCCACCGGAATCTGCGGCAACTGCAAGGTGAAGACAGCGGGCGCCAGGCTGAACTGCGACGGCGCCTGGCCCATCAGCACCGCAATGGCGTGCTCGTACTGGCCGCGCTGCCAGTCCAGGTCGATGGACTGGGCGCGCGTGCTTTCCACCTGCGTGCGCGCCACCGCCACATCGGCCTGCCCCGCCACGCCGACCTCGTAGCGGTTCTGCGTCAGCTTCAACGACCGTTCATAGGCCGCCACCGTGGCGTCCAGCAGACGCTTCTGTTCATCCAGCACGCGCAACTGGAAATAGGTTTGCACCAGCGCCGCCTGTGCGCTCAGGCGCGTGGCGCCCAGGTCCGCCAGGCTGGCGGCCGCGCTGGCTTCGGAAGATTCAGTGCTGCGGCGCACGCGGCCCCACATGTCCACTTCCCAACTGACGCTGCCGGTCACGGAATACTGGTTGGACACGTTGCTGCCGTTGGACGACGACGACGACGACCCGTTGCCGACGCCCGCGCGCGATGCGCCCGCGCTGGCGCCCACGGTGGGATAGAAGCCGGCGCGCGCGGCACGCACCAGGCCCAGCGCCTGGCGGTAATTGGCTTCGGCCTGGGCAATCGTCTGGTTCGACGTGTTCAGGCGCTCCACCAGCGTGTTCAGCGTGTCGTCCCCGTACACCAGCCACCACTTGCCACGGTCCGCCTCGTCGCGCGGCTGGGCCGGCTTCCAGCCTTCCACCTGCTGCTGGCCCTGGGCTTCTTTGTAGGACGCGCCCACATCAAGCTCAGGGCGTTGGTAATCGGGGCCTACCGCGCAGGCGCCCAGCAGCGCGCACAGCGCCAACGTGATGGCGCTGCGAGGAAGACGGGTGGTGACAAGCGGCTTGGGTCGGATCATGTAGGTTCTATGGAAGCGGAGGCGTCTTTGCGCCGACCGCGCCCGCGCGCGGCCCACAGGCGAAATCGGTCCAGGTAGAGATAAACCACGGGCGTGGTGTACAGCGTCAGGATCTGGCTGAGCACCAGGCCGCCCACGATGGTAATGCCCAAGGGCTGGCGCATCTCGACACCGGCGCCGGTGGCCAGCACCAGCGGCAGCGCGCCGAAGATGGCGGCCATGGTCGTCATCATGATCGGACGAAAGCGCGTCAGGCAGGCCTGGAAGATGGCCTCGCGCGGCGCCATGCCCTGCACGCGCTGCGCTTCCAGCGCAAAGTCCACCATCATGATCGCGTTCTTTTTCACGATGCCGATCAACAGGAACACGCCGATCAGCGCAATCAAGGTGAAGTCATGGCGCACCAGCAGCAGCGCCAGCAACGCCCCCAGTCCGGCCGACGGCAGCGTCGACAGGATCGTCAGCGGATGCACGAAGCTTTCGTACAGAATGCCCAGCACGATATACATGGTGACCAGCGCCGCCAGGATCAGCCAAGGCTGTTGCGACAAGGTCTGCTGCAAGGCCGCCGCCGTGCCCTGGAAGCCCGCCTGAATCTGATCCGACGGCAAACCGATGCGCGCCACCGCCGCGTCGATGGCGGCCGTGGCCTGCCCCAGCGACACGCCGGGCGCCAGGCTGAACGACACCGTATCCGCCACGAACAGACCCTGGTGCTGCACGCTGAGCGGCGCGTTGGAGTTTTGAAGCCGGGCAAAGGCCAGCAGCGGCACACGCGCGCCGGTCGACGTGATGACCTCAACCTGCTTGAGCGATTCAATGTCTTCGGCAAACTTCGGTTCCAGGCCCAGCACCACGTGGTACTGGTTCAGCGGACCGTACATGACCGACACCTGGCGCTGGCTGAACGAGTTGTTCAGCACGGTCGATATCGTGGCCATGCTCACGCCCAGCCGGGTCGCGGCCTCGCGGTCGATCACCAGGTCAATCTGGCGGCCCTTGTCCTCGACATCGGTATCCACGTCGGTAATTTCAGGAATCTTGGCCATGGCCTGCTGCACCTTGGGCATCCAGGTGCGCAGCAATTGCAGGTCGCCGGACATCAGCGTGTAGTCGTAAGACCCCTGGCTTTGGCGCCCGCCGATGCGGATGTCTTGCTGCGACACCAGGAACATGCGCGCCCCCGGCATGTTCTGCAGCTTGCCGCGCAGCCGGTTGATGACGTCGTCGGCCGACACCTTGCGCTCTTCCAGCGGTTTAAGCTGGATCTGCATGAAGCTGCTGTTGCTGCCGCCGCGCCCGCCCGCGTAGCCCGTCATGCTTTGCACCGCCGGATCCGCCAGCACCACCTTGCGCAGCGCATCCAGTTTGGGCACCGTGGCCTGGAACGACGTGCCCTGGTCCACCCGGAAAAAGCCCAGCAATTGGCCCGTGTCCTGCTGCGGAAAAAACCCCTTGGGCACCGCCATGTACAGGTACACGTTCAAGCCCACGGCCACGGCCAGCGTCAGCATCATCAGCCGGCTATGCGCCAAGGCCCAGCTCAAGCTGCGGCGGTAGCCGTTCAGCATGGACTCGAAGCCGCGTTCGGACCAGCGCGCCAGGCGGCCGGGCGGCTTGGCGTCTTTCGGTTCGGGGCGCAACAGGCGCGCGCACATCATCGGGGTCAAGGTCAGCGACACCACCAACGACACCATGATGGCGGCCGACAGCGTCACGGCGAATTCGCGGAACAGACGGCCGACCACGCCGCCCATCAACAGGATCGGAATGAACACCGCCACCAGCGACAGGCTCATGGACAGCACGGTAAAGCCCACCTCGCGCGAGCCGCGCAGCGCCGCCCGCATCGGCGACATGCCGTTCTCCACGTGCCGCATGATGTTTTCCAGCACCACGATGGCGTCGTCCACCACGAAGCCCGTGGCCACGATCAACGCCATCAGCGAAATGGTGTTCAGCGTGAATCCGCACATATACATGATGCAGAAGGTGCCAATCAAGGACACCGGCACCGCCACGCTGGGGATGATGGCCGCGCGCCAGCGCCGCAGGAACAGCAACACCACCAGCACCACCAGGCCCACGGCGATGATCAGCGTCAGCTCGGCCTCGTGCAGCGACGCGCGGATGCTGGGCGTGCGGTCTTGCGCCACCGTCATGTTCACGTCGGCCGGCATCAGCGCCTGCAACACGGGCAGTTGCGCGCGTACGGCGTCGACGGCTTCGATGATGTTGGCGTCGGCCTGGCGCCGCACAATCATCAGGATGGCCTTGCGGTCGTTGTAGAAGCCGGTCTGGTAAAGGTCTTCGACGGAATCTTCCACCTTGGCCACATCCGACACGCGCACCGGCGCGCCGTCTTTCCAGGCGACGATCAGCGGCCGGTACTGTTCGGCGCGGCTGAGCTGGTCGCTGACCATGATCTGCCAGTGGTAGCGGTCGTTTTCCAGCACGCCCTTGGGCCGGTTCGCGTTGGCGTTGGCGAGCGTGGTGCGCAGCTCGTCCAGCGACACGCCCTGGTTGGCCAGCGCGCCGGGCAGCACGGTCACGCGCACGGCCGGCAGCGAA
>RCUJ01000781.1_pt1 | contig 18040 bp, 14 predicted proteins | sample 2166321 | NCBI WGS metagenome assembly RCUJ01 (sample SAMN09932808, study PRJNA488358) | compost metagenome | feature: garden; material: soil; isolation source: compost soil in an enriched community after 118 h of incubation | place: Germany: Experimental Botanical Garden Goettingen | collected... | reverse complement strand
GTGCGGCAGCTGTCACGGTCAGGGGCGTGTGGAAGAGCACAAGACCCTGTCGGTCAAGGTGCCGGCCGGCGTCGACACCGGCGACCGCATCCGCCTGTCCGGAGAGGGCGAGGCGGGTACCCTGGGTGGTCCGGCCGGTGACCTGTACGTGGTGGTCAATGTGCGCGAACATGCGATCTTCCAGCGCGACGGCAAGCACCTCTACTGCGAGGTGCCGATCAGCTTCGCCGACGCGGCGCTGGGCGGCGAGCTGGAAGTGCCGACCCTCGACGGTCGGGTCAAGCTGAAGATCCCCGAGGCGACCCAGACCGGCAAGCTGTTCCGTCTGCGCGGCAAGGGCGTGGCGCCGGTGCGTGGCGGCGGTGCCGGCGACCTGATGTGCCGGGTGGTGGTGGAGACGCCGGTGAATCTCGACAAGCGCCAGCGCGAGCTGCTCGAGGAGTTTCGCAGCAGCCTGCAGGGCGACAGCTCGCACTCGCCCAAGGCCAGTGGCTGGTTCGAGGGCGTGAAGCGTTTCTTCGACGATCTTTAAACCGAACAGGGCGGCGGAGCGGCGTGTGCCGCCCGTATCCCGGAGCAGAGTTATGCGACGTATTGCAGTGATGGGCGCCGCCGGGCGCATGGGCAAGACCCTCATCGAGGCCGTGCAGCAGGCGCCGGGCGCCGCGCTGAGCGCTGCGGTGGATCGCCCGGACAGCAGTCTGCTGGGTGCCGATGCCGGCGAGCTGGCCGGGGTGGGTCGCCTCGGTGTGGTCCTGGCCGGCGAGCTGGCCCAGGTGCTCGATGACTTCGACGTGCTGATCGACTTCACCCATCCGAGCGTGACCCTGAACAACCTGGCTGTCTGCCGCGCGGCCGGCAAGGCCATGGTCATCGGCACCACCGGCTTCACCGCTGAAGAGAAGCAACAGCTGGCCGAGGCGGCCCGGGAAATCCCGATAGTGTTCGCCGCCAACTTCAGTGTCGGCGTCAATCTGTGCCTCAAGCTGCTGGATACCGCGGCGCGGGTGCTGGGCGACGAGGTCGACATCGAGATCATCGAGGCGCACCATCGCCACAAGGTCGATGCGCCGTCCGGCACCGCCCTGCGCATGGGGGAGGTGGTGGCCAATGCCCTGGGGCGTGACCTGCACAAGGTGGCGGTCTATGGTCGCGAAGGCCAGACCGGCGCGCGGGCGCGGGAAACCATCGGTTTCGCCACCGTGCGCGCCGGCGACGTGGTCGGCGACCATACCGTGCTGTTCGCCGCCGACGGCGAGCGGGTGGAGATCACCCACAAGGCTTCCAGCCGGATGACCTTCGCCAAGGGTGCGGTGCGCTCCGCGCTGTGGCTGCAAGGGCGTGCGCCGGCGCTGTACGACATGCAGGATGTGCTGGAGCTGCGCTGAGCGCGCCGGCCGGAAAGGTCGCAGGCTGCACTGGAAGAGTGCGGTCGCTGTCGCCGGTGGGCGGTAGACCTTTCCGCTGGACGATTTTTGCTCTAAAATTCAGCTTTAGTGCGTCCACTATGAGCATGCAGACAACATGGAAAAAAGCGGGGTGATGTGGTTTTCACGTCATTCCGCTTTTTTGCAACCTGAATTTGCATGAAACGGCTCTATTTACGGGAGGTCTTCTTGACTAAGCCAGCCATACTCGCGCTTGCCGACGGCAGCATTTTCCGCGGTGAAGCCATCGGTGCCGACGGGCAGAGCGTCGGCGAGGTGGTATTCAATACCGCCATGACCGGCTATCAGGAAATTCTCACCGATCCTTCCTACTGCCAGCAGATCGTCACCCTGACCTATCCGCACATCGGCAACACCGGCACCACGCCGGAAGACGCCGAGTCCAACCGCGTATGGGCTGCCGGTCTGGTGATCCGCGACCTGCCGCTGGTCTCCAGCAGCTGGCGCGACAAGCAGCCGCTGGACGAATACCTGAAGGCCAACAACGTGGTGGCCATCGCCGGTATCGACACCCGCCGCCTGACCCGCATCCTGCGCGAAAAGGGTTCGCAGAACGGCTGCATTCTCGCCGGCGCCGACGCCAGCGAAGAAAAGGCCCTGGAACTGGCGCGCAGCTTCCCCGGCCTCAAGGGCATGGACCTGGCCAAGGTGGTCAGCTGCAGCGAGTCCTACGAGTGGAACTCCAGTGTGTGGAGCCTCGAGACCGACAGCCATGTCGACATTCCGGCCGGCGAGCAGCCCTACCACGTGGTGGCCTACGACTTCGGCGTCAAGCTGAACATCCTGCGCATGCTGGTGGCGCGTGGCTGCCGGGTGACCGTGGTGCCGGCGCAGACCCCGGCCAGCGAAGCGCTGGCGCTGAAGCCGGACGGCGTGTTCCTGTCCAACGGTCCGGGCGATCCCGAGCCGTGCGACTACGCCATCCAGGCGATCAAGGACGTGCTGGAGACCGAGATTCCGGTATTCGGCATCTGCCTCGGCCACCAGCTGCTGGCCCTGGCCTCCGGCGCCAGGACCATGAAGATGGGCCACGGCCACCACGGCGCCAACCACCCGGTGCAGGACCTCGACACCGGCGTGGTGATGATCACCAGCCAGAACCACGGTTTCGCCGTGGACGAGTCGACCCTGCCGGGCAACCTGCGTGCTACTCACAAGTCGTTGTTCGACGGCACCCTGCAGGGCATCGAGCGCACCGACAAGGTCGCCTTCAGCTTCCAGGGTCACCCGGAAGCCAGCCCGGGCCCGCACGACGTGGCCCCGCTGTTCGATCGCTTCATCGCCGAGATGGCCAAGCGTCGCTAAGCCTGCCGACAGATCAACGGATTCGTGTGAGAGACCATGCCAAAACGTACAGACATTAAAAGCATCCTGATCCTCGGTGCCGGCCCCATCGTCATCGGCCAGGCGTGCGAGTTCGACTATTCCGGCGCCCAGGCCTGCAAGGCCCTGCGCGAGGAAGGCTTCCGCGTCATCCTGGTGAACTCCAACCCGGCCACCATCATGACCGACCCGGCCATGGCCGACGCCACCTACATCGAACCGATCAAGTGGGCGACCGTCGCCAAGATCATCGAGAAGGAGCGTCCTGACGCCCTGCTGCCCACCATGGGCGGCCAGACCGCGCTGAACTGCGCCCTGGACCTGGAGCGCCACGGCGTGCTGGCCAAGTTCGGCGTGGAAATGATCGGCGCCAACGCCGACACCATCGACAAGGCCGAAGACCGCTCGCGCTTCGACAAGGCGATGAAGGACATCGGCCTGGCTTGTCCGCGCTCGGGCATCGCCCACAGCATGGAAGAAGCCTACGGTGTGTTGGAGAAGGTTGGCTTCCCCTGCATCATCCGCCCGTCCTTCACCATGGGCGGCACCGGTGGCGGCATCGCCTACAACCGCGAAGAGTTCGAAGAGATCTGCGCCCGCGGCCTGGACCTGTCGCCGACCAACGAGCTGCTGATCGACGAATCCCTGATCGGCTGGAAGGAATACGAGATGGAGGTGGTCCGCGACAAGAAGGACAACTGCATCATCGTCTGCGCCATCGAGAACTTCGATCCGATGGGTGTGCACACCGGCGACTCGATCACCGTCGCTCCGGCACAGACCCTGACCGACAAGGAATACCAGATCATGCGCAACGCCTCCCTGGCGGTGCTGCGCGAGATCGGCGTGGAAACCGGCGGCTCCAACGTGCAGTTCGGCATCTGCCCGAACACCGGGCGTATGGTGGTGATCGAGATGAACCCGCGGGTGTCGCGCTCCTCGGCGCTGGCTTCCAAGGCCACCGGCTTCCCGATCGCCAAGATCGCCGCCAAGCTGGCGGTGGGTTACACCCTCGACGAGCTGAGCAACGACATCACCGGCGGCCGTACCCCGGCGTCGTTCGAGCCGGCGATCGACTACGTGGTGACCAAGATCCCGCGTTTCGCCTTCGAGAAATTCCCCAAGGCCGATGCCCGCCTGACCACCCAGATGAAGTCGGTCGGTGAGGTCATGGCCATCGGTCGCACCTTCCAGGAGTCCATGCAGAAAGCCCTGCGCGGCCTGGAAGTCGGTGTGTCCGGCTTCGATCCGATGCTCGATCCGAACGACCCGGATGCCGCCAGCACCCTCAAGCGCGAGCTGACCGTGCCGGGTGCCGACCGCATCTGGTACCTGGCTGACGCCTTCCGTGCCGGCAAGACGGTTGCCGAAGTGTTCGAGCTGACCCGCATCGACGAGTGGTTCCTGGTGCAGATCGAAGACCTGGTCAAGGACGAGGAAAAGATCAAGACCCTGGGTCTGGTCAGCATCGACCGCGACCTGATGTACAAGCTCAAGCGCAAGGGTTTCTCCGACATCCGTCTGGCCAAGCTGCTCGGCGTCTCCGAGAAGAGCCTGCGCAGCCATCGGCACAAGCTCAAAGTGCTGCCGGTGTACAAGCGCGTCGACACCTGCGCCGCCGAGTTCGCCAGCGACACCGCCTACATGTATTCGACCTACGAGGAAGAGTGCGAGGCGGCGCCGTCGAGCCGCGACAAGATCATGATTCTCGGCGGTGGGCCGAATCGCATCGGCCAGGGCATCGAGTTCGACTACTGCTGCGTGCACGCCGCATTGGCGCTGCGTGAAGACGGTTACGAGACCATCATGGTCAACTGCAACCCGGAAACCGTCTCCACCGACTACGACACCTCCGACCGCCTGTACTTCGAGCCGGTGACCCTGGAAGACGTGCTGGAAATCGTCCGCGTCGAGCAGCCCAAGGGCGTGATCGTGCAGTACGGTGGGCAGACCCCGCTGAAAATCTGCCGCGCCCTGGAAGAGGCCGGGGTGCCGATCATCGGTACCAGCCCCGAGGCGATCGACCGCGCCGAGGACCGCGAGCGCTTCCAGCAGATGGTCCAGCGTCTGGGTCTGCGCCAGCCGGCCAATGCCACGGCGCGCAGCGAAGAGGAAGCTCTGGCGGCGTCCAAGGTCATCGGTTATCCGCTGGTGGTGCGTCCGTCCTATGTGCTGGGCGGCCGGGCGATGGAAATCGTCTACCAGGAAGAAGAACTCAAGCGCTACATGCGCGAAGCGGTGAAGGTGTCCAACGACAGCCCGGTGCTGCTCGACCACTTCCTCAACTGCGCCATCGAAGTCGATATCGATGCCATCTGCGACGGCGAAACCGTAGTGATAGGCGCGATCATGCAGCACATCGAGCAGGCCGGCGTGCACTCCGGCGACTCGGCGTGCTCGTTGCCGCCCTATTCGCTGCCGGCGCATATCCAGGACGAGATCCGCGACCAGGTCAAGAAAATGGCCCTGGAACTCGGCGTGATCGGCCTGATGAACGTGCAGATGGCGGTGCAGGGCGAGGATATCTTCGTCATCGAAGTCAATCCGCGCGCCTCGCGTACCGTGCCCTTCGTCTCCAAGTGCATCGGCATCTCCCTGGCGATGCTCGGGGCCCGGGTGATGGCCGGCAAGACCCTGGCCGAAGTCGGTTTCACCGAGGAAATCATTCCGAACTTCTACAGCGTCAAGGAAGCGGTCTTCCCCTTCGCCAAGTTCCCGGGCGTCGATCCGATCCTCGGCCCGGAAATGAAGTCGACCGGTGAAGTGATGGGTGTCGGCGATACCTTCGGCGAGGCCTTCGCCAAGGCCCAGCTGGGCGCCAGCGAAATCCTGCCCAATAGTGGCTGTGCCTTTATCAGCGTGCGCGATGACGACAAGCCGCTGGTGGCCGAGTTGGCGCGCAACCTGATCGAACTGGGTTTTGACGTGGTGGCCACTTCGGGTACCGCCAAGCTGATCGAGGCTGCCGGCTTGCCGGTGCGCCGCGTGAACAAGGTGACCGAGGGGCGTCCTCATGTGGTCGACATGATCAAGAATGACGAAGTCACGCTGATCATCAACACCACCGAGGGTCGTCAGTCGATCGCCGACTCCTATTCCATTCGGCGTAATGCGCTGCAGCATCGAATCTGCTGCACCACCACGCTGGCGGCGGGTGAAGCGATTTGTGAGGCGCTCAAGTTCGGTCCCGAGAAGACCGTGCGCCGGTTGCAGGATCTCCATGCAGGAATCAAGGCATGACTAAATACCCCATGACCGTCCAGGGCGCGCGCGCCCTGGAAGAAGAGCTGGCGCACCTGACCAAGGTGGTGCGGCCCAAGCTCAGCCAGGACATCGGCACCGCGCGCGAGCTGGGTGACCTCAAGGAAAACGCCGAATACCATGCCGCCCGCGAGCAGCAGGGCATGGTCGAGGCGCGTATTCGCGATATCGAGGGCCGTCTGCAGCATGCGGTGGTCATCGATGTCACCAGTATTGCCCACACCGGCAAGGTGATTTTCGGCACCACCGTGGAGATCGCCAACGTCGAAACCGACGAAAGCGTGACCTATCAGATCGTCGGTGAGGATGAGGCCGATATCCGGCTGGGCAAGCTGTCGGTCGGCTCGCCTATCGCCCGCGCCCTGGTCGGCAAGGAAGAGGGCGACGTGGTGGCGGTCAAGACCCCCAGCGGCATCGTCGAGTACGAGATTGTCGAGGTTCGTCATATCTAGGCCCGGCAGCCAAACTGCTGGAGCGATAAGCTGGCTGCTGGCCCAGACCTTCTGGGTCGGCGGCCTGTGGTTGTTGCATTTTCTGCTGTTGCCGGCGATCGCCAAGCTGGGCTTGGCGCCGTTGCTGGTCGAGGAGGTTGCCCGCGCGGTTCGCCCGCTGTTGGTCGGGCTGGCTGGGGTTTGTGCGGTGCTGCAGGTGCTGGTACTGATCCGTGCCGAGCGTCTGGCCAGCCTGTGGCGCGATATGCGCGGGCAACTGCTGTTGACGGTGCTGGTGATGGCGGCCAGTTACTTTGGCGTGCGCCATTACTGGCCTGGCGGCGGGCTCTGGCTGATGTTCAGCTACCTGGTGATGGCGTTTTGCGGCTTGCTGCTGGTGCTGCAGCCAGTGCCGGGCAGGGCCAGGCGATAAGCTGCAAGCTTCAAGTAAGGCAGGAAGCGTGCAGCCTGAAGCGATCAGCCGTGATGGCGGTGAACGTTGGACAGGTTCTTGTTGACCTTGGGGTTCTTGCGGTAGATCAGCGCCATCTTGCCGATGACCTGCACCAGGTCGGCGTGACCGGCTTTGCACAGTTCGTTAATGGCCGTGAGGCGGCTTTCGCGCTCGACGATGCGCAATTGCACTTTGATCAGTTCATGGTCGCTCAGGGCGCGCTCCAGTTCGGCCAGCACGCCTTCGGTCAAACCATTGTCAGCCACGATCAATACGGGTTTCAGGTGGTGGCCGATAGATTTGAATTGTTTCTTCTGCTCTTGAGTGAGCGGCATAATCTGATTCCTGCATTTAATCTGGTAAAAAACGGCGGTCAGTTTACCCGAGCGCCTTGGTTGACGCCCAGATATTCATGCTCTGCACAATTCGAGGTATTGCGTGGCCCGTTCCAAGACCAGTCAAGGTTGGCTGAAAGAGCATTTCAACGACCCCTACGTCAAAATGGCGCAGAAGGATGGCTATCGTTCGCGCGCCAGCTACAAGCTGCTGGAGATCCAGGAAAAGGACCGAATCCTGCGTCCGGGTATCACGGTGGTCGATCTGGGGGCTGCGCCAGGTGGCTGGTCGCAGGTCACCAGCCGCTTGATCGGCGACAAGGGCACCCTGATCGCCTCCGATATTCTGGAGATGGACAGCATTCCCGATGTCACCTTCATTCAGGGCGATTTCACCGACGATGCGGTGTTCGCGCAGATCCTCGAGGCGATTGGCGGTAATCCGGTAGACCTTGTGATTTCCGATATGGCCCCCAATATGAGTGGAGTAAGGGCTGCCGATCAGGCGCGCGCCATGTATCTGTGCGAATTGGCGCTGGACCTGGCCGGGCGCGTGCTGCGTCCGGGCGGTGATTTTTTGATCAAGATTTTCCAGGGCGAAGGTTTCGATATTTACCACAAGCAGGTGCGCGAAATGTTCGACAAGGTGCAGATGCGCAAGCCCTTGTCCTCGCGTGATCGCTCGCGCGAGCAATACCTGCTTGGGCGCAGCTTTCGTGGCGGCTAGCAGGCTGCTAGATAAATGCAACCAAGGGCTGGCATGCCAGTCCTATGTGGTATGGGTGCTGCGGCTTATGGGCGCCAAAATAAAGGGTTACAGACGGCGTCTGCCAGGGGCGGGCGTTGTGTAGTAAGTTAGGTCGGTACATAACTGGTCGTCATGCGAAGTGCGCTTCGGCACGGGGCCTGCTTCAGAGGGTAGCTAATTGAACGACATGGCAAAGAATCTGATCCTGTGGCTGATCATCGCCGCTGTCTTGGTGACGGTGATGAACAATTTCTCCAGCCCGAGCGAGTCCAACAAGCTCAACTACTCGGAGTTTATCCAGCAGGTTCAGGATGGCGCGGTGCAGCGGGTCACTGTTGATGGTTTCATCATCAGCGGCGTGCGTGGCGATGGTTCGTCCTTCGAGACCGTGCGCCCGGCGATTCAGGATAACGGCCTGATCAAGGATCTGATCGACAACAATGTGCAGATAATCGGCAAGCAGCCGGAGCAGCAGAGCATCTGGACCCAGTTGCTGGTGGCCAGCTTCCCGATCCTGGTGATCATCGCGGTGTTCATGTTCTTCATGCGCCAGATGCAGGGCGGTGCCGGCGGCAAGGGCGGGCCCATGAGCTTCGGCAAGAGCAAGGCGCGCCTGCTCTCGGAAGATCAGGTCAAGACCACTTTCGCTGACGTCGCCGGGTGCGACGAAGCCAAGGAAGAAGTCAGCGAGCTGGTCGAATTCCTGCGTGATCCGGGCAAGTTCCAGCGCCTCGGCGGGCGTATCCCGCGCGGCGTATTGATGGTCGGTTCGCCGGGTACCGGCAAGACCTTGCTGGCCAAGGCGGTTGCCGGCGAGGCCAAGGTGCCGTTCTTCACCATTTCCGGCTCCGATTTCGTCGAGATGTTCGTCGGTGTCGGTGCGTCCCGCGTGCGCGATATGTTCGAACAGGCGAAGAAGCATGCGCCGTGCATCATCTTCATCGACGAAATCGACGCCGTCGGTCGCCATCGCGGTGCCGGTATGGGTGGCGGTCACGACGAGCGCGAGCAGACCCTCAACCAGTTGCTGGTGGAGATGGACGGCTTCGAGATGAACGATGGCGTGATCGTCATCGCCGCGACCAACCGTCCCGACGTACTCGATCCGGCGCTGTTGCGTCCCGGTCGTTTCGACCGTCAGGTGGTGGTCGGTCTGCCGGATATCCGCGGTCGTGAGCAGATTCTCAAGGTGCACATGCGCAAGGTGCCGATGGGCGAGGATGTCCAGCCGGCGATGATTGCGCGTGGTACGCCGGGCTTCTCCGGTGCCGATCTGGCCAACCTGGTCAACGAGGCTTCGTTGTTTGCCGCGCGTGCCGGCAAGCGCCTGGTCGAGATGAAGGAATTCGAGCTGGCCAAGGACAAGATCATGATGGGCGCCGAGCGCAAATCCATGGTCATGTCGGACAAGGAAAAGCTCAACACGGCGTTCCACGAAGCCGGTCATGCCATTGTCGGGCGTCTGGTGCCCGAGCATGATCCGGTCTACAAGGTGTCGATCATTCCCCGCGGACGGGCCCTGGGTGTGACCATGTTCCTCCCGGAAGAGGATCGCTACAGCCTGAGCAAGCGCGCCTTGACCAGCCAGATCTGCTCGCTGTTCGGTGGCCGTATCGCCGAAGAGATGACCCTGGGCTTCGATGGCGTGACCACTGGTGCCTCGAACGACATCATGCGTGCCACCCAGCTGGCGCGCAACATGGTGACCAAGTGGGGCTTGTCCGAGAAGCTCGGCCCCTTGATGTATGCCGAGGAGGAGGGCGAGGTTTTCCTTGGTCGCAGCATGGGTAGCCAGCACACCAATGTCTCGGCCGATACGGCCAGGGTGATCGACCAGGAGGTGCGCAGCATCATCGATCAGTGTTATGGCACCGCCAGGCGCCTGCTGGAAGAGAATCGCGACAAGCTCGACGCCATGGCCGAGGCCTTGATGAAGTACGAAACCATCGATGCCGAGCAGATCGACGACATCATGAATGGCCGTGCCCCGCGCGAACCGCGCGACTGGAGCGGTGGTGGCGATGCCGGTATCCCGGTTGCTGGTCTCGATGAAAAGGATCGTCCAGAGAAACCTATCGGCGGTTCTGCTGTCGAGCATTAAGGATCGCGATGTCTGAAGTGCGCCATCTGAACCGGCTGCCTTGTGGCAGTCGGTTTCTTGATTTAACCCGTCCGCAGGTGATGGGTATCCTCAATGTCACCCCCGACTCTTTCTCCGATGGCGGCCGTTTCGGTCAGCGTGATGCAGCCTTGCGTCATGCCGAGGCTATGTTGCGTGCCGGCGCCAGCCTGATCGATGTCGGTGGCGAATCCACGCGCCCCGGGGCGCGAGCGGTGTCACCGGTTGAGGAGCTTGAGCGCGTTGCGCCAATTGTCGAGGCCATCGCTGCCGAGCTGGATGTGATCATCTCGGTGGATACCTCGACGCCTGCAGTGATGCGTGAGACTGCTCGTCTCGGTGCGGGTCTGATCAACGATGTGCGTTCGTTGCAGCGTGACGGGGCGCTGGATGCCGCGGCCGATAGCGGTTTGCCGGTGTGCCTGATGCACATGCGCGGCGAGCCGACCACCATGCAGCAGAACCCCCGCTACGACGACATCTTGAGTGAGGTCCGGGTATTCTTGTCCGAGCGCATGGCCGCTTGCGCCGAGGCAGGGATCGCCGTCGAGCGGCTGATTCTCGACCCCGGCTTTGGTTTCGCCAAGACCCAGGAGCACAATCTCAGACTGTTCAAGCATCTGCAGTCGCTGCATGAATTGGGCCGGCCACTGCTGGTCGGTGTCTCGCGCAAGAGCATGATTGGTCGGGTGCTGGGTCACGAGGTTGATGGGCGTCTATATGGCAGTCTCGCCCTGGCGGCCTTGGCGGTCACCAGGGGTGCGCACATCCTGCGGGTTCATGATGTGGCGGAAACTGTCGATGTGGTGCGCATGCTGGCTGCAGTCGAAGCAGCTGAATGAATAAGCAATCAAGGAATCCTGATCATGGCTAGAAAATATTTCGGTACCGACGGTATTCGTGGGCGTGTCGGCGAGTTTCCAATTACCCCGGATTTCATGCTCAAGCTTGGTTGGGCGGCCGGCATGGCATTTCGCAAGCAGGGCAAGTGCAGGATTCTGATCGGCAAGGACACGCGGATTTCCGGTTACATGTTCGAGTCGGCGCTGGAGGCTGGCTTGTCGGCGGCGGGTGCCGATGTCCTGTTGCTGGGGCCGATGCCGACGCCGGCGATCGCCTACCTGACCCGGACCTTCCATGCCGAGGCGGGTATCGTCATCAGTGCCTCGCACAATCCGCATCACGACAACGGCATCAAGTTTTTCTCGGGGCAGGGTACCAAGCTGCCTGACGAGGTCGAACTGATGATCGAGGAGTTGCTCGATGCGCCCATGACCGTGGTCGAGTCGGGCCAGTTGGGCAAGGTGTCGCGGATCAACGATGCGGCGGGGCGCTATATCGAGTTTTGCAAGAGCAGTGTGCCGACCAGTACCGATTTTGCCGGGCTGAAGATCGTGCTCGATTGCGCCAATGGTGCGGCCTATAAGGTTGCACCGAGCGTGTTTCGCGAGCTCGGTGCCGAGGTTTCGGTGCTCTCGGCCCAGCCTGATGGTCTGAATATCAATGACGGCTGTGGCTCGACTCACGTCGAAGCCCTGCAGGCCGCGGTGGTGGCCCGGCAGGCCGATCTGGGTATCGCCTTCGATGGTGATGCGGATCGCGTGCTGATGGTTGACCACACCGGTGCCCTGGTCGATGGCGACGAGCTGCTGTTCATCATTGCCCGTGATTTGCTGGAGCGCGGCAAGCTGCAGGGCGGGGTGGTCGGTACGCTGATGAGTAATCTCGGTCTGGAGCTGGCGCTGGCCGAGCTGGGCATTCCCTTTGTCCGCGCCAAGGTTGGCGATCGCTATGTGGTTGCCGAGTTGCTGGCGCGCAACTGGCAGATGGGTGGGGAGAATTCGGGGCACCTGGTGTGTTTTCAGCACACCACGACGGGCGATGCGATCATCGCCGCGCTCCAGGTGCTGCTGGCACTCAAGCGCCGTGAGCAGAGCTTGGCAGAGGCGCGGCAGGGGTTGCGCAAGTGTCCGCAGGTGCTGGTCAACGTGCGTTTTGCTGGCGGCGTCGATCCGCTCGAGCACCCGGCGGTGCGCGATGCCAGTGCACGGGTGACCGAGCAGATGGCGGGTCGTGGGCGGGTGCTGCTGCGCAAGTCCGGTACCGAGCCGTTGGTGCGAGTGATGGTCGAGGGCGACGATGAAACCCAGGTACGCGGCTATGCCGATGAATTGGCTAAGGTTGTTGCAGAAGTCTGTGTTTGATTAGCTTGCCAGTCCAGGTGCTGTTGGGTAACATCTGCGCCCTCTTTGATCGATGAGGTAAGGCATGCGTCGCCCCCTGGTAGCTGGTAACTGGAAAATGCACGGTACCCGCGCCAGTGTCGCAGAGCTGATCAACGGTTTGCGTCGGCAGGTTTTGCCTGCTGGTGTCGAGGTTGCGGTCTTTCCCTCCTGTTTGCATATCACCCAGGTTCTGGATGGTCTGGCTGGCAGGGTTGCCGAGGTTGGTGCGCAAGATTGTGCGGTCGACCCGGCTCAGGGGGCTCTGACTGGCGAGGTTGCTGCCAGTCAGTTGCAGGATGCAGGTTGTACCCTGGTGTTGGTGGGTCATTCGGAGCGGCGCTTGCTGCTTGGTGAGACCGATGCCGATGTGGTGCGCAAGTTTGCAGCTGCGCAGTCTTGTGGTTTGATTCCGCTGTTGTGTGTGGGGGAGACCCTCGAGCAGCGCGAGTCCGGCAAGACCCTTGAGGTTGTGGGGGCGCAGCTGGCCAGTGTTGTCGATGTGCTGGGTATTGATGTCTTTGCTCGGGCGGTTGTTGCCTATGAGCCGGTCTGGGCCATTGGCTCGGGATTGACGGCGTCGCCTGAACAGGCGCAGCAGGTGCATGCCGCTATTCGTGCGCAGTTGGCCGCGCACAGTGCCGAAGTGGCATGCGCTGTAAGAATTCTATATGGCGGCAGTGTCAAGGCCGCCAATGCAGCCGAGTTGTTCGGTATGCCGGATATCGATGGGGGGCTCGTTGGTGGGGCCTCTCTGAATGCGGATGAGTTCGGTGCGATTTGTCGCGCCGCAGGAAGCTGACGAGATGCTGGAAACAGGCGTAGTGGTTTTTCATCTGCTGGGCGCGATCGGTGTGGTTGCGCTGGTTTTGCTGCAGCAGGGCAAGGGTGCCGATGCGGGGGCTTCTTTTGGTTCTGGTGCTTCTGCTACCGTTTTCGGTAGCCAAGGTTCCTCTACCTTTTTGAGTCGCGTTACTGCTATACTCGCCACCGCTTTTTTCATAACTAGCTTGGGCTTGGCGTTCTTTGCTAAAGAAAAGGCTGATGCGCTGAGTCAGGTTGGTTTGCCTGATCCGGCGGTGTTGGAAGTGCAGCAGGCTGCGCCCGCTGTTGAAGATGTACCCGTGCTCGAAGAGCAAAAGCCGGCTGTCGAAGCGGCTGATGTGCCTCAGGCTCCAGAGCAGTAACAAGCAGTACGCAACACGTGATTTTGCCGAGGTGGTGGAATTGGTAGACACGCTACCTTGAGGTGGTAGTGGCCATAGGCTGTAGGGGTTCGAGTCCCCTCCTCGGTACCATACAAAAGGAACGCCCGCAGCAATGCGGGCTTTCTTCTTAGTGGGATGTACGGTTGACCATGCAAGGTGCTGGCCGTATACTCTCGCACCAGCTTTGACGCGGGGTGGAGCAGTCTGGTAGCTCGTCGGGCTCATAACCCGAAGGTCGTTGGTTCAAATCCAGCCCCCGCAACCAGCAGCAGCGGAGCCCCTTTTCAGGGGCTTTTTGCTAGCTGGGAGACAGGTTTGCCGGTCTTTAGAGGCCGGTTGAAGGGATGGGCGTTTCGCCCATTTTTCATTTGCACAGCATGCGCGAGGGGCTCAGGTGTCGAGCAAGCTAGAACAGTTGCAGGCCTTGGTGGCCCCGGTAGTCGAAGCACTCGGCTATGAATGCTGGGGTATCGAGTTCCTGTCGCAAGGGCGGCATTCTTTGCTGCGAATTTATATCGATCATGCCAATGGCGTTCTCATCGAAGATTGCGAGAAGGTCAGTCGGCAGATCAGTGGTGTTCTCGATGTCGAGGATCCGATCAGCGCGGAGTACACCCTCGAGGTGTCTTCGCCCGGCATGGACCGACCGCTGTTCACGTTGCAGCAGTTCGCCAGTCATGTCGGTGAGCAGGTGAAAATCAAGCTGCGTTCGCCTTTCGAGGGGCGCCGCAACTTTCAAGGCCTCCTCCGTGGCGTGGAGGAACAGGACGTAGTGGTGCAGGTGGATGACCATGAGTTCCTGTTGCCGATCGATTTGATCGACAAGGCCAATATTATCCCCAGGTTTGATTGAGACGCGGATCCCGCGGATCCAATGGATTGCGAAAGGCGAGGCGTACGATGAGCAAAGAAGTACTGCTGGTTGTTGAGTCGGTGTCCAACGAAAAGGGCGTACCGGCTAGCGTGATATTCGAGGCGCTGGAATTGGCTTTGGCCACTGCCACCAAAAAGCGTTTTGAAGACGAAGTCGAGTTGCGTGTGGCGATCAATCGCCAGACTGGCAACTACGAAACTTTCCGTTGCTGGACAGTGGTCGAAGAAGCCGATTTCGATGACCCTGCGCATCAAGTTACCGTTGATATGCCACGGGCGATCGAAGCCAATGCGAAAGTCGGCGATGTGCTCGAGGAAAAGATCGAGTCCATCGAGTTCGGTCGCATTGCTGCGCAAACCGCCAAGCAGGTCATCGTGCAGAAGGTTCGCGAGGCCGAGCGTGCTCAGGTGGTTGAAGCCTACCGTGAGCGCTTGGGCGAAATCATCTCCGGCACTGTGAAAAAGGTGACTCGCGATAATGTGATCATCGACCTGGGCAATAATGCCGAGGCGTTGTTGGCGCGTGAGGACATCATTTCGCGCGAGACTTTCCGCGTGGGTGCCCGGGTTCGTGCCCTGCTCAAGGAGATTCGTACCGAGAGCCGTGGTCCGCAGCTGATTCTCTCGCGCACCGCGCCGGAAATGCTGATCGAATTGTTCCGCATCGAAGTGCCCGAGATCGCCGAAGAACTGATCGAAGTCATGGCCGCTGCGCGCGATCCTGGCTCGCGGGCCAAATTGGCCGTGCGTTCCAAAGACAAGCGTATCGATCCGCAAGGTGCCTGCATCGGCATGCGTGGTTCGCGCGTACAAGCAGTATCCGGCGAGTTGGCCGGCGAACGAGTGGATATCGTGCTGTGGGATGACAATCCCGCGCAGTTTGTGATCAACGCCATGTCGCCAGCGGAAGTTGCCGCAATCATTGTCGATGAGGATGCCCATGCCATGGACATCGCCGTCGGCGAAGACAACCTGGCGCAGGCCATTGGCCGTGGCGGTCAGAACGTTCGTTTGGCCAGTCAACTGACTGGCTGGACGCTGAACGTGATGACCGAAGCGGACATTCAGGCCAAGCAGCAAGCAGAGACCGGCGACATTCTGCAAAATTTCATCGACGAGTTGGAAGTCGATGAAGAGCTGGCCCAGGTGTTGGTCGAAGAAGGCTTTACCAGCCTGGAAGAAATCGCTTATGTGCCGATGGAAGAGATGCTCAGCATCGATGGTTTCGATGAGGAAATCGTCAGCGAGCTACGGGCACGGGCAAAAGATCGCCTGTTGACCAAGGCCATCGCCACAGAAGAAAAACTGGCAGACGCCCACCCGGCCGAAGACCTGCTCTCGCTTGAGGGTATGGACAAAGGCTTGGCGCAGGAACTGGCAGTACGCGGTGTGGTTACCCGCGAAGACCTGGCCGAGCAGTCGATTGACGACCTGCTCGACATCGACGGCATCGACGCAGAGCGTGCCGGCAAGCTGATCATGGCCGCCCGAGCCCATTGGTTCGAGTAAGTTTTACGGCCTGAGGAGAGAAGTGCATGACGCAAGTCACGGTGAAAGAACTGGCCCAAGTGGTCGACACACCGGTAGAGCGCCTGCTGCAGCAGATGCGTGAGGCGGGTTTGCCGCACAGCAGTGCCGAGCAAGTTGTCACCGATAACGAGAAGCAGGCTTTGCTTGCCCATCTCAAAAGCAGCCACGGCGTGAAAGCCGAAGAGCCGCGCAAGATTACCTTGCAGCGCAAAACTACCAGCACTCTTCGTGTGGCGGGTAGCAAGACCATCAGTGTGGAAGTGCGCAAGAAGAAAACCTTCGTCAAGCGCAGTCCTGAAGAGATCGAGGCCGAGAAGCAGCGTGAGCTGGCTGAGCAGCGTGCGGTCGCCGAAGCGGCGCGGGTGAAGGCTGAAGAAGAAGCCAAACGCCGCGCGGCTGAGCAAGTCCAGCCGCTGGTCGCGGTCAAGAGCGAAGCGGTTGCGGTCGCGGCGCCGGTCGAATTGCCGGTGGTCGCGGCGGTGGTTGAAGAGCGCAAGAAAGACGAACCGCGCCGTCCCGACAAGCCGCGCAATGAAGATGCCGATCGCCGTGGTGAGCGCAAGACCACCCAGCATCGTCCTGCGGTCAAGGAAAAGGCGCCGGCCCCGCGTGTGGCGCCGCGCAGCATCGACGAAGAAAGCGACAGCCACCGTCGTGGTGGGCGTGGCAAGTCCAAGCTGAAGAAGCGCAATCAGCACGGTTTCCAGAGTCCGACCGGTCCGGTCGTGCGTGATGTCGCCATCGGCGAAACCATCACCGTCGGTGAGTTGGCTCAGCAGATGTCGGTTAAAGCGGCGGAAGTGATCAAGTTCATGTTCAAGATGGGCACCCCGGTGACCATCAACCAGGTGCTGGATCAGGAAACTGCCCAGTTGATCGCCGAAGAGCTGGGTCACAACGTCAAGCTGGTCAGCGACAACGCCCTGGAAGATCAGTTGGCCGAGTCGCTGAAGTTTGAAGGCGAGACCTTCGCCCGTGCGCCGGTGGTGACCGTAATGGGTCACGTCGACCACGGCAAGACTTCGCTGCTCGACTATATCCGTCGCGCCAAAGTGGCCGCGGGCGAAGCCGGTGGTATCACTCAGCACATCGGTGCCTACCACGTCGAAACCGATCGCGGCATGGTCACCTTCCTCGACACCCCGGGTCACGCGGCCTTTACCGCCATGCGTGCCCGTGGTGCCCAGGCGACCGATATCGTGATTCTGGTGGTGGCGGCGGACGACGGCGTGATGCCGCAGACCGTCGAAGCCGTTCAGCATGCCAAGGCCGCCGGGGTTCCGTTGGTCGTCGCAGTGAACAAGATCGACAAGCCGGGCGCCGATCTCGATCGCATCCGCAGCGAGTTGTCCGTTCACGGCGTTACATCCGAAGAGTGGGGCGGTGATACGCCGTTCGTTTCGGTCTCGGCGAAAGTCGGTACCGGCGTCGACGAGTTGCTCGAGGCCGTCCTGTTGCAAGCCGAAGTGCTCGAGCTGAAGGCCACTCCGTCCGCTCCTGGGCGTGGTGTCGTGGTCGAATCGCGTCTCGACAAGGGCCGTGGCCCGGTTGCCACCGTTCTGGTTCAGGACGGTACGCTGCGCCAGGGCGACATGATTCTGGTCGGCTCGAACTACGGCCGTATCCGCGCCATGCTCGATGAAAACGGCAAGGCCATCAAGGAAGCCGGCCCGTCGATTCCGGTCGAGATCCTCGGCCTGGACGGTACCCCGGAAGCGGGTGACGAGATGAGCGTGCTGACCGACGAGAAGAAGGCCCGTGAAGTGGCGTTGTTCCGTCAAGGCAAGTTCCGCGAAGTCAAGCTGGCCCGTGCTCACGCCGGCAAGCTGGAAAACATCTTCGAAAACATGGGCCAGGAAGAGAAGAAGACGCTCAACATCGTCCTCAAATCCGACGTCCGTGGTTCGCTCGAAGCGTTGAACGGCGCCTTGAACGGCCTGGGTAACGACGAAGTGCAAGTGCGTGTGGTCGGTGGCGGCGTCGGTGGTATCACCGAATCCGATGCCAACCTGGCGCTGGCCTCCAACGCCGTGCTGTTCGGCTTCAACGTGCGTGCCGATGCCGGCGCGCGCAAGATCGTCGAGCAGG
>RCUJ01000779.1_pt1 | contig 18057 bp, 14 predicted proteins | sample 2166321 | NCBI WGS metagenome assembly RCUJ01 (sample SAMN09932808, study PRJNA488358) | compost metagenome | feature: garden; material: soil; isolation source: compost soil in an enriched community after 118 h of incubation | place: Germany: Experimental Botanical Garden Goettingen | collected... | reverse complement strand
TTGTCGGTAACCCGCTTCGGTGGTGCACTTGCTTTGATGGGTTTTGTGCATTTTTGTCCCATTGTGCAAACTGAAAATAAAATTGTAAAAAAATCATACTATTGATTCATTTGTGGGAGACATTTTTTTTTAACAAAAGCTTTTAGCCATCCAAATACCATATAGTAAAAGAAAAAAGGCATTAATAACTTGCCAAACTCAGCTAGCGAAAAATGTAAATTATTTATGAATATATTCTTAATAAAATTAAGAACATTTTGAGGGAAGTAGATAACCGAGTCAGGGTTTTTGATTACTACATAATATATAAAAAGAATCATAAATATATAACTAACTGAACCATACAACAAAAGAAAATAGTCAATTAATTTCCAGTTTTTTTTTGATTTAAAAATTTGTTTTATTCGTTTACCTCCATGATCCATCAGGTTAGGCTTTTCCAATGCGTCTGATAATACCCAATAGCCATCGCTTCTAACTAAAGGATTCAAATTGAATAAGATTCCAATTGAATAAATACAGGCTAAAACAATTAATAATTGATAATGAAAGAGTGTCCCTATAAAAACAAGGAAGATGGTGTAAACCAATTCAAAATACATTCCCGCTAAATTTACAATTATCCTTTCCCCTTTTGGAAGTTTCCATATATCTGTTACGTCTGCATAATAAACAGGCCTAAAAAGGTAAAACCCACCGCCAATTCCACCATGTTTTGCACCAAAGTAATGTGCTGCTGAAGCGTGCCCAAATTCATGAAAAGTAACACCAATGAAACCCAAAAAAAAGAATAATAACCATTCCGATTTTGTAATATTAGCATAAAAAATCTGATTGTAAAACACAAAAAAACAGACTGTTAAAACAATTATTGTAGTTATCAAAATACTTTTCATTACTTTAGGCAAAAATAGAAATTTCAAATATTGAGTAAATTTGGATACAGTCTTTTCATTAATAACAACAAAACTAAATTTTAAATAGTTTGGTTTTGCGTTTGGGTTTATCTTGACATCATCACATTGAACAATTCCGTATTTAGCCAATTTATTAAATAAAAAATCAAAAGAAAACGAAACTGTTAATTGCTCATTATATATTCCATTGTAAATTTCTATTAGAGTCTCAAGGTTTTTTTCACCGTCAATTAACTGCAAAAAATCGTACAGTTTTTTTGAAATTTTTACTCGATGATCAAATTCTATTTGATGAATAAAATAATCCTCCTTATTAATTGAATGGAAACTAATTTTATCCGAAAGTTGGGGTATTAAATTTGCGCTCATAATTTGACAATGCTTGTAAAACTGTAGATGTAGTGAATAATCTGCTAAATTCTTTTGCTCGTACATCCATTCCAAAAGATGCAACTTCATAATGACTTCCTTCGGGTTCTAAAATACTGGAATTAGGAACTTGCAAAGCGTGAGAATTATCCCATGTACCGTCTTTATATTGATTTTTTAATATATAATCAACTGTGTTTTCTATTTCTAAAGCGCATAATTCATCTTTCAAAAGTAAAATTTCTAATGCCAATCCAGTGTAAAAAAGATTTTCTCCATACATATCACTAAAACTTCCATTTTCATTTTGCTGTTTTTTAATTTGATCGATTATAAAATTCATTTTTTTCTCATCCTCAAGTAAATGATATGCTTTTACTAAATAATATAAAGTGTAAATCTCACTAGTCCACCAATATGAATTTAACTTATTTTTAAAATCAGTTTCAAAATAATCTTTAATCTTTATATAATCAGCCCCATTTTTATTGTACGTTACTAAAAAATAAAAACTTACAGCACTTACACAATGGTGAGTATTTAACCAACCACTAACGTCTTTAATATTTTTATCATCTAATGCTTTTAATAAATTGCTCTCATTATTATAGGTAGAAAAACCTTCTTGATAACTTTGAAATTTTAACCAGTCTTTAATAACTTGAGAGTTTATTACTTTATGATTTAAGCAATAAGAAAGCATTACAAAATTTGTAGAATCTGCATCTTCAATCCAGGTAGTATTGTAACTCCATAGATTAGTAATCGGATTCCTCTCTAAAAACTCCAATGCTTTTGTGATTTCATTTTTTAAAGAACTTTTAAGCAAACTATTTTCGGAAATTTTAGATACTATAAATGCTGTTGCCCAAGTACTACTAATTCCCCCTTGATTAATATATTCATGCCAGCTTCCGTCATCATTTTGTGTTTTTTTAAGAAATAGTATTGCTTTAGAAATGCTATTTTGAATATTGTTGATTGATTCTTTTTGTTTTGACAAAATAATTTCAGTAATCAAAATCTCCAAATAATTATCAACTTCATTAATCGCAACGATAAATCTTTTTTTTGTATCCTGAACCACAGTTTTCCAATCAGCAACATTTATAGCATCTACTATTTCCAATGCTTTGTTACAATATGAAATTCCCAACAAGTACATTTTTTTTGCAATCCCCCTGATATAAAGGTATTTTTCTAAAATTTCCGGTTCATAATTTTCTAAATGTTGTTCCTTTAACAGATAAATTGCCCAATTAAATTGCCCGTTTTTTAAATCTCCTTTTAAATCCTGTATGTCATCATTCAACTGAAAAGCTACCGAAAAATACTTGTGGGAAAGCAACAAATGTTCATATAAACTCTTGTCTTTATTATCCAAACTATACAAACAATCAATTGCAACCTTACCAAAAGCAGCTTTTTTATCTGCCAATAATTCATACTCTTTTATAGAAACAGCTTCTTTTTTTAAAAAAGATTTTTCTAAATATATGGCTTCCAAATATTCATTTCTACGAATATTCCAGAGCAGCCAAAAATCATTTTCTAAACCAAAAACATTTGTCAATATTTTAATACTTTCTTCTTGACAAATAGTTAATAGGGGCAATTTAGAAATGTCATTTTCATCTACCAAACTATCTGTAATTAAAGTTGCTCGATAATATAAATAGCCTGCAATATTTAATAGTTCAAGTGTTTTCGATTCTGTAAAATAAACACTTGCAAAAAGACCAGGATAATTCTGATAATAAATAGGATTCTTCTCCGTAAAATATTCGTCTAAAATATCTAATTTAAAATTATCAGGAATTGGTAGATTGTCGATATAATCAATAATTTTTTGTTTCATTTCTTTTTTTTAGAAATTTCCAATTATTTCATATTCTTTTTTCTTGTCCCTATTTTCAGAAACTTTCTTCAAAAAATCTTCCAACTCATTGGTTAGAGGTAGTTGATTTTGATTGTTCCAAAATTTTTCTGAGAAAGGAAATTTGACTTTAAATATATCTTTATCAACAGGGAAATTTGAATTTATAATTTCATTTGTTGGGTCGTTTGTTGCAAAATAATACATCGTAAGATTGTAATAAAATGTCTTTTCTATTCTTGTATCAGCCAGTACTTCAACTTCACTATCGAGTTTCGAATTACTCAAATAATATTTGTTTAAGACGACACTTTTTGTAAAATGCATAAGTCTACTATATTTTATTGTTCTGTATTGTGTTCCTGAAAGCAATATTTTTTTATACGGTACGGCCTCTGGATTATCATACATCGTTATGTAGTATTCAACTATTGCATAATCATTGCGATTAATAATAAAGTAACCTTTTACAATTTGTCCCCAACCATCTTTCTCTTTCGACTCAAATAAAACTTTTCTATAATCTACATCTTTATAATCTACATCACTAAAAGTGCATTTATCAATGATAAAAAACGGTGGGCTAAAAAATTCGTTGAAATCCGGAAAGATAAGATCAATGCGATTCTTTTTTTCAAAAAGACCGATTTTTCTCATGTTTAAAATTTCAATTTTCGTATTCTCTTTTTGAGCGTAATTTTTATTTTTTTTACCATAAATATCCTGTAATTTAACAATAACGCTATCGCTTCTGAGCACATTTCTTAAAAAGAAATTTGATGTATAATTTGAAATTAAATTACCAGACCATTTATCAAGTGCTTTTTTGATAAAGGGGTCTACATTAGTCACAACAACATCTTTTAACTCAAAAATTTTTGGCTGCATAAAAATAGTGTCCTGCTTTTCGATTCTTTCAAAAGTGGTTTCTATAGGAATGTAACCTAGTAAATTGAAATTGATTTCTTTTTTGTCTGAAACGAATATAAACAAGCCGTCAGTATTCGACACTGAATTATCTTTTTCATTGTAGATATTCACGTACTCCAAAGGTTGCTTGTTTGATTTGTCAACAATTATTTTAGCTACTTTTAAAGACTGAGAACTACTAGCAAAACTAAAAATAAGACCAAATAAAATAGTTAACGAAATAGTATTCATAATTTTAATTTATTAGAAATAACACTGTAAAAAATCGGAGCTACTAATTTAAAATAATTATAGCTCCGACAAAAACTTCTGTTAAAAAGAGATAGAATATGCTACCGTTATTGTAGTAGCGCCAGTTTGTGAGTTATAAGTGGCACCACCTGAAACAGTCCCCCATCCAAATTCATACCTTTTTTCTAATTCTTCTACATGAAACTCTTGTAATAATTGGTCTTCCTCCAATAATTGAAATCCTTCAGTTAACTTCATAATAATTTAATTTTTAAGTTCTATTTAATTAATTTTTGAAAAAAATTACAATTAAGTTTTCATACTTCCTCGTACGCTGGTTATAAAAACAATTATGTAAAATAATTCATTAACAAAACTATATTAAAGAATTTATTAATCGATAATGTTTTTAGGATAATTTTAGGACTTATCCTACTTTTATGGTTGTTTAAATACAAACACCCAAGATTATTTACTATATTTATTTTTTAATATAAGATTTTTACTTATGAAAATGCAAAAATTAATAGAAATGAGAAAGTATAGAAATTTCACACAAAGTGAAATGTCTGCTAAAATTGCAATGGAACAAACTACTTATTCAAGGAAAGAGAGAGGAATCTCACCAATTACAAATGATGAGTGGGAGAGATTTGCCAAAGCCTTAAATACAAGTATTGAAAAAATAAAAGATGATATTAAACTCACTACTGTACTTAATGAAGTAAATACTTTTCAAACCACACATAATGAACCACAGATAACCTTGCCCTTAAATTTATTCAACATTATGCTTAAATACACTTCTAAATTAGAGGAGGATATTCAAAAATTAAAAAAACAAAACAAAAAATCGTGCTTATAAGCACAAATAATATATCTAAAATTAATTCCAAAAAAAATTATGATATGACGATTTTATTTTTAGCAACTTCTTTAAACGATATATAAAACACAATATTCTAATAAAAAAATAATGAGAAAAATAGTACAAACTTTTTGGTTGCCAAACAAACTAGATAATTCATTACTAAATACAGGGGGATTTGTTTGTCCAGAAATTAACCTTATGAGTTGGGCTTTTTCATGCTTACAGCTTTGTAAATTCTATCCAGAAGTAGAATTACATACTAACCAAGCTGGAAAAGAAATTTTAATCGATTTATTAGGTCTACCCTATACCAAAGTGCATCTTTCTTTAGAAACCGAATTTATTGATAACCTTTTGCCGTCAATGTGGGCTTATTGCAAAATTCACACTTACAGTATACAAAAAGAACCTTTCTTACATGTAGACGGGGATATTTTTATCTGGGAACCATTTAATGATAAATTGGTGCAATCGCCATTAATTGCTCAGAACATAGAGGAAAACTTAAGTGTATATAAACATTGTTTAAAAATTATAAAAAAAAAACTGCCCTTTATGCCAAATTGGTTAGAGTTTGATGACTTACAAATTAGAGCATATAATGCAGGTATTATTGGCGGTAATGACATTTCTTTCTTTAAAAAATATACTAGTTTAGCATTTGAGTTTTATGAAAGAAACAAAAAACAATTAGCTTCATTAATAGAAACTAATTTAGAAACTAACAAGCACATTCATATAATTCCAGAGCAATATTTATTTTATAAGTTAAGTCATAAGATGAATATTCAAGTTATGTTACAAGATGAAAAAAAAGTAGACTCTGAAATTGGTTCATTTAGTCAATTTGTTGAAATAGAAAAAATTCCTAAAGAAAAAAAATATATGCATGTTTTAGGAAATTACAAAAGAAGTAAACAACACAATGATTTTGTTGGTTTTATTCTAAAACAAGAATATCCTGAGTACTGGGAAAAGATCATTTCAATTTATAAAGAAAAAGGGATTCTGAGTGATTACTTGAAGCGCCAAATACAAATGCAAAAAAAATCTCAAAAGACAGTTTTACCTCAAATAGTAAACACGGCTGATGAGTATAAGTATACTAAATTCCTTTGTAAATTCTATAATATAGAAATGGACAGCGATGAATTTTTAGCTAATTGTAAATTACAAGATATTGTGAATTTAGAAAGAAAATTAGCTAACTTTAATATGAAATCGTTTTTAAAAAGCGAGATAGAAGTAACTCCTTTTAATTCATACAATAAAGAAATTGATTTTTTTAATCAAGAAGGTTTTGAAGATAATTATATTTTCGTAAGCCCATACCATGAAATAGCGACTACGAAATTTAATTGGAGTCAAAATTTGGTTTCTACAAAAAAAGAAGAAATAGAAAATATCAGCCCACATAAATCTAGCGTCCTTATGTATTTAGATATGTACTATTTTTCAAATAATAATGTGTGGCTTAACGATTATCTTGTTCATTTATTAGAAAAAATAAAATCTAAACCAACTAAAATAAAAGAGCTTTTAGAGCCTGAGTATATACAAAATGACAATCAAAATAATGTTTTACTAATTTTAAAACATTGGTATGCCTACGGGATTATCTATCTTTCTGATTCCAATTTTATCACGCAAGAACCTTCAAAACCATATGTTGAAAATCAATTCAATATAAAAACACAAATTCCCAGTTGTTTTGAATATATTTTTGATTTTTATGATATACAAAAAAAAAAATCTGAAACTACTTTGCAATTTGACAAATTAAACAAGACCGTAACTCTGCAAGAAATTATCACAGTTTTGAAAAACCACAATTTCGAGGCTTTTGGAGTTCGTGGTAATTTAGATAATTTGAATAAAATTACTGTTCCGGCAATTGCCTTAGTGAAATTAAGAGACTGTCTTAATTTACATGTAATCATTACTAAAGTTACCGAAACATATGTTACAATTTACAATACCGAATTAAAGGAACTAGAAGAGTATCATAAAAATCATTTTTCAGATATTTGGGATGGAGTTTTAATTTTACTATCTCCAAAAGAAGTTTTAGTTTAATAAGGACTTTATTTTTTATCGAAAAAATCGTTATCAACTTAAGTAAGAACAAAGCAATTTTCAAAATTAACTTAACATTTGTCCAATTCATCAAAGCAAAGGAATTTCGGATGGTTTACTTTTCGTTCCAATTTTATTGGGATAAAGAGCTCCCATCTGGTACGCATCTGCAAAGGGAACCCTTCTGGGAATCCAGATTACTCACACGCAGGCACATCTTGTTAGAGCCACCTTAGAGGGCATCCTGTTTGGATTATTAAGTGTTGCCGAAATTTTACTTCCCGATCTGGAAAAAAGAAAAGAAACCACCATCATGGCCAGCGGTGGTTTTGGAAAAAGCGAACTTTGGCTGCAAATGGTTGCTGATATTTTTCAAATGAACGTATCAGTCTCGCAAACCACAGAAGGATCTGCTTGGGGAGCCGTATTAATTGGTATGAAATCCATTGGAATCAACATCCCAGTTCAAAATAAAATAAAGAAAACCTTTTTCCCAAACACAGCTTGCAAAGCAGTTTACGAACACCATTTCGAGAAATTCAAACGGGTTTATCCTTTACTGAAAGACCTGTAGTTTTTTTATTCGCATTGCCATAAAAGCAAAAAAGCCCAAAAAACATTCGTTTTTAGGGCTTTTGAAGTGCTTTATATGATTTTCAGCAGAGAGGAAGGGATTCGAACCCTCGATACAGTTACCCATATACTAGCTTTCCAGGCTAGCTCCTTCAACCACTCGGACACCTCTCTATTTTATTTTGGTTTGCAAATAACTTAAAAAAAATTGAGTTAGAAAAGTAAAATCTGATTATTATACTATTTCTCCTCTCAGGGACGTTTCAAAGACAGCTTTAAACTCGTTTGGAGCTATATTTTGTCCCAATAAATACATCAGCTTCGTAATTGCGGCTTCCGTTGTAATGTCTTTTCCAGAAATTATTCCAATTTCTTTCATACCGGTGCTGGTTTCATAATGCCCCATGTGCACACTTCCGCCAGAACATTGGGTAACATTAACAATATGCAATCCTCTTTGTATCCCTTTTTGCAACAGACTTAAAAACCAATCTTCTGTTGGTGCATTTCCGGCACCGTAGGTTTCCAATACAATTCCTTTAAGATTTGGAATATCGAAAATAGCCGCTAGAACAGTTTCGCTTATCCCTGGAAACATTTTCACAATAACCACATGATTATCCAAATTTTTATGAACCTTTAATGGCAATCCTTCTTTTACGGGCCATAGCAATTCTGAATTCGTTTTTAAATGTACTCCGGATTCAATTAAGAAAGGATAATTTGGAGATGTGAATGCATTAAAATGTTCTGCATTTATCTTGGTTGTTCTATTTCCTCTGTATAATTTGTATTCAAAATAAAGACATACCTCACGAATAACAGCTTTGTCATTTTTGCGTAAAGAAGCGATTTGAATAGCGGTAATCAGATTCTCTTTCGCATCGGTACGTAAGTCCCCAATAGGTAGTTGAGATCCCGTAAAAATAACTGGTTTTGATACATTTTCGAGCATAAAACTCAAAGCTGAGGCCGAATACGACATGGTATCCGAACCATGCAGCACAACAAATCCATCAAAAGAATCATAATTATCCTCAATAATGGTTGCAATTTTCGCCCATTTTTCGGGATTCATATTTGAAGAATCAATTGGCTTATCGAAAGAAATCGTTTCAATCTCACAATCCAACAATTTTAACTCAGGTATTCTTTGCAGTAACTTATTAAAATTAAAAGCCACAAGCGCACCTGTTTCAAAATCCTTTTTCATACCAATGGTGCCACCGGTATAAATCAGAAGTATTTTAGCCTTAGATGGCATTAGTATATTTTAATTTGTTTTGAACAGGATTAGCATACATCGCTAAAAATCCTTCTAGTGCCACAGGATTGTCGTGATCTATTCGCATTTCTAATCGACGCATAAAAAGCGACTTTTCGTTTTCTGTGTACAGATGCGAATATTTATTGGTTTTATTCAAGATGTCGCAAGCAATATAATTCGTTGGCCAAAGTTTGTAATTACTCAATATTGCATCATCAATAACCTGCGCCAAAGCCAGTACTTGCTTATTTGCATTATCATTTTCAGCGACTATTGTATCAATTTCCTTGTCTAAAACTTTCCCAACATGAATGTGAATTCTTTTCTTTTGCCCTAATACTCCGCTAAGAATATTCATGAAATCTTCATTTTTTTCTTTGATGTAAATTTCATTATTGGCTTCTGCCATCAATTGAGGCATTTTCAAAACATCTGTCGGATCATATTCATAGGAAATAGAAACCGGCACAATTTTAATTTTCTTAAAATAATCCATCAAATGAGGTTCGTCAGATGCCATTCCCAGCATTTTCAACACTCCTGGATTTGTTGCATCATTCCCGTCTTTGGTTCTTCCTTCGCGTTGCGCAATCCAAACGGAACGGTTTTCGTGCAATAATAATTGTCCGATGTATTCTGATAGTAATTTTGAACTTTGTAACATTTCTCTTGGTGTCAAACCTCTTTGAACCAAAAAATTTCTATTTAGTTTGGCTAGTATTTTTAAAAATGACTTCTTAACCAAATTATCTCCAATGGCCGAAGCAGTCATCACAAAACCATGCTCAAATAAAGTGGCATTCAATAATGTGGTGTCCAACAGAATATCTCTATGGTTAGAAATAAATAAATACGCGGTGTCTTTTTCTAAGTGTTCAAAACCTGAAGTTGTTAATCCCTCTGAACTTCTCTCCAGTATTTTTTGTACCGAATGATAAATGAAATTACATTGGAAATCATGAATAGAGTGTGTTTTCTTGAGTTGTTCTTTCCAAACATCATCTTCTACTTCCGGAAAAGTAAAATTCATCAATGTCTTCATCATCGGATGATGAATAACATCATGAAGTGCTTCATTTACTTCAGAATCGTAAAACGGCCGAATAGCGTCAAATCTTTGCATTGTTATATTTCTATATTTGTAGGGGCAAATGAACAAAAAAAAAGTGAAAATAAAGTAGATTCTGTATTAAATCCCAAAAACTGCTTTAGAATTTTCGGTTGTTCTCTCTGCAATCTCATTTTCTGACAGCTGATAAATTTGTGATAATTTAGAAACAATATTTACCAAGTAACTGCTTTCATTTCTTTTCCCTCTAAAAGGGATTGGAGCCAGATAAGGGGAATCCGTTTCAAGAACTATATGTTTCAAGTCGATCTGATGAAGAAACTGGTCAATTTTTCCATTTTTAAAAGTAACCACCCCTCCTATTCCCAACTTCATATTATAGGATATCGCCTGTAAAGCCTGCTCATAAGTCCCTGAAAAACAATGAAAAATCCCAAATAAATCATCTGATTTTTCTTCTTCCAAAATTTCAAATATCTCGTCGAAAGCTTCTCTACAATGAATCACAATAGGTAACTTATATTGTTTAGCCAATTGTATTTGTTTTTTGAAAGCAATTTGTTGTTCCTTCAAATGAGTTTTATCCCAATACAAATCAATCCCAATCTCTCCGATGGCATAGAATTTTCTTTTAGCCAATTCGTTTTCCACATGCTTCAATTCTTCGAGATAATTGTCTTTCACATAAGTGGGATGCAAACCCATCATTAAGAACACATGATCGGGATAGTCTTTTTCCAATTCATACATCGCATCCGTGCAGCTAGAGTCAATCGCGGGTATAAAAAAACGTGAAACGCCAGCATCAATAGCTCTTTGTATCATCTCTTTTCTGTCTTGATCGAATTCTTCAGAATACAAATGGGTATGCGTATCGGTAATGATTATATTTGATTTCAATACTAAAAATTTAAAAAGGCAAAATTACGATTTAAAAGAACCTTTTCCATAAAACTTTGCGAACTTTGCGCAAAACTTTGCGCCTTTACGGTAGAAACGATGAAAAACCTACACGAAATTCTTAAAAAAGAAAATTACAGAAAAGTAAAATTTAAGATTACCAAAACACAACATCTTTTGATTAAAGCCAAAATCAATGGTGTTAAAGGGAATTTTATTCTGGATACAGGTGCTTCCAGTAGTTGCGTGGGATTTGAAAGTGTCGAATTATTTTTATTGGAAGCCAAAAAATCAAAAACCAAAGCTTCCGGAGCAGGAGCAACCGGAATGACGACACAAATTGCCACAAAAAACCAACTGCAATTGGGCACATGGAAAGACATTACTTTCGACCTCGTGATTTTTGACTTATCCCATGTCAACGAAGCATTAGTTCAACATAAGTCAAAACCGGTTCACGGAATCATAGGCGCCGATGTTTTAATGAAAGGCAAAGCTATTGTGGATTATTACAATCACTATTTGTATTTACTGAAATAAAAAAATTATACATTTGTTAGATCTCTATTGTTTTAACAAATGTATTCTTATGAAGAAATTTTTACTTTCCTTATTACTTTTAACTTCTCTTAATTTTTATTCCCAAGCGCTTACAGCAATTCTACTTGTAACTCCTACCCCTTGTAATGGCTCTAATTTTGGACAGATATCCGTCGTGGCAACTGGCGGAACATTACCGTATAGCTACAGAATACTTCCTGACCCATTATATCAAAGCGATAATGTTTTTAACAATCTGAGTGCTGGCACTTATACCATAGAAGTCAAAGATGCGAACAACAACTTTTCTTTGACAGCTGCAACGATAGAAGCCCCATCTCCTATAGTAGCATCTGCAGCTATAACAAAACCTATTGATTGCATAAGCGATGCTACTATAACCCTTACTGCAACTGGAGGCACCGCTCCATACACGTATTCAATAAATAATTCACCATATCAACCTGAAAATTATTTTTCAAATCTAACAGCCGGAACGTATAATGTAATAGCAAAAGACGCAAAAGGCTGCATAGCATCTACTATTGTAGCCATAACACAGCCTTCCTTACTTACAACTACAGCAACAGTTACAGATTTAAATTGTAATGGTAGTAATGATGGCTCCATAACAATAAATACCTCTGGAGGACAAACCCCTTATACTTATTCAATAAACGGTTTACATTATCAACCTGAAAATTATTTTTCAAATCTAACAGCCGGAACGTATAATGTAATAGCAAAAGACGCAAAAGGCTGCATAGCATCTACTATTGTAGCCATAACACAGCCTAATTTGCTTTCAACTGCAATAACCATTACAGATCAAACTGTAACTACAAATGCAACTGGCGGAACACCTCCTTATATCTACTCATTAGACGGGACAATTTACAGCACTGAAAATACTTTTAGCAATCTAGCTACCGGAACATACAGTAGTTGGGCAAAAGATACTAATGGCTGTATTGCATCATTGGATTTTGTTATTAATGCACCAGCCCCATTAATAAATGACAGTAACACTATTACGTTAAGTCTGGTATCCGGACAAACACTGGCAGACATTATAGTAGAAGGGGAGAATATAAAATGGTATAGCACTCCCGGAATTTCAACAGGAAAAATAAAACAAACAAACAAAAAAGTTGGGGAAACCCCTTTACCGCTATCAACCGTTTTGGTAGACAACACCACTTATTATGCTTCACAAACCATAAATGGCATTGAGAGCGCGCAAAGACTTGCAGTAACTGTACAATTAAATGCTTTAGCAACGCCAGATTTTGTTTTGACAAATTTTAAATCATACCCAAATCCAGTAAAAAACAATCTTACGATCCAAAACACCTCAATAATAGATGAAATTGCTCTTTATTCTATCACAGGCAAAACCGTTTTGACTAAAAAAATAAAAACCCTCCGTTCAGAAATCGACTTATCTGCCTTATCAAGTGGTATTTACTTTCTAAAAGTAAAATCAGAAGGAGAAGAAAAAACAGTGAAGATCATAAAAGAATAACCTATTGAGCCAAACAAAAACCCCGTTTAGGAAACTAAACGGGGTTTATTATTTATATGAATCTGCAATCTACAATTCAAATGCTTTTTTAGGATTGTTATCACAAAGCAATTCTACCGGATTTTCTAAAGCTTCTTTTACAGCTACCAAGAATCCAACAGACTCACGACCATCGATAATTCTGTGGTCATAAGAAAGTGCCACATACATCATTGGGTGAATTTCCACTTTTCCGTTTACGGCGATAGGACGCTCGATAATGTTGTGCATTCCAAGAATTCCTGATTGTGGAGGATTGATAATTGGCGTACTCAACATACTTCCAAAAACACCACCATTAGTAATTGTGAATGTTCCACCAGTCATATCGTCTACAGTGATTTGTCCGTCACGTGCTTTTAAAGCCAATCTTTTAATATCTGCTTCAATACCACGGAAAGTTAAGTTTTCTGCATTACGAACAACTGGAACCATTAATCCTTTTGGACCTGAAACAGCAATAGAAATATCGCAGAAATCGTAAGCAATTTTGTAATCACCATCCATCATAGAATTCACATCCGGAAATAATTGCAATGCTCTTGTAACTGCTTTAGTAAAGAATGACATATATCCTAAACCTACTCCGCCATGTTTTGCTTTAAAGGCGTCTTTGTATTCATTACGCAAGTTATTGATAGGCGTCATGTTTACTTCATTGAAAGTCGTTAACATGGCAGTATCATTTTTGGCAGCAACCAATCTTTCGGCTACTTTTCTGCGCAACATAGAAAGTTTCACTCTTTCAGAACCACGGTTTCCTCCTGTAGGAGTTCCCATAGATGGCACCGCATTTACAGCATCATCTTTAGTAATTCTTCCACCTTTTCCTGTACCGGTAATTGTAGCAGGCTCGATGTTTTTTTCGTCTAATATTTTTCTGGCTGCTGGAGATGGTGTTCCTGAAGCATAAGTCGGTGCTGCTACTGGAGCTGCTTTTGGAGCCTCTACTTTAACTTCTGCCTTTGGTGCAGAAGCTTCGGTACTTGCAACTGGAGCTTTCTCTGCTACTGGAGCTGAACCTGAAGGTTTTGCCGCACCAGTATCAATCAAACAAACCACTGCACCAACTGCAACTGCGTCTCCTTCTTCAGCTTTTAGCGTAATTATTCCGCTAGCTTCTGCAGGTAATTCTAATGTTGCTTTATCTGAATCAACCTCAGCAATCGCTTGGTCTTTTTCAACATAATCGCCATCTTTTACTAACCAAGTTGCAATTTCTACTTCTTTTATGGATTCCCCTGGTGATGGGACTTTCATTTCTAAAATCATCTCGTATTCTTTTAAATTATGAATTTTAAATTATCTTAAAAATAACTTTCGTTATTATATACTTTATTTTTTTAGCCCTGATGCCCCGAAGCTTCGGGAGGCCACTTTTTATACTGATTTTTTTCAGGATAAAAAGATATAGCTAAGCTAAACAGCTTCTAATTATGAACGGAATAAATCCTTATCAAAAACCATACGGACAGCATCTGCCTGACGGCGTTTTGCTCTGGTATAACTTCCTGAAGCTGGTGCAGAATACGCTTTCAACGAAGCTAATCTCCATTTTACCAAGTTGAAGTTCATCAACATATAACTGTAAGCTCCCATGTTTTTAGGCTCTTCTTGTGCCCAAACATAATCATCGGCATTTGGATATTTAGCAATAATCGCTTTTAATTGTTCTACCGGTAATGGGAACAATTGTTCGATTCTTACTACTGCTACATCTTTTCGACCGTTGTTTTCTCTTTCGGCAGTAATATCGTAATAGAACTTTCCTGTACAGAAAACCAATGTTTTTACATCTGCTTTATTTACTGTTTCGTCATCAAATGTCTCTTGGAAACTTCCTGTTTCAAAATCTTCGATAGGTGAAACTACTCTTGGATCACGCAACAAACTCTTTGGTGTAAACACAATAAGCGGTTTACGGAAAGTCGTTTTCATTTGTCTTCTTAACAAGTGGAAGAAGTTGGCAGGCGTTGTACAATCGGCTACATACATATTATGTCTGGCGCAAAGTTGTAAATAACGCTCCATTCTGGCAGAAGAATGCTCTGCTCCTTGTCCTTCATATCCGTGAGGCAACAATAAAACAATACCGTTTTGGTTGTTCCATTTATCTTCACCACAAGAAATGTATTGGTCAATCATAATTTGGGCTCCGTTGCTGAAATCTCCAAATTGTGCTTCCCAAATAGTCAGTGCTTTTGGACTTGCCAAGGCGTACCCATAATCAAAACCTAAAACACCATATTCTGACAATAAGGAATTGTAAATATTGAATTTCCCTGTTGCGTTTTCTAAATTACTTAACAATGTCACTTCTTCCTCAGAATCTTCTACTTTTACAACAGCATGACGGTGAGAGAAAGTTCCACGCTCTACGTCCTGACCTGAGATACGAACATCATAACCTTCTTGTAGTAAAGAACCGTAAGCCAAATGCTCAGCCATAGCCCAATCCAATTTGTTGGTTTCGAAAAACATTGTTTTTCTGTCGTTTATTAATTTTTGAATTTTATTAATAAACTTTTTATCTGAAGGAAGGTTACAAATTACATTGGCAATTTCTGTAAGCCCCTCTTTAGGATAAGCGGTATCCACTTTTTGAAGCATTTGGGTATCCGTTACCTGCTCAAAACCTTGCCATTCATTTTGCATAAACGGTGTGATAATGGTCAAGTCTTTTTTACGGGATGCCTCAAGGTTTACTTCCAGATGAGATTTATATTCTTTTTCTAATCCGTTTACATAAGTAGCATCGATAACTCCTTCTGATAATAATTTTTCAGCATAGATATCTCTTGGATTATTATGCTTTGCAATTATTTTATATAATACCGGCTGTGTGAAACGAGGCTCGTCACCTTCGTTATGACCGTATTTTCTATACCCTAATAAATCGATAAATACGTCACGTCCAAATTGCATTCTGAAATCAAGTGCGAATGACATGGCGTGAACTACTGCCTCAGCATCATCTGCATTAACATGCAAAACTGGAGAAAGTGTTACTTTGGCAACATCAGTACAATAAGTAGACGAACGTGCATCTAGATAATTGGTTGTAAAACCAACTTGGTTGTTGATGACAATATGAATGGTTCCTCCGGTTTTGTAACCATCCAACTGAGCCATCTGTACAATTTCATAAAGAATACCCTGACCTGCGATAGCAGCATCACCGTGAACGGCAATAGGCAATACTTTAGAGAAATCATCTGGGAAATATTTTTCTTGTTTCGCTCTGGTGATACCTTCAATTACGGCACCTACTGTTTCTAAGTGCGAAGGATTTGGAGCTAAATTGATATTGATTTTTTTACCTGTACTGGTAACTTTGTCAGCAGTAAGACCTAAATGGTATTTTACATCCCCGTCAAAATATTCCTGATCGTAATCTTTACCATCAAATTCGCTAAAAATATCTTGGGTAGATTTCCCAAATATGTTAGCCAAAACATTCAAACGACCACGGTGTGCCATTCCCATTACAAACTGCTCTACTCCTTTTTCAGCCGCTTTTTCAATCAAGGCATCTAAAGCCGGAATTACAGATTCTCCTCCTTCAAGAGAAAAACGTTTTTGTCCTACATATTTAGTATGTAAGAAATTCTCGAAAGAAACTGCTTCGTTTAATTTATTAAGAATCGCTTTCTTTTCTTCTGAAGAAAAATTAGGCTGATTATCATTGACACCCAATTTGCCTTGAATCCATTCTACTATTTCCGGTTTACGAATATACATATACTCTACCCCGATGTGTTGGCAATAGATTTTCTCCAAATGCATTATAATCTCCTGAAGCGAACAAGGTTGAATTCTAATTGCTTTGGCAGCATCGAAAACAGTGTTTAAATCTGCTGACGAAAGACCAAAATTTTCGATAGCCAATGTAGGCAACGTAGCTCTTCTTTCTCTAACAGGATTTGTCTTCGTAAACAAATGACCGCGGGAACGGTATCCGTCTATTAATTTTAATACCTTAAATTCTTTTTGAAGTTTTTCAGATACCAGAGAACTTTCAACATTACCTGAAGCAACAGTTTCGATATATGTTACTGGGTTTTCGTCATTATAAGTTGTCATCCCAAAGTCGAAACCTTGAAAAAAACTTCTCCAACTTGGCTCTACGCTATCTGGATTTTCTAAATACTGATCGTATAATTGTGCAAAAAATTCTGTATGTGCTGCGTTTAAAAATGAAAACCTATCCATAATGTTGATTAATGTGCTTTTTATTTAATAGATTGACAAAAGTACAATAAACCAATATATTTAAATCATTTTTTTACGTACTTTTACGTAAAAAATTGTTAAATAAACCACACAATCATGAGAAAAAATCGTTTTTTGACTGTTTCAAGCTTTTTTTTAATTTTATTGAGCCTATTATTTTCAGGTTCTTTGTTTGCACAACAACAATCATTTAATTCAAACAGATCAAACGATTTTTGGAATCATGTACAATTTGGAGGAGGTATAGGAATGAGCTTTGGCTCAGGATACACTGATATCTATGTCGCTCCGAGTGCCATTTATAATTTCAATCCGGTTGTAGCCCTGGGTACCTCATTACAATTTGGCTATATTTCTTCAGACAACTATTATGAATCCTTCACTTACGGGGGAAGTTTAATAGGCTTAATTACCCCAATCCCTCAAATTCAACTTTCAGCGGAGTTAGAGCAATTACGATTTAACACGGAATATGACTATCCAATAGATGCAAATGGAGGACATTCTGATAATTATTGGAATACCGCTTTGTATCTCGGCGCAGGATACAGGGCTCAAAATGTAACTGTGGGTATTCGTTATGATGTTTTATATGACGAAGACAAAAGCATTTATAGCGAGCCATTTATGCCTTTTGTAAG
>RCUJ01000776.1_pt1 | contig 18114 bp, 13 predicted proteins | sample 2166321 | NCBI WGS metagenome assembly RCUJ01 (sample SAMN09932808, study PRJNA488358) | compost metagenome | feature: garden; material: soil; isolation source: compost soil in an enriched community after 118 h of incubation | place: Germany: Experimental Botanical Garden Goettingen | collected... | reverse complement strand
ACTACTCCCGAGCCCCTGAAAACAGGGAAAATTTTAAACTTACAAACAGCAATCGCGATATCACCATGTAAAATCCGTCAAAATCTCGAAGTCACTAAACCAGTGAAAAACCAATGCGCCTTACAGCATCTTATGGCATTTCCCTGGCGACCTCTTCGCGGCATCGCAACAGCCAAAACTTCATTTTTCTTATCTATTTTTTGCACTACTCACCACAAAAGCTTTCATGCAAAACATAAAGCCCAGTAGCTGCGCCGATTAATCTTATAAAGGCGCAGCCCCCTAGCCTAAAACATGAAACATGTTAAACGCTCAAATCGCAAAACTAGCACTTCTTACCAGCGACAATAAATTCATCCACAATTGAATTATCTTTCTTCAATTTAGCAACGAACTTAAGCCCAGGATTCACCCAATTGCCGGTTTTGGCTTCACCTGCCAACCCACCTTCAACGAAGAGTATCGGCTCGCCAGCAATTGGCTCAATCCAAATTTGTATTTCTGCGTTTTTTTGCTCGACACCTGGCTTATTGGCATCCCACGCGACATTGACAACAGAGCCAGAACAGCTCAGTTCGCCAGAAGAGTCACGAGTCACTTTGATGATACCAAAATTCTGGCCCGCTTTTATTTCGGCCCTGGCGACCTCTGTCTTTTTCGGGACATTATCCCCACCGCATGCAACCAAAGCCAATGTCAGGACTGAGAGTACTAGAACTTTTACGCGCACAAATCACCTCTTTAATTGATTAAAATAACTTCAATAAAACTTACTATTGCGAGCACTTCCAGAATTGCTTACCCGGCTTTTCACTTCCCATGAGAGCCGAGAAATCATCCGGGTTGGCGTTGACGGATTCGTTGCCATAGGAACAGTCAAGAATCCATCCACCATTACTGAACCCGTCCGTATTGGTCTTCGAAACGCACAATATCGTCTTCACCCAGATACTCACCGCTTTGCACTTCGATCATCATCAGATCAATAACGCCAGGATTTTCCAGGCGATGTTGGTGCCCCGCAGGAATAAAAGTCGACTCATTGGTATTGATCAATCGAGTTTCGCCGCCATTGACTACCTTGGCCATGCCCTGCACTACGATCCAGTGCTCACTGCGGTGGTGATGCATCTGCAGTGACAGTGCCGCGCCGGGTTTAACCACAATGCGCTTGATCTTGAAGCGTGGACCTTCCTCTAGCACGGTATAAGTGCCCCAGGGACGAGACACTGTACGATGCAGGCGATAAGCCTGATGGTTCTGCAACTTCAGACGCTTGGCAACCTGTCTTACCTCTTGCGCCCGATCGGCATGCGCAACGAGCACGGCGTCAGCAGTCTCCACCACGATCAGATTATCTACACCGACAGTTGCAACCAGGCGCCCTTGGCTCTGTACAAAAGTGTTGCGACTATCGATAAAGATTGCATCGCACTGAGCACGGTTTTGCTCTGCGTCAGGCTCCACCAGATCGCGAAGTGCGGTCCATGAGCCAATGTCGTTCCAGTCGAATATCCCTGGAACCACCGCCACCTTGGCTGAACGCTCCATCAACGCATAGTCGATGGAAATATCAGGCATGGCCGCAAAACTTTGCGCGTGCAACTCGTGCATTTGCGAATTGGCTCCCGTCGAACGCGGGCTTTGCGCGACACAAGCACGGGCCAGCTCGAGCAGCTCAGGCGCATGCTCTTGCAATTGGCTGATCAGCCCCCCGGTGGTGAAGCAGAACATCCCCGAGTTCCAGAGAAAACAGCCGCTATCAAGATACTCTTGCGCAGTGACCTGATCAGGCTTCTCGACGAAACGCACTACCCGACAACCACCACTTTCATCCAGTCCCTCTCCAGCCTCGATATAACCAAAGCCGGTTTCTGGCGCGGTAGGGCGAATTCCGTAGGTGACCAGATAGCCTTGTCGAGCCAGCGCTACGGCTTGCTCGGTAGCAACCTTGAACCCGGGCAAATCATGGATCAGGTGATCGGCGGCCATTACCACCATTACCGCATCGTCACCCTGCTCTTCGGCCAGTACCAAAGCAGCCACGGCAAGTGCCGATGCGGTATTGCGACCTTGAGGCTCCAGCAGAAAGCGCGCCTGGTGATGGCCAAGCTTGGTACTGGTGAAATGATCACGGCTCTCGAAGTAGTGTTCACGGTTGGTCACCGTAACAATTTCACCACCCTCGGCAATCAAACTGGCGGCGCGCAGGTAGGTTTTCTCGAGCAGCGTCTGACCACCCGGTAAACGCATAAAGGGTTTCGGATGATCCTCGCGCGACACGGGCCACAAACGGGTGCCGGCGCCACCGGAAAGAATGACGGGGATAATCATGGGACTTACTCCCTACCAACGCGGCGCAGGTCAGCTTCAACCATCATCTGAATCAAAGTGTTCAAACTGGTTTTTGGCGCCCAGCCAAGTTTCTGCTCGGCCTTGCCTGGATTACCCAACAACACTTCAACCTCGGCAGGGCGGAAAAATTGCGGATCAATGACAACATAATCCTGATAGTTCAAACCAACATGCTCGAAGGCCAGTTTGCACATATCACGTACTGTGGTGGTTACACCGGTAGCTACCACGTAATCGTCGGCTTGTTCTTGTTGCAGCATCAACCACATGGCTTCGACGTAATCACCGGCAAAGCCCCAGTCACGCTTAGCGTCGATATTGCCCAAGCGCAGTTCTTTCTGCTTGCCCAGCGAGATCCGCGCGACAGCATCAGTAACCTTTCGGGTGACAAATTCAATGCCGCGCAGTGGCGACTCATGGTTGAACAGGATCCCGCTGGAAGCGTGCAGGCCAAAGCTCTCACGATAGTTAACGGTAATCCAGTGGCCATAAAGCTTGGCCACGCCATAGGGGCTACGCGGATAGAACGGAGTGTTCTCGTCCTGGCGCTCGGCCTGAATCAAACCAAACATCTCGCTGGTCGATGCCTGGTAAAAACGCGTCTCCGGTGAAAACTGGCGGATGGCTTCAAGCAAATGCGTAACGCCCAGACCATCTACAACAGCCGTTGTTACCGGCTGGTCCCAAGAGCTACCGACAAAGCTCTGAGCACCAAGGTTATAGATTTCATCAGGCTTGGATTTGATTACGGCGCGCTGAATCGAACAGGCGTCGGCCAGATCGCCTTCGTGATAGCGAATCTGATCCTCAACGCCCAGTTCACGCAACCGCCAGCGCGTATCGCTACTACGTCTTGCCACGAGACCGTGAACCTCGTAACCCTTTTCGAGCAACATCTTGGCCAGGTAAGCGCCGTCCTGCCCGGTAACACCAGTAATCAATGCAGATTTAGACATTTTTTAGTTCTCTTGCTTCCCATTCAGAGAGCACACTCTGAAGAGTTTTCGTGATTGACACTCCAGGCTTCCACCCAGTTTCTTTTTGTAATTTGTTTGAACAGCCAACGACTCTGCGCTGTTCAGACAAACGCAATCGACTTGCGTCCTGTACCAGTTCAACCTCAACTCCGGTCAAACCAGCCATTTGCATGATCAGATCGCGCACTCGCCACTCCACTCCCGAGCAGACGTTGTAAATTTCACCGTTACGTCCATGTTCCAACAACCCCAGATAGGCCTGTAGCACATCACGAACATCGAGAAAGTCACGGGTTACATCAACATCACCGACCTCCAATTGGGCCGGCTGCAAGCCTTGGCGCACGCGAATCAGTTGGCGCGCCATACTCGGAATAACGAAAGATTCACCCTGCCCCGGACCGATATGATTAAACGGACGGGCAATAACAATTCGCCAAGGTTCGCTATAACTCCACTGCTGGCAAAGCAGTTCGGCAGCAACCTTGCTCACGGCATAGGGATTACGCGGGCGTGGTGCCAGACACTCACTGATCGGCAGGTTCTTTTCCTCGACCTGACCATAAACGTCACCCGAGCTGACATATAGAAAAGTGCCGCAAAAGCCGCGGCGCTTGAGCGCTTGCAGCAAGTTCAACGTACCCAGCAAATTAATCTGCAGTGTCCGCTGCGGATCACGAAATGCCTCAGGAACGAAGGTCTGTCCGGCCAGGTGAACGACAGCATCGGGACACTCTTCCTGCAGCCAGGCATCCAGAGAAGCACTATCCAGCAGATTATAAGGCTTAGGTGCAAGTACCTGCCACGATCCAACTTCAGTTGTCGCTAACAGCGCTTGGAGATGCCCGCCGACAAAGCCGGTCAAACCTGTAACAAGAAGTTTTTTCATGTTGGAATTTTCAATTTTAGTGACCTCATGCGCTTTGAACGCGGCACAATGCACACGCAAAAGCCCCGGGCATATTCAAGACCTGACACAGGCTTGCCCCTCTAACTCGACACTATCCAAGACAGCCCCATTACTTGCATCTTTTAGCGTAAACAAGATGCCAGGGCGAGCCCAAGCCCCCGTATTCCTCTCTCCCGCATTATGCCCGGAAAAAAATAACTTTTCCTTGCCATTGACATCCCTTACCCAGACCTCAGCCGTTTGGCTGACACCACTTTGACCATGGACATCCCACCGCACCTTGACCGTTGCAGCGCCCTGACATGAGCTTATAGATGCCGGGATTAACGATATCATCGAGGCTTTTGCCGGATGCACGCTCCGCAAATCAGACCTCACCACGGTCGCAGCTGTTTTAGCAGCAACATTTAACGTTCCGGCCTCGCGATTTCCGTCAAGCCCCAAATATTGATCTAGAGAGTCTTTTTCGCCGATAGCAAGCCGTGCAGCAAACTCATAGGATAAGTGATCTTTATCGTAAGTATAAGGAACCTTGTTACTATCAAACATTTCGCAAACATCACCCTTGCAAAGTGCCGCCCGCTTACTCAAGTAAAAATAACCGTCTTCACTCACTTCCGACTTCAATACCGATTCGACGTTATTACTTTGGTCGACCCACTCCGACAGCGCCTTGGAATTGAAACCATAGTCATTCAGCAGTTCGTACATATCTTTCTTCATAACCAGGTAGTCGCCAATGACGACAACCCTTTTGACATCATTCTCTTTGAGAAAATCAAGATACTCACGCAAATATTCAGGCGTATACCAATCAAAAAAAACATTGATCACAATATAATCAAATTTTTTCAAATATTCGACATCAAACCTGCTAACATTTAGCTTCTTGCAATTTTCACGATTAGGAAAATTAGGTCGCGTAATTTTTTCTATATCGCGATACGGCGGACACCCACCCAACTCCGACATCACGAAACTGTGATCCGGATATATTTTTTCAAAAGCATTCAATGCATCAATTGCATGGCTATCACCCAGGATCAACGCATTGACTCGCCCCGAAATCAAGCTATCGCATTCAGCCCAGCCTTTACGTACGCAAATTTCCTGCCTGATTTTAAATCGCTCTTGTTTACCGTTTTTGACAGTTTCACTGGAAATGCTGCCCGAAGTAGCCCAGTCACGCCATCCCCAGCCTTCTTGCGCCCACATTGAAACTGCCAAAAAACTAATCGAAAGCGCAACGAACGCACCGCCTGTTAAAAAGCTCGAATGGGTAGCCCCACCTCGTCTGAAAGGCTTTTCGATGGAATAATACATAAATATGGCAATGGCAAATGAAGCGACTGTAAGCAAACAGGCTTCCAATACAGACAGTGTAGAGCCACCGAAACAGTATTTATAAAACACAACGACTGGCCAGTGGGCCAAATACAATGAATAGCTAATCAAACCAATTGCTACGAACAATCTGTTACTCAGCAGTTTACCAGCACCACTCACATTACCTGCATAAATGCACAATGCCGCGCCAACACACGGAAGCAATGCATTAACACCAGGAAATTGTGTTTTCTCACTATAGAAAAAAATTGAATATATTAATAAAGCAACGCCACCACAAAACAAAAACTCCAAGGCAACCCTGTTTTTTATCTGAACCCGCAACAACCAGACCGTAATAGCCCCAATTGAAAATTCAAACACTCTAAAAGGCATCAAAAAAAACACAGCGTCAGGCTGCTTCGCCAACATCGACTGTGCGAAATAAAGGCTAATCAAACCCACCACGACTACCGCAACAGGGGCTAGCCATTTTCGCGGAGCCAACAGACAAAGAAATATTGGCCAGAGCATGTAAAATTGCTCTTCAACCCCTAGTGACCATGTATGCAGCAACGGCTTCAGAGCAGAGTCCGTATCAAAGTAACCACTATTTGAAAAAAAATAGATATTGGAAATCGAAAAAACAGCGTTGATCAGCGAACCACCAAAGCTTTCCAACAACTGAGGAGAAAACACAAGAGCTGCGAAAAAACCGGAACAGATCAAGGTAAAAAAGAAGGCCGGTAATAATCGCTTGGCACGACGCAGATAAAAACGTCCGAAATCCAGCTTGCCCTTTTCTTCAATTTCGCTCAAAAGAAGTCGAGTGATCAAAAAACCACTAATGACAAAAAATATATCGACGCCTACGAACCCCCCACTGAAAACATTAAGCCCCGCATGATAGAGCACTACAGACAAGACAGCGACGGCTCGCAAACCATCAATATCTGGTCGATAGACATCGCTTATAGAATTTACACTACGCATCAATTCCCACCCTACACCAATAAGCCAAACAACAGCTCGTCCATCCAATAAACCTGCACTTCACTATAGGTTGTATCTACAGTGCCCGCCTCAGGCTTCATTGTTTGAGCCGTTAAGCTCTAACAACTCAAACATCGACCAAGCGGCGCACCAGGATCTACTTCATGCCAGGTTTTTCTCGGCGAATGAGTACGAACTTAGTGGCAGCTCGGAGCGGGTTGTGCTGAAGCCGATATCATCAAGAATATTGCTTAGTGATACCCACGCGGCTTCTACTCCCCATTCCTGCAGTGCGAAGCGTTGCCCCGATTCACTCAACTCATTCCAAAGCGTTTCATTTTCATAAACCCGCACAATTGCTTCGGCGAAAGCTTCGGCATCGTCGGCCACAAGAATATTTTTATCGGCCGTCAGCAACATTCCCTCAGCCGCCAACGATGTAGCTACAACTGGCAAACCGTGAGCCATTGATGTACCGATTTTGCCCTTGATGCCAGCACCGTAGCGCAGAGGTGCGACGGACACTCGCATCTTGTCCAGCATCGGTGGCAAATCTTCAACAAAACCGGTGATGACTACGTCTTCACTCTCCAGCGCCAAAATTTCTGCCGGCGGCTTACTGCCAACCGCGTAGAAGCGCACACCTGGCAATCGCTCTCGCAAAAACGGCATGACCTCGGCAACAAAATACTGAACGGCATCGACGTTTGGAGTGTGCTGGTAACCGCCAACAAACAGGATGTCTCGTCTAGCCTTGTAGCCTACTTCAGTACCTGTGACGTCCATGATCAAAGGGAACAAATGGATTTTTTCATTCGGCAGTTGAGGGCGCAATAATTCAAGTTCATTTGTGCTGACCACAATTGCAGCATCCGCGCCCTTGATTGCCGAGAACTCCACTTCCTTCATGTCTTTAGCTGCAATGGCCTTTGCCGGATCATCCAGCAACTTGGCCTCGCGCTCCATTCTCAGGAAATGCAGGTCTACCGTATGATACAAGACCTTGGCACGGGGGCAGTGCTTGCGAACCAGTTCCAGATTTCGCTCAACTACTTTAGGGCGCAACAGGTAAACAAGATCATAACGATCCTTGGCTTCCAGCAAATGCTCTTCAACCGTCTTGACATAAGGCCTGTAAAGCACTTCGATGCCTACTCGTTGCAGAGCTTCAGTGTAGCCCGGCATATACAGGAAATTATCTTCCGGAATAAACGTTACCTGGAAGCCCATTTCACGCAGCAGCAAGAACGTATTGAAAGCCAATACCGAACCAGCATCTTCATTGGGCGTTGGGGTGCAGTGATCCAGAATCAAAACCCGTCGAGTGGCCATACGATCCTTTGCAAGATCAAGGTTTTGCCCGTTCTTTTGATATGTCTGCAGACGTTCCTTCCAGCGAGCGAACATTTTTTGCATGTTCACAACCTGATAGGACTTGGCTCCCTGGGTTTCATCCCGCCCCGAAGTCACACCCTCATAATGCACTACGACTGAAAGCGGTTGATAGATAACACGATAGCCCCGATCCCTGATCTTCAGAGCCAGATCGGCATCCTCACAATAGGCTGGCAAATAATGTTCATCAAAACCGCCCAACTCTTCGAATAGATCTTTCGGGACTAGAATCGAAGCCCCTGAGCAGTAATCAACTTCGCGCGCATAGTTATAGACAGGCAAGTCCGGATTCTGGTTTCTACCAAAATTCCACGCACTGCCATCTTGCCAGATTATCCCACCGGCTTCTTGCAGAGTACCATCCGGGTAAATAAGCTTCGAACCTGCCAGCCCGGTACCTGGGAACTCCTGAAAAGTCCTGAGCAGCTCATCGAGCCAGCGAGGCAACACTTTTGTATCGTTGTTCAGGAAACACAAATACTTTCCTTTCGCTGCAAGTGCACCATTATTGCAAGAGCGAATGAAGCCCTGATTAACTTCGTTGCAAACCAGGCGAATTCCGTTTACTGCCTTAAGCAGCTCAACGGAGTTATCCGGCGAGCAATCGTCGACAACGATGACTTCAAAAGGAATCCCAGTGGTGTTTTCAGCCACAGAAGCCAGGCAGCGCAGCGTGTAATCACACTTACCGTAGATAGGTACAATGACAGAGACGAGCGGTTGCAACGAGGTCTCGATGCTTATTTCGCCGAACGAACCTTCTGCGCATTCAGCGAAACCTTCATTCAATATCGAAGGCTCGATCGAGAGCTGCTTGTATTCAACCTGAACATCTGCCGCCGCAATCACGGACGGAAATTTATTAATCAATAAATTTCTATGTGACGCCTTGGTTTTCGGGCTGAACGGTAATTTCTGATATACCCGCTTAACGTTCCTGAGCAAAAACTTGATGTAACGCTTGATCTGCTTGATCGGCGAAAACACCCAACGGCTAATTTCGCGAAGTGGCAAGGTCAAACGCCAAGAACTGCTACCTTCCAGCTCTGCAATTCGCTCCCGAGCTTCTTTTAGCTCTTCGGTCAACCTGAGTGCCCACTGTCCGCGACGAACGACCTCTTCCTTTTGAGCTTCGTGGTCCAGCAGCCTCTTATCGACATCGGCTAAGCTCTGTTCGAGGCGCGCAATTTTTTCAGCGCTTGCAAAAATCTGGTTATTCAGGTTGGTAACTTGGGCATCACGCACAGAGCGAGCCTCATTAGAAGTTGAAAGATGCTCAGCTTGTTCAGCCAACGCTTGAATGAGGCTTACAGTATGCTCCTCATGTTCAAGCAATAATTTTTCGAGCGCTTTGAGCTTCAACTGCCCCTCAATCAAAGCTTCACTCGACTCAGACAGACTCTTGTCTTTTTCGGCATCCAGGCTAGCAATTTGCTGATCTTGCTGGAGCAGTAACTCGTCGAGTTCCGCCAGTTTTTCCTGTGCATCGCTCAATGCTTGATTGAGCTCCGTCAGCCTGATATCACGCTCGACAAGATTCTGGTCAAGACTCGCAATCTGGTTTTCCTTCTCGAGCAACAGGCGGTCAAGCACCCTTAGTCGTTCCTGCTCTTCGCCTCTGGTTGCACTCAGGTCGAACAGATTTTTATCCCGAGCGACAAGACTTTGGTCAAGGTTGGCTATTTGCTGATCACGCATGAGTAGAGCGTCATTGATCTCGGCAATCTTGCTATCGCGCTGCTTCAGCATCACGCCCTGATCCGACAGTTCGGCTTCCCGGCTTTCGACGAGCTGATTCAGTTGAATAACTTTCGCATCGCGCTCCAGCACCAAAGCCTCGATCGTCCGAATCTGCGCCTCCCGCTCACTCAAGAGCTGCTTCGATTCCACCAACCTTTGGTCGCGCTCGCCAATGGATTGGCTAAGGTGGTGTATTTGATTTTCGGAAGCCAGTACCGATTCTTTCAGTATTTCAATATGTTTTTCGCGCTCAGCGACTATTCTACCTAGTCCCTCGACATTCCGTTCCTTTTCGCCGAGGATCTGGCCGAGGTCACCAATCTGGTTTGCCTGCTGAGTAATCGTGGCTGAGTACCTTGATGCAGTACTACTCGAAATTTTAGCAACGAGGTTCAATAACTCGGCCTGATCAGAGATCAGTTCAATCGAGTAAATCTCAGCGCTAGGAACCTGTATACGATCCAACTCCTCCCACGAGTGAACATCCAGGCAGAGGAGCGTTGCCGTTTCGACACCGTTCGTACTGATATTTCTCGACTTGCTTAGACCGACATAAATGTACTTTTCGCTTACGCAGATACCTCGTGCATATCCTCCCAGCGCCCTGGAGCGGAGCAATTCACCTGCCGGAGAGTATTCACAAAGCCCTTGCTCTTCAGAATTAGCGATCAGAAGGTTCTCACCAAACGCAGTGAGACTGTGGGGTTGTGAAAGCCCAGTGACCAAATGCGTTCCGGTATTCAAATCTTGTACGTAGCCCGAATTCCGGGTATGACCTTTGTAGCCCCGATGTTCGGCAAATTTTCCGAACGCAGAAAATACAACAGCCCCCCCCCAAACAGCGAGACAGTTTATGTGCAGCGAGTCATTCTCACCAGGAAAGACCCAACGCTGCTCTTCTTCGCCATCAAGGCTCAACTTGACAATTTCGTTCCCGGTCGTGGCAACGATATAAATATGAGCGTCGACGATTAGCGCATCGTGAATATCATGAAACTTTACAGTCGACTCGGTTACTTCAAGTGTCTGCTCGCCGTGAATCAACAAAGTGGCAGGTTGCAGTCCTCTTACAAAGTGCCTGGAAGCACGTCCCAAGCCTGTCGCACTAGTGCCATCCAGCTTATGAACTTTATTTTCATTGACTAAAAACAAACCGCCTTCGTTAGGGCTGGAAACCAGAAGCCCCGAGAAAAAGTTAATCATTTATCAAAACCCTAGGAGAAAAGCCAAAATCAATGATTTCCGTCACTATGTCCTGCTTTATCGGCAGTACGCGAAATGCCACGGCATCGATCAACCGATGCAATACGGTTTCATCCTGCCCGAGCGCACCAAATGTTCCGGCATTAAAAAAGTACACTCCCGAACTCAAGATACAATTAAACTCAAACTCCACGTCAATTACTGTACCGGCGCTGACATAGGGAATGGTTAGATCTTGCGAAGGCACCGACAAAACACCGCCTAGTGGAAAACCTGACTTTGTCTTTATTACCGTACCAAATCTGACCAACGTCGCTGACTGGGAAAAATGCACTTGATAGCTATATTTGTATTTTCGACCACGCACCAGCGTATTGACCGGACGACCGTCCAGCGTCTTTATCCCTGGATTCTGAATGTGGGCACCTTGTGAGTCCGTTTCGATCATGCAGTCGGACTTCAATCCAGCATCGAAATAGTCTTCAGCTTCTTTCACTGGTACCGGCAAAGCCGTATCGACACCCAATACAGGAACAACTGCAGCCAGCGCGATATCAGAACGAATTTCAGCCCGCTTTTCCTGTGGCGCATAGAGCAATTGCTGATATTTACCGATAATCTCTTTTGGCTCGCCCACCAACAGCAATTCTCCAGCATCCATCAGAATTGCTCTATCGCAAAGCTCCACGACAATATTGCCAGAGTGCGACACAAACAAAATGGTCGTGCCTTTGGCCTTGATACTTTCAATCCGCGAAAAGCACTTACGCTGAAACAATTCATCGCCTACCGACAGGGCCTCATCAACGACGAGCACTTCAGGATCCGAGTTTATCGCCACGGCAAACGCCAATCGAACCGACATACCGCTGGAGTATGTTTTTACGGGCTGATCGATAAACTGGCCTATATCGGCAAACGCTTCGATTTCTGCGTAACGGGCATCGATTTCTTTTTTTGTGAGACCGAGTACAGCGGCGTTCATATAAACATTTTCACGCCCGGTAAACTCGGGATTAAAACCTGAACCAAGCTCCAAAAGCGCTGCGATCCGACCGTCGACCTTGATATCCCCACCGCTGGGATTCAATGTGCCGCAAATCATTTGTAACAGCGTTGATTTGCCACTGCCATTACGACCGACGATACCCACGGTCTCGCCCTTTCTGACCTCGAACGAAACGTCCTTCAAAGCCCAGAATTCACGATAATATTTCTTGAAGCCACGGGCTAACATCTGCAACAGTCTGTCGCTGGGCTTTTCATATATTTGAAAGCACTTGCTCAGGTTGCTTACCCGAATGGCTACCTGACTACTCAAAGCGGGAATCAGCGCTATTTCATCAGGACTGACGCCGGCCTGCATTTTCTCTTCAGAGGACATCGGCAAATCCCTTTCGCGTTTTCTGGAACCAGGCAAAGCCAAGCCATGAAAAGGTCAATGCGCCAGCAGAATAGCCCAGCAATACCAGGTAATTCGGCCATTCCCCCCAAATCAACACAGCCCTTGCTTGCTCAATAATTGGAACAAGTGGGTTCATCTGCATGATTTGTTGGTATTCGGTAGGCAATGACGAAACGGAATAAAATATTCCTGAGAGAAACATCAGCATTGTAATCACGACACCGATGACTTGCGTAATATCACGCAAATACACTCCCAGCGAAGCCAGAGCCCAAGAGATCCCCATTGAAAACATTAATAAGGGCAACATGACAAAAGGCAGAAACAACGCAGTTGAATGAGGCACGCCGAAGAACACGGAATAAAACACCAGCCACACGACAATACTAATTAAACTATGAAACAGTGCGGCACCCATCGATACCCAAGGAAGAACCTCTAATGGGAAAACAACTTTTTTCACATAGTTCACGTTCGACAGTATCAAGCTTGGGGCACGCCCGACGCACTCCGAGAACACGTTAAAAACAATTAGACCGGCAAACAACACCAAGGCATATTCTGTTTTAGACCCCTCTTCGTGCCCTCCCCATCTTGCATTGAAGACAACGCTGAATACGAAGGTGTAAACCCCAAGCATTAATATCGGGTTAAACAACGACCAAAACAAACCAAGACTGGAGCCCCGGTAACGACCCAATATTTCTCGCTTGGTGAGCGCGGCAATCAGTGCGCGGTTACGCCAGAAACTGGCAACCATTTCGATCGGAGAAGTCGAAAAATGTTGCATTAACCAAACACCTCAGCCTGCGCCAACAAAGCGCCTTGTGCATCTTTCGCCGACAGTGCCGGAGGCTCATTTATCGGCCAATCGATACCCAGTGCCGGGTCATCCCAGCGTATGCACCGCTCATGGGATGGCGCGTAGAAGTCCGTGGTCTTGTAAAGGAATTCCGCGGTGTCCGAGAGCACGACAAATCCATGGGCGAAACCTTCGGGCACCCATAGCTGATGGTTGTTTTCCGCTGACAAATAAGCGCCGACCCACTGCCCGAATGTCGCGGAGTCACGACGAATATCAACGGCCACATCAAACACTTCGCCCTGGACAACGCGAACGAGTTTCCCCTGGGGCTGTTGTACCTGATAGTGCAGGCCGCGTAATACGCCCCTGGTTGAGCGAGAGTGATTGTCCTGTACGAAATGAACGGAACGCCCCACTACCTCTTCAAAAGCGCGCTGATTGAAACTTTCAAAGAAGAACCCGCGCGGATCACCAAACACTTTAGGTTCGAACAACACAACATCGGAGATGGCTAATGGTGTGGCTTTCATCAGAAAATCGTCTCCTGCAGGAGACGCTTGAGATATTGGCCATAGCCGTTTTTCGAAAGCGGAGCAGCGAGTTTTTCAAGCTGTTCGGCATCGATCCACTTCTGGCGGAAGGCAATCTCTTCCGGGCAGGCGACTTTGAGACCCTGGCGATGCTCAAGTGTGGCAATGAAGTGACTGGCCTCCAGGAGCGAGTCGTGGGTGCCCGTATCCAGCCAGGCGTAACCGCGGCCCATGATTTCCACGGACAGGTTGCCTTGCTCAAGATAAATGCGGTTAAGGTCAGTAATTTCCAGTTCGCCACGGGGCGACGGCTTGATGCTTTTGGCAATCTCGACAACTTGCTTGTCGTAGAAGTACAGACCGGTCACGGCGTAGTTCGACTTTGGCTGGAGCGGTTTCTCTTCCAGGCTGATCGCCTTGCCTTGAGCATCGAACTCCACCACCCCGTAACGTTCCGGGTCGTTGACGTGGTAGGCAAAAACACTGGCCCCGTCGACGCGCTCCATGGCGCTCTGCAACAGTTCGTTGAAATGATGGCCGTGATAGATGTTGTCGCCCAGCACCAAGGCGCACGGATCGTTACCGATGAAATCCTCGCCAATGATGAATGCCTGTGCCAGACCATCCGGCGACGCCTGCACCGCATAGGAAATGTTCAAGCCCCAACGGGCGCCATCCCCTAGCAGTTGCTCGAAGCGCGGGGTGTCTTGCGGCGTGGAAATGATCAGGATATCGCGGATACCGGCCAGCATCAGGGTGCTCAGCGGGTAGTAGATCATCGGCTTGTCGTATACCGGCAGCAACTGCTTGGAGATGGACAATGTTGCAGGGTGCAGTCGAGTTCCCGAGCCGCCGGCCAGGATGATTCCTTTACGATTGAACATATTCACTTCTCTAGAATTTCTGTAAGCATCCGTGCCACACCGACTTGCCAATCAGGCAGGCTCAGCGCGAAGGCGTTTCGCAGTTTATGGGTATCGAGGCGGGAGTTGTACGGACGTTTTGCTGGCGTTGGGTATGCTTCAGTACCAATCGCTCCGACCTGCGTCGGGGAGACTTTCAAGTCCACGCCTGCCAACTCGGCTCGTTCAAGCACAAAGCGCGCATAGCGGCACCAGGTGGTTTCACCTGAGGACGCAAGATGGTAGAGCCCGCTCAGTTCCGGGCTTGCGAGGGTGCTGCGCACAGCATGGGCAGTGACGTCGGCCAACAGCTCCGCCCCGGTCGGTGCACCGAACTGATCGTCGATGACGTTCAAGTTCTCGCGCTCACGGGCCAGGCGCAGCATGGTCTTGGCGAAGTTGTTGCCTCGTGCGGCATACACCCAACTGGTACGGAAAATCAGGTGCGCGCAGCCACTGGCCTGAATCGCCTGCTCGCCCGCGAGTTTGCTGGAGCCATAGACACTCAACGGTGCGACCGGATCACTTTCCTGCCAAGGGGTTTCACCGTCGCCGGCGAATACATAGTCCGTGGAGTAATGCACCAGCAAGGCATTCAGAGCCAACGCTTCCCGGGCCAGCACTGCCGGCGCTTCGGCATTCACCCGATGCGCCTGCTGCGATTCGCTTTCAGCCTTGTCGACAGCGGTATACGCCGCGGCATTGACAATAACGTCGGGCGCAAAGCGCTGTACGGTGGCGGCGAGCCCCGCCAGGTCATTCAGATCGCCACAGTAATCCGGGCTGCGGGAGTCCAGTGCGAGCAACTCACCTAGCGGGGCAAGACTGCGTTGCAACTCCCACCCGACCTGGCCGTTTTTACCGAGCAATAGAATTTTCATGCAGTACGTCCGGCGTAGTTTTTCTCCACCCACTGAAGATAAGCACCGGACTGGATATTGCTGACCCAATCCTGGTTATCCAGGTACCACTGGACGGTTTTACGGATGCCGGTTTCAAAGGTTTCTGCCGGTTTCCAGCCCAGTTCGCGCTCAAGCTTGCGAGCGTCGATGGCATAACGGCGGTCATGCCCGGGACGATCGGTCACGTAGGTGATTTGAGCGTTGTAAGGCTGACCGTCGGCGCGTGGACGCATCTCGTCTAGCAAGGCGCAGACCGTATGCACGATGTCCAGGTTCGGCTTTTCGTTCCAGCCGCCCACGTTATAGACCTCACCCACGATGCCGGCTTCCAGCACGCGACGAATGGCGCTGCAGTGGTCTTTGACATACAGCCAGTCACGAATCTGCTGGCCATCACCGTAGACAGGCAATGCCTTGCCGGCCAGTGCGTTGACGATCATCAGCGGAATGAGTTTTTCCGGGAAGTGATACGGCCCGTAGTTGTTCGAGCAGTTCGTCGTCAGTACCGGCAGGCCATAGGTGTGATGGTAGGCACGTACCAGATGATCACTGGCGGCCTTGCTGGCCGAGTAAGGGCTGTTCGGCTCGTACTGGTGGCTTTCGCTGAACGCGGCTTCATCCTTGGCCAGCGAGCCATAGACTTCGTCGGTAGACACATGCAGGAAGCGAAACGACTGCTGCGCATCGGATGCCAGGCCCTTCCAGTAAGCGCGCACGGCTTCCAGCAAGCGGAACGTACCAACGATGTTGGTCTCAATGAAGTCTTCCGGACCGTGAATGGAGCGATCAACATGCGACTCGGCGGCGAAGTTCAGGATTGCGCGAGGTTGATGCTCTTCCAGCAGGCGGGCCACCAGGGCGCTGTCACCGATATCACCACGCACAAATACGTGCCGCTCGTTACCGGCCAGGCTGCTGAGGTTATCCAGGTTGCCTGCATAGGTCAGCTTGTCCAGATTGACCACAGTCTCATCAGACTGAGCCAGCCAGTCCAATACGAAGTTCGCACCGATGAAACCTGCACCGCCAGTTACTAAGATAGTCATTGATTTAGATCTTTTTCAGTAAAGTTGCGAGGATCAGCCCCAGGTTTCCAGCGACCGTCTGCCGGTACAGACCGGCACGCTTGAAACCCAGAATCCTTGGTAAAAGTGGTTTGCTACGCGCTGCCTTGAATTGATCAAGCTTCACCCGATGCTCTTGGCTCAATCGATGACGCATAGATTCCAAAGCATGAATATTTTGAGTATTCCATTCGTAAAAAAGACCCCTGAACGCCATGCGCAAGCGCTTGAGGCGTGCCAGCCAACTGGAGTTGGTCCCTACCACGTTTTCATTGTGCTGACGGTATAGCACCGTTGGTACAGGGTCATAGTGGACAGCGCCACCCGCACCGGAAATCAACTGATACGCCCACCAGTCATGCGAAGGTACATTCAGATTGTCGCCTGCCTCTTGCAGCAACGCGCGTGCGGCCTGGTTAAAAACCATTGTGTTGCCGCCCCCGATATTTTGCACGAGCGCATTGGAAAAGTGCGGCGCAAGAGCAAATTTGGGAGAGTAGCCAAAAGAAAAACCTGATTCGCAAATCAGTTCGGTACGCCCACAGTAAAGGGCCGGCACACCTTCCGGGGCTGACTTCAGCCAGGCTATTGCCTTCTCGAGTTTTTCTTGCTTCCAGATATCGTCCTGATCAGCCCACGCATAGAAGTCTGCGTGAATGTCTGTCCGACAAGTGAGCGAAAGGAAGTTTGCGACGAAGCCTCGACCAGGCCCTTCGATAACCTGGAGACGCCCCGCCCCCCACTGGGTCGTCGTGACTTGAAGGATGTCCAGCGTCCGGTCCTGGGAGCCATCGTCCGAGACATAGACAGTCCAGTCACAATGAGACTGCTGCTGAAATGACTCAAGCTGCTGGGCTAAAAACGATTCTCCATTGTAGGAACACATCAGTATTGCGACTTTTTCAGTTCGGCAATCACTCAACGTGGTACCGGCGCAAGAATGAAGAAAGCTGGATCCCAAGATACCCACAAAATCTCCTTCCGTGTACATGACAGGTGTAATGTCAATTAGTACTTCTTTATTAAAATCAACACGATAAGGATTCGAATCGTTTTCAGAGCTTGATTATTCAGACAGCGCAAGCGGAGTCAGAACTGCACATCCGAATTCCCACACAACATCCCAAGCAACACTGCACCCGGCCATCAGCGGTATCTCCACTGGGCTGGGACTGCGTTCTTGAGCACATCCTTCTTGGCTTTCAGCCTGATTTAAGTGAGGTTTCGAACATCTCGCGTACAAACTCCATGTAAAACGAACTCAAATTTCAAAGCAAAATACAGGCCAACAAGACCGGTGGAGCCTGAGACGACATAAATCCGACACAGGGTTACCACTGTAGTCTCAGGGCGTTTACGGGGACGAATCGTACTACAAAGCTGTAACAAAGTTCCCACATTACCGAAAGAAAGATCGCCGTTCGGCGGTCTTTTTTCCTATCCGGCGGGACAGCTCAGACAAACAACCAATAGACAAGCAATCCAGATACCGCTGCGGCCAAAACCGGCCGCAAAGCGCGATATGCCTTAGGGTGAAGACGTTTCCACTGCTTGACCACGCCACTGAATTTATCGCTGGAGTTCTTGCTCCAGGCGTAGACCTGGTT
>RCUJ01000775.1_pt1 | contig 18131 bp, 12 predicted proteins | sample 2166321 | NCBI WGS metagenome assembly RCUJ01 (sample SAMN09932808, study PRJNA488358) | compost metagenome | feature: garden; material: soil; isolation source: compost soil in an enriched community after 118 h of incubation | place: Germany: Experimental Botanical Garden Goettingen | collected... | reverse complement strand
TTCTTGTTGTTGGCGATATCGCCCACATAGCCCATCTTGCGGTCGTGCTCGCGCGCTGCCGGCGCACGGCCGGCCGGATCGCCATAACCGCCCCCGCCCGGCGTTTCCAGGCGCACGCGGTCACCGCGCTGCAACTGAATGCCCAGCATCTTGGAACTCATGGGCGGGGTGCGCCACTGTCCGTCCTGCTGATAGCGGAACACGTTCAAGGCGGCCTCGCCGCCGCCCGCGATGCCCTTGGGCGCGCTGCGGCCGCGTTCGCCAAAGATGAAGGCTTCGGCGCTGTCTTCCAGCAATTCAATTTCGTAGATGGCGCCCAGGCCGCCGCGATGCGTGCCTGCGCCCGCCGAATCCGGGCGCAGCGCCCACTGCGTGAAGCGCACGGGATAGGCGGCTTCCAGGATTTCCAGCGGCGGAATGGTGGCGGTGGAGATCGGCGCGTTGCCGTGGCTAAGCCCGTCGCCGTCGGAATGCCCGCCGTGGCCGCCGCCAAAGAAGCTGAACATCACCCAGCGCTGGCCCTTGCGCGCCGCATCGCTGCGATAGCCCGCGATGGACAAGGCGTTGATCGTGCCGTAGGCCTGCGCCATGGCGCGCTGGGGCGCCGCCTGCGCCATCGCGCAGAAAATCACGTCGATCATGCGCAGGATGGTTTCGGTGTAGCCGCCCACGGGGCGCGGGCGGTCGGCCGAAATCACCAGGCCGTCCGGCAGCACCACGTCCACCGCGTCCAGCACGCCCGCGTTGGCCGGCACGTCGGGAAACAGGTGCTTCAAGGCCACGTAGCAGGCCGCAATGGCGGTGGCGCGCGAAATATTGACCGGGCCCGCGCAGGCGGGCGACGTGCCGTTGAAGTCCAAGGTCAGCCGGTCGCCGGCGATCGTCAGCTTCAACGCGATGCGCAGCGCCACGTCGCGCACGCCGTCGTTGTCCAGCATGTCTTCGAACGTGTACTCGCCGTCGGGCAGGCGCGCGATGTGGTCGCGCATCAAGCGGCGCGCGCGCTCGCGCAAGGTGTCCAGGGACTCCAGCACCGTGTCGTCGCCGTATTCGTCCAGCAGCCCGTCCAGCCGGCGCGCACCCAGTTCCAGCGCGGCCAGTTGGCCATTCAGGTCGCCCCACAGGCTGTCGGGCAGACGGGTGTTGGCTTTCAGGATGGCCAGCACGTCCTGGTCCAGCACGCCTGCGCGCAGGATGCGCACGGGCGGAATCTGCACCGCTTCCTGCCAGCATTCAGTGGCGGCCGGGTTGTAGTTGCCCGGCACCGCGCCGCCCACGTCATGCCAGTGCGCGGCCGACGCCAGGAAGCAGAACAGCTTTGCGCCCCGGAACACCGGGCGCACCAGCTTGAAGTCATTCGCGTGCGTGCCGCCTTCGTAGGGGTCGTTAAAGAGCCAGACGTCGCCATCCACCATGCCACCGCGCTCGGCGGCCACCTTGGCGGCCGCCTTCACGGCAAAGGCCATCGCGCCCACGAAGACCGGCAGGCCGGACTTGCCCTGGATCAGGGTGGCGCCGGTGGCCGCGTCGTACATGCCGTGGCAGGCGTCGTGGGCCTCGGCAATGATGGGGTTGAACGCGCTGCGGTACAGCGTCGCGTCCATCTCATCGGCAATCTGTTCCAGACGGCCCTTCAGGACCGCCAGGGTGACGGGATCAAGCATCGTGTTCTTCCTAAGAGGTTTGACGCTGTTTCAGCAGATTCAGCAGTCCGCCGGCCCGCACCATGTCCATGAGGAAGGCGGGTACGGTTTCGCAATGCAGTTCAGACGGGTCGACGCCGGCCGCGCGGCCGATGCGGCCCGACGCGGGGTCCAGGGTGATGTGCTCGCCTTCCGCCAGCACGTCCGCCTGCGGGCAGGTCAAGAGCAGCAGGCCAACGTTGAAGGCGTTGCGAAAGTACAGGCCGTTAAAGGATGGCGCGATCACGGCGGCCACGCCCAGGCGCACCAGGGCCGACGCCGCCTGCTCGCGCGACGACCCGATGCCGAAATTCGGCCCGGCCACCAAGACGTCGCCCGGCTGCACCTGCCCTGCGAATTCCGGGCGGACCCGTTGCAGGCAATGCCGCGCAATCTCGTCGATGCCGAACTTCATGTAGGCGCCCGGCGCCAGCGCGTCGGTGTCGATGTCGGCCCCCACGCGCCAGACGCGATGGGTTGCGGTGGGCTCTGTGGCGATGGAGTTTGTTGCGATCCGGTTCGTCATGCCATCACCTCGCGCGGGTCTGCGATGCGGCCGGCCACGGCGGAGGCCGCCACGGTGTAGGGCGAGGCCAGATAGACCTGCGCCGTCTCGGACCCCATGCGGCCCTTGAAGTTGCGCGCCGTGGTGGAGATGACGCTGGCGCCGTCGGGGATGGATCCGCCATAACCGGCACAGGCCCCGCAAGACGTGGCCAGCACCTGGGCGCCGGCGTCTTGCAGCACCTGCATCACCCCTTCCTGTTCTGCCTGCTGCTGGTCCAGGCGGCTGGCCGGCGCCACCATCAGGCGCATGCCCGGTGCCAACCGGCGCCCGCGCAATACGCTGGCCGCCGCGCGCAGATCCTCCAGCTTGGCGCCCGTGCAGGCGCCGATATAGGCCACCTGCACCGGCACATCGCGGTACTGGTCCACGTCGCGCGCATTCGCCGGGCTGTGGGGTGCGGCCACTTGCGGCGCCAGCGAGGCGGCGTCGAAGTCATGCCATTCGGCCTGCGCGCCCGCATCGCTTTGCCAGCGGGCCAGGTCCAGTGCTTCGGTCACGCCCGCCGCGCGCAGGTAGGCGGCAGTGGTTTCGTCCGGCGCGATCAGGCCCACCTGCGAGCCCAGTTCGGCGCTCATGTTCGACAGGGTCATGCGTTCCTGCATGGACAGCGCGCGCACGGCCTCGCCGCAGAATTCCACCGCCTGGTAGCGTCCGCCGTTCATGCCGTAGCGGCCGATCATGTGCAGCATCATGTCCTTGGCGGTCACGCCGGCGGCCAGCCGCCCGTTCCAGCGCATCATCAACGTCTGGGGCACCTTGACCCAGATCTTGCCGGTGACGGCCACGCCCAGCATTTCGGTGCTGCCGATGCCGAACATGTACGCGCCGAACGCGCCGCCCGTGGGCGAATGCGAATCTCCGCCCACGCAGAACATGCCGGGGCGAATATGCCCATGCTGCGGCACCACCACGTGGCAGATGCCGACCGAGTCGTACACGTTGGGCAGTTGCTGCCCCGCCGCCCAGTCGCGCGCGATACGCACGATGCGGCGCGATTCATCATCGGATTCGGGCACGTAGTGGTCGATGACCAGCACGATCTTTTTCGGATCCCACAGCGATGCGCCCAGTTCTTCCAGCATGGGCTGCAAGCGCCGGGGGCCGCTGGAATCATGGAACATCGCCAGGTCCACGGCACAGGTCACGATCTCGCCCTGCTCGACCGAGGCGCGTCCACAGGCGGCGGCGATCAGCTTCTGGGCCAGGGTTTGCGGCGGACTTTGGGGTGAACTTCGGGGCGGACTTTGCGGCCGCGCGGCTTGAGCAACAGACATCGCTACATCCCCAGATAGGCGCGGCGCACGTCGTCGCTAGCCATCAACTGCGCGCATGGGCCGCTATAGCGGATGGCGCCGTTTTCCATCACGTAAGCGCGCTGCCCCGTTTCCAGCGACTGGCCCACGTTCTGCTCAACCAGCAGAATCGCCAGCCCATCGGCATGCAGGCGCTGGATCAGGCCGAACAGCTCTTCCACCATCAAGGGCGACAGCCCCAGCGACGGTTCGTCCAGGATCAGCAGCCGGGGCTCGGCCATCAGGCCGCGCCCGATCGCCAGCATCTGCTGTTCCCCGCCCGACATGGTGCCGGCCAGTTGCGCCAGCCGTTCGCGCAGGCGCGGGAAGATGTCCAGCACGCGATCCAGATTGGCCGCGCGGTGCTCGCGCGCCCGGGTAAACGAGCCCAGCTCCAGGTTTTCGCGCACGCTAAGGTTCGGGAAGATGCGGCGGCCTTCGGGCACCTGGATCAGGCCGGCCTTGACCACGTCGCGGTAATGCCGCCCGGTCAGGTCCTGCCCTTCAAAGCGCACCGATCCGCCCCAGGGCTTGCACAGCCCGCAGACGGTGTTGTTCAAGGTGGACTTGCCCGCGCCGTTGCTGCCCAGCAGGACGACGATCTCGCCTTCGCCCACCGTCAGGTCCACGCCGCGCAGCACTTCCATGCGCCCATAGCCCGCCTTCAAGCCCGAGACTTCCAGCAGCGCGCTCATGCCGGCGCCCCTTGCGCGGCCAGCCGAGCCGCCGCGCCGTGCCCCAGATAGGCTTCCACCACCGTCGGGTCGCGCGTCACTTCGCCGGGCGTGCCCGACGCAATCAAGCGCCCCTGCGCCAGCACCCATACGTGTTCGGCAAGGCTCATCACCGCGCGCATGACGTGTTCGATCATCAGCACGGTGACGCCATCGTCCACCAGCTTTTTCACCACCGGAATCATCTCGTCGATCTCACTCGGATTCAGGCCGGCCAATACCTCGTCCAGCAGCAACAGCCGCGGGCGCGTGGCCAGCGCGCGCGCCAGCTCCAGCCGCTTGCGCCCCGCCACCGTCAGGTCGGCGGCGGGTTTGTCCAGCACGCCTTGCAGGTTGACGCGCGCGGCCACCGCTTCGGCCTCGGCCAAGGCGGCGCGCCGGTCGCGCAGGCGCAGGTGCGCGCCCACCGCGATGTTCTGGCGCACCGTTTGCGCGCCGAAGGGCTGCACGATCTGGAAGGTGCGGGTCAGGCCCAGTTGCGCGGACTCGTGCGGGGCGCGCCCCGTGATGTCCTGCCCGGCAAAATGCACCGAGCCCGCGCCGGGTTTCAGAAACCCGGACAGCAGCGCGAACAGCGTGGTCTTGCCGGCGCCGTTGGGGCCGACCAGCGCGGTCAGCGAGCCTTGCGGCACGGCCAGGTTTACGTCCTGAACCGCCTTCAGGCCACCAAAGGAAATAGACAAATTACGAGCTTGCAGCAGGATCTCAGACACGGGCGCGCTCCTTGCCAAACAGCCCACGCAGCGACTGGCCGCTGCCGCTGATGCCGCGCGGCAGGAACATCACGATCAGGATCAGCACCACGCCGTAGATCACCATGCTGATGCCGGGCAATTCGCCGAACAGGTTGCGCGTCAGGTCGGCCAAGCCATGCAGCGCCACCGCGCCCAGCACCGGCCCCCAGAGCGTGCCCATGCCGCCCACGATGGCGCCCACCAGGGCTTCCACCGACACGGCCGACCCAAAGGCGATGCCCGGGTCGATGTACTGGAACACCTGCACGTAGAAGGCGCCCGCCGCGCTCATGAACGCCGCCGACAACGCAATGCCGCCCAGCTTCACGCGCAGCGGATTCACGCCGATGGCGCGCGCCGCGTCCTCGTTGTCGCGCACCGCTTGCAGGTACGCGCCAAAGCGCGAATGGCGCAGCCAGGCCGTGACGGCCAGCGCCAGCACCACGAACGCCAGCAGCAGATAGATATAGCCCCGGCGCGACACGAACTGCATGTTGGCCGCGCCCTCTTGCAGCGGCACCATCAGCCCCACCCCGCCGCCCGTGAAGGGCGCCGACAAGGCCAGGATGCGAAACACCTCGGCAAACGCCAGCGTCACCAGCGCAAAGTACGAACCCTTGAGCCCGTAGCGAAACGTCAGCCCGCCCACGGCCAGACCCGTCAGCGCGCCCAGCGCTATCGCCATCGGCAACGCCAGCCAGGGATTGATGCCCAGGCTAAGCTGGCCCAGCGCCTGCGCATAGGCGCCCACGCCAAAGAACAGCGCGTGGCCAAACGACAACTGGCCGCCGTATCCGCCCAGAATGTTCCAGGCCTGCGACAGCAGCGCCGCGTACAGCGACATCATCACAAACGTCAGCAACACGCCCGACTGCGCGAACGTCGCCAACACGGCCAGCGCCACCCCGAACAACGCAATGGAAATAAGATCCCGGTTCATGCTCAGCCCCTCGCCCCGAACAGCCCCTGCGGGCGAAACAGCAGCACCGCGATGAAGATCGCAAAAATGCCCATCTGGCCCAGCGAGTCACCCAGGAACAGGCCCCCGATGGACTCCACCACGCCAATCAACAAGCCGCCCACCAGCGCCCCCACAAAGCTGCCCATGCCGCCCAGCACCACGATGGTGAAGGCCACCAGCACAAAGCCGCTGCCCACCTGCGGGTTGACGTAGTAGGCGGGCAAGAGGAAGCAGGCCGCCGCGCCCAGGCAGGCCATGCCGATGCCGAACGACAGCGCATAGACCTTTTCAACATCAATGCCCATCAGCTTGGCGCCCTGCTTTTCGCGCGCCACCGCGCGTATGGCGCGGCCCAGGTCGGTGCTGCGGATAATCCAGAACAGCACCGCCGCCACGGCCAGCGCGCCGAAAAAGGCGATGACCTTGGGCAGCGCGATCATGGCGGGGCCGATCTCAACCGTGCTTAGCGTGTAGGCCGTGTCGATGCTGCGCGTGTCCGACTTGAACCACACCAGCGCCAGGTTTTCCAGCACGATGGCCAGGCCCAGCGTCACCAGCAGAATGTTCTCGTCCTTGCCATGGCTGGCGCGGTTGATCACGAAGCGCTGCAACGCATAGCCCAGCACGAACATGCCCGCCACCACCAGGGGCAACGCCGCGTAGGGATCGATGCCCAGCCGGTCTTTCAGCAGGTAGACGGCGTACAGCGCCACCATCAGCGCGGCGCCGTGGGCAAAGTTGATGATGTGCAGCACCCCGTAGATCAGGGTCAGCCCCAAGGCGATCAGCGCGTACACCGCGCCGGTCGTCAGGCCGTTCAGCACCGATGAAAAGAGGATGGCGGGATCCAGCATGCTGCGCGCTCAGGCCTTCAACGGAAAAATGGCGTCGGCCTGGCGGTATTCCGCCGGGATGATCACCTTGATGTCGCCGCCGATGACTTGCGTCAAGAGCGGCTGCGCGCCCGTGTTCTGGCCGTTGACGAACTTGGTCGGGCCATAGGGCATGAGGTTGTCGTGGAAGGTGCTGGACGCCAGCGCATCGGTGATGGCGGCGCGGTCGGCCGACTTGGCGCGTTCGATGGCGTCAGCCAGCAACTGCACGGCCACGTAGGTCATGAAGACCTCGTAGCTGAAATACGCGCCCTTCTCTTCCACGCGGGCCTTCAACGGCGCCACGCGCGCATCCTTGGGGTTGAACCAGTGGTTGCAGTCGATGATGCCGTTGGCGATGTCCGGAAATTCCTTCAGGAACTTGTAGCTGGACGCCGCGCCCCCCAGCACCGAGTAAATCGCCTTGGGCTGCACCTTCTGCTGCTTCATGGCGCGCAGCAGCAGCGCGTATTCGTTGTAGTAGTTGGCCGGGATGACGATGTCCGGGTTCACGGACCGCATGCGCAGCACGATGTTGTTGAAGTCGCGCGTGGGGTTCGGGTGCTTCACCACTTCCTTCACCTCGAAGCCGTGCTGCGGCAGCGACTTCGACAGCAACGCCGCCGTGCCGGTGCCGAACAAGGAATCTTCGTGCACGATCATCACGGTCTTGGCCGGCTTGCCGGCGGCATCGTTCAAGGCCACCAGGTCGGCAATGGCGCGTTCGCTACAGGCGCGGTAACCCGGGCCGAAACGGAAGGTGTTCTTCAGGCCGCGCTCCACAATCTGATCGGCCACGCCCACGTCCACCACATGCGGCAGGTTGTACTTGGCCGCGGTCTGCGTGGTGGCCAGGCAGATCGCCGACGCATACGCGCCGACAATGGCCGACACGCCCGCCTCGTTCATCTTTTCCACTTCCGCCGAGCCCGCCTCGGGCCGCGACTGCGCGTCGCCCAACACCGCCGACAACGGCGCGCCGCCCAAGGATTTGATGCCGCCCGCCTTGTTGATGTCTTCAATGGCCAGCAGCGCACCCAGCCGGCATTGCTGGCCCGAATACGCCAAGGCCCCCGTCACCGGATGCAGCACGCCCACCTTCACGGGCGTGGCGCCTTGCGCGCGCGCCACCCAGGGCGCGGATAGCAGCGCCGTGGCGGCGGCGGATCGATAGAGAAAAGTGCGGCGCGAATTCATGGGAGATCTCCGAAGGGTTCAATGAAATTGGGCCGACAGCTCTTCGCTGACCCAGACTTTGGCGTCGATGCTGCCGACGCGCGACAACTGCAATTGGTATTGGTAGCGGTCGGGCCGGTACAGGCCCTGCAAGAGCTGCACGGGGCGGTCGTTCACGTCGCGCACGACGCGGGTCACGGCCAGCAGCGCCGACCCCACCGACACATCCAGATGGCGTGCCACCTGCGCATCAGCCAGGCGCGCCGAAATGGTTTGCGTGGCGCCGCCGAACTCCACGCCGGCCGCTTCCAGCAGCATCAGCAAGGGTTCGCGTTCCAGGTCTTCGCGCGTGAAATCGGCCACCGCCTGCGGCACGTAGGTGGTGATGTGCGACAGCGGCCCGGCCTCGGTGCTGCGCACGCGCAGGCTCTTGTGGACGGGCGTGCCCACCGGTATGCCCAGCGACTCGGCCACGGTGGGCGGCGCGGACACCAGCGCACTGTCCAGCACCTGCACAGAGGTGCGCAGGCCCATGTTGACGATGTTCTCAAGCAGCCCGGTCAGGTGCGCCTTCTGCGACGCGTTGGCCGCGGGCGGAGCCTGCGTGCGGGACGCCCCACGCAAGGGCCAGGTCCCCAAGCCCGGACGCCGCGACACCAGGCCATCGGCCACCAGCATTTCCATTGCCTTGCGGATGGTGATGCGGGCCACGTCGAACTGGTCGGCCAGGGCGTGCTCGCCCGGCAAGCCGTCCTGGTCGAAACGGCCCTCTTGCAACTGCTCGCGCAGCACAAGGTAGATCTGGTGGTATTTCGGCAGAGGCAGTGTGGTTCCCATGCCGGAAACTCTAGGGGTGTCCTAATGTACCGTCAATGGAACAAATGGCGCGGAGGGTTGTTCTATCGGGAAAACACTGACGGGGTGGACGGGGTGCCGCATCCGGCTAATTTCTGACACAATCCGTCTGAAATTAATAATTGGGGACGGCAACAGCCGCATTCGAAACCGGGCCGACGCTCACACACCATCCAGGAAAGAGGAATGAAGAAGACAACGAAGCTGGCAATGTTGGTGCTTACCGCGGCATTGCTCGCGGGTTGCAAGACAACGGTCGAGACCGAGGTCAAGGTTTCGGATTTGCTTGACGCAACTTCCAAGCAGATCGCCGGCAATCTCCTGGTCGAAGTGCCTGCTTGCCAAAGTCATGAAGATTCCCGCCAGCCGTCGAAAATCCTGGTGGACATCCAGCAAGCCGTACCGGGAATCTTCTCGGACGCGAAGTACGAGGAGTGCTTCCGCAAAGGCTTCGATTCCTACGCCCGGTTCTCCATGCCGATCGTTCTGACGAAGGGCAGTGACGGCAAGCTGGCTTCGCAATCGCACATCAACTTGGTGTCGAATGAACGCCAACTGCTGTCCGTCAGCGTGCCGGAGTCGATCAAGGCAAAGATCGAAAGCACCCAAAAGAAGTCGCCCGTGGGCAAGCTCGATCTCAACTTCGAAATCAAGGTGAAGAACGACACAGGCGAGGCGCTCCCGTTTGCTGCGATCGCCGTGTTCGTCGACAAACAACCTGTCGTCTATGGCGTTTTGACGGTCAAGCCAGGACAGTCATTTGTTGTGGCGCTCTCGGACGTGTCCGCCAAGGGTGCAGTCCAGTTCGGCAATTCGTTGGTTCTGGCGCACGCCAAGCAGTAGGCCGCCCGTGGATAACAGGATGACATCTGATAGGGTACGTGCCATGCCCATCACCTACCGACCCGCCATTGCCGACGACGCCGCCGCGTGCATCACGCTGCGCACCCAAACCCGCGAAAACGCGGTCACCGAAGCGGAACTCGCCGCCGCCGGTATCACGCGCGAAACCTGGGCGGCGGGTATCGACGCCGGTCTATACCCCGGCGTGGTCGCGATGGACGGCGACATTCTGGCGGGCTATTGCTTCGCGCACCGGGATACCGGCGAGATCGTCGTGCTGGCCTTGCTGCCTGACTATGAAGGCCTGGGAGTGGGCAAGACGCTCTTGGGCATGGCGGTTGAGGCGCTACGCACGCGCGGATTCGCGCGTGTGTTCTTGGGTTGCGCCACGGATCCGGCGGTGCGGTCCTATGGGTTTTATCGGCACCTGGGATGGCGGTCCACAGGCACCTTCAATGACGCGGGCGACGAGGTGCTGGAGTATTTTTTGATGGCCGACAAGTAAGCTGCCAGGCTGCATTACAACCTTGAAATTGCAGTCCGGCACCACATTTACGGACCGTACTAGACTGCACTGGCAGTCTCCCATTGACTGACAAATCGGGCGATCTTTTCCTCAATGCGGCTCTCGACGGTTTTCAAACGCAGCAAAGAAATCCCGCTCTTGTCCAGGATGCTGTCTTTCAGCAAATCCCTCTCGATCTGCATTGGTTCATCATGGTGCCCGCCGTCAACCTCAATCACCCCCACCGGCGTTTTACCGACCTTGAAATAGATCACAAAATCACAGATGGCTCGATTCTTCATGAATTCGCGTTCGCGGGGCGTCAGCGCTTCGTTGGACCACGAGGCCAACTGGATCAAAGCCACTTGCGTATGGAACGTCATGCCCCGGCAACTTTCCTTAGCCAGCGCATCGTGCAAGAGCTGCGCCACGATCTGCTCTGACCGGAAACGCGATTCCTCGGGTCGCAATCGGGCGTTCAGGCGTCGCAGTGATTCATCGTATTCCTGATATAGCAGGTCAAAAGCCGACACGACCGGCGCATGATATATCTGCTGTTCCTCGGCGTAGTACGCCATGTAACGCATCAATGCCGAGATGTGGCTGTTGCGCGTAGCAAATACGTCGTTGCCTGTCACCAACGTGAATCTATGCTTGGCTCGGGACACCGCCACATTGATCAGGTGCGGGTCATCCACAAAGTCCAAATTCCTTTGACTGCTGACTTTCTTGTCCAGCACGGTGGAAAAGACCATCTCTTCGCATTCCCTGCCTTGGAATTTGTGTACGGTGTCTTTAATGAAGTCTTCCGGCAGATGCGATCTTGATAGATTGACCTGCGCGTTGTAAGGCGCGATAAAGCCACGGGACTTTTCGCCGTCCCACTCGATCTCCCCGGCTTGGCTAAGGGTTTCCAACAGAGAGTCCAACTCCCTTAAGTTTGCGTTACGTCGCGCATGGTTTCCCTTGGCCGTGATCAGCAGTCTTAACGGAGCATTTCCGGCGTCCTGCGTCATCGGAATCAACTGACCGTCGTAAAACTGCTGGTTGCAGAACTGGATGATCTTGGGATGGCATCGGTAGTGTTCCTTGAGCAACGTCATTGGGATGCCTCCCGTGAACACCCCTATGCAGGAATCGAGCAGGCTGTACTTGTCGCAATCGTAGAACTCGGACGGCGGAATGACACCCGAGTTTGCCGGTATGTGCGGCAATTGCTTTCTGTCTCCCACGATGATCAGGTTTCGTGCGCATCCCAGCGCCAACACACCGGGCACGATATCCTGTTGAGACGCTTCATCGATAATGGCGTAATCCAGCAGCCCCCCGTCGGCCAGCGAATTAACGATCGAATGCGTACTACTGGCGATGATCGGATACCGCTTCAAAAACGCATCGAATTTCTTCCGATAGTTGTCTCCATCAAAGGACTCCTGGGTTGGAATGCTTCGATGTAGATGCGCTTTCAGGTACGCCATCGATCCCGTCACAAGGGTTCTTAGCGCCCCTTGAAAGTCGGTACGCTCCAGTTCTTGCCGCACGGCCTCTCGTGCCGCCTGCTTCTCTCGCAGCGCCCTGTCGTAATAATGCAGCTGCAGCGCATACACCATGGATCTTCTATCTTCCCGCCGTTGAAAAGGCCTGGTGCGGAAAATCTTGAAATCCAGCAACAATCGCAGCCTATCCTTGAATTTGATGCGATTTTCCGCAAGATAGGCCATGTAGGCCAGCAAGTCTGCAGTCTTGCGCGGCGACAGCCTGTACCCTTTCAAACTGAATGGCGCTGTCTCGCCATTTTCCTTTTGCCATTGCAACAGGTATTGCCGCTCGATGACCAGCTCAGCAATTTCCGCTTGCAGCTTTGCAGCTAAGTTCTGCGCGTGCAATTGCTGTTTCAGTTGCTCCAGCACCCTTTGGATATCGTGTGCCTCAGGAGCCATCGAAGGCCCCTCCGTTGGCGCGGGTAGTCTGTCATGAAAGAAGGCTTCCCGAATCTCCTTTTTCCCCAACTGGGCTACCAGATACGCCAAGCCCGTTTTTTCGAGTTTTTCATAGACGTTTTGCACAGCGGCATTGTTGTTGGACAAGATGGCCACGGTTTTCCCGCGCACCAGGATATTGGCGATGATGTTCAATATCGTCTGGGTCTTGCCTGTGCCGGGAGGCCCTTCGATCACACTGACTTGCGAAGAAAGCGCCTGCTCGACGGCGCTTAGCTGGCTAGGATTGACACCAAACGGATAAATGAGGTCCGCCACAGGCTCCACGGCCCGAACCTGCCGTGTGGAATAGGCATGCAACGCCGTATCCGTCCGGGGGAGCAACCTCTCCATCTGACGCAGCACATTTTCGGCGACGGCCTTGCTATCCCCTTTCGCTCGCTCAATCCGAGCTTTCGCCACCGAAACGAAATACTCATATACCGCTTCGTCCTTCCTCGTTGAGCGGGCAGAGAACACCACGGCATCGGCCTTCAACACATGCGGCTTGGGATCTCCAGGGTATCTGACAACGACGAACTTTCCGCCGTAACTCACTGCGCTCTCGATGGCCGTAAACGTGGGCTTCCCGGGTATTGCCAAGAACTGTTCTTGGATCTCTACCGTGGGGACAACTTTGCACTGTCGCAACGGGCTGCTGAAAGACTTGCCCGACGGAAACTGGCACTTCAGCATTAGCTCGCCCTTACGCGACCCCCACCAAATCTCCCAATCTTGCATCTGGCGGGTTTTATCTTCGCCGTTCATGTAGATGGATACCAACATATAGCCTTTATGCAAAATTAGCTTTGGGTGTCAATCCTCTTGGTAGGCCTATCGCCAGCGTGACGAATTCTACTGAACACAGCCGCGTTGAGGATGCGCGCAATCTGCGCCCCCCCTCCGAAGTCCATTGCTGAACTCGTCAGAACTTCCAACGCACGTCCACCGACCCCGTGTGTTGGCGGTTTCCACCTCCGAATTCCCCGCCGTAGCTCAGGCCCGCCGTCATGTTGCGCACCGCGACTAGGTCGGCGCCCAGTTCGATGCGGGCCGCGTCCCGCGCGATGGGCGCGCCCGCCACGGAAAACGAAGCGCCCTGGTCGAAAGCCAGCGTCTGCGTCGGCCGCAGGCTGCCGTAGGCGTGGCGCCAGCCAAGCATGCCGCGCAACACGATGGCCGATTGCACCGGCGACCACTGGCCGCGCAGGCCCGCCAGCGTGCTGGTGGTGTCTTGCGTCTGGGCGCGGCCGGACAGGGCCGCGGATCCGCCCGATTCAGAGAAGCCGCGCATACGCAGTTGGCTCCACGACAGGCCGACAAAGGGCTCAAGCGTGACGGTGGGCGCCACCGCCATGGAATATCCCGCTTCGGCGAACAACTGCGTGGAGTTGCCGCTGTAGTTCGCCGTCAGGGTCTGGTCCAGGCTGCCGTAGCGAATCTGGCGGCGCGTGTCGATGTCGTGCCAGCTATAGGCCGCGCCCGCCAGAACGTTGACCGCGCCCGCGCCCGTGGCAAAGGACTTGCCGCCGTAGATCGTTGCGGTATAGCTCTGCGTCTTGGCGGTTGCCGAACGCTGGTCAGGACTCAAGCGCGCATCCGTGTAGCCGAAGGCGCCGCCGACACGCCACCCCTGCCCTACGCCGACATCCCCGCCCACCACGACGCCGGTGCTGCTTTGATCCGCACCGGGCGCGTTGCCATCGCCGCGCAGGCGTTGCCGGTCTCCCGTTACCTGTGCCCACAGCGGCGAGGCGCCGGAACGAGGCAGCATCGCGGCCGAGGCCGGCGCATCCGACACGCCAGCCTGGGCCGTGGGTGCGCCCGGCAGCGTTGGTGCCGACAGATTGGTGCGCAAGCGGGCTAGCCCAGTCTGCGTGGTGAATGGCGTCGCGCTCATCAGCCCCGACGCCACGCTGGCGTGCGTGTCGCCGGACAACTGGTTCAGGGCTTGCAGCAACGGGCTGGTGTCGCTGCTCAGCATGACGTTGCGCCACACCTCATGGCTCTGCGGCAGGCTGTCGATGGCCGTCGCCACGGCGCGCTGGTTGGGCGTTTGCGCGGCGCTTGCCAGGCTGCGTTCGTTACGGGCCAGCGTCAGCGTCACGTCGTTGCCGTCACCGCCCGCCGTATTGACCGAGGCGTCCAGAAACAGCAGCGGATTGTTCACCGTGGCGAAGCCGCCCGCGACCGCGCCGGCGCTCTGCTTGGAAATCAGGGTGTAGGGGCCGGTCGTGGTGCTCCAGGCCGGCGCATCCACGGGCGACAGGCGCAGGTCCAGGGTGGCTCCCGTGATGTCGACGCCGCCCGCCACCACCACGCTGTCATGCGTGGTGGGCGTGGCGTTGATGCGCAGCGTGCCATGGTTGACGTAGTCACCGGTGAAGGCCTGGGTGCCAATGCCATCACCGCCCGGCGCATGCACGGCGCCCGCCAGGATGGTGGCTGACCCCAGGGTGCCGCGTCCGGCCAGCGTGGCGCCAGACGCGACGCGCAAGGATCCCCCCAAGCGCGCGCTCTCGGTCAGCGTCAGCCCACCGGCCGACACCGTGGCCGCGCCCGTGTACGCGCTGCTATCCGAGGCCAGCGTCAGCACGCCCGCCCCGGTCTTGTTGAACGCCCCCCCGCCCGATACCACGCCCTGCCAGGCGAAGTCATTCGGCAGGTCAAGCGCGCCGCCCGCGGCGCCCAGCATCAGCTTGCGCCCGGTGCCTTGGTAGGCGGCGCTGGCGATACGCAGTGCGCCGCCATTCAGCGTCACATCGGTGCCGGAGGCGCCCAGATTGGCGTCGTTGGTAACCGACAGCACGCCCGCGGATACCGTGGTGCCGCCCGCGTAGGTGTTGGCGCCGTTGAGCACCAGCGTGCCGCCCTGCGTCTTGTTGATGCCGCCCGCGCCGGAGATCACCGTGTCAATCACGGCGGTCGCGCCGCCCAGAACGCGAAGCTCGCTGCCAGCCGCGCGCGTTTCCAGCGTGCCGGGACCGTTCAGGCGATAGCCGTCGGCCACGAACTGCAAGCCCGCGAACGACTGCGTGCCTTGCACGCTTACCGTGCCGCCGCCGGTCGTCAGGAACACGGCGTGATTGCCCGCCCACGCTTCAGGTATGGTGCCGCCGTCGTTAAGCCAATTGGTAGCGGCGGAGGTCCACGTTCCGTTGCCGCCTGCCCAGGTTTGTAGAAGATTGCTGCCCGTGAGGCCGACTCGCAGGTCAAGATGGCCCGCCACTTCCGACACCAGACGCACGTCGTAAGCGGCGAGCGAGGCCGGAATGGCGCCCGTCTGCAAGCCGCTGCCCAGGAGTTGCCCGCCATAACTGATCAAGCGGTAGTAGCCCAATCCAGCCGTGCTTGCCGGGTCGCTCAGTGCAAGCGTGCCGTTCAGTTGCACATCGCCGTCGACCTGCAGGTGGTCGCTGGCGCCGGGCGCCGACGCCCCCGAGCCAGGCGCGCCCAGCTCGTAGTCCAGCGTTGCGCCGGCGGCCAGCGTGAAGTTGCCGGCCACCCGCAAGCTGCCCAGTGAATTACCCGGCGCCAGGACGCCCCCGGACGCCACCGTGGTCGCGCCCACGGTGCCACTGCCGCCCAAGCGCGCGCCGCTACCCACGGTCACGGCTGAACCCGCGATGGACCCGTTAACCACCAAGGAACCGGCGTCAATCCGCGTGGCGCCCATATAGGTGTTGACGCCCGACAAGGTAAGCGCGCCGCTGCCCTGCTTGATCAAGCCGCCGGCTCCATTGAGCGCGCCCGAAAACGTGGTGCTGGTGTTGCCGCTGCCCAGCGTCAGCGTGGCGCTGCCCAGCCGCACATTGCCCGCGCCCGACAACGCGGCAAGCGAGTGTGCGTAGCCATTGAGATCCAGCGTGGCGCCGGCGCTGACATCCACCGCGCCGGTGCCCAGCACCTGCGACGCACCCGCCATCAAGGTACCGGCCTGTACCGCAGTGCCGCCCTCGTAGGTGTTGGCGCCGGAAAGCGTCAGCGTGCCCGCGCCGGTTTTGTTCAGCCGGCCGGTGCCGTCCAGCACCGCCGAGATGCCCACGTCGAAGCTGTTGGAATCCAGGTACATGCCGCCCGCGCCCAGCGTGATTTCGCCCGGGGCGAAGCCCTGGAAAAGGCTGGCTTCAGAGGTTGTGGCCCGCAGCACACCGCCATTGAAGTCGACAGTGCTTATCGGGGTACCGGCATGTCTGACAACGTACGCTGTCTGCAGAACGCCTCGGCCGGTCGCGTCCGAGCCGTTAATTTCCGCAGCTCCGCCCATACCGGTAATCTCTACCTGCTGGGCGCTCAATGTGGCGCCCCCGTCCACGACCACCGAGCCCGTCCCGCCTGCTCCGCTGCCGAGGATCAAGCCAATTTGGCTGTCCCATCGCGAATTTGCGCCAGAAACCAGGGCGGTCCCGTTTGCAATAGCGCCGACGAAGCTCTTCACGGCCGACATCTGAGCGCCATTCATGACTTGCAACGAGCCGGTCGCATCCAGGGCCCCACCGATCGCAAGGTAGTTGGCCGACCACGTCGAATCTGGTCCCGTCACGGTTGCGGTACCGGCATAAGAAGAGGAACCGACTCGCACATCATGGGACGTCAATTGTGCGCCGTTGCTAACAGTCAACTGCGCGGCGGCGGCCGCCCCGATGTATACATCGGACGTCACGCTTCCCAACCGCGCCGCGGCGCCCGTCAACTCCATGCCGCCGTTGGAAACAATGATCTCTCCTGTCGCGGTGCTGGCGCCCGTCAGCCGCAGCACGCCGGTGCCGATGTTGTCCAACGAGCCGGCGCCGCTGATGTTGCCGGCGTAGTCGACGGTGTCGCTTCTGTTGAAGACGAGCGCCGCGTTATTGACGATATTGCCCGCGACCGAGCCCGTGGTGCCGCCCTGACCTATTTGCAGCGTGCCCCCGGATACCGTCGTTCCGCCCGCGTACGTGTTGTTGCCAGCAAGCACCGTGGTGCCCAAGCTATTGACCTCCACGCCCCCCGAACCCGTGATGCTCGCGTCCAGCGTGTAGGGGGCGGCGTCGGCCTGATAAAAATTGATCCTGCCGTTGTTGACCAAGGTGGACAGGTTGGCAATCTTGCCGCCCATCCGTGCTTGGGGAACATCGAGTCCAATATTCAGCGTGCCATTCGCGTTGATGGTGAACGTGCCACCGCCCGCGAAGTCCGCCGTGCCCGAGCCCAGGTTCAGCACGCCGGCTCCGCCGCCCGTACCTCCGCCTACCACCAGCCGCGACCCGCTACCGAACGACAGGGTGGAATTCTCGTCCACGGTCACCGTGCCGTTGCCGCCCTGGCCGCCCGCCATGTAGGTGACCGCACCACCACCGTTGCCGCCAATCTGAAGCCTGTCAGCAACGGAAAGCGTGGCGCCGGTCGTCAGCGTCAGCGTCCCGCTTCCGCCGCGGCCACCACCAGCCGTCGCGCTGCTGCCTCCCCCCGCCCCGCCCACCAGTAAGGAGCGATTCACCGTCAAGCTCGTATTGCTGACCGTCAGGTTGCCCGCTGTGCCGTCGCCACCCGCCGCGCCGCCATGGCTGGCGCCACCGCCACCACCGCCAATGCCCACGTAGTCGTAGCTTGCCGGCATGCTGATGGTCCCGGAACCCACCGCTTGGGCGCCTTGGCCTGCCGTCCCCGCGAAGGGCGTTCCATCAAGCCCGACAATGCCGCCGCCGTCGCCGCCTGGCCCCCCATTGCCCACGCCTCCGCCAGCGCCCAGCGCACCACCACCGCTACCGCCGCCGCCCATGGAGCCGGTTGGGCCACCAGCGCCACCACCGCCTCCCACACCAGCCTGTCCGCCCAAGGTACCGGATGAGCCACCGGCGCCGCCGCTGCTGCCGCCGGGCGAGTTGATTCCCAAGAACCCGTCGCCCCCACGAGCCAGGCCACCGCCGGCGCCTCCACTGAATCCACTC
>RCUJ01000771.1_pt1 | contig 18171 bp, 12 predicted proteins | sample 2166321 | NCBI WGS metagenome assembly RCUJ01 (sample SAMN09932808, study PRJNA488358) | compost metagenome | feature: garden; material: soil; isolation source: compost soil in an enriched community after 118 h of incubation | place: Germany: Experimental Botanical Garden Goettingen | collected... | reverse complement strand
CGGAAGCAGATAATGATCATGATACAAGAAATTTTGATTGGAGTGATAAAGCAATCTATTTAGAACAAGAAAAAGCAATAGAGTTATTATACCTTCAAAATGAATTTTTAAATAAAGTTGAAAATTATTACAGAACAACTAGTGAAAAAATAGTTGACTTAAATTTTTCGAAATTTTCAAGAATTAAAGATTTTATAAACTTCCAACCTTCAGAAAGGAGTTTAAGCTCTGGCGAAAATGCATTACTTAATTTATTTGCTCGCTTTCATGAAGTATTAGATAAAGATTTTTCTAAACTCAATTTTAATGGTGTCAATCCATTAAATTTTGTCTTACTCGATGAAGCTGATTTAGGATTTCATCCTAAATGGAAGAAACAATTTGTCAAATCTATTTTATATTTTTTTGAAATCTATTTTAAAGTTTTGAAAACGAATGCTCAAATTATTTTTACTACTCACGACCCACTAACTCTGTCTGATATACTGAATTATAATGTAGTTTATTTAGACAAATCTAATGATTCTGTCTTTTTAAATGGGGAATTAAAACCTACAAATTCTTTTGGTGCCAATATAAGTGATTTACTTGCTGACTCATTTTTTGTGGGAGATGGATTGATTGGTGAGCATGCAAAAAATAAAATTCAAGAACTTATTGACTTTCTGAATGATGAAAAGACAACGGCGCAAATTCATTGGATGAAAGATTCAATGGATGCAAGAAAGTTAATAGATTGTATTGGAGAACCTTTTTTAAGAGATAAATTGAATGATATGTTTCTAGAAAAATTTCCAGTTCACAAAGAAGAAGAAATTGATAGATTAAAACAAAAAATAAAAGATTTAGAAAATGGTTCCAATATTAGATAATAAAAAGTCCTTAGTGCCAATTTTCTATAATTCCATCGAAGTAAAAATTGAAAAAAGAATTAGAAAAATATTAGGTAACGGAAGAATAAAAAAAAATAAAACCGTTGTAAATCTTTCTCCTTTATTAAGAAATTATTTAAATAGTTTGATATATAATAATAACACTTCACTTAAATCTATTATTATAGCTAGCCCTGGACGCCTCAATTTACTGGTAAGATGGATGAAAATATTTAATCCCCAGTTTTTAGATAAAGATAATGAGGATTCAATAATTTTATATAACATTTTTGTCGAACATGGGTATGATATTATCGATAAATTTTCGTTTGTAAACAACTTAAAAATAGACACCTGTGTGTATTGTAATAGAAATTATATTTTTTCCATTAGTAAAAAGAAAGTTGTTAAGGCAGAAATAGATCATTTTTATCCAAAATCAATTTATCCATTATTAGCATTAAGTTATTACAATTTAATCCCCTCATGTGAGTCTTGTAATGGTCTAGGCGCAAAAGGTTCTAAAGATCCATATTTTGAAGGTTTAAAGAATCCTTATTTGATTAATTATGATGATTTTAAATTTACTTTTAAAATAAAAAACATAAGTATAATTAATCCAATATGTGGTAAATCTGACATTGAAGTTGAATTCAAAGATAAAATACAGAGTCATTGTGATGTTTTTAATTTAGATGATTTGTACTCATTACATCACGACCATGCGATCGAGTTAGTAATAAAACAAAGACTTAAATATTCCAAAAAATACAGATCTTATCTAAACTCATATGATGGCCTAACATTTAATAAATCGGAAATAGACAGAATGATTTTGGGCAATTATTCTTTGGAGAGTGAACAACATAAACGTCCTCTATCTAAACTATATCAGGATATAGGTAAAGAACTTGGTTTAATCTAGCTGAAGAAAAATACCAAAAATATTTAAGGAAACCTAAAATTATTAGGTAGTAAAATAATTCGATGAAAAAGCTAATTAATTAAATAAATTACCAATTTAAAATAAAATCTTATGAATATATTTTTCGGTAAAATATCACAAAAATTTGATACAGTACAGTTACAAGAAGGTTATTATTCTGCACCAAAAGGCTCCACATGGTTTGGAGATTTAGAAATAGGAGACTATGTTTATATGATTGGTGGTGATAAAGTACAATTTTGGCAAGCAAAAAAATGGGGAGATAAGAATGGAAGAGAATCTTTATTTTTTGATGTTTTAAATTCTGATTTAGGAATTAATGTTTCTCAATTAATTGCTTTAAAGTTTCTTAAAATCACTAAAGGGCTAGCAGTAATGACTTCTAGGTCGGCTAGAAACAAAGCTTTTTTTAAATTAGAATTGATAAAAGATATTGCTCTTGCAGATTTAACCAATTCTCAATACTATGATAATTCAGAGTTATACCGTACTATTAAAATAGGTTCTCGTGAAGATATAAACGATAATTCGGAAGATATTCAATTAATTTATGAGAACAACAAATTAGAACTTTTTGACAATGATTTTATAGAGAATGCGATAAAGAAAGAATTTGTTGATAATCTTGACAAAAAAGGGAAAGGTGCTAAAATGAAAGATACTGTTTTGGAGTTTTTCTCAAAAGCAGTTAACAATCTACCGGTAACAATATCCTATAAACAAATAGCTTTGAGACGTTTTTATGATACTTTTTTTTGTGAATACAAAAATAATGAAAAGTACTTTGTTGTCGGAGCGTTTTGGGATACATCAAATCCTCAAGACCAAACGGAGCGTTTTGTAAAAGAGAGTATTTGGTTTAATGGATATACAGATAAATTCAACGATGAAGTCAATGCTGTACCTGTAGGAAGTAATATTGCTATTAAAGCAGCTTTTGTAAGAGAAAAAACAAAACCTGTGATGGCAATAAAAGCAAGAGGAATTGTTATAAAAAATTTAAAAGACGGTCAAACATTAGATGTAGAATGGGAAGAAGATTTCAGTCCATTTGAAGTTAATTTTGGAGGTTATATGCAAACTATCAAAGAGGTTACTAAAAAAGCACATATAGAAGCAATCTGGAGTGACGATGAACAAACTATTCCTGAAGTTATATCAACAAAAAACACTAATTCGTATAAAACCATGAATTCCCCTCTAAACCAAATTCTATACGGCCCTCCAGGAACTGGAAAAACTTACAATACCGTTTTGGAAGCAGCAAAAATAATTACTGGAAATTTATCCATTAGTTATGATGATGCATTGAAAGTGTTCAATGAGAACTTAAACAATCAAATAGAGTTTATCACCTTTCATCAAAATTATAGTTACGAAGATTTTATTCAAGGGATTCGTCCTGATACGGATAACGGAAAAGAACTTACCTTTGAAAAGAAAGATGGGGTTTTTAAAAGAATTGCAGATCGAGCGTTAAAAAATAGTACCGACAGTGAAAAACCAGAATCTGCCAAAAAAGATTTTGATGCCGTTTTTCAAGACTTTATGCTTCCACTCATTGAAGAGAACGAGATTGAGGTAAAAATGAAGAAAACTTCGTTTTACATCACTCAAATTTCGGAAAAATCAATCGAGTTCCGAAAAAATCAGGGTGATTCCCAGCACACTTTGAGCATCAATACCTTGCGAAAAATGTATAATGACGGAGAAAATAAAATTATTCTTGGAGGGCTGCAACCTTATTACAATCCTATCTTGAGTCTATTACTAGAAAAAGGTAAAAGCCAATTCACGCCAATTGAAAAGAAAAACTACGTAATCATTATCGACGAAATCAACCGTGCTAATATTTCCAGAGTTTTTGGCGAGTTAATTACACTAATTGAAGATGACAAACGTTCCAATGGTAAAATTCCAATGCTGGTTACTTTGCCATCTGGAGATACTTTTATAGTGCCTTCGAATTTATATATTATTGGAACAATGAATACCGCTGACAAATCAATTGCTTTATTGGATATTGCCCTAAGAAGACGATTTGATTTTATACCGATGTATCCTTTATATGATGGATTGGTAGAAAAGGTAAATGATGCAGAAAAACTTCAAAATATCAATGAAGCCATCCTAAGCAGGAAAAATCATGATTTTACTATAGGTCATGCTTACTTTATGGGGGAAGGTTATTCACTGGAAAGCACCATAAACAAAAAGGTTGTTCCTCTTTTGTTGGAATATTTCATGAATGATGAAAAAGAAGTGACAGCAATATTGCAATCAGCTGGAATCAAAATTGGTGGTTGGCCTTTAGAAATGCAATCGTAAATGATCAATCTCTTTGAATATCAAAATAAAGCGGACTTCCCTGAGGAACATTTCGAAGATCTCGAAGTGTTCCTGGATGATATTTGGAACAAACGAGAAAAATCAAGCTATTACAATGAGGATGAAAATCGCGAGGAAGTGCAACACTTTTTACAGTTTTTGCACAAAACCAACCAATTAAAATCCAATAAATATGTTGGTGTCATTCACTTTGAAAATCAAACCATAAATCTTTTACCCAAAATTTTTTACGATTCCTCAAAGGAAATCTCAGAGGATGATGTAAAGGTAATAAACTCCCATGTTTTATGGTGGTTGAGTTACTGCAAGAAACTAAAATTCCCCAATTATCAAACTGGATTAAACAGTGAGCAAGCCGATTTTTTTGAAATACTAATTTATCTTTTTAGTAAATATACCAAAGAGCTGTTGAGTTCCTCTATTTATCAAAAATATGTTGCCGTCGAGAGTGAACTTTCGTTTGTAAAAGGCAGGATTGATTTTGACAGTTACATTACCAATAATCTTTCCAGAGGGAGAAACCACAAAGTAAGTTGTGTATTTGATTCTTTTGAGATGGACAACGACTTTAATCAATGCATTAAAAACGTTGCTAAACTATTGTTGTCAGCCACAAACGATGCTCAGAACAAACGGAATTTGTATGATATACTTTTTCTTTTGGACGAAGTGAGTGATGTAGCCATTCCGGCAGAGGAATGTAAAAGAATTCTATTCAATCCCATGTTTGCGAGTTTTGAAACCGTAAGGGATTATTGTGTATTATTTTTGGAAAATAGCATTTCCTTCAATTATAAAAATTCATTAAAACTCTTCGCTTTTTTGCTGCCAATGGAATATGTTTTTGAAGATTTTCTTTTTGGGTTCATCGATAGAGAAATTGAGGGAGTGAATCCAAAAGGACAAGCAAAAGGAACTTTTTTAGATGAATCCAAATCATTTGGTCTAAAGCCAGATTTAATACTCGATTTAGGACACAAAAATGTAATTGCAGATACTAAATACAAAATGGTTTATGCTGATTCTAGAGATGCTAAAAAGGGTATCTCACAATCGGATTTGTATCAGATGTTAGCTTACGCAGTACGATTCAAAATAACCGAAATTAAATTATTCTACCCAAAAACGATTCTCTCAAATAGGGAGACCAATCATAATTCTATTCAAATCAAAGATGCACTTGCAGCTAATACAGCTGTAAATATAGAAGCGTACAAATTGAGTATTATTGATAAAAACATAACTACCATTTCACTCCAAGAGCATAAATTATTATTTGATAATTTTGAAGGGCTTAAATCGAAATTAAAGGAAGAGTTGACAGAAATATTGTTTGATTAAATTTATTAATTCTTAATATGTCCTATTATTTCGAAAATTAGCTTTTAACTCCCGTAGATTTCCAAACACAATGACTGTTTATAAGAAATATAAAAAGATGCCAAATTTCGAACCCTTATTTTAAATCATCAAGATCGTGTCAATTGTACCTCTAAAAACATAATGTATTCCATAATGGAACACTTTCATTTTTTTTCTAATCAAATATGAAAATCCAATATTGCTCCGACCTCCACTTAGAATTTTTAGATAACCGTAAATGGGTTTTGGAAAACCCGATTATTCCAAAAGGTGACATCCTGATTTTGGCGGGAGACATTGTGCTTTTTAGAGAAATTAACCAACATCAAAAATTCTTTGATTATGTTTCCAGTCATTTTGAGCATACTTTTTGGATTCCTGGCAACCACGAATATTATAATTCGGATATTGCCCAAAGAAGTGGTTCTTTTGAGGAAGAAATCAGAGACAATGTAACTTTACTAAACAATACGATAAAAACCATCAATGGAGTAAGATTGGTATTTTCAACCTTATGGTCACACATCTCGGCTGAAAAACAATTTATAATAGAACAAAGCCTTTCGGATTTTAGAGTAATTAGAAAAAACGAAAAACGATTAACCGTCCAAGATTACAATCAACTCCATCTGGAAAGCAGATTGTTTCTAGAAGAAACATTCCAAACCAAAACAAATAATCCAACTATTGTTGTAACCCACCACCCACCAACTTTTATCAATTATCCAGAGAAATATGCCCATAGTGACATAAATGAAGCTTTTGGAACAGAAATGTCATCATTTATAGAAAACAATGAAATCGATTATTGGATTTATGGTCATCATCATTGTAATGTATCTGATTTTACTGTCGGTAAAACAAAATTGGTCACTAATCAATTAGGCTATATTAAATACAATGAGAATGAGAATTTCAGATGTGATGCCGTTTTTTCAATATAAAAAGGGAAATCATCAAACTAAGCATAAAATAAAATTCAGTCTCTATAAGCATTCTGTTATAAAAATCTATTACAAGTAATAATTCAAGTATTTATAATAATGGTGGATAAGAATTAATCGACTCATAATCTCCTCACAATCAAACAAAAGTTATAATGGAAAAAAATTGATGAAAATCACAGTTTACTGGAAAAATTCACTTAAAAGCAAGGTAATATATACTTTTAGTGGAAATACAAAACCACATACAAAGTAGTTATAATGGAAAATATTTGCGTTAAAGTGGATTTTACTGGAAATAAACAGCTATTTTTGAGATATAAAAGCTATTCTAATGGAAAATAACATCCCAATCCACCTTCAAGAAGTAATATTCGCATCCAGTGATACAGCAATAAGCAGACAATTAGGAAAACTGGAAGAAACAGGACAAATAAAAAAAATTGCTCCTCGTATATATACTTCCAACTTCAACGAGTCAGCGGATGTAATTATCAAAAGAAATATTTTCACCATTTTAGGAAAACTCTATCCTGGTGCCGTATTAAGCCATCGTTCCGCATTGGAATTCAAACCAACAACTGCAAATCAAATATTTGTAACCTATACCTATACCAAGAAAATAGAACTGCCAGGAATAACCATTCGCTTTATAGAAGGACTACCAGCAATAGATGGAGATAATCCATTTTCGGGAGAATTATTTGTTTCGCAACAAGAAAGAGCTTTTTTAGAAAACCTACAATCTTCACGTCAAGTAGGACCAACTTCCAAAACCATCACCTTACCTGAAATAGAAAGTAAATTAGAACAAATCGTACAGGTAAAAGGTGAAGACGGTCTAAATCAATTCAGAGACAAAGCAAGAGAAATTGCCAACAAATTAGGGATGCAATCCGAGTTTGAAAAGCTCAATAAATTAATAAGTGCTTTGCTAACAACAAAACCTTCAAAAATACTCACATCCCCATTGGCAGTAGCCAGAGCTTTAGGTAATCCTTATGACAAACACCGTTTAGAATTATTCGAAAAACTTTTTATAGAACTCCAACAGCAACCCTATAAAGACAGTCAGGACATAAATACAGAAACCAGTTCCTTTAGAAATTTTGCATTCTTTGAAGCTTATTTTTCAAACTACATAGAAGGAACGATTTTCGAAATTGAAGAAGCCAAAAGCATCATTCAAACCGAAACCCCAATACCAAACCGTGATGAAGATTCACACGACATATTAGGAACCTATAGATTAGTGAGTAATCAAAAGGAAATGAGTACAACACCATCAAATCCAGATGAATTACTGAACATACTGCAATACAGACATCAAATACTTTTAGGAGCTAGAATCTCAAAAAAACCAGGACAATTCAAAGACAAAAATAACCGTGCAGGAGAAACACATTTTGTCGACCACAATTTGGTTAGAGGAACTTTAATAAAAGGATTTGATTATTACCAAGCTTTAAAAGAACCCTTTGCAAAATCGGCTTATATCATGTTTATGATAAGCGAAATACATCCTTTCTTAGATGGTAACGGAAGAATTGCAAGGGTAATGATGAATGCAGAATTGGTAAAAGCAAATCAAACACGAATCATAATTCCGACAGTGTACCGCGATGACTATTTGGGAGCATTAAGAAGACTCACAAGAAACGATGATCCGGCAGTCTATATAAAAATGTTACAAAGAGCACAAGAATTCAGTGCAACACTAACAGCAAATGATATGCATACGTTAGAAAATCACTTAACACTATGCAACGCATTCAAGGAACACGACGAAGCTAAACTAAAAATAATACCTAAATAAGAAAAAACCAAATGATCATCTTTCTACAGTAAAGAAAACAATAATTCAAAATCCGAAATTTAATTTAAAAATTCACTTATTTAAAGATCAGTATCAACACGAACAATTTTATAATAATCTTCCAGAAATTCATTAGACTTTTCAAAATTACTAGCTACCTAATAAAAACCAATATCAATAGTATTTTCTAAATATTGGGAAGGCAAAAAAGAGTGAGGAAACAGAGTGAGGAAAATTCGAAAACATGACAAATATCGGAGTATTCAAGATTCAGAAAAAGCCTCTAAAAATGGGAACTAAGGAGGAATTACCGAACAATGAAACAGTATTCATAACCCTGAGGTCACGGGTTCAACTCCCGTCTTCGCTACTATAAACTCTTAAACATCAAATGTTTAAGGGTTTTTTATTTAAAATAATTCCTCACTTGACATAGAGCTCAAGTGAGGAATTTTACAAAAATAATAATCTAGAACACTGACATCGTGACACATACAAAACCAGACCTCAGGTTCCTTGACATCATCGTTATTTCCAAAGAAAAAAATACCACATTTATTTAGTATATTAATTTCTGATACAAAGAAAAAAGTACCACAGTTTAAAAATACTACATTGTAAAAGTTTCACACGTGTTTATACTGTTTTTAATTTTACATTTTTAATATCAGATAAAATTATTCCAAATATTTGTGAAAATTTACAATAGTGGCTTTTGCACATTTTTTTTTAGAATTTTATTGAAAGTATTTTGTCCAAGTTTTGCACTGTATAATTATACTCTACATATGCACAAATCCCTAACAATCCGTCTCGTATTACCCATTTTCAAATAAGACCATTTTTTATTGGTTAGTCAAACAAACACTTTTTTTCCAAAGTAAAAAAATACCACGATTTAAAAAGTTATGATATTCAATTAAAAGAAAAAAGTACTACAATTTAAAAGTACTATTCTGCAACATTTACTAAATTTAAAATTTCTTAAAAAATCACTTTGTTCTCTCAATATTTGTGTCCAATTTCTATCCTGTCATTTTGCGGCGCATCAATAATATATTTTAGCTTTTAATGATAATTGATTTTTAGATTACAATTTAATTTACCTAAAAATAAACTCCGTCATAAAATGGCAGACAAATAATATACTTTTGAAAAATAAAACCAATCAACTATGTCTAAATTAATATATTTTAAAAGATACCTTTACATTATAGATCGCTTAAGAAGCCATAACTGTGACTTTAAAGATTTACAAAAGCATATTATTCGCAAATTAGAAAATGAAGATATTGATACTAATTTCGAATATTCTGTTCGGACATTTGAACGGGACAAAAAAGACATTCTGGATATATTCGGAATTTTAATTAACTATAATCGAAAAGATAAAACCTACAGTATTGATGAAGAAGAAATAGACGATCAATCAGTTACAAGAATAATGGATGCTTTTTCTATTCACCATGCTTTGCAAGAGGGTAACAAGTTATCTCCTAGCGTTTTTCTAGAAAAGAGAAAATCATCTGGAACTGAAAACATTCACGGTATCATTCATGCAATACAGAACCTTTACATTATAAAATTCAGGCACCAGAAGCATTGGGAAGACTTTATCACTAATCGTGAAGTTTACCCTATTGCTATAAAAGAATCTCATCAGCGATGGTATTTAATCGCCTTAGATAAAAAAGATGACAAAGTAAAAACTTTTGGGCTAGATAGAATTTCAAATTTAATTGTTACAGATACTAAGTTTAAACCTATTAAATATAATGTTGAAAAAGAATTTCAGTATGCATTCGGTGTAGAAACTTATTCACCCGCGGAAAAAATAGTTCTCGAATTTGTTAACAAGCAAGGGAACTATATCAAAACATTTCCTCTTCACGAATCTCAAAAGATTATAAAAGAAAATGACGATAGACTACTTTTAGAAATTTATATACATACCACCAATGATATTGTAATGGAACTATTAAAATACGGAGCAGATGTAAAAGTAATCTCTCCTGTTAGACTTCAGAATGAAATAAAAAGTAAAATTTCACAAATGGCTAATCTTTATATTTAATGAATAGTTTTACCGCGATAGATTTTGAAACTGCAACAGGCTATAGAAATAGTATTTGTCAAATCGGACTGGTTAGAGTTGAAAATGGAACCATAATCAAAGAGATTAGTTTATTGACACAACCACCAGGCAACTTCTACTGGAGTCAATTTACTGAAATTCACGGAATCTCATCGAACGAAACAATTATTGCACCAACTTTTAATCAAGTTTGGCAAATAATAAAACCATATATTAAAAATCAAAATGTGGTGGCTCATAATGGTTTTGGATTTGATTTTCCTGTTCTGGAAAAAACACTTCATCACTATAATTTACCAATTCCTAACTATAATAAAATCTGTACTTATAAGATTTATAGGTCAAACTTGGCTAACTTGTGCAAGCAACATGAAATAATGTTAAATCATCATGATGCCCTAAGTGATGCAAAGGCTTGTGCTGAGCTGTATTTGCGGAGTATGACATTACAATGATAGATAGTTTACTCAATTTATATAACATAATTATACTTAAGAAAGTAAATTACTTTAACTAATAAAATAGTCTTTCAGCATTTAATATTCTGATTTAAAAAAAATAAATTCACAATAGAAACAATTCGTATGAATAATCCATTAATTTCGTTAAAAGCGTACTTAGCTAAAGAAAAGACTTTTCTAATACCAAATTATCAAAGAGGTTACGTCTGGGGAAAATCAAGAGATTCTCAAAAAAATTCTGTTCAATTCCTAATTGAAAGTATAAAAAACTGTTACAGAAATAAAACCGAATTATTTCTACAAGGGGTAACAGTATCTGACAATGAATCAGAATCGAATATAGAATTAATAGACGGGCAACAAAGAACGACTGCTCTATATTTAATGCTACAATATCTACAATATGAAGGGAAATTTTCAATTAACTACACTATAAGAACACAATCTCAAGACTTTCTAAAATCTTTAAAAAGTAGAAGTGCCGAAGAAATTGTTGATTTCTGTACAGAAAATTTAGACGAGCAATTTCAAGATATTTTTTATTTCAAAAAGACAATTAGAATCATTCATGAAGAATTAAAAGATTTTGATAAAGCAGCTCTTATTAAATTCTTAATAGATGATGAAAATGTAAAATTCCTTTATATTAATATCCCAAAAGAAAGAGCAACCACTGTTTTTAAGATGATGAATGGCAATAAAGCCGTAATGCTAACAGAAGAGATAATCAAAGCTGAAATGCTTCGTTTAGTTTCAAATCGTAGAATTGAAAAAGATAATTTAAACGAAGAAGAACTGGAAGCATTTAGATGGAACGAGAATCTTACTAGAAGTAAATATGCAAGAGAATGGGACAAATGGTTATATTGGTGGAATAAGGACGATGTAAAAAAATTCTACCGTACTACAAATGTTTTGGGGCTTCTTATAGAAACTTTTTATTACACAAGAAAGTCTTCTGGCTCTAAATATAATTTTGAAAACTTTAGAGATCATTTCTTAAGAGGTGTTGATAATACTTTGCTTTCTAAAAAAGTTTTTTATGATTTACGTCAACTTCAAAAAAAATTTGAAGATATTTTCTATAGTTACGATGAACAAAACGAGCAAAAAAAACTTCACAATAAAATTGGAGTGATATTAACCTTATATAATACTGAGGACCGCAAAAACTTTGTTCAAATGTATTTTGGTAAGAAAAAAGACATTAATATAGATGACTACATAAAATTAGTTTATTTGGGATTGAATTTTACAGAAGTAAATAACCTTTTATCTAAAAGTGATGCTAATTCAGATCAAATCCTTAAAGATAAAAAGGACGAATTATTAAAAAATTTAGAGAATAACAATTTATATCAGGAAGATTACAATCAAGCATTTATTCAATTGCTTAGATTAAACATTGAAGAAGACACAAAACTTGGCAGGAAATTCGATTTTTCAATATGGAGTGAAAAATCTTTAGAGCATATTCATCCTAAATCTAAAGTATATCGAATTGAAGACGGAATGATAAAGAATGGAAATAATGAAATAATTAACAAAGACATTAAAGATCTGGAAAACGATACTACATACTTGAACAGGGAAACATTTAATAAAAACGGAAGTGAGCATTGTATAGGAAACCTGGTTCTTCTTTATAAAAATGAAAATTCTAGTTTTGGTGCTAAAGATTTCAATGATAAAAAATCGTTATACTTCAATTTAAATCGAATTAATACTTTTCGAAGTCGACATTTACTGCATACCATTTCTGTATTCTCTCAAGAAAAATGGGGAGTTCAGGAAATTCTACAAAAAAAACAAGATTTTATTACCGAAATAAAAAAGTATTATGAAATATAACAGATTAACTACCGGAGAGAAATACACACTGTTTAATTTATTTTCTAATGACAATGTCGTTATTATTCCAGATCTTCAAAGAGATTACTGCTGGGGAACAAATTCGAATGATAAAAATTTAGTTAGTGACTTCGTAAAAAACATAATCGATAATAGTAACTCAGAATTAAGTTTAGGGCTCATCTATGGCTATGAATCACCTATTGGCCATATTCAACTTTGTGATGGCCAACAGCGTATTACTACATTGTTCTTATTATTAGGCTTAATAAATAAGAAAAGTAATAATGCCTTCCAGAATCAATTAATTTCAATTTTTGAGTTAGAGAATGATGATAAAGACCCTTATCTTCAATATTCCATTCGTGAAAGTTCACTTTACTTTCTAAGTGATTTAGTATGTCATTTTTTTATTGCTAAAAATGATTTAAAGGTAAGTGACATCACCTTACAATCTTGGTATTTTAAAGATTATGACCTTGATCCTAGTATTCAAAGCATGCTCAGTGCATTATTGACAATTGAATGTAAAATCATTAACGTAAATGCTCTTGAATTAGGCGATTGTATAGTTAATCGTTTGTCCTTTATCTATTATGACATGGGAACTAAAGCAAACGGTGAAGAAACATTTGTAGTAATTAATACAACTGGAGAACCACTTACTGCTACAGAAAACTTAAAACCACTATTTATAGGCGCCCAAGAAGCAAAAAAAACAGAGTATTGTAGCCAAAAGTGGGAAGAATGGGAAACTTGGTTTTGGAAAATGAGAAGAGGTTCGGGAAAAAAGGAAAATGATACAGCGGACAATGGCTTTAGAGAATTTTTACGATGGATTACTCTTTTAAATACAACTGATGTTGAATTTAAAAAAATTCAGGAAACAAATAATTTCGATTTTAATATAAACTTTAATATTGACGAAATAGATCAGTATTTTAATATCATCAAATATCTATTTGAAGATTCAGATCTATTCAAAAATAATTTAGACTGGCTTGCTCCTAATGATGCAAATAATCAAATAGTTTGGTTTAGGCTTCTTCCTGTAATAGAATATATAAAGAGGTTTGGAAAAAAAGATCTTAGAAATAATATTAGAGTAAAGACATTTTTTAAAAATCTTTCAAGAATTAATAACATTTCAAGAGCCGTTAACTCTTTACTTCCTGAAGCAATAAATATTATTAAAGGTCTAAATTCTAATGATATTGCAGAAATTATAAATTTACCGAAAGTGTCTACGCAAATTCTTACAGAGGAAGAACACAGAAAATTTACTATTTATACAAAAAATCCTGAATTTAGAACAGATATCGAGAATGTTTTCTGGAAAGCCGAGGAACACCTCATATGGAAAGGAGAAATTTTAGCAATGATTAATTGGGCCACAACTAATGGTAATTTCGATTTTAAAGTATTCAATGAATTTGATAAAGTTTTCAGCAAATTATTTTATGATAATCTTAATTATCCGGAGTTAGATGTTACGCGAAGAGCATTACTTACTAGGAATTTAAAGGAATATCCAAGAAAATTTAAAGGATATACAAATACTTCTTTTTGCTGGGAATATTCAGATTGGCAAATTTTAATAAATGATAATGAATTAAAATTTGGTGAATTTCTGTATGAATTAATTGGAATTTCAGATATAGATTCAAAATTGCAATTAATGATTAACAATAATCCTTGTGAAAATCAATTTGATGAATTTGTAAAAATTCCTGAATTATTAGAATATTGTACTCAAAAAAATATTCAATATTCACACAAGAATGGCTGGCTATTAGTGAGAGGTCAAAAAACAAGTGGCGAATATGCTATTCTCAGTTTTTATAGAATTTATCTAGACCTGAAATCTGCTCCTTTTTGGGACACAGAGGCATGGAAAATCAACTTTTATGGAGTTCATGGCAAATGCATTTACTTTGACAGTGAGCAATCTGACATTGCTATTGATTTAACTTTTGTTGATAATACAAATTATAAAGTTGAAGTTTTCAGAAGAAAATTAGATTCTAATACTATTAAGAATGACTTATTATCTTTAGAACAATATTTAAATTGGAACAGCGAAAGCAAACGATATGAATCAAACTTAATTAATCTAGATAACTGTATAGAACTCATAAAAAAGATACAATACATTAATTTTAATAAAACGATGAATCACTTGCTTACAAATTAAACATAAAACAGATTCAACAAAGGTTTTTATTATTAAAAAATCAAATCATTTAATACAGAAACCTTAGTTCAAACAAGATGATAATCAAAAGTCAAAAACCGATACTCCAACCGAGTGTCGGTTATTTTAAATCTGTATATATTATTCATGACCACCACTATTTGCCATATTTTTTTCAATTTGGGGCATATCAGAAAAACAAAACGGTATACACAATCAATGATCAAAAAAATTACAATTGTTAATTTTCGCAAAATGAAATAAAATTTTACTCTGTCACATTTTGACATAGGCTACGAAGTTCTTTGTTGTGTGGAAAAGCCGAAAACCAATAAAAAGTAGGCATCAATTAAAAACAAAAAGTATGTCACAAATGATTACCAAAGGAGAAGAATTAATTAGAATCAATCCTACTAACAGCAATAAAATTGAATACTCAACGACCTCCGGTAGGTCATGGCATGTAAGGTATTCTGGATCTTCTTTTGGGAATTTTCAAGATTTAACAGATAATGGTAAAGAAATACTAGCAAGTACCTCAAAAGGTCTTTATTATTCAACTACCAATGAAGAAGTTGGCATAAGAGAAATTAAAGAATCTGTACAATTATTATGAGCGACACACTTTGACAGTGTGTCGTTTTATTTTTACTCAATAGTAAACCGACAAATTTTACCTATGATTCGAAATTATGATGAACTACTTATTTGCATAGCAAACTTAGCAACGCAAATTCCTAAGCTAAAAAAAGAACAACAAAAACATATTTTTAATTTAGATTTTGCGAACGCAAAAATAATACTATCGAAACAACAGCTTTTAGAATTGCAAATTTTAAATTATATTGGATATTACCAAGAGAAGATCAAAGAAAGTCATCTTGAAAGTAAATTGTATGGTGAAAAATTAAATTCCTTGAGAAAGTTGTATCAAACCAAAACTATTGCAGATGATTTGATATATTGTTTAAAAGAACTTATAAAAGATTATGATGAACTAAAAAATGATCTGTGGATCTTTTCATCATTACGTTTAAATCATGCATTGGTAATAAAAGAAAAAATCGAAAAACTTATATCCACAATGGAAGAAATTCATTTTGAACTAGCTAATGCAATACTACTTTCAAATGCAAAAATTAATGGAAAGCAAGTAATTCATTATAATCTGATAGTAGATTTTTTCCATAGCTATTATAAGTGCCAAATAGAAAACTTACAAGAAAAACTAAAGTCTATAGAATCAGGTTCAGAATTCATTCAATCCCTTAAAAAACTTGTTAATCCAGTAACAATAAAAATGATCGAGTTCGAATTAGAAAACAAAAAAGAATCAGAAGAAACAACAATTAAACTAGATTCAATATTAAATACAAAACAATGTTTTGAGAAACTGAACAAAATTATTCATAAAAAAATTTCTACCTAGTTATTTATCAATACCATTATCCTTTACCACTTATCAAATTTATGAGTATTTTTATTTGTAAAATGTTGACATATGGAAACTACTAAACTTACTAGAAAAGAATTATACAGTTTAGTTTGGTCAACTACTATTTCAAAAATATTAGAAAAATATGCTTTGTCAAATGATGGTTTCAAGAAAATTTGTAAAAAGTATGAAATTCCTCTCCCAGAGAATGGATACTGGCTTAAATTAAAACACAATAAACCATTCAAAAAAAAGATACTCAATTTAGATTTCAATGGAGATAATGAAATTGAGTTTACAATTAGAGAAGCAGGAAGTATTATCAATATTGATCAAACTCCCTTAACCATATTGACAAAACAAATTCTGAGTGATAAAAATACTCCCCTGAAAGTTGCCGAAAAACTAACAGAACCAGACATTTTAGTAACCCAAACAAAAGACTCTAAATCTAAAGGCGATTATAATTTCTACAATTACAGAACAAGTAAAATAGACCTACTATCAATATATGGAGTTGAAAAAGAAAATCTCAACCGAGCATTCATAATAATGGATATATTCGTAAAACTACTACGCTACAGAGGACATTCATTCAGACGAGATATTAATGGTGATGGACCGCATATTATAATCAAAGAAATTTCATTTCCTTTTAGTATGCGAGAAGCAAAAAAAAGAATTCCACCTGAAAAAAATTCATATAGTTCAACATATCTTTCAACAGGCATACTAGTTTTAAAAGTTGGAGAAAGCTTTAGAGCTCAAGAATGGAAAGATGGAACAGTTAAACTAGAGAATCAGCTAGCAAAAATTGTAGCGAAACTCGAAATTGATGCTGACAAAGAAATAATTAGACAGGAAGAGTCGCGGGTTTACTGGCTTAAATATGAAGAAGAAAAAGAACGAAAAAATCAAATAAAAAAACGAAAGGATGAGGAAATTCAAAAATTTAATAAACTTGTCGAACTGTCCAAGCAATACAACCAATCTCTTTTAATTAGAGAATATATCAAAGCAGAGTATCAATATACTATTTCTCAAAATAATCTAACAGATGAGAAAGTAGAGTGGATAAAATGGGCAAGCGATAAAGCAGACTGGTTGGATCCACTGATCAATAAAACTGACGAAATCTTAGATTCTGAATAATTTAAACCTATAACAAAAAAAGGTTTCGGCCTATTCTGAACTGCCCCCAAATAGTGTCTAACTTTTTGGGGGCAGTTCAAATTGAAAGTTGAACCTTTTTTATTTCAATAATTTGTAATATTTTCTAATTAACCTCCTCAAATTCAATACTCATTATTAAATCAGATTTCTTATACCATTCTCTGATTTTTTCAGACTTACTAACAAAATCAGCAACTTCTTTACTCAAAGTTTCCCTGCTTTTTAAAGTGTTTTCAAAACTAGGGGCAAAATTTTTAATATAAGACTCCTCATCATTCACGTATGACAATAAATTTGCTTTATAGTCATTCATATACTTCTTTAATTCTGTTTTTGACTCATCTAATTTTTTATTTTTTTGATGTAAATCCCACGTTTCCCATATTTCCATTCCTACAGCAATCCCTGTTAACGCACCATTCAAACCTTTCGCAAACTTAGCTGCTCCCCAAGGTTTAAATTTCATACCAGCATTAATTCCAACTTTACTTAATCCTCCTCTCAACAAATTTCTAGAAGCCAAAATAGTTGTGTTGTTTATTCCCAGATTTGATAATACTTTGATACCTTTTTTTGCATGTGCTTGTAAAAAGGATTTGTCTAAAGAATCTCTAAAATCAAATTCGGCACTAATTTTTTTATCTAATATTATTATAGTGGAATCAGTAATTTC